>Ga0335074_10000021_pt1 | contig 319229 bp, 308 predicted proteins | sample Lox_Sample_23_FD_206715 | JGI IMG/M metagenome (GOLD analysis project Ga0335074, IMG submission 206715) | Soil microbial communities from Loxahatchee National Wildlife Refuge, Florida, United States - Lox_Sample_2.3 | ecosystem: Environmental > Terrestrial > Soil > Wetlands | place: USA... | reverse complement strand
GGCCCAATGGTCCCAGCCGTAGATGTGCAGGTCGGTGCCGCACAAGCCGACCGTGCCGACGCGGATCAGGACGTCGGTCGGCCCGATCGCGGGGACGGGGACGTGCTCGAGGCTGAAGCCGGCGGCGGCGGTCGTCTTGCGCAGCGCGCGCATGGTCGCGGGGATCGCCGACGTCGCGCCCGGGCGCTCGGCAGTGGTCGGAACGGTCATCCCGCCGATCTTCGCGCCGCCCGCTCAGCGGCGCCTGCGGATCACCCGAAGCGGCCGGTGATGTAGTCCTCGGTGCGCTTTTCCTTGGGGTGGGTGAAGATCCGGCTGGTCGGCCCGACCTCGACGATCTCACCCAGGTGGAAGAACGCGGTGTCGTCGGAGATGCGTGCCGCTTGCTGCATCGAGTGCGTGACGATGACGACGGTATAGTGCTCCTTGAGCTCGCCGATCAGGTCTTCGATCTTGGAGGTCGCGATCGGGTCGAGCGCCGAGGCCGGCTCGTCCATCAGCAGCACTTCGGGGTTGAGCGCGATCGCGCGGGCGATGCACAGACGCTGCTGTTGACCGCCGGAAAGGTCGAGCGCCGAACGCTGCATGCGATCCTTCACCTCGTCCCACAACGCCGCGCCGCGCAGCGCGTGCTCGGCGATCTCCTGCAGCTTGGTGCGATTGCGCTCGCCGTGGATGCGCGGGCCGTAGATGACGTTCTCGAAAATCGTCTTGGGGAACGGGTTGGGGCGCTGGAAGACCATTCCGATGCGATGGCGGATGACGACCGGATCGGCGTCGGGGCCGTAGATGTCCTCGCCGTCGAGCAGGATCTGGCCTTCGACGCGGGCGCCGGGCGTGAGATCGTGCATGCGGTCGAGCGCGCGCAGGAAGGTCGATTTGCCGCAGCCGGACGGTCCGATCAGGGCGGTGACCTTCTGCGCCTTCATCGCCAGCGACGCGCTCTTGATGGCCCGGAAGTTGCCGTAGTAGACGTCCACGTCCGAGGCGACGAGCTTGTTGGTGGTCGCGGCAGCCGATTCGGTCATCTCGATCATTCCGCTCTCCCGGTGAATCGTTTGGTCAGCTGGCGCCCGACGATGCGCGCCGAGAGGTTGAACAAGAGCACCATGATCAGCAGCACGAGCGCGGAGCCGTTGCCGATGCGCGCGACATCGGGGACGATCGACTCGGAGTGTGAGTACCACAAGTGAACGGCGAGGGTTTCGGCGGGGCGCCACGGGCTCAGGCTGTACGGGTTGTTGTACGGCACGCTCAGCCCGGCGGTGAAGATCAAGGCCGCGGTCTCGCCGAAGATGCGGCCGGCGATCAAGACGACGCCGGTCGTCATGCGACCGATCGCGCTCGGCAAGACGACTCGCGTGATCGTCTGCCACTTCGTCCCGCCCATCCCCATCGACGCCTCGCGCAGCGTGTCGGGGACGCTCGAGAGCGCTTCCTGCGTGACGCGCATGAGCGCCGGCAGGTTCAAGAGCGTCAGCGTCAGCGCGCCGCCGAGCGCCGTGAAGTGCCACTTGAAGAGATAGACGAACACCAACAGGCCGAAGAGCCCCATCACGACCGATGGGATCGTCGCCAGCGACTCGGCACTGAACTGCACGACGCCGCGGAAGCGTCCGGGCTGCGAGTACTCCTGCAAGTAGATGCCGGCAGCGACGGCGATCGGCACGGTGAAGACCAGCGTGAGGATCAGGATGTAGAACGAGTTGTAGATCTCGGGCCCGATGCCGCCGCCGGCCGTGGTCTCTTGCGGCACGCCGAAGATGAACGAGGGCGTCAGCGCGCTCCACCCCAGATAGACCATGTAGATGATGAAAGCGGCCAGCATCACGATGATGCTCGATGCCATCACCCACAGCACGACCGTCGCGGTCATGTCGGCGATGCGCCGGTTGCGGACGCTGCCGGTCGCGGAGACGCTGCGCGGCGCGATCGTCGTGACGGCGGCCATCAGGTGCGCTTCCGCAGGGCCAGCCGTACGAACACGATCAACAGCATCGCGATCAGCAGCAGCAGGAACGCCATCGAGAACAGCGCGTGCTCGAGCAGCGTGCCCTCGGTGGCGCCGGGCATGTCGGTGACGATCTCGGTCGTCAGCGCGGCCGTCGGCGAGAAGATCCCCAGCGGCAGCTGCGTCGCGTTCCCGATCACCATCTGGATCGCCAGCGTCTCACCGATCGCGCGTGCGATGCCCAGGATCAGCGCGACCGCCAGACCGCTCGACGCGCTGGGCAGCAGCACGCGCACGATCGTCTGGAAGCGGGTCGCCCCCAGTGCGAGCGAGCCTTCCTTCAACGAACCCGGCAGCGAGCGAAACGCGTCCTCGCTCAGCGTGATGACGGTCGGCAAGATCATGATCGCGAGCACGATGCCCGCCGCCGCCAGCCCGAAGCCGCTCGGCGAGCTGGTGCGGGTGCGGATCAGCGGCACCAGCAGCGTGAGGCCCAGCCAGCCGTAGACGACCGACGGAATCCCGACCATCACTTCGATGGCGGGCTTGAGAACTTGGGTCATCCGCCGCGGCGCGATCTCGGAGAGAAACACGCCGACCGCGATGCCGAACGGGCCGCCGACCAAGATCGCGAACAGCGTGACCGTGATCGTGCCGACGATGAAGACGCCGGCACCGACCTGCTTGTTGTCCGGGTCGAACGAGGTCGTGAACAGGAACTTCCAGAGCGGGAACTTGTCGACGTAGAACGTCTTCGTCCCCTCCCACGCGAGGTACAGCAGGAGTGCCGCCATCGCGATGATGACGAAGCCGGCAGCGAGACGCAGGCCGATGACGGCGATGCGCTCGGTGCGATGCGAGCGGCGGGCTTGGACGGCGATCACGCGGCGACGTTGCTCCGGAAGAAAGACCGGAAGGGCGACTGCGCCGGCCGCCCTTCCGAAGCCTTCAGGTTGCGAAACCGATCAGCGGTCGGTTTCTTTGACCTTCATCGAGCCGATGAGGATGAATCCGTCCTTCTCGACGAGATCCTTCGAGCTCGCCACGAAATCGATGAACTTGGCGATCTCGCCGGTCGGCTCACCCTGGGTGAACATGTGCTCGTACGACCAGTCCGGGTACTTGCCGGAGCGAATGTTGTCGTCGGTCGGCGCCACGCCGTCGATCGACAGCTCGTTCAGCCCCGAGTTGCGCGTGCCGCTGAACGCGGCGTACGAGATGGCGCCCGGCGTCGTCTTGACGACGCTGACGACCGTTCCCGTCGCGTCCTCGACCAAACCGCTCTCGTTGACCGGCGTCGAGCCCATGATGGTCTTGGTGAAGACCGCGCGCGTCCCCGAGTTGCGCGGACGGTTGATGACGACGATCTTTTCGTCCGGACCGCCGAACTGCTTCCAGGTGGTGGCTTTGCCCGAGAAGATGGCCTGCAGCTGCGCCTTGCTCAGGTTCTTGATCTTGACGTCGGGGTTCGTCACGACGGCGAAGCCGATGACCGCGACGCGGTTGTCGTGCAGCTCGGGATGGCCGGGAGCCTGGATGTCCGAGTCGCCGATGTCGATCGCCTTGGCCGCGACCTGATTGATCCCCGTGCCGGAACCGCCGCCCGAAACGCTGATCTGCACGTCGGGATGCGCCTTCTGGTACGCCTCCGAGGCGTCTTTGACGAGCGGCAAGAGCGCCGTCGAACCGGCGATGGTGATGTTGGTCGCGGCGAACGCCGGCGCGGCGAGCGCGGCGGCCGAGCAACCAACGAGCAGTGCTGCGAGCGCAGCGTTCCGCTTCACGTGAATGAACCTCCGATGGCTAGGCATGAGGACGAGGGCCGACTGGCTTACGAGTGGCCCAGACGCATCGTCCCAAGCCCATCGTAAGCCGACCTTAAGGTAATATTAAGGCGCCTTAATGCTCGGCTCGGCTGCTCCGCCGGACGGTAAACGCATGGTGAAGGTCGCTCCGTGACCATAGATCGACTCGGCCGTCAGGGTTCCTCCGTGGGCCTCGACCAGGTTGCGGGCGATCGACAGTCCCAGGCCCGTCCCGCCCCGTTCGCGCGAACGCGAGCGGTCGACGACGTAGAAGCGCTCGAAGATGCGCGGCAGGTCCGCGTACGGGATCCCCGCGCCGGTATCGCGCACGATCAGCAGCGCGTGCTCGCCCGCGCGCGTGACTTCGACCGTGACCTTGCCCAGCGCGGGCGTATGGCGCAGTGCGTTGTCGACCAGGTTCATCGCGACTTGGATCAGGCGCCCGCGATCGGCCTCGACCTCGACGCGTTCGGGGGCGTCCAGGTCCAGCTCGACTTCGAGCGCGTCGGCACGCTGGGTGAAGGTGTTGAGCGCGCTGGTCGCGATCTCGCCCAAGTCGAAGCGCTCGCGCCGCAGCGGGACCGTTCCCGACTCCGAACGCGCCAGCTCGAGCAGATCTTCGACCAGCCGCACCATCCGCTCGACCTCGTCGGCGATCTGCGGCAAGAACAGCGCCCGCGCTTCGGCGTCGTCGTCGGCCAACAGGACCGTCTCGAGCATCAGCTTCATCGCCGAGAGCGGCGTGCGCAGCTCGTGCGAGACGTCGCTGATGAACTCGTGCCGCACGCGTTCGGCGGCGATCAGCGCGGTCCGGTCGGTCGCGATCGCCATCGCGCCGCCCTCGTACGGCTGCACGGTGACGGCGACGAACCGCTCGCGCGCGCCGCTGCCGAAGGCGACGTCGCGCGTGCGCGTCTCGCCGAGCAGCGCGGCGTGCAGCATGCGCTCGAGCAGCACCGAGGGGATGACCTCGATCAGCGCGCGGCCGACCGCGCGCTCGGGATCGACGCCGAACAGCTCGCCGGCGGCGGCGTTGAAAACGCGCACCCGCCCGCGCGGATCGGCCAGGAAGGCGGGAAACGGCAGCACCCGCACCAGGCGCACCGCGGGCTCACCGTCCTGTACGTCGTGCGCTTGCGGCGCGCGCTGCGGCTCGCTGCGGCGGCCCAGCGCGCGCCCCGCGAGGATGGTGACGGCGGCGCCGGCGAGCGCTCCGATCAGGCCGGCGACGACGTCGACGCCGATCACTCCTTGAACATGTAGCCGCGGCTGCGCACGGTGATGATGTGCCGCGGATTGTTGGGGTCGATCTCGATCTTCTCGCGCAGCCAGCGGATGTGGACGCTGATCGTCTGGTGCTCGCCCTCGAAGTCGTAGCCCCAGACCTTCTCGAGCAGCATCTGGCGGGTGACGATCCGGCCGCGGTTCTCCATCAGCACGTGCAGCAGCCGGAACTCTTTCGGCGCCAGCGCGACCTCGTGCTCGCGCACGACCAGCCGTTGCCGTGCCGGGTCAATGGTGATCGTGCCGGCGGTGATCGACTCGTCGCGCTCGTCGGCGTCGACCTCGACGCGGCGCAGCCGCGCCTTGATGCGCGCCATGATCTCGCCCAGCGAGAATGGCTTGGTGACGTAGTCGTCGGCGCCGAGCTCGAGCGCGAGGACCTTGTCGAACTCTTGGTCCTTCGCGGTGAGCATGATGATCGGCACGGTCGACGTCTTGCGGATCTCCTTGCAAGCCTCGATTCCGTCGAGCAGCGGGAGCATGATGTCGAGCACGACCAGGTCGGGGTGCTCGGACTGCGCCAACGCGATCGCGGTCCGGCCGTCGCCGGCAGTCGTCACCGCGTAGCCGTTCTTCTCGAGGTTGTAGCGCAGGGAATGGACGATCGCGGCCTCGTCGTCGACCAGGAGAATCTTCTTCCGCGGTGCCAGCAAGGCGGTCATGCGCGAGCCCCTTCGAGCGCCTCGACGGCGATGCGGACGCCAAAGGTCCGCTCGAACAAGTCGGCTCTCTCCATCGCTTTGCTCACTTCGCCCGCCACGTCGCCGTCGGCCTGCGCCGCGATGACGACCCGGCCGATCTGCTGGACGGCTGCGACTTCCGTCACCACGCCCAGATGCCGGACGTCCAGGGCGTCGGCGATCCGCAGCAGGGAGGCCAGCATCTCGACCCGGCGGCGGTCCGTCGGCGCGAGGGCCATGAACTCCGGGTGCGTCGGCTTGGGCATCGACTTGCGGTAATAGCGCGCGATCAACGCCACCAGCTGCAGCTCTTCGTCACGCCAGCCCTCGAGCGGCGTGTTGCGGATCAGGTAGGCGGCGTGCTTGTGATGCCCGCTCTCGGCGATGAAGCGTCCGATCCCGTGCAGCATCGCCGCGGCCCACAACAGGTCGCGGTCCGGTGGTGCCAACCCGTGCAGCGGCGCCAGCCGTTCGAACAGCTCGAGCGCCAGGCGCGCCACCAGCCGTTGATGGCCGCCCAAATGCTCGTAGCGCGAGGCCATCCGTTCGACCGCGGCCAGCCGGCGCGCGCGCGCGTCGCCGAGCCGGTCCGCCAGCTCGCGGTCGCGGCGCGCCAAGTCGACCACGACGCCGTCGCGCAGCGCGCGCTCGCAGACGATGAGCTCCTCGCGGCCCAGCAGCTGCAGAACGCCGATCAGCACCGCGTTGCCGGCGACGATGATGTCGGCGCGGCGCGGGTTCATCCCCGGCATGCGCCGCCGCTCGGCTTCGCTCATCGGCAGCATCAGCCGCTGCAGCGCCTCCAGACGCGAGCGCCGCAGCGTGTAGCCGTGAACGCGTTTGATCGCTAGGCCCCGCGCCGCCGCGTCGAGCGAGGCCAGCCCCATGATGGTGCCGGACGTCCCCAGCGCGAGATCGAGCTGGTAGTGCCGCACGCGCTCGGCGACCGGGCCGACGACGTCCGCGACGTACGCGTCCAATCGCTGCGCCGCGCGCAGCGGATCGCTGCGCCCGCGCAAGAACGCGTCGTACAGACGCAGGCTGCCGAGCTTGACCGAGTCGACCAGATACGGACGCTCGCCGTCGGCGACGACCAGCTCGGTCGAACCGCCGCCGATGTCGACGATGCACGCGACGCGGTCGTAGATCGGGAAGCCGCTGGCGACGCCCAAGTGAATGAGCCGCGCCTCCTCGTCGCCGTCGAGGATCTCCAGCGGAACGCCGGTGCGCGCCTCGACCAGCGCCCGGAACTCCTCGCCGTTCTCGGTCTCGCGCACGGCCGACGTCGCGACCGCGCGAATGCGCTCGGCACCGCGGACGTGCGCCGCTTCGACGAAGCGCGCGATCGCTTCGACCCCGCGCTCCATCGCCTTGCGCGAGAGCCGGCCGCTGACCAGCGCGTCGTCGCTGCCCAGCCGCACCATCTCGCGCGCTTTGTAGACCACGCGCGAGGTGTCGAACGCGGCGTCGAGCTCGACGACGATCAGGTGGATCGAGTTCGTGCCGACGTCGATGGCACCGAAGAGCATCGGAGCGCTCGAAACGACGCGACTAGACGGGAGCTTCGGCCGGCTGCGCGACCCGTACGCCGGCCGCGCGCTCGTAGATGGTGGCGACGCTCGAGTAGTCGTCGCGCCCGTGCCCTTCACCCGAGCTCGCGGTGTAGAGCTGATAGGCGAGCGCGGAGGCCGGCATGGTCGTACCCAGCGCGCGGGCCGAGTCGAGCGCGGCGGCGAGGTCCTTGCGCAGCAGGTCGAGCATGAAGCCCGGCTTGAGCGAACCGGCCAGCCAGCTCTGCGGCAACCAGTTCTGCAGCAGGTAGTTCTGGCCCGTCGCGGTCAGGATCACCTCGCGCACCTTCTGCACGTCGGCGCCGGCCTTGGCCGCGAACACGAACGCTTCGACGTTGGCGATCATCACGTTCGAGATGATGATCTGGTTGACGAGCTTGACGACCTCGCCCATGCCGACGGGGCCCAGGTGGTTGGGTGTTCCCATCCCGCGCAGCACCGGTTCGGCGTCGGCGAAATCGGCGTCGGACGCGCCGACCATGATGGTCAGCGTGCCGGTGGTCGCGCGCGCCGGACCGCCGGAAACCGGCGCGTCGACGAAGCGCAGTCCGGCCGCGCGCAGGCGCTCGTCGAAGGCGCGCGTCGCGACCGGCGAGATGGTCGACATGTCGATGACCAGCGTCCCGCGCTTGGCACCGGCGAGGACCCCGCGCTCGCCGAACAGCGTCTCGTCGACCTGCGGCGCGTCCGGTACGCACGTGACGACGACCTCGCTCGCGGCGGCGACGCCGGCCGGATCGCCGCCGTCGCTCGCGCCGAGCGCGACCAGCCGCGCGAGCGGCTCGCGATTGCGATGCGCGCACACGCTGACCGCGAACCCCGCGCGCAGGAGCGATGCCGCCATCGGCTCGCCCATCGCACCGATACCGACCACGCCGACGTGCTTGCTCACGCGCCGCCCTTCCGTCAAGGTCGTCCGCGCTCCCCCGCGAAGCTCGGGCACGATGCCCGCCAGCACCGAGCTCCGTCCGCACCCCGCGCCGATCCGTCACGATTGGACCGACGCGGAGCTGCAAGCACTCGCCGACCTGCCGTTGCTCGACTTGGTCTACCGCGCTGCTGGCGTGCACCGCGCGTGCCACGATCCGGCCGACGTGCAGCGCGCGACGCTGCTGAGCGTCAAGACCGGCGGCTGCCCCGAGGACTGCGCGTACTGCCCGCAGTCGGCACGCTACGCGACCGGCGTGCAGGCCGAAGCGCTGCTCGACGTCGAGGTCGTGCTGGCCGCGGCCCGCGCGGCGAAAGACGACGGCGCGTCGCGTTTCTGCATGGGCGCGGCCTGGCGCAGCGTCAAGGACGGCCCGCAGTTCGACGCGGTCCTGGCGATGGTTCGCGGGGTGCGCGCGTTGGGGATGGAAGCCTGCGTCACGCTGGGGATGCTCGAGCCGCACCAGGCGCGCGCGCTGGCCGAGGCCGGCTTGACCGCGTACAACCACAACCTCGACAGCGGCCCCGACTTCTATCCGCGGATCATCCACACGCGGACCTACGAGGACCGGCTGCGCACGCTCGACGCGGTCGAGGCGGCCGGGATCGGCGTGTGCTGCGGCGGCATCGTCGGAATGGGCGAGACGCGCGCCGACCGGGTCGCGATGCTCGGCGTCTTGGCGCGCCGCGACCCGCACCCCGAGAGCGTGCCCATCAACGCGCTGGTCAGCGTCGCGGGCACGCCGCTGGGCGGCCGGCCGGCGGTCGACGGGTTCGAAGTCGTCCGCGCGGTCGCGGTCGCGCGCATCGCGATGCCGCGCGCGCGCGTGCGTTTGTCGGCCGGCCGCAAGGAGCTGGGCGCGGGGATACAGGCGCTGGCGTTCATGGCCGGCGCGAACTCGGTCTTCACCGGCGAGAAGCTGCTGACGACGCCGAACGCCGCACCCGACGACGACGAAGCCCTCTTCGCCGCACTCTTCTAGTGGCTTCGGCTGCGCCGAAGCCGTCGCGTTCGGGCTTCGCCCGATCCGCCCGCGCGTTGATCGCGTTCGTCCGCCTCTCGCGCCCGCTCTTTCTCTTCGGTGGCATCGCCGGCGTCGGTCTGGGCGCGGCCGTGGCGGCGTGGAGCGGCCATGCCGTCACGCTCGCGACCTATCTGTGGGTCCAGGCGATGGTCAGCGCGTTCCACCTGATGGTCCACTACGCGAACGACTACTTCGACCGCGAGACCGACGCGGGCGCGCGCCGAACCGCCTGGTCGGGCGGCAGCGGCGTCGTCGCGGCCGGCGGCGCGCTCGCGCCGGTGGTCGCCCTGCGCGCGGCCCTCGCGTGCGCGGCCCTGGGCGCGCTGGCGGCGGCCCGCTTCGCGCTGGTGGGCGACCCGCTGGTCGCGGTGCTCGGCGCGGCGATCCTGGCCGGGGGGTGGCTCTACTCAGCGCCGCCGCTGCGGTTGGCCGCGCGTGGCCTGGGCGAGGTGGACGCCGCGCTGGTCGTGGCCGGCCTGGTGCCGGCGGCGGCCGATGCCGCCTTCGCCGGCCGGCTCGACCCGGTGCTGCTGCCGGTGCTGACCGGCCCCCTGCTGGCGATGGTGGCGATGATGCTGTGCGTCGAGCTGCCCGACTGCGGCGAGGACGCCGGTGGCGGGAAGCGGACCTGGGTCGTCCGCTGGGGGCCGGCGACGACCTTCGTTCGACTGCCGCTGGTCCTGGCGGGCGCCGTCCTGGCGACCGCGTGGGCGCTGGTGCGCGCCGGCGGCTCGCCGGCCGTCGCGGCCCTCGGCTTGCCGGCGCTGGCCTGCGCGGTCGGCCTGGTCCTGTGCGCGCGCGGCGACTGGCGGCCGGCGCGCGTCGCGCTGGGCGGGGTGGCCTTCTACGCGACCACGGCGAGCGGGCTGGCGCTGGCCTTCGGGCTGACCGCCGGGGCCCGCTGAGCGCCCGGCGGCGGCGACCGGCGTCGTTGCGCGCGCCGGGCCGGCGGGGCACAATGGACGGGAGTCCGGCCGCGCGAAGCGGTGCGGCCGACGCACTCGATTACCAAGGGGAACCGCACGACATGCTCGCTTCGATCCGCCGCCCGACGTTCGACGACCTCAACCTCTCGACCGGGAAGCGCGCGCGGCTGTACTCGATGATGTACCAGCACGGCCCGGCCAACGGGACGCTGATGCTGTTGCCGATCGACCAAGGGCTCGAGCACGGTCCGGTCGACTTCTTCGACAACCCCGACGCGATCGACACCGACTGGGTGCTGCGGCTGGCCGTCGCGGGCAACTTCTCCGGCATCGCCTACCACATCGGCCTGGCGGAGAAGTATCACAAAGCCTACGCCGGCAAAGTGCCGCTGGTGCTCAAGGTCAACGGGAAGACCAACGTGCCGCCCGACGACGAGTCGTTCTCGTCGATGACCTCGAGCGTCGAGGACGCGGTGCGGCTGGGCGCGAGCGCCGTCGGCTACACGCTCTACGTCGGCTCGCCGTCGCAAGACATCGACATCGCGCAGGCCAACGAGGTGCGCCGCGAGTGCGAGAAGTACGGCATGCCGCTGATCGTGTGGTCGTATCCGCGCGGCTCGGCGATCAAGGCCAAAGGCGGTCAGGACTCGCTCTACGCGGTCGACTACGCGGCGCGCGTCGCCTGCGAGATCGGCGCCGACATCGTCAAGCTCAACGTGCCGAACGCCGAAGAGGCCGCGCCCGCGGCGCCCAAGCCGTACAACACGCTGACGATGAGCGAGCTCGACGGCTTGCGCAAGGTCGTGAAGTCGGCGGGCCGCACGCTGGTGCTCGTGTCGGGCGGCTCGAAGCTCGGCGACGACGCGACCATCGAGAAGGCGCACCTGGCGATGGAGGCCGGCTGCGTCGGCTTGATCTTCGGTCGGAACATGTGGCAGCGCCACTGGGACGACGCGGTCGCGATGTCCGGCCGCATGCACGAGCTGCTCAAGAACTACGGTGACTGAATGACGACCCTCTCGGTCCAGGACCGCGTCGAAGCGGCCCTGGACCGGATTCGGCCGGCGATCCGCCGCGACGGCGGCGACGTCTGGCTCATCGACATCAAGGAAGACGTCGCATACGTGCAGATGATCGGAGCTTGCGGCGGCTGTCCCGCCTCGAACGCGACGCTCAAAGGCGGGATCGAAGCGGTCGTCCGCGAGGACGTCCCCGAGATCCGCACCGTCGAACACATTTAGGCGCCGGCGCGCGCTTCGGCGAAGGCGTCGCGCAGCGCGGCCATCGTCAGCGGCACGACCGCGCGCTGGATCGCGCTGGCGCGCGCGTCGGCGCCCGGCACGGCGTTCGCACCCATCCGCGCGACCTCGGGGAAGCGATCGCGCTCGACGCGCTGCTTCTCGAGCGCCTTCTCGGCGTCGGCGGCGCGTCGCACCTCGCCGCCGACGTCGACCAGGATGCGCACGTTCTCGAACCGGCCCAGCAGCGAGACGCGCAGCGCGACGGTGACGCCGAGCGCGATCGCGTGGCCGCCTTCGCGCTGCACGATCCGGCGTTCCGCGACGCCCAGGCCGGGCTTGGGCGCCGGAACCTCGATCACCGCCGGCAGCTCGTACGGCGCCAGCGTCAGTCCGTCGACCGGGACCGTGCGCGTGCGACCGAGTCCGTAGACGGTGACGCGCGCGTCGTGCAGCGCCAGCCGCATGCGAATGCCGGCGGCGGACAAGTCCGCTGGGCACAGGTGCGGCGCGTCGGCCAACGCTGCGGGCGCCGCGAACGCGCCGATCGTCGCCGCCCGGCTGGGCGCGAACGTGACGGCGTGCAGCTCGGCGATGTCGGCGACGTCGACGATCGCGCCCTCGCCCGCCGCCGGCTCGAGCACGAGGCCGAGCAGCGGGCTGGTTCCGGCCCGGTAGCGCGTGCGCTCGCGGTGCATGAACCCTTGCGCGTTCGCTTCGCGAAGCGTCATCGCGAGACGGCTTCGGTGCCCTCTCGCGATGACCCTTACTGCAACAGCCGGTCGACGCGAAGAGCGGTTCCCAGAACGTCGACTCGTAGGCGTAGATGGGCGAGGGTACGGCCTGCTACAGAGCGAGCGCGCCGGCGTAGCCCGTCAGCTCGACGTACCCGACGCCGAGATGCCGTCCGCTCGCCGCATCGTACACGTCGACGTCGCCTTCCCAATACGCGACACCGCCCGCGCCGTCGGCCAGCTCCTGATCCGCCAGCACCGGCGTCAGCACGAGGTCGAGCCGCGCGCGTGGAACGCGCACGCGCCACCCGCTGGGATAGACGCCGTGCGTATGCGGGCTGGTCCAGCGCCCGGTCGCGCCGACCGCGACGTCGGCCAGTGCGAGCGGATGCACGCGCCCGCGCGCGTCGACCAGCGAGCCGCTCGACTCGGGCACGGCGGTCCCGTCGCGGCGGCGCAGCCGGTAGTCCATGATCTCGCGGCGGTCGTCGAGCTGGATCGCGAACCAATCCCAACCGGCTTCGTCGGGCTGCAGCTCGTCGGAGCCGAACTCGTGATCCATCCACGAGAGGCCGCCGACGGCGCTGCGCACGCCGTCGTAGACGAGCGTGCCGCGCGTGCGCAGCCGCGTGAGCGAGTAGTAGTGCGAGGCACAGGTCGCGCACGCCCCCTTGAGCGAGACGCCGTTCCGGCCGTGGATCGCGGGCGGCTTCTCGGCGCTCTGGACGAGGTCGAGCGTCAACCCCGCGCCGCGCGCGTGCAACCGGAACGGGCCGTCGCCGCGCAGCGTCCAGTCGTCGACGGCGACGTCGAGCGCGCGCGTCGAAGCACGGCCCATCCCCAGCGCTTCGCGCGCGAGCACCTCGTCGTAGACGAAGCGCCGTCCGCGCTCGTCGGTCAGCGCCAGATGCGCCGGATAGAGCTGGTTGCCGCGCCAACGCGATTGACCCGGCGCCGGCGTCGGATCGCCGGGACGCAGGCCGTAGCGGAAGAACGTCAGCTCGTAGCCGAAACGCCGGCCCTCACGCGTCGCCAGGTGGCCGGTGAAATACCACCACTCGCTCTGGTACGCGACGTGCGCCGCGTGATCGCGCGGAAAGACGAAGTGCCACGGCAGCCGCGCGTTCGCGAAACCGAGCGCGGCCAAGAACAGCGCCGTCAGCCGGATCATTCGCCGCGCACCGCGTCGGCGGTGCGGATGCGCGCGGCGATCCGCGCCGGCGCGAGGCCGGCCAGCACCGCCGCGGCCAGCACCAGCAGCACCGTCTCGCCCAAGAACGCCCACGGCACGTGCAGCTCGATCAGCCAGCCGAAGGCCTGACGGTTGATGACGAAGATCAGCAGCAGCGACAGGACGAAACCGAGCCCGACGCCCAGCCCCGCGCCGAGTAGACCGACGCCGGCCGCTTCGGTCAGGACCGTCGCGCGCACGCCGCCGGTCGAGAGCCCCAGATAGCGCAGGATGCCGAACTCACGGCGGCGCTCGAGCACCAGCGCGAACAGCGTCGAGACGACGCCCAGCACGGCGATCGCGATCGCGATGACGTCCAGCGCGTACGTGATGGCGAAGGTGCGGTCGAAGACCTGCACGACCAGCGCGCGCAGCTCGCGGTTCGTTTCGACCAGCACGCGATGCGGCGCGACCGCCCGGTAGACGGCGGTGCGCAAGTGGTCCAGGTCGACGCCCGGCGACGCGTCGATCGCGATCGAGTTGACGGCGTCGTCGTGAAAGAGCCGCACGAAGGTGCGCCGGTCGAGCAGCACCACCCCGCCGTCCGACGAGTAGTCGTTGTAGACGGCCGCCACCGTGAACGACGTGACGCCCGACGGCGTCGGCAGCGCGATGCGGTCCCCGGTCCCCACGCCGAACTTCGACGCGAACGGCTCGGAGATCAGCACGTCGCGCGTGCCGGGAACGGCGCGTGCCAGCTGCGCGGCTCGGGCACCGCCCAGCAGCCGCAGCTGGGGCCCGCTGCGGCCGAGCTGGGCCAGATCCGTCGCGCCCAGCGTCGTCAACCGTCCGCCGTAGGGAATCGTGACCGCGCGGAAGGTCGAGACGGATGCGACGCCCGGAACGCGCGCGATCGCGCGCACGACGCCCGCCGAGAAGCGCGCGTCGGTCGAAGCGTCGCCGAGCGCCAGCGGGCGCACGAACAAGTCGGCGCGCAGCGTCTCGTTCGCCCAGGCGACGACGGTGGTGCGGAACGAGGCGACCAGGACGCCGACCGCGACCATCATCGCGATCGCGATCGCCAACGAGGCGACCGCGACGGCGACCCGCAACGGCGCGCCGCCGACGTTGGCGGCGGCCAGCGCGACGATCGGACGGCGCGCGCTGAGCGCGCGTCCGGCGCGCGCGAGCAGCAGGACGCCGGCCGGCGCCAGCAGCGAGCCGCCCGCGATCAGCAGCAGCCCCGCCGCGTAGCCGAACACCGGCACGCCGTCGAGCGCCGGGACGCGCGCGCACGCTGCCGCCAGCCCGAAGCAGCCCAACGCGACGAGCGTCGCCCGGCGCGCGATCCCCCGCCGCGGGCGCTCAAAGCCCCGCGCGCGCATCGCGATCGCGGGCGGCGTCGCGGCGCCGTCCAGCGCCGGCACTGCGGCCGCGACGACCGACGCCAGCACGCCCAGCGCGAACGCGAGGACGAACGGCCCCGGCGTGAACAGCACACGGTCGGCGTGCGAGGCGACGTAGAGCGAGTCGACGGTGCGCGAGACGGCGCCGACGGCCAGCGTCGCGAGCGCGGCGCCCAGCGCGAGCCCGGCCAGCGAGCCGGCGCCGCCCAGCAGCGCACCTTCGGCCACGAAGGTGCGGAACACGGCCGCGCGGCTCGCGCCGAGCGCGCGCACCGTGCCGATCTCGGCGCGCCGCTGCACGACCGAGATCGCGACCGCGTTGTAGACCAGGTACATCCCGACCAAGAGCGCGATCCACGCCAGCGCTTCGAGATTGAGGCGGAAGCTCTGCAGCATGCGCTCGATCTCGCGCGTGCGCGTCGCCGGCCGCACGACGCGCGCGCCCGCCGGAACGACGGCCTCGAGCGCGCGCTGCACGGCGGCCAGGCGCGCCGGCGCGACCACGCAGTCGATCCGGTCGAGCAGGCCGATCTTGCCGAACACCTCTTGCGCGGTCGCGACGTCGACGAACACGACGCTCGAGTCGATCCGCACGCTGCCGCTGGGCACGATCCCCGCCAGCCGCAGCACGACGGCGCGATCGGCGGCGAGCGCGTGGATCGTCTGGCCGACGCGCCAGCGATGGCGTGCCGCCAACGCCGCCGACACCAGGGCGCCATGGCCGTTCACCAGCACCCACGGATCGACGGCCGTCGCGCCCGGCGATCCCGGCGTCGCCTGCGGCGGGGGCGCGACGCCCGGCAACGGGCGCAGCAGATCGACGCCCAGCACGCGCAGCACCTCGCCCCCGAACGGATCGCCGCGCCGCACGCCGACCGTCAGCGTGTCCTCGATCGCGGGCGCGGCGAGCTCGACGCCGGGGACGGCCTGCACGCGCAGCAGCGCGCGCTCGTCGAAGCCGCTGCCGATGCCGAGCACCTGCAGCGTGACGTGGTTCGAGACGACGTCGACGCTCGAGGCGAACGAGGCGATCGCCGTCGCGTCGGCCAGATCGATCGCCAGCCCGATCGCGACCGCCAGCGCCACCGCGACCAGCGTGACCAGCGAGCGCAGCCGGTCCGCGCGCCACGGCCCGAGCACCAGCGCGCGCAGCAGCGGCAACGCGCTCACGCCAAGCGGCCGTCGCGCATCGCGATCGTGCGGTCGCAGATCGCCGCCGCCTCGGCGCTGTGCGTGGCCAGCACGATCGTCTCGCCGCCGTCGGCCAGCGCGCGCAGCAGCGCCAGCACGCCGGCGCCGGTCTGCGAGTCGAGGTTTCCGGTCGGCTCGTCCGCCAGCACGATCGCCGGGCGGTGCACGATCGCGCGCGCGATCGCGGCGCGCTGCAGCTGACCGCCGGAGAGATCGGCCGGGAACGCGTGCGCCTTCTCGCTCAAGCCGACCTGCGCCAACGCGGCACGCACGCGGGTGGCGATCTCGGCGCGCTCGACGCGCTGCAGCGCCAGCGGCAGCCCGACGTTGTCGGCGATCCGCATCGCCGGTAGCAGGTTGAAGAATTGGAAGACGGTGCCGATCCGCTCGCGGCGCAGCGCCGTCAGCGCGTCGTCGCCGAGCGCCAGCGTCGAGGCGCCTTCGACCAGCACCTCGCCGCTGCTCGGCACGTCGATGCAGCCGATCAGGTTGAGCAACGTGGTCTTTCCGCACCCGCTGGGACCGACGAGCGCGACCATCTCGCCGCGCTCGACCGCCAGCGAGACGCCGTCGAGCGCGCGCACGATCTCCGTCCCGCTGCCGTACTCCTTGACCACCGCGCGCGCGAGCACCGGCGGCTCGGCGCCGCGCCGGTCAGAGCGCACGCAGGACCAACGCCGCGTTGATGCCGCCGAATCCGGCCGAGCTCGAGAGCACGCTGCGTACCGGGCGCTCGAGGCGCGTGCGCGTGACGGCCAGGCCGCAGTCCGGGTCGAGATCGTCGGCGTTGACGCTGCGCGGGATCACGCCCCGCTCGATCGTGCGGCAGGCCAGCGCCGCTTCCCAGGCACCGGTCGCGCCGAGCGCGTGCGCGTGCTGTCCCTTCGTCGCCGTCACCGGCACGCTCGCCGCGCGCTCGCCGAGCAGCGCGCGCACCGCCAGCGCCTCGCACGCGTCGCCGAGCACGGTCGCGCTGCCGTGCGCGTTGACGACGTCGAGCTCGTTCGGCGTCAGCCCCGCTTCGTCGAGCGCACCGCGCATCGCGCGCAGGTTGGCCGAGCCGTCGGGCCGCGGCGCCGACATGTGGTAGGCGTCGTTGGTCAACCCGTAGCCGGCGATCTCGGCGTAGACGCGCGCCCCGCGCGCGAGCGCGTCGTCGAGCCGCTCGAGCACGAGCACGCCGGCGCCTTCGGCCATGACGAAGCCGTCGCGCGCGCGATCGAACGGCCGGCTCGCACCGGCCGGATCAGCGTTGTTGGTCGACATCGCGCGGATGACGGTGAAGGCGCCGAACACGAGCGGCGAGAGCGGCGCCTCGACCCCGCCGGCGAGCGCGGCGCGCACGTCGCCGCGCGCGATCGCGCGGAACGCTTCGCCGATCGCGACGGCGCCGGCCGCGCACGAGTTGCCGTTGGCCAGCACCGGCCCGCGCAGGTCGAACTCGAGCGCGACGTTGCACGGCGCCGAACCGCCGAACACCGAGAGCGCCAGCAGCGGCTTGACGGCGTCCAAGCCCTGCGCGCGAAAGATGTCGTGCTGCTCGTCGGCGTAGGCTAGGCCGCCGAGCGCCGAGCCCAGCGAAACCGCGACCTCGCCGGGCGCGCGCGCCGGATCGAACGCGGCGTCGGAGAGGGCCAGCCGCGCGGCCGCGATCGCCAGCTGCGCGAAGCGGTCGGTCCAACGGATGCGCTTGGTGCTCAGGAAATCGTCGGGCGCGAAGTCGTCGATCTGCGCCGCGATCGCCGACCGGTAGCCGTCGGTCGGAAAGCGCGTCAACGGCGCGACCGCGACCCGTTCGGCCAGTACGCTCGACCAGAACGCGTCGATCCCGATGCCGAGCGGCGTCACCACGCCCAGGCCCGTCACCGCGACCCGATGCGCGGCGGTCACGCGCCCTGCTCGGCCAGACGTTTGATCGTCGCCAGCGTCTTGTTCGCGACGCCGTCGACGAAGTAGTCGCAGACGACGTGCTTGCCGAGCCAGTCGGCCGCGAACGGAAAGCGGAAGGCCAGGCGATGCTCGATCGTCACCCGCGTGCGGTCGCCGTGCGGCTCGAAGATCCACTCGACGTCCATCCCGCGCGTCCACCCGCGCAGGTGATGGAAGGCGATGTGCGGCGTGCTCGCGTCGTTCGTCTGGCGCGCCACCCAGCCGATCGGGATGCCGTCGTGGCGCGCGCCCATCGCGACCAGCCGGCTCGAGCCGAGCTGCTCGATCACCCGCACGTAGCGGTAGTGCGGCAGGATCGCGGGCCACCGTTCGGTCGCCGAAGCCAGCGCGAAGATCGCCGCGGGCGAGGCCGCGATCTCGATCGCGGTACGGGTGACGATCATGCCAGCAGTCGCACGAGCACGCCCGGCCCGAACGCGCGCCGCGGAGCGAGGGTCCCCGCCAGCGCGTCGAGCAGCGCCGCGCCCAACTCGGGCGAACGCGCCAGCCGCGCCGAGGCGCGCCGCGCGAGCGGCGGCACGTCGACCAGCAGCGCGACCGCGCGGCACAGGCCGCGTCGCCGGCGCCGGTCCGCGCGCCGGTCGCGATCGTAGGCGGCGAACGCACGCGGCTCGTCCGCCGGCGCGCGCAACGCGCGCAGCGCCGTCTCGGCCGCGCGCTCCGCGTCGAGCAGCGCCAGCGCGACGCCTTGTCCGGTGAACGGGTCCAGGAATCCGGCCGCGTCGCCCGCCAGAAGCGCGCCCGGCGCGGCGACCGCGCGCACGTCGTGCGCCAGCGGGCCGACGCTCACCCGGGCGCCGAGCCGCGTGGTGCCGGCGAAGGAGCGCGCGCCGTGCGCCAGCGCCGCGGCGGCGGCGCCGACGCCGGCGTCGAGGTCGTCGGCCCACCGGGCCAGCCGGTTCCGCGGTACGACCACCATCACGTTGGCCGCATCGGCGTCGAGCGGGTTGAGCGCGAAGTACGCGCCGCCGCCGACGTACATCTCGACGCACCCGTCCAGCGCGCCGAAGCCGGCGTAGTGACCGCCGACCGCCCAGCGTGCGCCGCGGCGCGACGGCCGCGCGAGGCCCAACCGGCGCGCGACCAGCGAGCCGGTCCCGTCGGCGCCGACGACGATCCGCGCCCGGCGCTCGACGACCTCGCCGCGTTCGTCGCGCGCGCGCACGCCCGCACAGCGGCCGTCCGCGTGCAGCAGCTCGTCGACGCGCGCGCGTTCGACCTGCGCGCCGGCCGCGCGTGCGGCGTCGAGCAGCAGCGCGTCCAAGCGATCGCGCGCGCACGCCAGTGCCGGCTGCGCGAACCGCAGCGCGACCGGCGCGGCGCCGGGCGCGACGAGCCGCACGCCGTGCAGCGGCGCGCCGGCGGCGCGGGCCGCCTCGCCGACGCCCAGCCGGTCGAGCGCCGCCAGCGCGCCGGCGTTGAGGTACTCGCCGCACACCTTGCGGCGCGGAAACTGCGCGCGCTCCAGGACGCGCACGCGCGCGCCCGCCCGCGCCAGCAGCAACGCCGTCGCGCTGCCGGCCGGGCCGGCCCCGACCACGACCACCTCGTCGCTCATCGCGCGTCCGCCAGCGTCATGCGAAAGAACGGCTCGCGCCGCACCACCGGCGTCGTCCAGCCCGCCGCGCGCGCCAGCGCCAGCGCTTCGCCGGGCGTGTAGGCGCGGCGCACCGAGAGCGGCGCATCGTGCCGGGTCAGGCGGTTGCGCGACGTGCGCGACCACAGCCACGTCGCTGCCAGCGCCACCGGCGAGCGGCGCAGATCGCAGACCAGCGGCGTCACCCGCGCGACGCGGCGCAGCTCGCGCAGCAGCGCGTGCGCGGCCGTGCCGTCGAAATGATGCAGCGCCAGCGTGCACAGCACGACGTCGAACGAGCCTGCGCCGAACGGCAGTTGCGTGCCCTCGGCGCGCACGAAGGTCAGATCCGGGTGGTGATCGCAGCGCTCTCGGGCCAGCGCGAGCATCTGCTCACTGTGGTCCAGACACGTGAGGTGAATCTGAGTGCCGCGCTCGCGCGCGTCCCGCGCGACCGCGAGCGGGATGTCGGCCAGGCCCGAGCCGACGTCGAGCACGCTGCGCGCGCCGAGCGCACGCAACGCGCGCAGCACCGGCGCAACTCCGCCCAAGCGGCGGTTCGCGAACGCGATGTCGCGCAGGTTCCCGGCGAGCTCGTCGACGTCGTCGACGGGCTCGTCCATCAGCTCGCGGGCGACCGTGCGGCGCACGCGCGCCTCAAAGGGCTACTTCTTGTACCACTCCGCGTTGACTTCGATGAAGTTCTTCCACTTCTCGGGGACGTCGGAATCGGCATAGATCGCCTCGACCGGGCAGGCGGAGACGCAGGCGCCGCAATCGATGCAGACTTCCGGGTCGATGAACAGCTGCGTGTCCTCGTCATCGCCGTGAATGCAATCGACCGGACAGACGTCCACACACGACTTGTCCTTGGTGCCGATGCAGGGTTCGGTGATGACGTACGCCATGGGGCGAAGGGGTTGCGCGGCCGGGGGGACGGCTCCTACCGACAAAAGCAGCAGGCGCCGCGCCGGAAGCCCGGGCGGCGCCTGCCGCGGGAAGGGGTGTCGCGGTCAGTAGGTCGCCCGGCGGCCGCTGATCGCGCGCAGGATGAACAGCAGGATGACGGCCCCGACGAAGGCCACGACGATGCTCCAGATGTTGATCCCGGTCAGCCCGGTATGGCCGAACATGTTGAAGAGCCAACCGCCGATGAACCCACCGATGATGCCCACGACGATGTCGCCCAGGATGCCCCCCGGCCCTTCGCCGGGCACCACCCATTTCGCGAGCAACCCCGCGATCAGGCCGACGACCAACCAGCTCAAGATACTCATGATGACGCGGTAGCCTTTCTCCTCGAGTTTCGTGGCGCTTGGATCGGCGCCGGTGCTCCTTAGGATTCCCCGCACCCCGGCCCCGAAACGGGCACGAGGCGCCTGCCCGCTCCGTTGAGGTGAACATGAAACGCTTCCCACGCATCGCACACGTGGCCGTTCCGGCGTTGGCGCTCGCCGTCGCGCTGCCGGCCGCCGCCCCGGCGGCCGAGCCGCCGCCGGCGCCGACGCTCTCGGTGACGGGCGTCGGCGTCGTCGAACGCGCCCCCGACCGGGCGATCGTCACCTTCGGCATCATCACCAACGACGATCGCGCGGCCGCCGCGACCTCGGCCAACAACGCCGCCTACGCGGCGCTCGCGGCGAAGCTCGACGCGCTCGGCGTCCGCGGCCCCAGCCTGCGTACGCTCTCGTTCGGGATCACCTTCCAGCCGCGCCCGCCCGTGCCGAATCCGCAGTCCGGCGAGCGTTACGGCTTCGTGGTGACCCGCAACGTCTCGGCCACGACCGACGACGTCAACCAGGTCGGCGCGCTGATCGACGCCGGCGTCGCGGCCGGCGTCACGAACGTCGACGGTGTCGCCTTCACCGTCCGCGACGAACGGACGGTCGAACGCACCGCGCAAGCCGCCGCGGTCGCCGACGCGGCCGCCCAGGCCGAAGCGATCGCGGCGGCTGCCCACGTACGGCTGACGGGGATCGCCTCCATCGGCAGCCAGCCGGTCTTCTATCAACCGCAGCCGATCGCGTTCCGGATGGCGGACACGTATCAGGCCAACGTGCCGACCAACGTCCAGCCCGGCAGCCTCTCGATCCGCCAGACGGTCACGGTCGTCTACCGCATCGCCCCGTAGGCGCTCGAAACCGGGCCGCGACCGGCCGGGTAGGTACGGTGCGATGACCGCCACTTGTGAGGTCTGCCGGCAGAAACCGGCCAGCGTCCACGACTACGCCATGCGGGGTGGGCGCTGGGTCGAGGCCGAGGTCTGCGCGGACTGCGCCAAGCGGCGCCGCCGCACGCCGCTGGCGATCCTCGGGGCGGCCGCGGCCGCCGCCGCATTGGTCGGCGGCGCCGCCTTCGCGATCGACTCGGTCAACCGCCGCGGCAACGCGGGCGAGAAGGGCGAGCCGGCCGCGCCCAATCCGACCCTGCGCGACCTGGGCCGCGTCTTCACCGGTCCCTCGACGCTGGCCCAGTACTCGCGCGACCTAACCGAAGCGGCGCGGCGCAACGAGCTCGACCCGGTCATCGGACGCGACGACGAGGTCGAGCGCGTCGTCTCGATCCTCGCCCGGCGCAGCAAGAACAATCCGGTGCTGATCGGCGAGCCGGGCGTGGGTAAGACGGCGATCGTCGAAGGGCTCGCCCAGCGCATCGCGCGCAACGACGTACCGAGCGCGCTGCGCGAGAAGCGCGTGCTGGCGCTCTCGCTCGGTCCGCTGGTGGCCGGCACGAAATATCGCGGCGAGTTCGAAGGCCGCGTCAAGAAGATCATCGACGAGGTCAAGCGCGCGGGCCGCGAGGTGATCCTGTTCATCGACGAGCTGCACACGCTGGTCGGCGCCGGCGCCGCCGAAGGTTCGCTCGATCTGAGCTCGATGATCAAGCCGGAGCTGGCGCGCGGCGAGCTGCAGTGCATCGGCGCGACGACGTTCGACGAGTACCGCAAGTACGTCGAGTCCGACGCCGCGCTGGAACGGCGCTTCCAGCCGGTGCAGGTCGACGAGCCGACCATTGAACAGACGGTGACGATCCTGCGCGGCCTGCGGCCCAAGTACGCCGCGCACCACGGCGTGCGCATCGACGACGACGCGCTCGAAGCGGCGGCCGCCCTCTCCGCGCGCTACATCGCCGACCGCTATCTGCCCGACAAGGCGATCGACGTCGTCGACGAGGCCGCGGCCGGCGCGTCGATGCGCGGCGAGGCGCGCGTCGACGTCGAGCGGGTCGCGGCCGTCGTCTCGCGCTGGACCGGCATCCCGCAAGGGACGATCACCGACGCGCAGCGCGCCGGCCTGCTGGCGCTCGAAGGCGCGCTCGAAGCGCGCGTGGTCGGGCAAGGCCAAGCGGTGCGCGCGGTCGCCGAAGCGATTCGACGCGCGCGCGCCGGCCTCAAGGACCCGCGCAAACCGGTCGGCGGCTTCTTGTTCGTCGGGCCCAGCGGCGTCGGCAAGACCGAGCTGGCGCGCGCGCTGGCGCACGCGCTGTTCGGCACCGACGACGCGCTGGTGCGCCTCGATCTCTCCGAGTACACCGAAGCGCACACGATCTCGCGGCTGCTGGGCGCGCCGCCCGGCTATCAGGGCCACGAGGAGGCGGGCCAGCTGACCGAGCCGATCCGCCGCCGGCCCTATTCGGTGGTGCTGTTCGACGAGATCGAGAAAGCGCACCCCGACGTCGCCGCGATCCTGCTGCAGATCCTCGACGACGGCCGCGTCACCGACGCCAAGGGCCGCACGATCGACTTCCGCCACGCGATCGTCGTGCTCACGTCGAACCTGGATCGCGACGAGGTCGAGGGAACGTTGCGCCCCGAGCTGCTCGACCGCATCGACGAGCTGATCTTCTTCGCCGAGCTGGGCCGCCCGCAGATCGAGCGGATCGTCGAGCTGCAGATCGCGCAGTTGGCGGATCGGGTCGGCGCGCACGCGATGCGGCTCGACCTCTCCGAGCCGGCGCGGTGTTTCCTGGCCGACGAGAGCATGGCGCAGGGCAGCGGCGCGCGTTACGTCGCGCGGACGATCGCCCGCCACGTCACGACCCCGCTCTCCGAGGCCATCCTGCGCGGCCGCCTGGGCGGCGGCCAAACGGCCCGCGTCGACTACGACGGAACCGCCGTCACGGTGGAAGCCGCCTGATTGCAGGGTACAAGGAGACCATGAGACGCCCCGTCGCCGCGTTGCTGTTGGCCTTGGCGATGCCCGCCGTCGCCGGCGCGCAGGTGCCGATCGGCCCGCGCGTGCCGCAGCCGCAGCCGGGGACGAACTCGACCGCGACGCTGCTCTTCAACGCGATGATGTCGATCGCGCGCGCCGCCGCGACCAACCCGCAAGCGGCGTCGGCCGCCACGCTGAACTACTCCGTCGCCCTGCAGCGCTACGGCAGCGGCGATCTCAACGGCGCGCAAGCCTCGGCGATCCGCGCGATGATTCAAGCCAACACGCCGCAGACCACGGCGATCCCGACCATCGCCCCGCTGGTGCCGAACGAGCACCCGCGCGTCGACACCTATCCGGCCAACAGCATGGCGCAGATCGACGCCGACGCGATGGTCGCGCAAGCGCGCGGCGCCGTCGCCGCCTGCACCGCCAAACGCAGTCCCGATACGCGCCGCGCGAACGATCTGCTCGCCAACGCGCAAAAGGAAGACCTGGCCGGTCTGTGGCTCAACGCGAAGATGGACGCCAAGGCCGCCATCGACCTGTGCGCTACTTCAGCGCGTTCTTGATCTGCGCTTCGATCTCGCCCGCGTTCATCTCGCCCATACGGGCGTAGACGACGTTGCCCTTGCGGTCGATGAAGACGTGCACGGGCATCGCGATCGCGCCGTAGCTGTGGCCGACCGCGCCCGAGTCGTCGATGCCGACCAGGCCGTACGGATCGTGATACTTCTTCTCGAAGGCCGCGCCTTGGCCGTTCCCGTCGAGCTCGTCGATACCGACGAACTGCACGCCGCTCTTGGCGTACTTCGCGCGCAAGTCGGCGATCGATGGCGCCTCCTCGTTGCACGGCCCGCACCACGAGGCGAAGAAGTTGAGGTAGACGGGCTTGCCCTTCAGGGTGCTCAGATCGAGCTTCTTCCCCTGCGGCGTCGGCACGCTGAAGGCGGGCGCGGGCTGCCCACTCGGGGGCACCGCGAGCGCGGCGAGGGGAGCAAACGAGACGGCCGCGGCCAGCGCGGTACCGAGAAAACGACGGACGTGCACGTTCGTAACAACGCCGCGCCGGGCGAACGCGTTGCGCCGTCGGACCGAGCAGGCCCCTGGCCCGAGCCGGCTCGAATCGACGGGCGATGAAGGCCGGGCTTCGCCTGCTCAGACGACGGTCGGGAACTTGACGCCCGAGGCGTCTTCGCGCATCTGCGCGACCAGGTCGTCGACGGAGTCGAAGCGCCGCTGGCCGCGCACGAAGCGCAGGTCGCGCAAGGCCAGCTCCTCGCCGTAGAGCGAGCCGTTGAAGTCGAGCAGCCACGCCTCGACGGTGCGGCCCGTGCCCGCGAAGGTCGGGTTGGTGCCGATCGACACCAGCCCCGGGTAGTCGCGGCCGTCGTGCCGCCCGGTGATGCGATAGACGCCGTCGGGCGGCAACAACTTGTTGGCCGGCACGCCGACGTTGGCGGTCGGGAAGCCGAGATCGTGACCGCGCCCGGCGCCGAAGGCGACCGCGCCGCGCAGCGTGTACGACGCGCCCAGCAGCCGGTCCGCGGTCTCGAGGTCGGCGGCCTGGATCGCGGCCCGAATGCGCGTCGAGGAGACGCGCTCGCCGTCGAGCAGCGTGTTGGTTACGCCGATCGCGAGCCGCCCGTTCGCGGCCATGTGCGCGTGCGCGAACGGGACGTCACCGGCGCGTTTGTTGCCGAAGCGAAAGCCGGCACCGGTCACCATGGCGCGGGCGCCGATGCGCCCCACCAGCACGTCGTCCAGGAACTGCGCCGGCGTGAGCGAGGCGATCGAGGCGTCGAAGTCCAGCACGTACGCTTCGTCGACGCCGGCGCGCGCGAAGGCGTTGACACGCTCTTCGAGCGTCGCGATCATCGGCGGCTCCTGACCGGGCCGCAAGAAGGCCGAGGGGTGCTCGCGGAACGTCAGTACCGCGCTGCGTTCGCCCGCGCGCCGCTCGCGCAGCGCCTCGCGGACGATCGCGCGATGGCCGAGATGGAAGCCGTCGAAGAAGCCGACCGCGACGACGCGCGCGCGCTCGGGCGCGCGCTCGGGCAGCGTGTGATGGATCTTCACGCCGGCTGCTTCTCCGCCGGGCTCACACGAACACCTTGCGCGGCGCGAGCAGCGCACCGACCGTCTCGCCGACGCCGACCAGCGTGCGCGCGCCGTCGCGCACGAAGACGTGCGTCTCGGCCGGCAGCTGTTCGAGCGGCACGACGCGTCCGGCCCGAAAGTCCGCCGCCTGGCGCCCGTCCAGCACGACGGTGGGCAGCGGGATCACGCGTTCTGGCGAGACCAGGGCGGCGGCCGGATCGCTCTCGACCTCCTCGAGCAGCCGGCTCTCGGAGAGGACGAACGGTCCCGACGCCTCGCGCAGCAGCGCGCCCATGTGCCCAACCGTGCCGCACGCGGCGGCCAGGTCTTCGCACAAGGTGCGAATGTACGTCCCCTCGCTGCACGCGACGCGCAAGCGGACGACGTCGCCCTCGCGCCCCAGCAGCTGCAACGCGTAGAGCGTCACGTTGCGGGGCGGCCGCTCGACGCTCTGACCCGCTCGCGCGAGGTCGTAGAGCCGCTTACCGTCGCGTTTGAGCGCCGAGTACATCGGCGGAATCTGCGCGATCGTCCCGGTGAATCGCGGGAGCGCCGCGACCAGCCGCGCGTCGAGATCGGGCGGCACGTCGCGCTCGACCAGCGTCTCGCCGGTCGCGTCGCCGGTCGTCGTCGCCCGCCCGAGCACCAGCGCGCAGACGTACGCCTTGCGCCGGTCGCGAATGAGCGGCAGCAGCCGCGTCGCTTTGCCCAGCGCGATCGGCAGCACGCCGGAGGCCTGCGGATCGAGCGTGCCGAGGTGCCCGATGGCGAGCTTTTCCGCCGAGTCGCGGTACAGCCGCCGCAGCCGCGCGCCGAACTGCGTCGACGTCGGCCCCGCCGGCTTGAACAAGTTGACGAACCCGAGCACGTCGTGCGCTCAGCGCGCGCAGCGCGTCACAAACCCTGCGCTTTCAGCGCCGCGCGCACGCCGTCGATGGCGGCGGGCAAAGCGCCCTCGTAGGTGAGCCCCGACGCCATGAAGTGTCCGCCGCCGCCCAGCGTCACCGCCGCCGCCTGGACGTTGATCCGACCGCTCGACCGCAAGCTGACCCGCACCGCGCCGTCGTAGTCCTTGAACAGCGCGGCCGCCTCGACGCCCTCGACGGCGCGCAGGTGCTGCACGATCTCTTCCGTGTCCTCGCCGTCGGCGTGCGCCGCCGTCAGCATCGCCTGGTCGACGTACGTCCAGCAGTAGCGCCCGTCTTGCTCGAGCACGGCGCGCTCGAGCGCCATCCCGAGCAGCTTGGTCGCCGCGAAGCGCTTGTTGGCGAAGATCTCCTCGGTGATGAGCGGCTTGTCCGCCCCCAGCTCGATCATCTCCGCCGACATCCGCAGCACGTCGGCCGTCGTGTTGGTGTGCATGAACGCGCCGGTGTCGGTCATGATCGTGGTCAGGATGCAGGTCGCGATGTCCGGCGTGATCTCGACCTCGAGCGCGTGCAGCAGCCGCAGCACGCAGGTCCCGGTCGAAGCCTCGGTCGGGATGACGTAGTTGAGCGCGCCGAAGTGCGAGTTGCCCAGGTGATGGTCGATGTCGAGCATGTTCGCCCGCGCGATCGCCGGCAAGAACTCGCCGGCCCGCGTGAAGTCGCTCATGTCGCAGAAGACCCACAGCGTGTCGGCCGGCAAATCCGCCGGCACCTCGCGCGTCACGAACTGCGAATCCGGCAGAAAGCGCAGATTCCGCGGCACCGGATCCTGCTGAAAGTACCCGATCCGCTTGCCCAGCTGCTTGAGCGCCAGTCCGAGCGCGAGCCCCGCTCCAAGCGTGTCGCCGTCGGGCTTCACGTGGGAGACGAACACGAACGACGAACGCCGCCGCAGCTCCGCGACGACCTGTTCGGTGGTGTTCGAGATAGCCACCGTCCCGGCGGTACTACTCATCGATCACCTTCGCGGCGCGCTCGAGCGTCTTGTGCAGCGCGATCGCCTTCTCCGTCGTCCGGTCCTCGACGAACGTCAGCTCCGGCGTATACCGAAGGTCGATCGCGTTCCCCAGCTCCCCGCGCAAGAACCGCGACGCCGACGTGAGCGCATCCATCGTCTGCCGCGCGACGTGCCGATCGCCGATGATCGACACGAACACCTTGCAGTGCTTCATGTCCTGGGTGATCTCGCACCGCACGACCGTCACGAATCCCAGCCGCGGATCCTTGAGGTCCTCGCTGATGATCTTGGCGAGCGCCCGCTGAATCTCATGATCGATCCGCGCCTGCCGCTGCTGCTTCATGTCGCCTTGTTCCCTTGCCCCGCGCCACGCTCATACCAGCGAGGCCCCGCCAGCCGCTTGCGCCAGCGCGTAAAGCTCCACGCGCCTGCGCTGACGATCAGCACAACGACTCCCACCCAGAGGTGCAGCGCAGAGAACGCGTGCTCGTACGTCTGGTGAAAATACAGCGCCAACGCGCCCGCAACGATCGGCCAACCGGCGGCGCCCGCAATCCCAACATACAGACGCCGACGCTGCGCGGCGAGCTCGCGGCGCTCGCGCTCCGCGCCCTCACGCGTCCACGAAGGCAACAACAGCCGCTCGTACTCCGCCGGCAACTCGACGTTGTCGACGACGCCCGCACGTGCCATCACGTATGACCCCGATCGTGCCAGGCCGGCGCGGGGGCGACGTGCTCCCGCGGGGGCCTCGCAGCGGCGAGCGAAGCCCGGAGGGCGAGAGCGAGCCGTGCGGGAGTAGCGTTTTCCCAGGGATGGGAAAACGCGGACGTCCCCCGCGGGAGCACGTCGCCCCCGCGCCGGCCCGCCACTCGCGCGGACATTACGCCGGCTGCAACTCCGGCGCGACGAGCTCCGAGGTCCACGCCTCGATGACGTCCCCGTTCTTGAGGTCGCCGAACTTCGCCACCTGGATGCCGCACTCGAAGTTTTCGGCAACCTCGCGAACGTCGTCCTTAAAGCGCCGCAGCGACTCGATCTCCCCGTCGAACACGACGGCGGCATCGCGCAGGACGCGGACCTTGGCGTTGCGCGTGATCTTGCCGGACTGCACGTAGCAACCGGCGATCGTCCCGACCTTCGAGACCTTGAAGATCTCGCGCACTTCCGCGCGACCGAGCACGATCTCGCGGAACTTCGGCGCCAGCATCCCGACCATGGCCTTCTTGAGGTCGTTCTCGACGTCGTAGATGACCTGGTAGAAGCGCAGGTCGACCTGCTCCGACTCGGCGAGGCGTTTGACCGCTTCGTCGGGACGAATGTTGAAGCCGATCAGCACCGCGCTCGACGCCGAAGCGAGGTTGACGTCGTTCTCGGTGATGCCGCCCACGCCGGCGAGGATGACGCGGACGTCGACCTCGGCCGTCGAGAGGCCTTCGACGCGAGCACGCAACGCCTCGACCGAGCCTTGGCCGTCGGCCTTGAGCACGAGGTTGAGGGTCTTGCGGCCGCCGTCGGCCGGCATCGACATGAACGTCTCGAGCGAGACGCGCGCGCCGCCGGTGGAGACCGCCATGCGGACGTCGCGACGCTTGGTGGAGCGTTTGGCGGCCGCTTCGCGCGCCGACTTCTCGTCGGAGACGACCATCAGCGTGTCGCCGGCGGACGGGACTTCGCCCAGGCCCATGATCTCGACCGGGATCGAGGGACCGGCCTTCTTCGTCTGCTTGCCCTTGTCGTCGATCAGCGCGCGGATCTTCCCGTAGGTCGGTCCGACGACGACGACGTCACCGACGCGCAGCGTGCCGTTTTGCACGAGCACCGTCGCGACCGCACCGCGACCGCGGTCGAGCGCGGACTCGATGACGACGCCGGCGGCGCGCCGGTGCGGGTTGGCTTTGAGCTCCCGCAAGTCGGCTTCGAGCAGCACGGTCTCGAGCAGCTGATCGATGTTGTTGCCGGTGCGCGCCGAGACCGGGACCATCTCGATCTTGCCGCCCCACTCGACCGGCTGGAGGCCTTCGTCGGTGAGCTGCTGCTTGACGCGGTCGGGCTGGGCGTCTTCCTTGTCCATCTTGTTGATGGCGACGACGATCGGCACGCCGGCGGCCTTGATGTGCGAGATCGCTTCCTTCGTCTGCGGCATGACGCCGTCGTCGGCGGCCACGACCAGGATCGCGACGTCGGTAACCTTGGCGCCACGCGCGCGCATCGCCGTGAACGCTTCGTGGCCCGGGGTGTCGATGAAGGTGATCTCGCGCCCGTTCTGCGAGACGGTGTACGCGCCGATCTTCTGCGTGATGCCGCCGGCTTCACCGGCCGCGACCGACGCGGAGCGGATCTTGTCGAGCAGCGAGGTCTTGCCGTGGTCGACGTGGCCGAGGACGGTGACGACCGGCGGCCGCGGCTGCAGCATCTCCGGCTTGTCCTCTTCCTGCTCGACGACGACTTCCTCGCCGGCTTCCTTGACGATCGCGTTGAACCCGAACTTGCGCGCGACCGCGATGGCCTGATCGGAGCTGATGTTCTGGTTGATCGTCGCCATCGTGCCCATGCGGATGAGCTCGCGGATGACGTCCGCGGCCGGGACGATCATCGAGGTCGCCAGCTCTTGCACCGTGAGCACGTCCGGGATCTCGATCGACTCGAGCTTCTGCACCGGCTGCCCGTCGCGGTCCAGACGCGGACCGCCCTTGCGCTGGCGCTTCTCGAGCAGCATCTCCTGTTCGCGCTGCTTCTTGGCCTCGAGATCCTCGCGGCTGCCGCGGCGCGCGGCAGGGCGTCCCCCGGGCGCACCGGTGGACGGATTGGGGCCTTGCGGGGTGAGCGGGGGACCGCCGCCGCCGGGGCGCGGGCCGAACGGACGCGGGCCCGGTGCTTGGGCGCCCGGGATCGGGCGGAAGGGGCCGTTGCCGACCGGACGGCGACCGGGGACGGGACCGCCGGGCGTGCCGGGAGCGCCCGGGCGCGGCTGCTGGTACTGACCGGGGCCACCTTGGCCGGGTCGCGGCGCGACGCCGGGACGGCCCGGGATCTGGCCGTTGCCGCCGGCGGCCGGCGGGTTGAGCGGCCGCTGCGGCGGGCGCTGCGGCGGCCGGATCGACGACTGACCGGAGGGGACCGGACGCAGGGTCGGCACCGGCTCGTTGGGTGCCAGCGGGCGACGGGGCGGCAACGGGCCCGGCTGACCGGGACGCGGGGCGACGCCGGGGCGCTGCGCGCCGGCGGACGGCGGCTGGCCGGCACGCGCGGCGGGCTGCTGCGGGGTCGCCGGGCCGGGCTGCGGCGCGGCCGGACGGCGCGCGGGCGCCGGCGGCGGGACCGGCCGCAGCTGCGGGACCGGGGTCGGCTCGGGGGCGGGTTGGGCGGCCGGGACGGACGCTGGCGGCGGTTCGGGCGGCGCTTCGGGCACCGCCGCGACCGGCGACGGCTCGACGGCAGCGACCGGCTCGGCCGTCACGGCGACGGCCGGGCTCTCGGCGGCGGCCCTAGCAGGCTTCGCGGTGGCCTTGGCCTTCGCGGCCGGCTTGGCGGCGGGCGCGAGGGCCTCATCCGACGCGTCCGCGGCGAGCGGGGTCGGCGCGACGGGCGGCGCCGCGGCGACCTTCGGCGCGGCCGCCGGGGCGGAGACGGCCGCAGCGGGCGCGGGCGACGCGGCGGCGGCCGGCGCGGCAGCCGGCTTGGGAGCGGCTTTCGCCCCCTTGAGCTGTGCGCGGAGCAGGTCGGCGACCTTCGGCTCGACGACGCTGAGTTGGTTCTTCGCCTCCAGACCCAGTCGCCCGAAGAGCGCGACGAGGTCCTTCGACGTCATGCCGAGCTCTTTGGCGAGCTCGAAAATTCTGACCTTACCGGTTGCCATGCAATCCTTCTAGATTAGGGCGCCACGAGGACGCCACCGCCCTTATATCATTCCGACGTCTCCGCGTTCCGGAGTCACCATTGTAGCAGAGCTTCGACACTGAACCCCGGAAAACGTTTGTTCTTTGCGACGCGTTCCGCGCACGCGCGCGAGCACAGGTATGCGCCGCGCCCCGCGGCGCGCGGACCGCGGTCGGCGATCCAGCGGCCCTCGCTCCGCACGAAACGCCGCAGGGCCGCCTGATCCAGAACCCGCCGGCAGCCCACGCAGGTGCGCTGCGGGCTCATTCGTTCGTGAACATCTCCCGCTTGAACTCCTCGAGCCGGCGCAGCAGCTCGTCCTGGTCGACCGCGCCTTCCTCCTCGTCGGCCTCGGCCTCGACCTCGGTGCCCTCGACCGGCAGCAGCTCCTCCTCGGGCTCGGCGGTGGCGGCCGCCGCCGTGGCGGCACGGGCCTCCCGCTCGGCCGCGTAACGCTCGCGCGCCTCGGCCGCCTCGGAGTCGCTGGTGATGTCGAGCCGCCACCCGCTCAAGCGGGCGGCCAGGCGGACGTTCTGCCCCTCGCGGCCGATCGCCAGCGAAAGCTGGTGGTCGGGGACGACGACCAGCGCGATCCCTTCCTCCTCGTACAGCTCGACGCCGAGTACCTTGGCCGGCGCCAAGGCGTTGGCGATGAAGGTCGGCAGGTCGGGCGCCCAGCGGATGACGTCGATCTTCTCACCGCGCAGCTCGTCGGAGACGTTGGCGATGCGGGTGGACTTCGGCCCCAGACACGCGCCGACCGGATCGACTTCCGGGCGCCGTGAGGTGACCGCGACCTTGGTGCGCGCGCCCGGCTCGCGAGCGATCGCCATGATCTCCACGATGTCGTCCTGGATCTCGGGGACCTGGAACTCGATCAGCCGCTGCACGAGCCCTTCGGCCGCGCGCGAGAGGACGACCAGCGGACCCTTGTTGGTCTTGCGCACGTCGAGCACGTAGGCCCGGATGCGGTCGTTGATGCGGTAGTTCTCGCGCGGAACCTGTTCCGAGAACGGCAGCAGCGCTTCGGTCTTGCGATCGTCGAGCAGCACGTACATGTTGCGCTGCTCGTAGCGCTGGACGGTGCCCAGCACGATGTCGTGCAGCTTGGCGGAGTACGTGTTGTAGACGGTGTCGCGCTCGGCCTCGCGGATGCGCTGGACGATGACCTGCTTGGCCGTCTGCGCGGCGATGCGGCCGAAGTCGCGCGGCGTGACGACTTCGTCGTAGAAGTCGCCCGGCTCGTAGCGCGCGCCGGCCTCGCTCTTCGCGATCTCGAGCTTCGGATCGGTCACCTCGCCGTCGGGCACGACGGTGCGGCGGTGATAGACCTGATAGTCCCCGCTCTGGCGATCGATGGTCACGATCGCGTTGGCTTCACCGCCGAAATTCCGCTTGTAGGCGGAGATCAGCGCGGCCTCCAGCGCTTCGAGCAACGACTCGAAGCTGATGTTGCGCTCGTTCTCGATCTCGCGGAGCGCCGCGATCATCTCTGCGTTCATCGGTGTTTCTCTCGGTTCTTGGCGCGCTGGAGGTCGGCGCGAACGTCGTACTCCAGGTTGGCCGACTTGATGACGGCCAGCGGAATCGGCAGCTCGCCGTCCGCTCGGGAAAGGATCACGTTGCTGCCGCGCACGCCGTCCAGGCGCCCGCGGTGCGTCTTGGCGTTCTTGATCGCCAGGGTGGTGACGACCTTGACGTCGCGTCCGCTGAAGCGCTCGTAGTCGGCCGGCTTGATCAGCGGACGGTTCAGCCCGGCCGACTCGACTTCGAGCGTGTACGGATCGGGAAACGCGTCGAGTGCGTCGTTGACGCGCGCAGCGATCCGCTCACAGGTCACGACGTCGACGCCGCCCTCGCGGTCGACCGTCAAGTGCAGCGCGGTCCGGCGGCCGTGGCGACGGGCCGCCGACGAGACGAACTCGACGCCCGCGAACGCGGGCTCGTGCTGGAGCTGGTCGACGACCTGCGCAAAAGCGGCATCGAGCGCGATGCCGTCGGTGGCATGCGCCGGTCGTTCCGCGCCGTTCGTTTTCTCGCCCATGCTTGCTTGTTTCAGACCCCTGAACAGCAGGGAAGCGCGGGCGATGCCCACGCTTCCAGCGTTCAACTTCCGTCCGCCATCATACGACGCCGGCGCAATTCCCGCAAGGCTAGGGGTCGAGCGGGAGCGGCGTCGCGAGCGAGCCCGGCGTCACCCGGACCACGTTCGGGCCGCTGCACGGCACCTCGACCGGGTCGTCGATCTCCGGCTTGAGGTCGGGAGCGCCGCTGGGGAACTCCGCCCCCTTTCCGTTGGGGTCGTGATAGGCCGGCGGCGGGGGCAGCGGGTGGTGGACGATCCGATAGCCCCGGCAGACGGTCTGGCCGAGCAGATTCTTGTGCGGGGGCCCGTAGACGTACGTCAGGCTGGCCGGCTGCCAGTAGCTGCGCACGATGCGGATGATGGCGAAGGTCGCCGCCAGGATCGGCGCCGGGATCGGAATGACGGTCTTGGCCTCGGCGCTGGTGGGGGTGGTCCCGGCGTAGGCGTGCATCGTGTCGACCGGGCCGCTGGGAAGCAGCGAACGGAGCTTGGCGTTCAGCTTGGCGTTGGCGTCGTTGCCGGTCGGTGCCGGTGCCGGGTTCGCCGCGACCGTCGTGCCGGGTGCGGCGGGTGCCGTCACCGCCCGGACCGGGCGCGGCGAGCCGGCGCCGTGGCCTGGCTGCGCGCCGGCACCCGGCTTGGGGCCACCCGGACGCGGGCCGGTCGAGCCGGCCGGACGCGGCGAGGCCGGCGGCCCGCTGGCGGCCGGGCGCGGGGTCCCCGGCGGAGCGCTGGCGGGCGCCGGGACGTGCGCGACGGTGGCGGGGGCCCGGGTCGGCGGCGCGACGGGGGCTGCGCTCGCGACGGCGACCGCGGTCGGATGCGGCGGCGCCGGCGCCGCGGTCGCGGGCGGGGCGGTGGCCGGGACCGCCGTCGGGCGGGCCGTCGCGGGGACGACGGTCGGGACGGGACTGGCCGGCTGCGGGCGCAGGGTCGGGGTGCGGGTCGGCGGCGCGGTCGGGCGCGCCGTCGCCGGCGGCGCGGTCGGCACCGGACGCGGCGTCGGGGCGGGCGTCGGCGGCGCGGTCGGCGGCAGCGTCGGCGGGCGGGTCGGAAGCTCGGTCGGCGCCACCGTCGGGACGCGGGTCGGCAACGGCGTGGGCGCCGGCGTCGCGATCGCCACGACCGCGACGGTCGGCGGCGCGGTCGGTGCCGGCGGTGCGCTGACCGCGACCTGCGGGGCCTGCGTCGGTAGTTCGGGCGGCGCGGTCGGCTGCGGCGGGGCCGACGGGCGCTGGACCGACAGCTCGGGGCGGCGAGCGGCGGGCGGCCGGGGTCGGGGCGGCGCCGGCCGCGGGCGCAGCACCGCGATGCGGCGCGGCTGCGGCACCGGCGGCGGAACGGTCGGACGCGGCGGCGGCGGCGTCACGACCGGCGCGGGCGCGACGCTGGCCGCGAGCGCGGGGGCCGGCGAGCTGATCGGCGCCGGCGCCGCGGCCGCTTGCTCTTGGACGATGATGTCGGCGTTGACGTCGCCTTCGGGCGACGCGCTCTCGTTCAGCGGGATGACGGCCAGCAGCAAGCCGACGAACAGCGCCAGCGCGTGCAGGATGCACGAGATGCCGAGCGCGAGCAGATCGCGACGCCGCGACGGGCGGTCGATATGTGCGTCGGCCTCCGGGCGTTCTTCCGACACGGCGGCTGGCTACTTCCCCCGCGCCGCACGCACTCCATCCTGGCAAGCGATCTGCTCGCTCGGAGTGTGAGCGCGGAGCTTTCTCCCATACCGCAGGACCAGCACAGGGGTCGCGGAAGTCCGCGCGCCGTGCAGCCGCCTCCGAAACGCACCAAGATCGTCGCGACGCTGGGCCCGGCGTCACGCGATCCGGCGATGCTGCGCTCGCTCTTCTTGGCCGGCGTCAACGTCGCTCGACTCAACTTCTCGCACGGCACCCACGAAGAGCACGCGCAGACGATCGCCGACGTGCGCCGCGTCGCCAAAGAGCTCGGGCTCCACGTCGCGATCCTGCAAGACTTGCCGGGTCCCAAAGTGCGCACCGGGACGTTCTCGAACGGCACCAGCTCGGTGCGGCTCGAGCAAGGCGCGCCGTTCGTGCTCTGTACCGACGCCGTCGGCGGCGACGCCGAGCACGTCTCGGTCAGCTACGCCGGCTTGGCGCGCGACGTCGAGATCGGCAAGCGCATCTACTTGGCCGACGGCTCGATCGCGCTGCGCGTGCAAGCCGTCGACGGCGCGCACGTCCACACCATCGTCGAGACCGGCGGCGAGCTGCGCGAGAAACAGGGCATCAACTATCCCGACGGCACGCTCGAGCTCGACGCCGTCACCGACCGCGATCTCGAGCACCTCGATTTCGGCATCGCGCAGGGCGTCGACTGGGTCGCGGTCTCGTTCGTGCGCACCGCCCAAGACGTCTGGCGCGTCAAGTCGCACATCGGCGAGGCCGGAATGTCGATCCCGGTGATGGCCAAGATCGAGAAGCACGAGGCGCTCGATCACATCGACGACATCCTCACCGTCGCCGACGGGATCATGGTCGCGCGCGGTGACCTCGGCATCGAGATCCCGCTCGAAGACGTGCCGCTGGTGCAGAAGGATCTGATCGCGCGCTCCAACCGCGCCTCGAAGCCGGTCGTGACCGCCACCCAGATGCTCGAGTCGATGATCTCCGCGGCCCGGCCGACGCGCGCCGAGGTCACCGACGTCGCCAACGCGATCCTCGACGGGACCGACGCGGTCATGCTCTCGGGCGAGAGCGCGCGCGGGCTCTACCCGCTCGAGGCGGTGCGCACGATGGCCACCATCGCCATGCAGGTCGAGTCGAAGTATCCCTTCCAGGACTTGCGCGAGCGCCGTTCGATCGACGGCGGCAAGGTCGACACCGACGAGGACATCGGGATGTCGATCGCCGAGGCCGCGGTACGCTCGGCCGACGCGCTCGGGCTGCGGCTGGTCGTCACCGGGACGACGACCGGCAACACGGCGCGCCACATCTCCTCGTTCCGCCCGCAGGCGAAGATCCTCGCGCTCACGCCGCTCGAGGACGTCGCGCGCAAGATGGCCGTCGTGTGGGGCGTCGACTCGGTCGTCGTGCAGACCTATCGCTACATCGAGACGCTGATCGAGATCGCCGAAGCGCGGGTGGTCGCCGAAGGCCACGCCGCGCCGGGCGAGACGATCGCGATCACCAGCGGCATGCCGGTCGGCGCCGGCGGGACCAACGTCCTCAAGATCCATCGCCTCCCGGCGCACTAGCGGCTACGCGGTCGTAATCGCTTTGGGGCGCGGGGCGATGCGCCAGACGGCGTCGGCGAACGCGTGCACGTCCTCGGGCGTGGTGTCCCAGGAGGTCATCCAGCGCACGACGTCGCGCGCCTCGTCCCAGACGTAGAAGCGGCGCTCGGCCTGCAGCGGCGCGATCGCCGCGCGCGGCAAGATCGGAAACAGGCCGTTGGCCTCGACCGGATAGGCGAAGCGCACGACGTCGTCGAGGTCGCGCAGCCGCTCGGCCAGCAGCCTCGCCATCGCGTTGGCGTGCGCGGCGCTGCGCAGCCACAGTCCCTCGCGCAGCAGCGCCTCGAACTGCGCCGCGACGTAGCGCATCTTCGAGGGTAGCTGCAAGCCCGACTTACGAGTGTATTTGAAGTTGTCGGCGGCGGCGTGACCGCGCGGAAAGACGACGGCCTCGCCGAACACCAGGCCGTTCTTCGTCCCGCCGAAGGTGCAGGCGTCGACGCCGGTGTCGACCAGCATCGCGCGCACGTCGCAGCCCAGCGCGGCGACGGCGTTGGCGATGCGGGCGCCGTCGAGGTGAAAGAATAGACCGTGCGCGCGGCAGACCTCACCGAGCGCACGCAGCTCCTCGAGCGTGTAGACGGTGCCGACCTCGGTGCTCTGCGAGATCGAGATCGCGGCCGGCTGCACGTGATGCTGGTCGCCGATCCCGTGCAGCTGGCGCAACACGTCGTCGGGCGTCAGTTTGCCGTTCTCGACCGGAACGTCGATCAGCTTGGCGCCCTGGAAACGCTCAAACGCGCCGCACTCGTCGACCGCGACGTGCGCGCCGGCGGGACAGATGACGGCTTGCCACGGCTGCAGCGCGGCGGCCAGCGTCACCACGTTCGCGCCGCTGCCGTTGAACGCGAAGAAGACGCGCGCCTGATCGCCGAGCAGCGCGTGGAACGCGGCCTGGGCACGCTCGGTATACGGGTCGTCGCCGTAGGCGCTCACGTGGCCCGCGTTGCACGCGGCCAGCGCGGCCAGGATCTCGGGATGGGCGCCGGCGTTGTTGTCGCTGGCGAAGTGTCGCTCGACCATTGGTGAGACGGGACTACGCCCCGGTACGCGCGATCTCCGTCAGCGGCGGCGCGCGGCCAGCAGCTCGGCCGCGTGGTCGAGCGCGACCCCGTGCTCCACACCGGCCAGCATTCGTGCGATCTCGGCGCGCCGCGCCGCGTCGTCGAGCGCGACGGCGGTGATCGCGGTCGTCCCGTGCGCGGTGCTCTTGCGCAGGGCGACGTGGTCGGCGCCCACGGCGGCGATCTGCGCCAAGTGCGTCACGCACAGCACCTGCCCGTCCTCGGCCAAGCGCGCCAACCGCGCGCCGACGGCGGAGGCGGTCGCGCCGCCGATGCCGGCGTCGATCTCGTCGAACACGAGCGCGGTGCGCGGACGGCGATCCGCCAACACGACGATCAGCGCGAGCAGGACGCGCGAGAGCTCGCCGCCCGATGCCACCCGCGCCAGCGGCCGTTCCGGTTCGCCGGGGTTGGCGGCGAAGCGCAGCTCGGCACGCTCGGCACCGCCCGGACCGATCGCGGGCGCCGGTTCGAGCGCGACGCGCAGGCGCGCGGCCGGCATCGCCAACGCGGCCAGCTCGGCGTCGACCGCGCTCGCGATCGTCTGCGCCGCGGCCCGCCGCGCCGCGCTCAGCTCGGCCGCGCGCGCGTCGAGCTCGCCCGCCAGCGCCGCGGCGTCGCGCTCGGCTGCGGCGAGCCGCTCGTCGCGCTCGTCGACGTCGGCGATCTCGGCCGCCAGCGCGTCGCGCTGCTCTCGCACCGCGGCCAGCGTGCCGCCGTACTTGCGTTTGAGGCGGTCCAGCGCGTCGAGCCGCGCGCCGATCGTCTCCAGCTCGGCGGGATCGAGCTCGACCGCGTCGCGCTCGTGCGCGATCCGGGCCGCCAACTCGTTGACCTCCGACTGCAACGCCGCCGCCGCTTCGGCCAGCGCGGCGAAACGCGCGCCGACGCGTCCCAGCCCGGCCAGCGCGGTCTCGGCCGCGCCCAGCGCGTCGACCGCGCCGCGCTCGTCCTCGAGGGCCGCGCCGGCGATCGCCAGGCCCGCGACGACCCGCTCGGCGTTGGCCAACAGGTCGCGCCGCTCGCGCAGCCGCTCGTCTTCGCCCTCGTCCTCGATACGCGCCGCGTCGATCTCCGCGATCGCGAAGCGCGCGAACTCGGCGCGCGCCAGCGCGCGGCCGTCCGCGTCGCGCAGCGCGTCGGCGCGGGCGCGCGCCGCGCGCAGCGCGTCGTAGGAACGAGCCACCTGCGCGCGCGCCGCCAGCGCGGCTTCACCGGCGAAGCGATCGAGCAGGTCGAGCGCGAACGCCTGGCCGAGCAGCCGCTGCGCCTCGTGCTGCGAGACGACGTCGACCAGCTCGCCGATCAGCTCGCGCACTTGACTGGCCGCCGCGGGCGTGCCGTTGATGCGCGCCTGGGAGCGGCCCGCCGCCAGCACTTCGCGCTGCACGATCAGGTCGTCGTCGGCGGCCAGGGTGAAGCCGGCTTCGGCCAAGCGCGCGCGCAGCGCCGCGTCGGGCACGATCTCGAGCGTCGCACGCGCCCGCTGCGCGCCGGCGCGCACGACGTCGCTCTCGGCGCGGTCCCCCAGCGCCAGGCCCAGGCCGTTGAGCAGCATCGTCTTGCCCGAGCCGGTCTCGCCGGTGATCACCGTCAGGCCGGCGCCGAACGCGATCTCGGCGCGCGCGATCAAGCCGACGTCTTCGAGCGTCAGCCGCAGCAGCGCGCTCATGCCGCGCTCACCGCGATTTGATCGGGACGCCCCATTGCAGCTTCTGCTCGAGGCGCTCGAAGAACGCGCCCGAACGAACGCGCGCGAAGCGCACCGGCATCGCGGCGCGGCGGATCAGCACCCGGTCGCCGGCGTGCAAGTCCGCCGCGACGACGCCGTCCGTCTCGAGGTTGGCGCTGGTCAGCTCGCCGTCGCAGGTGATCTCGATCGTCGCATCGCTGGGGACCAGCAGCGGGCGCGCGAACAGCGTGTGCGGCAGCAGCGCCGCGATCCCGAGCGCGTCGACGGCGGGGTGGATGATCGGGCCGCCGACGCTCAGCCAGTACGCCGTCGAGCCGGTCGGCGTCGCGACCATCACGCCGTCGGCCGGCAAGCGCGCGACCAGCTCGCCGTCGAGCACCAGGCCGTAGGGCGCCAACCGCGCCTGCGCGGTACGCCGGATGACGACCTCGTTGAGCGCGAAGCTGACCTCGTGCTGCCCGGCGACCTGCGCGTGCAGCGCGACCCGCTCGTCGTAGGCGACGTCGCCCTCGAAGACGCGCGCCAGCGCGGTGAAGCCGTCCTCGTTCGCTTCGACCTCGGTCAGGAAGCCGAGCCGCCCGGTGTTGACGCCCAAGATCGGAATCCCGCGCTCGTGGACCATGCGCGTCCCGCGCAGCAGCGTCCCGTCGCCGCCCACGGTGATCAACAGATCGGCGACGTCGAGGTCGCACCGGTCCTCGATGAAGTCGAGCCCGTCGCCTTCGGCGCCGCACAGCCCGACCGCCACGCCGTGCGCGCGCGCGATCTGCGTCACCCGCAGCGCCGTCTCATGCGCCTTCGGCCGCTCGGTATTCACGTAGAGTGCCACGGACTTCACGGTGCGTGTGCCTCGGCCACGAGCGCGTCCAGGCGCGCGTCGTCGACGTCGGTTCCGTCGCGACGCAGCTCGTAGAAGAACTCGACGTTGCCGGACGGTCCGCGCAGCGGCGAGCGGATCGCGGCGACCACGTGCAGGCCCAACGCCTGGATCGCGTCGCGCACTTCGCGCAGCACGGCCGCGTGGACGGCCGGGTCGCGCACGACCCCGCCGCCGCCGAGCCGCGCCCGGCCGGCCTCGAACTGCGGCTTCACCAACGCGACGATCGCGCCGCCGGCGCGCAGGTACGCGACGGCACGCGCGACGATCGTGCGCAGCGAGATGAAGGACGCGTCGATCACGATCAGGTCGAAGCCGCCCGGAAACGCGTCGTCGGCCAGGGTGCGAAAGTTGGTCCGTTCGACGACGGTGACGCGCGGGTCGGTGCGCAGCGACCAGGCCAGCTGACCGTAACCGACGTCGAGCGCGGTCACGTGGCGCGCCCCGCGCTGCAAGAGCACGTCGGTGAAGCCGCCGGTCGACGCGCCGACGTCGAGCGCTTCCAGGCCGCTCGGGTCGAGGTCGAACGCCGTCAAGGCGCCTTCGAGCTTGTCGCCGCCGCGGCTGACGAAACGCGGCGCCGCTTCGACGGCGACCTGCGCGCCGGGACGTACGTTGGCACCCGGCTTCGTGGCGGGCGCTTCGTCGACGCGGACGCGGCCGGCCAGGATCAGCCCGCGGGCTTGCGAGCGGGTCAATCCGGTCTCGGCGGCGACGACGGCGTCGAGCCGGCGCGCGTCGGTTGGACGTTCACGCGACACGATCACGCGGCGTCCCGCGCGCGACTAGGGGAGCCCATCGACGCAGCGGCTTCGTGCTCCCCAGGAGGACCGCCTCGTACGGCGGGCCAAGGCCGCGCGGTGAAGCTCTCTCGCGCACGTATCCTCGCCGGCGGCGCCGCGGCCGGCGCGTTCGCCTCGATCGGGATCCTGCGCTGGCCCGGCGAGGCCGCGCAGTTCACCCTCACGATCGGCAACGACCAGACGCCGACGCACCCGATGAACGTCGCGACGGCCGAGGCTATCAAGCGCATCCAGGATCAGTCCGGCGGTCAGGTCGCCATCAACCTGCAGGGCAACAGCGTGCTCGGCACCGACACCGGCATGATCACGCAGCTGCGCAGCGGAGCGATCGCGCTGCTGCAGATCGGCAACAACATCCTCGGCTCGGTGATCCCCTCGGCGACGCTGCTGAGCATTCCGTTCGCGTTTCGTTCGGCGGAGCAGTATCGCAGCGCGTGCGACGGTCCGCTGGGCGCGTACATCGGCGCCGCCGGCGCGAAGGTCGGCATCCGCAAGTTCTCCACCGCGTTCTACGGCGGCTTCTTCGAGATGCAGAACCGCGTGCGCCCGATCGACAAACCGGCCGACATGACGGGGATCAAGTTCCGCGTCCCGGCCGGCCCGATCGACGTCGCCACCTTCCGCGCGCTGGGCGCGACGCCGACGCCGATCAACCTCTCCGAGGTCTACACCTCGCTGCAGACGCATTTGGTCGACGGAATCGAGGTCCCGCTGCCGACGGTCCGCAACTTCAAGTTCTACGAACAAGTGAAGTACTGCTCGATGACCAACCACATCGGCTTGGCCTATCTGCTCTTCGCCAACGCCGACACGTGGCAGCGGCTGCCCAAGAACGTCCAAGACCTGCTCGACCGCGAGCTCGACGCCGCCGCGCAGAGCGCGTCGAAGATGATGGCCGCGCAAGAGGTCAGCCTGCAAGCCGAGCTGGCCAAGGACGGGATGGCCTTCAACCGCCCCAATCCCGAGCCGTTCGCGCAGACGATCCGCGCGGCCGGACTCTACAAGCAGTGGCGCGATCAGAACGACCCCAAGGGCTGGGACGAGCTCGAAAAGACGACCGGCAAGCTGACGTAGCGCCGCGCTTCGCGGTCGGCGTCGACTACTGGCCGCGCGGCACCGGGCTCGCGCTGTGGCGCGAGTTCGACGCCGCCGCGCTGCGTGACGAGCTGGCGCACGTCGCGGCGCTCGGCTTGAACACGCTGCGCTTCTTCGTGCGGTGGGACGACTTCCAACCGCAGCCGGGTGCGCCGGACGCGACGATGCTGGCGCGATTCGCGACCTTCGTCGACCTGGCCGGCGAGGCCGGGCTGCGCACCATTCCGACGCTCTTCTGCGGCGCGATGGACGGCGCGTTGCTGCTCCCGCCGTGGGCGCGCGGCCGCGACCTCTACACCGGCACGCTGCTCGACGAGCAGCTGCGCTTCGCGCGGCTCGCCGGCGAGCGGGTGCGCGCCCACCCGGCCGTGCGCGCCTGGGACATCGGTCACCGATTCACCGACGTCTCCGCACCGCGGCGCGGCTCGATCTCGACCGGCGGCCACGGCAGCGTCCCGGTCTCCGAGCGCGACGTGGCGGCGTGGAGCCGCCGCCTGAGCGAGACGCTGCGCGACAGCTCGTCGATCGGCGCGACCGCCGGGACCTTCGCCGGCGATTTGACCGCTGACCGGCGCGTGCGCTTCGACTCGTTGTGCGCGCCGTTCGCGTTCGCCTCGATGCAGGGCTCGGGCGCCGACGTGCCGGCGGCGCGCGGCAGCCTCGACCCCGAAGCGGTGCCGTTCCTGGCCATGCTGACGGCGGGCTTCGCGAACCAGCCGGTCTTCGTGACCGGCCTGAGCGCGGCCGGCCTCACCGACAACGTGCAGGCGATCTGGTGCACGCAGGTACTCGAGCGGCTGCACGCCGACGGCCGGTTGGGCGCGCTGTGGTGGGAGTGGTGCGACCGCGCCGGTGCGACGAGCGGGATCGTGCGCGCCGACGGTACCGAGAAGCCGGTCGCGCAGGCGCTGGCCGCGTTCGCGCGCGAACGCCGGCCGGTGCTCGCGGCGCACGACATGCCGATGATCTCGAGCACCTACTACTATCGCACGCTGCCGACCAGCATGACGACGCTCTACGAAGCGTACCTCGGCTTCGTGCACGAGCGACGCGGCGAGGACTGACGATGTCGGGCGCCGACGAACGGATCGCGCTGATGCTGGCGCTCAACGCGATCGAGATCCGCCTGGCGAGCGCACCGAACGACGTCACGCTGCGCTTCGACCGGGCGCGCTGCATCGAGGCGCTCGGGCGCGAAGACGACGCCCTGCGCGCGTATGGCGAGGTCTTGGCGCTCGAGCCCGCGCACGTCCGCGCGATGAACGCGTTCGGCGTGCTGCTGCTCGGCAGCGGCGATCGCGAGGCCGCCGAGTCGGTGTTCGCGCACGCCGCGGCGTGCCACCCGGACGACGCGAGCTCACACGCCAACCTCGCCTTCACGCTGGCGCGGCGCGGCGAGCTGGCGTCGGCACGCGCGCATTACGAGGCGGCGCTGCGTGCGGAGCCGCGCCTCGCGCTCGCGCACCACGGCTTGGCCACGGTGCTCGAACGGCTCGGCGAGGACGCTGCGGCGCGCCGGCACCGTGCGCTCGGCCTGGCCCACCGGCCGCTGACGGAGCTGCGGTACCGGGGAGCAGGCGCGCCGACGCGGCTGTTGCTGCTGGGCACAGCCGCCGACGGGAACATCGTCACGACGCGCTTGCTCGACGACCGGCTCTTCGCGACCTCGGTTGTGGTGGTCGAACACTACGATCCGGCCGTCGCGTTGCCGCCGCACGACGTCGTCTTCAACGTGATCGGTGAAGCGGACGTCTGCGCGCGCCAGCTCGACGCCGCCGGGCTGTTGTTGCGCGCGACGAGCGCGCCGATCGTCAACCCGCCGCAGGCCGTGCTCGCGACGACGCGCACCGCCGTCGCACGCCGCTTGGGCGGCATCCCGGACGTGCGCACCCCGAGAATCGTGCCGTTGACGCGCGCACAGCTCGCGGCGCCGACGGTGGCGGCGACGCTGCGCGCGCACGGTTTGGAGGTGCCGTTTCTCTTACGCGCGCCGGGCTTTCACGGCGGCCGGCACTTCGTGCGGGTCGACGCCCTCGGCGAGCTCCCGACCCTGTTGGATACGCTACCGGGAGACGGGCTGCTGGCGCTCTCGTTTCTCGATGCGCGCGCTGCCGACGGGCTCGTGCGCAAGTACCGCGTGATGATCGCCGACGGGGTGCTCCACCCGCTGCACCTCGCACTGGGCCGGCAGTGGAACCTGCACTACTTCAGTGCCGAGATGGCCGACGTGCCCGCCCATCGCGCGCAGGAAGCCGCGTTCCTGGCCGACATGCCGGGCGTACTCGGGCCACGCGTCATGGCGGCGCTCGAGCGCGTCCGCTCGGAGCTCGGGCTCGACTACGGCGGGATCGACTTCGGCATCGACGGCGAGGGCCGCGCGCTGATCTTCGAAGCCAACGCGACGATGGTCGTGCCCGAAGCCGATCCGGATCCGGCGTTCGCCTACCGCCGTCCGGCAGCGGAACGCGTGGTCGTCGCGGTGCGCACGATGTTGCTCGCGCGGGCGCGTTCCGGCCGGCGGCAGGCACCGCCGCCGGGCCGCTGAAACGCCTAGCCCACGAAGGAGGACGTGATGTTCAACGACGCGCGTCACGGGCCGCTGCCGGCGTTCCTGGTTGCGCTCACCGTCGTCAGCGGGATCGTCGACGCGGTCAGCTTCTTACGGCTCGGTCACGTCTTCGTCGCCAACATGACCGGCAACGTCGTCTTCCTCGGCTTCGCGGCCGCCGGCGCGCCCGGGATCTCCGCGATCGGCTCGATCCTGGCGATGCTGTGCTTCGCGCTCGGCGCGGTCGTCGCCGGACGACTGATCGTGCGGCACGGCGCGCATCGCGGGCGGCTTCTCTTCGCGGCGACGTCCGTGCAATGCGGGCTGGTCGCGCTCGCGACGTGCGTCGCCGCGCTCGATCCCGCGTTGGACGCGGTGCGCTACCTGGTCACCGTGATCATGGCGCTCGCGATGGGCGTGCAGAACGCCACCGCGCGCCGCATCGGCGTCCCCGACCTAACCACCACCGTCGTCACGATGTCGTTCACCGGGCTGGTGGCCGACTCGCCACTCGCCGGCGGCCATGGTCCCTCACCCTGGCGGCGGATAACCGGGATCGTCTCGATGTGCCTGGGTGCGTTCGTCGGCGCGCTGCTGGTGCTGCGGGTGAGCGCCGTCGCCGCGCTCGGCACCGCGACGCTGCTCCTCGCGCTCACCGCGATGGCCACCTGGCGCGCATCGACGACGGCCGCGTCCTGGACGCAAGCGCCCGCGGCCTGATCCGCACACGCCGCAGCCCCCGGAACGAAGAACGTCGCCCCGGAAACCGGGGCGGCGTTCGTTCATCCGCAGCGCGGCAGAGCCGGGCTCAGTGCTTGCGGGTCTTGCCGTTCACGCTGAACGACGAGCTCGTGTACGAGGTGTCGAGCTCGACGAGCGGCACACCGTCGCCCAGACCGTTGCTGTCGGTCGTGTTGCTCAGGAGCGCGTCGCTGATCGTCAGCGGGCAGGCGCCGGCGGTCGGCGACCCGACCGCGGTGACCGTGAAGACGGTACCGCTGGTGCCGTTCGCGGCGCCGGCGACGGTGGCGTAGTTCGAGAAGCTGCCGCCGGGGGGCGCGCACGCCAGGTTGGCGAACGCGTCGAGCGCCTGTCCGTAGGGAGCGTCGGTCCAGCCCGCCTCCGTGTACGTGATGCTGCCGGTGCTTCCGAGCCCGGTCGTGGCGAAGAGCGCGATGCCGCCGCCGTCGGTGGCGACGCCGGTCGGCGTTGCCGAGCCGGACAGCTCCACCGGCACCGCGAGGACGGGTTGGAAGCTCGCCGTACCGCTGGTCACGGTATACGCTCCGGTCGCGCTGCCGGTGAGCGTCTGGGGATTCTCGCCGATGCCGCCGTAGCAGAAGTTTCCGGCACTGCTATCGGAGGTGAACGTCAGCGACGTGGCGGCGGCTGTGGGCGACGAATACCCCGTTTTCGTTGCCGGACAGGTCCCGGTGGTGAGGTAGGAGCCGTACTGCGTCGCATCGGGATCGGCCAACGTCACCGGTTCCATGTAGGTGCCGGTGATCGCGTTGCCGTCTGCGTCGAGTTCCGAGACCGCGATGCCGCCGCTGCTCGGGCCGCCCACGGCCGTCGACGTGCTCGCGTCCACACCCGGTGCCGGGACCCCGGTGACCGTGATCGTCACGGGAATCCCTTGCAGGGTCACCGTTTCGGCGTTGTTCGTTCCTTGCACGATCGTGAAGGTCTGGGTCGCGATGTCGAGCTGGTTGCCGACACCGTTCTGCTGGTCGTACGTCGTCAAGGTGAACGAATCACTGCCGAACGGCGAAGGCGGACCGGTGAGCGTGCAACCGCTGCCGCAGTTCGAGCTATTCTTGTTCGCCACTGCCGGATTGCCCGTGATGCTCCCAGGCGGGTTCCCGTTCACGGTGTTCAGCGTGATCTTGATCGACTCTACCGAGGACGAGATGTCCAGCGGGGTCTTCCCGTTCTTCTTGGCCGCTGCGCGTTTGGGAATCGTGATGTAGAAGGTCGGCGTCGCGTACTTCGACGAGGGCGCCGCGGTTGGCGTCGACGACGGCGCCGTCGACGGCGCGATCGTCGGCTGTCCACCGCCGCCGCCACCGGGAACCGGCGTATTTCCGCCGCCGCCGCCACCGCAGGCTGTCAGCGCGAGGACCGTTGCCAGCGCCAGGTACTTCCGCATCGTGGGTGAGCTCCTTGGGATTCCGGGGAGAGTTCGGCACTACCATACCGTGACGACCGTCGCAATACCGTCGCCCGATCGCGACGGTATTGCGCGCGAACCGTCAGTGGCGGTTGTGGGCGTCGACGGTGAAGCCCGAGGATGTGTACGAGGCCGAGAACGTCGGCGGCGTGTACGCGTTCGTCCCGGTCACGCCGTCGTAGACCGGCACGGTGCACTTGCCCGGCGTGTACGGGCTGGCCGAGGTTACCGTGAAGACCGTCGTGTTGCTCGAGAAGGCCGGCGAGACGGTGGCGAAGGTGCTGAGCGGACCGCCGGGGCTGCACGTCACGGCCGCGCTGTCGACCGCGAGCGTCTGGTTGTACGGCGCGTTCGTCCAGCCGCTCTCGGTCCAGGCGATCGTGCCCGTCGAACCGGTTCCGCTCGTCGCCTCGAGCTGCGCATCCGTTCCGACGAACGCTCCGGTCGTCGTGCCCGACACCGGCAGGTTCAGGATCGGCGAGAAGCTGCGCGTCCCGCTCGTTGCACCGCTCGCCGTCGCGGTTAGGGTGACCGGGTTCTCGGCCAAACCGCCGTAACAGAACACTGCCGTCGACGAGCTTCCGGTGAAGGTCGCGGTCGTCGCGCTGATCGCCGTGTTACCGGTCGGGTAGGTACCGGGGCAGCTCGCCGCGACCACACGCGTCCCGTCGCCGTTGGTATCGGGATCGGTCAGCGTGACGGCGTTCACATAGGTGCCGGTGATCGTGTTGCCGAGCGCGTCGGCCGCGGTAACGGAAACCGTCAGACCGGCGCCGCCGCCGTTCGCCGTCCCTGCGCTCCAGGTCGTCGGCAGCACGGTGAACGACAACGTGGCCGGAATACCCTCGAGGATCATCGACTCGGCGTTGCTCGAGCCTTCGGCGATCGCGTAGCTCTGCGAGCCCGTGTCGAGCGCGGTGCCGCCGGCGTTCGCCAGGGTGTAGAGCGTGATCGTGTAGCCGTCGGTGCCGGGCGGCGAGGGCGGTCCACTGACGGTGCAGCCCGTGTTGCAATTGATGCCGGTCGAGCCGTTGACGTTGGTGACGGCCGGGTTGGGGGCGAGCAAGCCAACCCCGATTCCGGCGGAGTCGCTGGTGAGCGCGATCGAGACCGACAGCGCTCCCGACGAAACGAAGGCTGGATTCTTCTTCGCGTTCGCGCTCGGCGTGGACGGGATCGTGATGGTGAACGTCGGCCGCGAGTAGGTCGACTGCGTCCCCGTCGTCGGCACAGGAGTCGGCGTCGGCGCGGTCCCGCCGGGATTGCTCGGCACGCTGGTGCCGCCGCCACCGCCTCCGCACGCGCTCAGCGCGAGGATCGTGGCCAGGGCAAAGAATCTCCGCATGACGTTGACTGGCTCCTTGCGACTGAGAAGTTTGCGAGAGCAGAAGGTAAGCGCGATGCTGAAGCACCGCGCCGCGATTCCCGCGTTCGCCGGACCTATCTGACTAGCAAATCGTCAAGACTTCCTGAAGGCAGGATACAGCCTCGACGGTCGTGCCGCCGGGAACCTGCCTTCTCCATGTGACCCGACGCACGCCTGCCCTGTTTGTCCGCCCTCGTCCATATCCGCCGAAATTGGGGGGAAATGCGAAGCGCGGCAGGCTTCGGTACTAATCGCGCCGAGGGCGCCGCAGCGTGAAGCTCTCGAACGGTGCCAGCCGGCCCGCCGTACCGACGACGTCGTAGTAGGTGACGGTGAGGGTCGTCGGCCCACCCGGCCGCGAGCCCGGGGCGAGCCGGAAGGCAGCGAAGCCGTACGCGTGCGCGGCGTTACGCACCGCCGACCAGGGGCGCAGGGCCGACGAGTGCCGTCGCGGCGAGGGTCACCCCGGCGGCGGCGAGCAGCGCACGGCGACTGAGCGCGAGGCGAACGTCGCTATCGTCGGTAGTCATGGCCGCCCGATTCTAGCAAGCCCGTTCGCCCGGCCCACAGGAAGACGAGCTTAAGAAGCGCTCGCGTCCGTGCTCTGCCCGACCTCGATGATGTAACCGTCGGGATCGCGGATGTAGCAGCGAATCTCGCCGTACTTGGGAATCGGCTCGGTGATGAACTCGGCCCCGCGGCTCTTCCAGAGCTCGTAGCACGCGTGAATGTCCGCGACGCGGATATTCATGAAGCTGCTGACCTCGTCCGGAGCGGCCGGGACGCTGAGCGTTACCGTCGGCTTGTCCGGCGTGGGCCCGCCCCCGACGTTGACGATGAGCCAGGCGTTCGCGATCTGAATGTGCCCGGAGGCGCCCTTGCTGTCGCCCAGGCTCAGAATGCGGCCGCCGAAGACCTTTTCGTAGTAGCGGGCCGATCGTTCGACGTCGGCGACGGTGAGAAAGTACGTGAGGGTGAACCCCTCGTGCGGAGGCATCTCGTAGCTCTTCTGCCCGACGTGTACGCTCATCGACGACTCCCATCTCTCTCTTCGGTCCCTCACGTCGTTGGAAGAGGGCCGGCAGGCCGGTAGGTGTTGAGGATGACCCCACTGGGCGTGCTGCGCGTTGCGATCAGCGCGGGTCCGTCGAGGTCGTCAAGGGGGACGTAACGAACGGCGAGAGGACGCCTACTCTCGAGGGGAGCAGCGCCCATGCGGTTCGCGTCCTCGTCCTCACGCGCGGTGGTCGTCGCGGTGCTCCTGGCAGGCTGCGGCGGCCGCGGCGGCGCGGTGCCTTCCGGGGAGGCGCAGCCGGCGGGGCACGCGCGCGGCGCAGTGCGCTTCACGATAGCGATCCCGAAGGCGACCGGAACGGCGAGCGCGCGACGAATGCCGCGCTACCTATCGCCGGCGACGGTGAGCGCGACCGTGAACGTCGTGACGGACCCCGGTGGGACGAGCGTGGTGAGCGAAACCGTCGGGCTGACGACGACCTCGACCGGCTGCAGCTCGACGCTGGCCTCGACGCTGTGCACGCTGACGCTCCCGCTGGATCCGGGCTCGTACAGCGCGTCGATCTCGACCTACGACGGAGCGAACGCGACCGGGAACGAGCTCTCCGCGGGGCAGCTCGTCGACTTCACGATCGCCCAGGGGCAGACGAACACGGTCGCGCTCGTTCTCTCGGGCATCCCTGCGGCGCTGCACGTGGGCAGCGGCGCGCTCGCGGTGCACGGGACGCAGAGCGCGGGCTTCAGGCTCTACGGGATCACGGCGCGGCCGTTACTCGTGGAAGCACTCGATGCGGACGGGAACGTGATCGTGGGTCCCGGCTCGCCAACGTTCACCGTTGCGTCGCTGAGCGGGAGCGGGTTCACCATCGCGAACCCGACGACGACGAGCCCGAACACGGTGACGCTGACGCCACCCGGGACGAACGGGTCGAGCGAGGTGTTCTCGCTGACGGCCGCTTACGGGGACAGTACCTGCTCGCTCTCCGGGGCGGTCTGCAGCGCGACGTTCAGCGTGGAGAACGACGTGCAGACCCTTTTCGTTGCGAACCAAGGCGTCAGCACCGTGACGGAGTACGCGCCGCCGTATACCGGGACCCCGACGACGACTTCCAGCGGCGTGGACCTTCCCGACGCCTTGGCGTTGAACGGCGCCGGCGATCTCTTCATCGCAGACGTAGGCAACTCCAGGGTGACGGAGTACGCATCGCCGTATACCGGGACGCCGACGACGATCTCCAGCGGCGTGGTCGGTCCGCAGTCCTTGGCGTCGAACGCGGCCGGCGATCTCTTCGTCGCGAACGGAAGCAACAACACGGTGACGGAGTACACGCCGCCGTACACGGGGACGCCAACGACGATCTCCGCCAGCGTGGAACCCTTTGCCGTGACGTTCGACGGCAGCGGCGATCTCTTCGTCGCGGACTTGGGCCCCGGTAACGGCTCGGTGGCGGAGTACGCGCCCCCGTATACGGGGACGCCGACGACGATCTCCAACGGCGTGAATGGTCCGTTCGCCCTGGCGTTGGACACTGCCGGCGATCTCTTCGTCGCAAACAACGGCAACAACACGGTAACGGAGTACGCGCCTCCGTATTCGGGGAGCCCGACGACGATCTCCAACGGCGTGAACACGCCCTATGCCGTGACGTTGGACGGCACCGGCGATCTCTTCGTCGCCAACTACGGCCGCAACACGGTGACGGAGTACGCGCCGCCGTATACGGGGAGCCCGACGACGATCTCCACCGGCGTGAACACGCCCGCGGCCTTGATATTGGATGGCGCCGACGATCTCTTCGTGGCGAACTACGGCAACAGCACGGTGACGGAGTACGCGCCGCCGTATACGGGAGCGCCGACAATCGTCTCCACCGGCGTCGGCAATCCACTGGCGGTGTTGCTAACGCCGTAGCTCACCGTGGCAGCCGAGGCGCTGTCCGGGTTTCTTGTTTTCCGACGAGACGACGCTAGAACGGGGTTGTCTCACTGCAAAGGGGCAATTTCACATTAAGTCCGGTCTGGTGTTGCGCATTTCACAGTAAGTACCCAAATCGAGCCGCTTACGGGCTGACGCGGTCGCGCACGGGACTGCCCACGTCGACGCCTGCATCGTGAGACTTTTTCGACTGCGTGTATTGCGAGATAACGTCAAGAGGGACGCCGCTAGTGCCGCCTACGCTTAGCAGGGTGTACTGTATCCACTGGCCCCGTTGGACTTGGCCGTGGCTGACCGACGGATCCTCCAGTCAGATTGTCCATCATGGCGAAGCGAGGCACGTCCCTGCGATTTATATTCCTTTTCAGCTTTATAAATTCGACTTGCCGCTTGTTTCAGAGCCGATCTAATCAGTCCAAGCTTTCCCAAGCGGCTCATAAGACTAGTGAAATCTGACGTATCCGTGAAGCCGACTGCACGCATGATCTCGTTAGTGGTAAGCAGTCGGCCGCCGCGAGCCAGCAGCAACACCGCTTTTTCCTCGCGAGAAAGCTCATAGGACTTGTAGCGATCTAGCCACAGGAGTTCGTCGTCCGAATACACGGGCTTGTTGTTTAAGGTTACTGAGAACGTCGTTTCGGTTGTTTCAAGTATTGGCGGTGCCAACTCATTATTGCTCATTAGCGAAAATATGCGGCGCACGCCCTCTCCCAACTCCTGCATGTAGCCAAGAAGTTTGAGCGTCTTGGCTACAAAGGTGTTTCGACTTTCGTGAATGCCCTTTGCAGACCGAAGAACATCTAACTGCACCGTCGAAAGAAGCGCTCCCGGGCTCTTGATCTCGATCCGGTCGTGGAAGATAAAGATCTCAATTCCACGCCCCTCTTGAGCATAATCGCGGTGGGCCACCGCATTGATGAGAGCTTCCTGACAGGCGGCGTCTGGATAGATAGCCGAAGGCTGAAACGTACCCTCTGGGGTCAACCGCATAACAACGAGGTATTCGCGTAGGGAGTCCCAGGAAGCTCGAATGAGCTCTATAATGTTACCCGAAACGACCTTATCCGGCATCGCATTGTATTCGGCCCCTAACCGCAGCTCGGTTCCACCAACGCGAACAATTCGGATTTGCGAGCGCGGATGCCAGCGATTGATGTCCTTTGCGAATAACAATAGCGCAGCACGACGCAGGCGTAGCCCAGTGTTTGAGTATTCGGCAAGGCCATAATGCTGCAAGAACCGCCAAGGAGTCATCCCGGCCTGAAGCTTCGATCCAGCCTCCTCGACGAGCGACTCTTGGAGATCGTGGATTGTTGCGCCGTCGACGAAGGCGCGGTCAAATTCACGCGAGGCGATTTCGAGTTGCTCAAAGCGAAGCGCGCTTGCGGCAATGGGAATTGTCGCAAGTTCTCGTCTCTTCATAGCTCGGCCATCAGCCGTTTGATAAATAAAGTCTGTCCCCTTAAGGATCGAAAAATACAAAACGTTCTTGCCGTCAATCCTAATCATGTCCGCCCGGACATTTTGAAGCGGCGAAGATGCGAGCACTCCCTCGACCGGTGCCCGACGAAGAACGGCTATTTCGTCCTCGGCAAATCCGGGCAGGCCCGTTATGTCGCGATTATCTTCGACTCCGATAATAATCGACCCACCATCGCTGTTCCCAAACGCGACTAGTGCTTCAGCTATGTCATGGCTGATTGCGCTAATCGGGCGCTTCTTCTTTTGTTCTGGCGGCCCATGAAGCGCGCTCTTGAATTCGGTAAAGTGTCCTTCACCTAGCGCAATCGTCGTGCGAACGCGCTCTTCTAGGCCTTCAAAGCTTTGGATTTCGGACATTGCGGCTCCAACCACTCTTGATGCGAACGATGATGGGCGTGGAAGAGGCACCATAGCGGCGCTGCCTCCTGCGCAAACGGCGACCCTGCACGGCTTCAATGTGCACTACTCTAATGCTGCCCTCACCCCACGACCTCTAACCTCTTTGATGCGTGACATTCCAGGACCGGCCGCGCCTTGGGCCGAGGAGTTCACCGAGGGCGGGCACGAGCGTCCGCAGAAGTGCGATCGAAGACCGCTTCCTCAACGTCCCGAGCCGCGCATGCAGCCGCTCCAACACCGTCGCCATCGCGCGTTGCGATTCCGTGAAAGCCGAAATGCTCGGCTAACGGCTAGAACGGGGTTGACTCACAGTCAGGGGTCAATTTCACAATTTGAGACCAGGGGCGCCTGCATTTCACAATGTGGGGCTTCATACTGTATTTTTGCCTCGCTCTCTAGCAGCCCGACAAGTCGAGCCAGGTCGGTGGTTCGGTGCGGTCAAAATCGCTACTGTTCACGAATTCCGGCTGTTCCTGGAACTCCCGGGAAACGAAGACCTCCGCCCCAACTGCAGACCGGTGCAGATAGCTGAGTTGCCGACACTCGTCGTCGAGGGCCCGGTGTTCGATTTCGAGGATGGCTGTCTCGTGGTCCAGAGGCCAGTACGCGATTCGCTCGATCTCGCTACTGTCCGGCCTCGGGATCTTCTTTCCGGTCCCAAGACAGGCCTGAGCCCAAGCCCTGGCTTCGGGATTCAGCCTAAATCGGACGCGGGTCGTCTGACTCGTGAACCCCTTACCGTCTTTACGGACTAGGGTCGGGACGGGCGCGATGAGATACTCGAACGTGACTTCGTCGTCCATAGAAATGCCTCGGGCATGGTGAGCCGCCGTCATAGGCCGGCCTTTACCTCTTAGACCCCGTTCGAGGGCGAGTGGCTGCTCTTCGTTGAGATTCGCTTCGAAGAATCTGATCGCCGAGAAGCCCCTCGACGAATTCGTGGTGCGTTGCGGGACGGCCGACAGGCTCTCCGTCCCTCCGCCGCAGCCGAATCGTCGCCTGACGGAAGTCCGCGCCCTCGGGAACGCTCTTATGGTTTTCTTCCACGACGTCGACCGCGAACATCGAGCCTCCCATGCGCAGCCAGTCGGTGAAGCCCTTGAGCCATGGCCACTGTCGCTCTCGGAGACCGGCAGCAATGATTCGCTCCGCTTCCCGCCTCTGGGGCCCTCTGAGAATCTTGCGGTTGTAGAGATCGCGAACGACGGCTTGCGCGATGATGTCGACGGAGTTCGGATGGATAGCCGCAGTGGCTCGCAGTAGCGGGTCTTCTTGCTCTTTGGGCCATTCGGGATAGTCGGCCCAAGTCGTCGCCTTTCGATGCTCGATCAGCCGTGCGTACCACCTGTCCGCGTCCCAGCCGTGGACTCTACGCCAGCTCGCCGCGACTGCGGAAGTTTCGAGTGCATGAAGGGCAAGGCGTGCAGTCGCCACCGGCACAGCTCGGCCGAGAGAATTCTCAACCAACTTCCCGATTTGCGCGGCCGTGCGATAGCCCGCATTGCGCAATGGATTGTGATCGCTTTGAATGCCGATCCGGACCGCGTGCAGATCCTGTGCTGTCGGGGTCTTCCTGAACCGCCGACCGACCCTCGCCGGCGTCGTCTGATATTGGCTCAGTCCTTCGCGAAGGAAGGCCCGAAAGGCCGCCGCTTCTTCGGCGGCCATCGCGCGCCGTCTAGGTGCCGCCATGAAATCTCCTCAAAAGTCTCCGTGGACTCAGAAAATCACCGCGCTCTGAGGAGAGCGGAGCGTTAATGATAGAAGCACCATGAATAACAAGCCCAAGGACGCCGTCCGCCTCGTGCTCTCGTTCGCCCTCTCGATCCTCGCTTCGATCGTCGCCAACATCTTGACCGGCCATCCCTAGCAGCCATCCCGAATGCTTCGTCTCCGACGGGTCACCTCACCCGGTGCACTTTAATCGTCGGTGGACCACTCGGTTCACCGAAGATCGGGACGGCGTCGTCTGTCGTTCGAAACAGAGTCGTCTCTCCGCAGTCGCACGCCATGCGGTACCGCTCTTGCAGTTCGTCCATCGAGTATCCGCCGCTGCTCTGAGCCACGATGGGTTGATCGTCGCCGTCTAGGACGGGCAGAATCGTGCCGCGCTCCGCGAGCCGCATACCGCACTTGGCGCAGTCGACTTCTTTCTTGAACCTGACTAACTCGTGCTGCATGCTGTTCTATACCACCGCTACGCGGCCGTAGGGCCAGTCTATCGCCGCTAAAATATCTTTCACGTTCTGGTCCAGCCCCAGCTCTGACGGCGATGCCATGAAGTCCAGAAGCAGCGGAAAAGACCGGGCGACCTCGTCTCGGTCAATGTTGTGCCAGATCGGCAGTATGCGGGGACGTCCGTCTGCCATCTGCATTCCGAACAGAGCGCTGAGTTCAGCCTGAGCCCACCGTTTGTTGAGGAAGCTCGGACTGAGAACAACAACGCCAAACCGTGACCGCGCGAGCCCTTCCTCGATTTTTTGGCGCAGGCTGTCGCCCATCTTGACGACGGACTTGTCATACCAGACCTCTACGCCTTCCGCTTTGAGCGCATCGTAGAGTTGATCGGTGAACTGCTTGTCCTCCGAAGCATGGTTAATGAACAGGTCCCATCTTTGCCCTGCTGACGTTGTATCCTCTGCCGGGCGATCTGGTGTGGCGCTCGCCGGACCTCGGGATATGGCCTCGAGGTCGTCGGCGAAGTGACACGCCGCCGCGGCGTTGTCGTCCGTCGCCGGGATCATCCACACGAGGCCTTTGCCGCAACGGACGAGTTGTCCCAGCGCCGAATCGACGCGGTCAACGACAATGGACTGCGCTTCTAAGTAATCGCCCTGCCGCGCTCGCAGGGGAATCTCCGGGCCGCTCCTTAGCATGCAGCGTATCGGATTGGTGATAGCGAGTGGAGGATCCCATGACGAGATCAGAGCTGCGAGCGGATTGAGCACCGAGAACTTGCGTGCTTCCGTCATCCCTGTCGCCCATCCGAGTCCTACAAACGCGGGGAATACGTGGCCTCCCGTTCGCAATACCCATTCCGGATTCAGGAAGATGATGGCGGGAATGCCCGCGAGGGCGATGGCTTGCCGTATATCGTTCGGCCCGAATGCGCTCGGTGCGCTCATTCGCTCGATTTGAGTTTCGTAGATGAGACGATGAACGACCTCTCGCGTTGGTGGTGCGCCGTTGATTGCGGCTAGTCGAGAGTCCCAATTCAACTGATCGCCCGGAATGATGGTGCAGTTGAAGTTGCTGTTGCCCGTCATCCCCCATCGCGTGCTATCGAAGCACGCTGGCTTTCGAAGATCGCAGACGATTAGATCGAAATCCTGCGGCGCGCGCTGGAGGGATCGAACCCCGTTGCGATAGCCAAACAACGCCGGAAAGACCGTATGCCCCGCGTCCTTGAGTGCCGCGATCGTTTCTGGCTCTGTGTCAAGGCATAGTATGTCAGCCATACCTCTCGGCTCCTCGATTCATCCGCGTTGTTGGCTTGTCATTGCTGAATGCGCAGACAAGCGACATGGTGCTGTGCTTCGCTGGACGGGAAGAACATCGCGACAAGGCCTACATTTCGAGCAAAAACAAGGTCATCTATCGGCGTGCCATCCGCCTTGGTATCGCGAAAGGTGTGGGCTTTGGGGTATTGACCGTTCCCGGCGTCGAAGTCTTCCTCTCCGGCATAGATCCTAATCGTACCAAACGGCGACGTGCTGGTGAAAGTCGCGGAGGGATCAATGGGTACAACCACGACGGGTGTTGTTGGTACGAGTTTTTTCGCCACAAAAACGCCGAGCAGTATAGCATTGCCAGCACCGTCATCCGCCTCGAGGCTTTCGGAATCTGCTGACCTTCCGTTTGTCTCTGTTCTTGCGTAATGAACTTGCATGGCAGATGGCCAGCCCCAAAACGGGAAGGAGCGCATTGTGATCGTCTGACGGGAGCCGTCGCTGCAAGAGAACGCTGCATGCCAGCCGTCAACGTAGGGCACGTAAGTATCATGAGAGGCGTTGCTGGCCGGCGTCGGTGCTGGCTCCAGAGCGGTCTGTGTTTCGCGCGGTGCCGGAGAGGTAGGGACGTAGGCCTCGGATGCTCCTGCGTTTTGCAGAAACGCCGCTAGATCTGGCGCATCAATCGCCAGATTCGCTTCGCGATCCCCGACCTTGTACGTGACCAAGCCATAAACGAGGCCGGTGTCTGCATCGAAGAGAGGGCCACCACTATTGCCGGGCTCGACTTGCGCATCAAACTCGAGGTAATAGCCGCCTGCGACCAAAGCGCTCACCACGCCAGCATGAACGGATGGCGATAGGCCAAGCCTCATTAGCGCGAATTTTAGTTGTGTCCTTGGGTAGCCCGCGACGCCGATGGCGGTACCGGGGTCCGGCGGAGTATTCGATAGGTTTAGATGTGGGATGTTCGGAAAATCAACTACGAGCACTGCTGCGTCGAGGGAACCGGTCCCGACGCGGGCCACGCGTGCGTATAGGTTCCTGTTCGTTGTCCCTTGGATAATCAATTGGACATTTGTATCGGTTCCCACGACGTGACGATTGGTTATGAGTACGGATTCGTGATCGTTTGACTTGATACAGAAAGCCGTTCCTGAGCCCTGGCTGGAGAGAACGAGGGCAAGTGCATTTTGTACGTCGTCGTAAGCCGGTACCGATGCAGCGCCAGCCGGTACCGACATTACCAGTAGTGATTGCGCGACAATAAAGGCACGCAGAATATCCATTGCGTGACTACTTTTGATTCGCTTTGTCGAGTTCATTGGCGTCGGCATTCTTCTCCGCTCGGGAATGCTCACTGTACGTCTGACGTGAGCGGATGGCTCGATCATACAGCCAAAGTCCGCGCCGTATCAAATGCGCCTTCCCCCGGGGCCGCTCGGCCCCGATCTTCTCGAAAGCGCGTCGGACCGATACAGCGATGTCCGGCGAGGTCTGGACGTAGGCCCGCAACAGGTTCCTCTAGTTCCATTTTCGCGGGGAACGCGTCGAGAGGGTGAGGACCCGGACGTTGAGTCCGCTGCCGCGCGGGCAGCCTCCCTGCAGGATGCCATCGTCTTCAAGCCTCCTCCCCTCGCCGCTCGAGCCTCTGATCAAGGTTGCGGTCTGGCGCGGCACTCCGACCGCAGCAAAAAGAGAAAGCCTCGGAGGCAATCCGAGGCTTCTTTTTTGACGCTCTATCAACGCTCGGTGCGCTCGTCGACGGGTTACTGTGAAATGGTCGACGACTTCTTGTGAAATGGCGGCGAGTTATCGTGAAACGCGAAACGCGCTAAGAAAATGCGTTGGGCGCCGTTCTTACGTTCGGGATGCAGAAAACGCCGCGCGTTTGCGCGGCGTTTTCTGCGGGCTTTCGACTGCTGCGGCACCCATTTCACGAGAAGTACCGCATTTCACACTAAGTGGCCGAAATTCGGCACTTACTGTGAGACAACACTAGAACGCTAGAACGCTAGAACGGAATCTCTTCTTCTTCGAGCGGTTCTTCGGCGGCCGGGGCGGTGTCGGGGACCGCGGTTTGGCGCAGGCGCTCTTCGGCGGCCACGAGCATCTTCTCGCACTGCGCCACCAAGGCGCGGCCTTCGTCGAACAGCGCGACCGCGCGTTCGAGCTCGACGCCTTCGCGTTCGAGGTCGGTCACGATCTCGCCGAGACGAGCGAGGGAGGCCTCAAAAGAGGCCGATTTGTTCTCCGGCATCCGTGATCTCCGATTCGACGCGGGCGGCCAGCTCTCCGCGAGCGAGCTGGACGCGCAGGCGCGTCCCGCTCGGCGCGTCGGCCGGGTCGAGCAAGACGTGGCCGTCGGCGCGCGCGACGATGGCGTAACCCCGGCGCAGCAACGCGCGCGGGTCGGCTCCGCCCAGCTGCGCGGCCGCCACCGCGACCCGCCGGCCGGCCCGCTCCACGATCCGCCGAAACGCGTCGTCCAGGCGCAGCGCGTGGGCGTCGCGCCGGGCTCGGCGGGCGGCGACGAAGTCGCGGGCCAGCCGCGCCCGCAGCTCGCCCAGCCGCGCGCGCCGCGCCGCAAGCAGCGCGTCGGGCGAGCGGCGCAGGAACGCACGTTCCACGGCGACCAGGCGCGCGCGACGCGCGTGCAGCCCGGTTCGCAACCCGCTGCGCAACGCGGCCGCGGCGGCGTCGAGTCGTTGCCGGCGGCCGGCCAGCAGCAGCGCCGGATCGGCCAGCGGCGTGCGGTGCTCGATCCGCTCGAGCGTCGTGCGCGCGCGCACGATCTTCGTTCGCAGCGCGGCGGTCAATCGTTCGCGGTCACGGCGCAGCTCGCGCAGCAGATCGTCGCGCCGCGGCAGCACCGTCTGAGCCGCGGTCGAGGGCGTCGGGGCCTGGTGATCGGCCGCGTAGTCGGCCAGCGAGGTGTTCGACTCGTGGCCGATCGCGGTCACGACCGGAATCGGCGAGGCGACGATCGCGCGCACCACCCGCTCGTCGTTGAACACGAACAGGTCTTCGAACGAGCCGCCGCCGCGCGCGAGCACGATCAGATCCGGTTTGCGCGCGGCGGCGGCGCGCAGCGCGGCGACGATCTGGGTCGCGACGTCACCCTGCACCGCGGTCTCGGCCAGCTCGACCGTCACCTGCGGCGCGCGCGCGCGGGCCTGGGTGAGGAAGTCGCGCGTGCCGTCGCCGGTGCGCGAGCCGACCAGCACGACGCGGAACGGGTAGCGCGGCAGCGGGCGCTTGCGCTCGGCCCGGAACAGCCCCTCGGCCTCGAGCTTCTTGCGCAGCTCTTCGACCCGCGCGTGCAGCGCGCCGACGCCCTCGTGCTCGAGGTGGCGCGCGACCAGCTGATACTTGCTGGCGCGCTCGTAGCTCGAGATGCGGCCGTAGACGACGACCGCGTCGCCGTTGCGCGCTTCGGGAAAGGTGGCGGCGTCGCCGGCGAAGGCGAAGCACGCCAGCACCGCGTCGCGGTCCTTGACGTCGAAGTTCCAGCCGCCGGTGGTCTGCACGCGCAGGTTGGTGATCTCGCCGCGCACGCCGAGCTGCGCGAGATTCGCGTCCGCTTCGAGCTTGCGCTTGAGGTAGTTCGCCAAGCGCGCCACGCCGACGACCCGCACGGTCGACCAGTCGCGCGGCGAGATCACGGCGGCGGCGTCGCGTCGGCGGGGCCGATCGGCACCGAGTTCTGACCGTCGGTGACGGTATCGGTCGTCGGCGCGGCCGGGGCGACCGCGGCGGGCGGTACCGGCGCGGCACGCACCGGCGCGACGGTCGGAATCGCCGCCGGCCGTGCCGCACTCGGCACCGCCGACGCTTTGCTCGGCTCGAGCGGGAGCGTGCACATGTCGGGCGGCTCGGTCCCGGTCAGGAACACCTCGACCTTGCCGGTGCCGCACATGCGAACTTTCTTGACCTCGCCGCCGGGGAAGGTGAAGTCGTGCTTGGGCGTGTGCGCCAGCGCGGCTTTCATGAAGCGCGCCCAGATGCGTGCCGGCACGTTGCCGCCGTACGACTCGTTCATGCGCGCGTAGTTGTCGTTGCCGATCCACACCGCCGCGACCAAGTCGGGCGTGTACCCGACGAACCACGCGTCGCGGAAGCTCGAGGTGGTGCCGGTCTTGCCGGCGGCGGGGCGGCCGATGTCGGCGTTCGGATAGCCGGTCCCCGAGGTGATGACCGACTCCAGCATCGAGGTCATCACGTAGGCGACGCCGGCGCTGACGACCTCGGTCTGCTCGGGGTAGGTGTTGTCGAGAACCGGCGTGCCGAGCGCGTCGCGCACGATGCGGATCGGCGAGGGCGTGATGTGCACGCCTTGGTTCGCCAGCGTCGCGTAGCCGGTCGCCTGATCGAGCGGGGAGACGCCCGACGAACCCAGCGCCAGCGAGAGGTTCGGCTCGAGCGGCGCGGTGACGCCCATCCGCTTGGCGTACTCGATGACGCGATCGATCCCCAGGTCCTGTGCGATCTTGACCGCGACGACGTTGCGCGACTGCGCCAGCGCCGTGCGCAGCGTCATCGGCCCGTCGAAGCGATCGTCGTCGTCCATCGGCGCCCAGCGCGTGCCGTTCCCCATCGGGAAGCTGATCGGCGAGTCGTCGACGATCGTCGTCGGCGGATGGCCGGCGTCGATCTCGGCGGTGTACTCGTAGATCTTGAACGACGAGCCGGGCTGCCGGCGCGCCTGCCAGGCGCGGTTGAACTGATTGGTCACCGAGAACGGCGTCGCCCCGCCGACCATCGCCAAGATCTCGCCGGTCGACGGTTTGAGCGCGACCAGCGCACCTTGGTGCGCGTTGATCCCCTCCGCGGCGGCTTGCCGAATGCCCCACGACACCGCCGCCTCCGCCGCCTGCTGCATGGCCGGATCGAGCGTCGTGTAGACCTGCAGCCCGCTCTCGAACGTCGCCTGGGTGCCGAACTGTCCTTCGAGCAGATGCGTGACGTAGGTCGTGAAGTACGGATAGCGGTACGACTGCAAGCCCTGCGGGCGTTCGCCGATCAGCCCCAGCGGCGCGCGATACGCCACGTCGGCCTGCGCCTGGGTGATGAAGCCGGCGTCGACCATGCGGTCGAGCACGTGGCGCTGGCGTTCCTTGGCGCGCGTCATGTCGACGTACGGCGAGTAGTCCGACGGCGCCGCGGGCAGACCGGCCAAGATCGCCGCTTGCGCCAGCGTGAGCCGCCCGACGTCGGTGCCGAAATACGTGTGCGCCGCGGCATCGACGCCGTACGCGCCAGAGCCGAAGTAGATCAGGTTGAGGTAGCGCTCGAGGATCTCGTCCTTGGTGTAGTAGCGCTCGATCTCGATCGCCAGCAGCGCTTCCTGGATCTTGCGCGAGAACGAGACCTCGTTGCTCAGGAACAATCCGCGCGCCAGCTGCTGCGTGATCGTCGAGGCGCCTTGGAACTGCTGATGGCGCCAGTCGGCGATGGCGGCGCGCATGATCCCGCCGAAATCGACGCCGTGGTGCTGGTAGAAATGCGCGTCCTCGGTCGCGATGAACGCATCGCGCACGCGGATCGGTACCCGGTCGATCGTGACGTAGATGCGGTTCTCGCGGTACAGGTTGGCCAACAGCAGGCCGTTGCGCGCGTAGACGCGGGTCGAGCGCGAGGGCTGATAGTCCGCCATCCGGTTGATGTCGGGCAGGTTGCGCGAGTACGAGGCGACGATCCCGGCCACGATGCCGGCGAACAGCAGCACGACGAAGAGCGCGATGATCCCCAGCGTCTTGAGGATCCCCATCGCGTTGACGGGGCCGCCGCGCTTGCGGCGGCGCGCCGGGGCACGCGGTCGCGCGACGGCTCGGCTCACGGGGTCGCCGACGTCCGTTCGAGCAGCCGCGCCAGCACGCCGTTGACGTAGCGGCCGGAGTCCTCGGTCGAGAACTTCTTGGCCAGCTCGACGGCCTCGTTGAGGACGACGGCCGGCTCGGTCTCCTTGCGGTGCGTCAGCTCGAAGGCGGCCGTGCGCAGCACGATGCGATCGATGGTCGGCAGCCGGTCGAGGGTCCACCCTTCGAGCAGCGGCGCGACCAGCGCGTCCGACTCGTGCGCGTGCTCGAGCGTTCCGAGCACCAAGTCGCGCACGAAGGCGCGGATCTCCGAGGAATCGGTGCGCGCCAGCGTCTCGGTCAGCATCTCGTCGGGCTGGCGCTTCCCGATCTCGGTGCCGTACAGAGCCTGCAAGGCCAGCTCGCGGGCATGCCGGCGGGAGAAGGTGGCGGCCATGATCAGACCGGTTGCGCCCTCCGCGTGAGGTAGGCCGGCAGCCAACCCACGCCGATGCCGCCGGCGCGGAACTCCGGATCGGCCAGCACCTCGCGGCAGAACTCGACGGTGGTCTTCACCCCTTCGATACGCGTTTCGCCCAGCGCGCGTTCCATCCGCAGGATCGCCGACTCGCGCGTGCGCCCGACCGCGACGATCTTGGCCAGCATCGAGTCGTAGAACGGCGGGACCAGCGCGCCGCCGTAGACGTGCGTGTCGACGCGAATGCCGGGGCCGCCGGGGAACACGACCGTCGTCAGCGTGCCGGCGGCCGGCGCGAAGTTATGGTCGGGATCCTCAGCGTTGACGCGCACTTCGATCGCGTGACCGTGCGGGTGCATGTCGTCCTGCGAGAAACCCAGCGGCTCGCCGGCCGCGATGCGCACCTGCTCCTTGACCAAGTCGACGCCGTAGACCAGCTCGGTCACCGGGTGCTCGACCTGGATGCGCGTGTTCATCTCCATGAAGTAGATCTGCTCGCCGCTGACCAGGAACTCGAGCGTTCCCGCGTTCGAGTACCCGACCGCGCGCGTCGCGGTCGTCGCGATGTCGTGCAGCCGGTCGCGCAGCGCCGGATCGAAGTCCGGCGCGGGCGCCTCTTCGATCAGCTTCTGGTGCGAGGGCTTCTGCACCGAACAGTCGCGCTCGCCGAGGTGGACGACGCCGCCGTGCTCGTCGGCCAGCACCTGCACCTCGATGTGGCGCGGATTGACGATCAGCTTCTCGACGTACATGCGCCCGTCTTTGAACGACGCCTCCGCCTCGGCTTGCGCGGTCGCGAAGGCGGTCGCGAGGTCCTCCGGCCGGTGGACCTCGCGCATTCCCTTGCCCCCGCCGCCGGCGGTGGCCTTGAGCAGGATCGGGTAGCCGATTCCGTCGGCGATCCCGCGGGCCTCGTCGACCGACGCGACGATGTCGCTGCCGGGCGTCGTCGGAACGCCGGCCTCGCGCATGATGCGGCGCGCCGTCGCCTTGTCGCCCATCGCCGCGATGACGCCGGGCTTGGGCCCGATGAACGTCAGGCCGTGGTCGGCCGCGATCTCGGCGAAGCGCGCGTTCTCGGCCAGGAAACCGTAGCCGGGATGGATTGCGTCGCAGCCGCTGATCAAGGCCGCACTGATGATGTTGGGAACGTTGAGATACGAGCGCACGACGGGGCCGGGCCCGACGCAGAACGCCTCGTCGGCATAGCGCACGTGCAGCGAGTTGCGATCGGCTTCGGAGAAGATCGCGACCGTCGCCACGCCCAACTCATGGCAAGCGCGGTTGATGCGAAGCGCGATCTCGCCACGATTGGCGATGAGAACTTTCTTGAACATAGTTAAACGGCGCTCCGCCCCCGGCTCCGCGCCCCCCACGCGCTTCGCGCGCGGGGCCCCCATGGACCGCGCGCGCTCACCACGTCCGTACGTTCAACGTGCCCCGAGGGCGCGCGCAACATCATGCTGCTTTCTGTCACCGTTCTACCGTGAAGAGGGGTTGGCCGTACTCGACGGGTTGGCCGTCGTTGACCAGGACGGCGGCGATGCGGCCGGTGCCGCGGGAGCGGACGGGGTTACGGATGCCGAGCGTCTCGACGTAGGCCAGCTCGCGGTCGGTGTCGAGCTCCTGGCCTTCGGTCACCGGCGGCCGTAGGAAGCGGACCACGCCGACGACGTCGCTGGCGACGACGTCGGCCCGGCGCTCGGCCGGAGCGGGGGCGCCGTTCGCCGGCGCCTCGCCCGCCGCCGGCGCCACGGCCACGGCACCGCGGACCGAGCGGCGCAGCTCGATCTCAGTTTCACCGTCACGGATCCGCAGCCGGGCGAACCCGCTCTCCGTCAGCGCACCCGCCAGGGCGCGAGCGCGCGTGGCGATCACGTCATCGGTCATCCGGCCCGCAGTTCGACGCCCCGGCAGGCCCGCCCCCGGGGGCGATTCGCGCTCGCGTCTAAGTACTCACCGAGGAGGTCCGTGCTCATTCCGTCTACCATCGTAGGCGCTCCCTCGCTGGCCCTCGTGTACCCCGAAGGGCTGGCATTGCCGGCGCCGGCCGCCTCCGCCCTCGACGCCGCCGGGATCGTCCACCGCGCGGCGCCCTTTCCGTACGCCGGCGAGCACGCCGGCCGGGCCGTCGTCTACCTGGTCGACGAGGGCCGGCTGCTGCGGCTGGGGGCGCGTCCGGCGGTCGAGCGCGCCCTCGCCCTGATCGCCCGCACCCAGAACGCGACCACCGTCGTGCTGGCCGAGTCACCCAGCCGCGCGCCGTGGCTGGCCGAGTGCGCCGACGTCGGGGGCTGGGTGACCAGCCCGCCGGACGGAGCGGCGCTGGTGGCGACCGTGCGCGCAGCCGCCGCGCGGCTGGCGGCGCACGGCGAGATCCAGGCGCTGCACGGCGAGGCCGACCACCTGCTGCGGATCGGTCTGGCACTCTCGGCCGAGCGCGACATCGTCAAGCTCGAGAGCACGATCGTGCGCAGCGCGCGCGAGCTCACCCACGCCGACTCCGGCTCGCTCTACCTGCTCGAAGACGGCGACGACGGCGAGCGCGTGCTGCGTTTCGCGGTCGCGCAGACCGGCCCGCACGACCGCGGAACGTATCTGGGCGCCGTGCTGCCGCTCTCGCGAACCTCGATCTCCGGCTACGTCGCGATCAGCGGCGAGACCGTCCGCGTCGACGACGCGTACACGATTCCCGAGAACGCCGAGTACAAGTTCAACCCGAGCTTCGACCGCGCCAACGGTTATCGCACCAAGTCCGTGCTGGCCGTGCCGATGCGCGACCACGAGAACACCATCGTCGGCGTCATCATGCTGCTCAACCGCAAGCCGGCGTTCGAGGTCGTGCTCGAGTCGCCCGCGCACACCGAAGCGGTCGTCGAGCCGTTCACCGACCGCGACGAGCGCGTCTTGCGCTCGCTGGCCTCGCAGGCCGGCGTCGCGCTCGAGAACAAGGCGCTGCTCGACGGCATCCAGGACCTCTTCGAGCAATTCGTCCGGGCGTCGGTCAAGGCGATCGAGGTGCGCGACAAGTCGACCCAGGGCCACTCCGAACGGGTCGCCGAGCTGACGGTGCTGCAAGCCGAGGCGATCAACGCGGTCGCCAGCGGCACGCTCTCGGCCCTGCACTTCGACGCCGACCAGCTGCGTGAGATGCGCTACGCCGCGCTCTTGCACGACTTCGGCAAGGTCGCCGTCCCCGAGTACATCTTCGGGAAGGCCAAGAAGCTGCCCGACGGGCGGCTCGACACGATCCGCCTGCGCTTCTTGCTGGCGATCGAGCAGACGACCGACGAGCACCGCCGCGCGCAGCTGCGCGAGCTGCTGGCGTCGGTCGAGGGCGCCAACGAGCCGCGCGTCGTCGCCGCCGAGATCGGCGACGTCCTCGACGCCCTCGCCCGCATGACCTATCGCGAGCTCGACGGCGAGAAGCCGCTGCTCGACGAGGCGGAGCTGGCGTTCCTGCGCATTCCGCGCGGCTCGCTCTCGGTCGACGAGCGGCGCGCGATGGAGCAGCACGTCACCCAATCGTTCTACTTCTTGCGCGAGATCCCGTGGATGCGCACGCCCTGGCGCAACGTCGCCGAGCTGGCCTACGGGCATCACGAGCACCTCGACGGCACCGGTTATCCGCGCGGACTGCGCGGCAGCGAGATCGCGCCGCAGGTGCGGCTGCTCACGATCAGCGACGTCTTCGACGCGCTGACCGCCAACGATCGGCCCTACAAGCCCGCGATCACCGTCGAGCGCGCGCTCGACATCCTCGTCAAAGAGTTCGCCGACCGCGGCAAGATCGACCGCGAGCTGCTCGACCTGTTCATCGCGCGCAAAGTCTACGAGCCCGTCGTCGCCTCCCGCAGCTGAGGCGGATCGGCGACGCCGCTACGGACGGTAAACGAGGCCGACCGAGGCGACGGGCGTGATCACGCGCGTGCGCAGTTGGCCGCTGAGCACGCTCAGGTCGGCACGGAACGCCGGATCGGCGGCCAGCGGACCGGTGGCATTCGCGGTGGCGAAACCGTTGCGCAGCAGCAAGCCCCCGTCGACCGTCAGCGCGAGCCCGCGGATCAACCCGGTCCCGGTCCCCACGCCCAGATAGACGCCGGGTCGGCTGAAGGAGACCCGTGAGGTCAAGTTGCCGATCCCGCTGACGGGATAGACGTCGTTGCCGACCTGCGCGGTCGGCGCGCCCAAGCGCGCGACGTTGTCGACCTCGTCGCTGCCGAAGGTCAAGCCGCCGCTGATCCGCCAGCGTCCGCCGTAGGGGCGGAAGTCGCCCAGCACCGCGACGTTGCGGAACCGTGAGGTCGTGGTGAACCCCGTGTTCGTGTAGGTCGTCTGCTGCGAGGTGCTCAGCCAGTTGGTCTCGACGCGCAGGCTGAAGTCGTACAGAAACGGCTTCTCGAGCGTGATCCCGTCGCCGATCGTGCTGAGGTGGACGCCGACCGAGACGGGCGAGAACGCGTCCGCCCGTGCCGCCGACGGCAGCACGGCGCAGGCCCAGGCGAACGCGAGCGCGGCGGCGGCCAGGCGTCTCATTGCGGGGCGACTTCGACGACCTGTGCGCGCTCTCCGGGCGGCAGCGCATCGCGTAGTGCGACGAAGCGAGCGTCGATCTCGGCCAGCGGGACGAGCACGAAGGCGCGCTCGGCCAGCCGCGGGTGCGGGATGACCAGGTCGGGCGCGTCGACCGCGAGCTCGCCGTAGGTCAGGATGTCGAGGTCCAGCACGCGCGGGCCCCACCGATACGTCCGCACCCGGCCGGCTTCGGCTTCGATCCGCTGGAGGGCCGCCAACAGATCGTGCGGCGCGAGCGCCGTGTCGACCAGCGCGGCGGCGTTGACGAACGGCGGCTGATCGGTCACACCCCAGGGAGCGCTGTGATAGAGCGCCGAGCGCGCGACGACCTGACCGACGTCCGCCAACCGCCCGAGCGCCGCGCGTACGATCGCGAGCGAATCGCCGAGGTTGGAGCCGAGTCCGATCGCGGCGCGGGAAGTCGTCACCGCGCGGCGTGCAGGGTGACGGCCGGCGTCGCGCCCGCGAGCAGACCCGGCTTGGCCAACGTCACGCGAGCGCGGACGATGCGAGGATCGCGCAGCAGCGCGGTCAGGATCGCCTCGCCGAGGCGTTCGAGCAGCGCGAAGCGCTCGCGCGCGACGATGCCGACCACCAGCGCCTGGACGTCCGCGTAGCTGACCGTGTCGCCGAGCGCGTCGCTCGCCCGCGCCGCGCGCAGATCGAGCTCGAAGGCGAGCTCGACGTCGATCGGCTGCGCGACGTCCTGCTCGCCGGGGTTCGCGCCGTGGCGGCCCCACGCGCGAATGCCGCGCAGCTCGATCGTGTCGAGGCTCACGGCAGCTTCTCGGTCCAGCCCTCGGGCCGCCAACCGCGCACGATCGCGTCGGCGACGCGCACCGCGTCGCGTTGGCCGCCGACGTCGTGGACGCGCACGACGTCGACGCCGGCCGCGATCGCGAGCGCGACCGTCGCGGCCGTGCCGAACTCGCGCGCGTCGACCGCGCGACCGGTCAGCTTGCCGATGGTCGACTTGCGCGAGGTACCGATCAGCGTCGGGAACCCCAGCCCGACCAGCCGCGGCAGCGCGCGCAGCACGGCGAGATTGTGTTCGGGCAGCTTGCCGAAGCCGATCCCGGGGTCGAGGATCACGTGCTCGGGGGGCAGGCCCGCGCGCACGCACCGCGTCGCGGCCGCCTCGAGGAAGGCCAGCACCTCGTCGACGACGTCGCGCTCGTAGACCGCGACGGCTTTGTTGTGCATGACCACGATCGGGGCACCGTGCTCGGCCGCCGCCTCGACCAGCGCCGGCGGCGCGCCCCAGATCGAGTTGAGCACGTCGCCGCCGGCCGCGCTCGCGTCACGGAAGACGTCGGCTTTGAAGGTGTCGACGGAGACGATCGCGTCCGGCGCCGCGGCGCGGATCGCCGCCAACGCGGGCAGCAAGCGCGCGCGCTCCACCCGCTCGTCGATGGGACGGTGTCCGGGCCGCGTCGACTCGGCCCCGACGTCGAGGATGTCGGCGCCCTCGGCCAGCGCACCCAGCCCCCGTTCGGCCGCGGCGGCGGGATCGGGGTCCCCGTCACCCGAGAACGAGTCGGGCGAGACGTTGAGGATCGCCATGACGTAGGTGCGCGCGCCCCACGGCAAGACGCGTCCGCGCACGCGCAGCGCGCCGCGCGCGGACTCGGCGGTGAGCCTAGACATTGGAGAGGACGTTGGCGACCCACCAGCTGCGCAGCGTCGCGACGACGAACGTCGAGCCGGTGACGACGATGACGTCGTCGGCCTCGGCGTTGCGCCGCGCCACCGCGAACGCCTCGACCGGGTCGGCGATCGCGCGCCCCCATGCGCCCAGCTCGTCGGCCATCGAGGCCAAGCGCTGCGGCCGCGACGCGTGCCGGCCGGGGACCGAGAAGCTGGTGAAGATGAACGATCCGCCCAGCTCGACGAACGGGCGGATCACCTCGATGGCGTCCTTCGACTCGCCGATCGCGATGACGAAGGTGAAGCGGCGGTCGGGAAACGTCCGCGTCAGCGCGTGCGCCAGCCCGGCGGCTTTGTCGGCGTTGTGCGCGATGTCGAAGACGACGCCCGGATGCGAGGGGAAGAACTCCATCCGGCCCGGGATGACGGTGCGCGAGAGGCCGGCCTCGATCGCCTCGCGCGAGGGCCGGAGCGACGGCGGGAGGTGCTCGAGGGCGCGCACCGCGGTCGCGGCGTTGCGCTGCTGGAAGTCGCCCAGCACCGGCAGCGCGATCTCGTAGCGATCGACCGGCGTCGTCAGCGCGAACGACTGTCCGTAGCGCTCGTCGCCGCGCGCCTCGACGACGACCGAGTCGGCGACCGAGACGAAGGGCGCGCCGACCTGCACGCAGATGCGCTCGATCTGCTCGCGGGCGGGCCCGCGCGCGACGTCGCTGATCAGCGGGATGCCGGGCTTGGCGATCCCGGCCTTGTCGCGAGCGATCTCTTCGAGCGTCGAGCCGAGGATCTCGACGTGGTCGAGCCCGACGTTGGTGATGATCGAGACCTGCGGCGTGAGCACGTTGGTACCGTCGAGGCGGCCGCCGACGCCGGCTTCGATCACCGCCACGTCGACCTCTTGGCGCGCAAACCACAGAAACGCCAGCGCCAGCAGCATCTCGTAGTAGCTCGGGCTGCCGTGCTCGTAGGCGATGCGCATCGCCGCGTCGCGCAGCTCGCCGACCAGATCGCCGAACGCTTCTTCCGAGATCGCGACGCCGTCGATGCGCGCGCGCTCGGTCACGCTCTCCAGGTGCGGCTTGGTGTGCAAGCCGGTGCGCTTGCCCGAAGCCTGCAGAGCGGCGGCCAGCATCGTCGAGGTCGAGCCCTTGCCGCTGGTCCCGGCGACGTGCACGGTCGGATAGCGGTCCTGCGGATCGCCCAGTTCCGCCAAGAACGCGCGGAAACGCTCGAGCCGGTTCGGCATCCGGCCCGACGCGTTCTCGTTGATCAGCCCCAGCAGATAGGACTGCGCCGCCTGGAAGGTCACTCTGCGTGCAACCCGGTCGGATGACGGTCGGCTTCGTCGCCGGCGAGCAGGTCGAGCGCGTGCGGGAGCGCCGGCAGAATCGCCGCCAGCGTCTCGCGCACCGCCTTCGGGCTGCCCGGCAGGTTGACGATCAGCGAACGGTTGCGCACCCCGGCCAGCGCGCGCGAGAGCATCGCGCCCGGCGTGACCTGCAGCGAGCGCGCGCGCATCGCCTCGCCGATCCCGGGCACCTCGTAGTCGAGCACGGCGGCGGTCGCTTGCGGCGTGCGATCGCGCGGCCCCACGCCGGTGCCGCCCGAGGTGAGGACGAGCCGCGTCGGCCCGTCGCACAGCTCGATCAGCGCCGCTTGCAGCGCGGCCGCGTCGTCCGGCATGACGCGCTCGTCGTCGATGCGCAGCGGCGTGTCGGCCAACGCCTCGCGCACGACCGGCAAGCACGCGTCGGGACGCGTGCCGGCCGCGGCGCGGTCGGAGAGCACGATCACGGCGACCGGGTGTTCGCGCTCGCTCACGCGCGCCACGTCCCCGACTTGCCGCCGCTCTTCTCCAGCAACCGCACCCCTTGGATCGTGATGCCCTTGTCGACGGCCTTGCACATGTCGTAGATCGTCAGCGCGGCGACGCTGGCCGCGACCATCGCTTCCATCTCGACGCCGGTGGGCCCGACGGTGGCGGCGCGCGTCTCGATGCGCAGCGTCGTCGCGTCGTCCCACGCGAACGACACGTCGACGGCGCCGATCGCGAGCGGATGCGCGAGCGGGATCAGCTCGTCGGTGCGTTTGGCCGCCATGATCCCCGCCAGCTGCGCCGCCGCGAACGCGTCGCCTTTCGCCAACGTCGCGCTGCGCAGCGCGTTCGCCGCGTCCGCCGACATCGACACCAGCGCCACGGCGCGCGCCGCACGCTCCGTCGCCGGCTTCGCCCCGACGTCCACCATCGTGAGCGACCCGTCCGCCCGCACGTGCGAGAGCTGTTTGCTCACAAGAAGTCCAGGCCGTTGGGTTGGACGGTGAGGTCGTTCTCGGCCAGCCAGGCGTCGTCGTACAGGCGCGAGCGGTAGCGGTCGCCGCCGTCGCACAGAACCGTCACGACGCGGCTCCCGGCCGGCAGCGTGCGCGCGTAGCGCGCGGCGGCGGCGACGTTCAGCGCCGCCGAGCCGCCGACGAACAGGCCTTCCTCGCGCAGGAGCCAGTGCGCCATCGCGACCATCGTGCGGTCGTCGACGCGCACCGCGTCGTCGACCGGCGCGCCGTCGAAGTTCGCCACCAGCCGTTTGATGCCGATCCCCTCGGCGACCGAGTCACCCTCGCTGGCCAGCTGCCCCGTCTTCACGTACGCGTAGAGCGACGAACCGTACGGATCGGCGAGCACGGTGCGGATCGACGGATCGGCGGCTTTGAGGGCGCGGCTCACGCCCGCGATCGTACCGCCCGTTCCCGCGGCGGCGACGAACGCGTCGAGCCGGCCGCCGGTCTGGGCGAGGATCTCGGGGCCGGTGGTGCGCTCGTGCGCGTCGCGGTTGGCGGTGTTCTCGAACTGGTTGGCCCACACCGCGCCCGGCGTCGACTCCGCGATCCGGCGCGCGACGTGATAGTAGTTCTGCTCGTTCGCGAACGGCACGGCCTCGACGACGTGCAGCTCGGCGCCGAACGTGCGCAGCAGTCCGTACTTCTCGGGCGCCTGATCGTCGGGCATGACGATGATCGTGCGGTAGCCGCGTGCGTTGCCCACCAACGCAAGCCCGATCCCGGTATTCCCCGCGGTCCCCTCGACGACGACGCCGCCGGGACGCAGCGCGCCGCGCGCTTCGAAGTCGCTGATGATCCCGAGCGCGGCGCGGTCTTTGACCGAACCGCCGGGATTGAGGAACTCCGCCTTGCCCAGGACGGTGCGGCCCAGCGCCGCCGAAAGCTTCGGGATCGCGATCAGCGGCGTTCGGCCGATCGTGCCCACGAAGCCCTCGCGAATCCCGGGATCGCTCGCAGGTGAGGGTTTCAGCACGGTGCGGTGAACGTGGAACGACAAGGATGACGGTTCCTGTTCCAGCGACGGTCCGTTCGCGATGACCACTGCCACTGACGGCGTGCTCGGCCTTTACAGCGCCGTCGGCGACGCATTGGCCGGACGCCCGCTGGGATTCGGGCTGCGGCGCGCGTCACTGGCGTCGCGCTTCGCGGCGCACCGCGGCGTCGACACCGACGGCGTGGCGGCCGCTTGGGTCGCCGGCGCGCTGGCCGACGTCGGCCTGCTCGGGGTGGTCGTCCCGCCCGAGGCCAGCGAACGGCTGCGGGGCCTCGCCGAGGCCGACGCACCGCTGTTGGGCGCGCGCTTCGTCGACAGCATCCCCGGCCTGCCTGCCCGCGCGGCCGATACGATCCGCTGGCACCGCGAGTACGACGACGGAACCGGCATCCCCGACGGCCTGCGCTGGGACGGCGTCCCCACCGAGGCGGCGGCGCTCGGCATCGCCCACGCCTTCCTGGACGCGATCGAGGACCCGCGCGAGCCGCGCCAGCCGGCCGAGGCACTCTACGCGATCATCGGCGAGAGCGGCCGCCGCTTCCGCGTCGAGTTGGTTCGCCAATTCCGCGAGTACATCGGCGCGCGGGTGGACTGGAGCGAGCCGCTGCTGCCCGAGCTGGCCCCGCTCGAGGAGGGGCTGCTGCTCGAGGAGCTGTGCGTGCGGCTGGACGCCCGCGACTCGCGCACGCGCGGTCGCAGCGAGCGCCGCGCCCAGCTGGCGCAGACGCTGGCGCAGCGGCTCGACCTGGACGTGAGCCAGGCGGTCCGCACGGCGCGGCTGCTCTCGCTCGGCCGGGCGGCGGCGGACGCCGGCCACGACGATTTCGACCCGCTCTCGCGCTTCGCGCGCGAGCACCGCATCCTCGAGGCGAAGCGCGCCGCGGCGATCGCCGCCGCGGCGCCCGGCTACGCCGACGACGCGGCCCACCTGGCGTCCTCGGCCGCCTGGTACGAAGACGGCGGCGTCGAGCCGCTGGCCGGCATCCTGGGGCTCGCTATCGCGGTCGAGTCGCTGCCGCCGATCGACGCCCCCCGCCGCATCGCCGCCGCCTCCGGGACGCAGTTCCACCCCGCCGTCGCGCGCGCGTATCTGGCCTTTCTGGGAGCACCGACGTGATCGATCTCCCCGCTCGCACCCGACGCGTCTCCGGGAGCCGACTGCTCGACCTGTGCCAGTCGCGCGGCATCCGCAGCCTGATCGACCCCTTCATGGGGATGCCGATGCACCTCAACGCGCTCAAGCGCCACGGCATCGCGGTCCACGGCGGCGATCTGCTCGAGTGGTTCGTGCGCGCCGGCGAAGGACTGGTCGTCAACGACTTCACGATTTTGCGCGACAGCGAAGTCGCCGAAGTCGTCGAGATGCTGCCGGGGCGCATCTACCCGACCGAGCTCTTCCGCGCGTGGGACGGCGTCTTCTTCAGCGAGGACCAGTGCCGGTATCTGGGCGTGTGGCACGCCAACGTGCACGGCCTGCGCAGCGACGGCCAAACCGGCCTGGCCGTCGTCGGCCTGTGGCACGTGCTCTGTCACTGGCTGCTCAAGTCGAAGTATCCCGACGATCTCGTCGACGTGCCGCCCAGCGAGCTGGCCTGGCACTACATCCGCGAGACCGAACGCTGGGTGGTCGAGAACGGCAAGCGCAACACCGTGCGGCGAGGCGACTTCCACGCCACGCTCGGCGCGGTGCGCACGGACGCGGTCTACTTCGCGCCGCCCGGACGCAGCGGCGCCAAGCGCATCGACGCGCGCGTGTGGATGTGGGAAGCCTGGTGGCAGGGCGATCCGTACCTGAACGTCGAGCGGCTCTACCGCGATACCGTCTTCGGCGGCAAGGTCAACGACGACGCCAGCTACGATCGCGCCGTCGGCGAAGTGCTGATCGCGGCCGAGAGCGCGCCGTTCGTGATCGTGCAGGCGCACGCGCGCGAAGCGCAGCGCTTCGAACGCATCGTCGCCGCGCACCGCCCCAACGTCGAAGTCGTCTCGCCCGACGAGGACGAGATCTACATCATCGGCTCGCGTTAACGAGCCGCGCTCGCGGTCTGGAAGCGGTACCAGACCAGGCACAGCAGCGCCAGCACGAAGGCCAGGATGCCGTGCTTGACGTGGTGCGGCAAGACGATGCCGGTCCAGTACAGGACGGCGACGACCAGGAAGATGACGGCCAGGATCAGAGCGATCTGCTTCATGCGATGACTTTCGTGGTGAAGAGGACGAGCGCGAGCGCGCCGGCGAGGATACAGTACCAGGCGAACGGCGCGAGATCGTTGTGGCGGAACCAGCGCGTCAGGAAGGCCACCGACGCGTAGGCGGTCAGGCCGGCCAGAACCGCGCCCGCGACCGATTCGACGAGGACCGGCCGAGCCTCCGGCACCAACAGCTTGGGCAGCTCGAGGACGCTCGCCGCGAAGATCACCGGCGTCGCCAGCAAGAACGAGTAGCGCGCCGCGGCCGCGTGGCGCAGATCGCACAAGAGCCCGGCGACGATCGCCGAGCCCGAGCGCGAGATCCCCGGCAGCAACGCCAGCGACTGCGCCAGGCCGATTGCGACGCCGTCGCGCGGCGGGAGCCGGTCCAGCTCGCGGTAGGCGTGCCCGGCGGCACCGGCGTGCTGGCGGCGGCGAAGGGCCTCGCCGAGCAGCATCAGCAGCCCGTTGGCGATCAGGAAGCACGCCACCGGGATCGGCGAGGCGAACAAACGCTTGACGGCGGACTCGAACAGCACGCCCAGGACCGCGACCGGGATCGTCCCGGCGACCAGGAGCCAAGCGATCCGTTCGTTGGGATCGTCGCCGACGCGGCCGCGCACGATCGAGGCGACGAAGCCGCGCGCCAGCGCCACCCAATCGCCACGGTAGAAGACCAGCAAGGCGAGCGCGGTCCCCAGGTGCAGCGCGACGACGAACGCGAGAAACGCGTCGGAGCCCTCGTCGACCGGCCAGCGGAGCAGAGCCGGTACGAGTACCGTGTGGCCCAGACTGCTGATCGGGAAGAGCTCACTGACGCCCTGCAGCACCGCAAGGAGCATCGCTTGCACGAACGTCACGACCGCGTCCGTTCGCACGCAGGGGGAGCTTTCCCGCTCGCTCGTGAAGGCGCGGCGCGTGAGTGAAGCACGCTCGCACCGCCGGCTCAACGACGCTCCCCTCTTGGTCTCGTTTACGATCGGCGACGAGTTCGCCGCGGCTCATACCGAGACGTACGACCTCGGCTTGGGCGGCCTGGCGATGCTTTCCGACACGGAACTCCCGGCCGGACAGGAGTTACAGCTCGAGCTGGAGCTCCGCGGCGAGCCGCGCCCGCCGCTGCGCTTGCGCGGCGCCGTGCGCTGGTGCCGCTTCGATGCCGCGCTGGGCAAGTACCGAACCGGCGTCGAGTTCACCGATCGCACCGACGCGCAGGACCAAGACCTGCTCGGCTACATCGACACGATGTACAAACTCCGCGACCTCGGCGTCCTGTAGAAAGCAAACAGGGTCCGCAACGGACCCCGTTCGTCGACGTATGCGGCTCGCGGCCGCAGGCCGCGAACGCGACAGCTTGGGCGCTCGTCAAGAGCGCCCAAGCCTCTATTGGCTGTCGAAGGTGACGCTGAAGAGGTAGTCGGCGGCGACCGGCTTGCAGTCTTTGACGTCGGTTTGGAACGTCGACTGGCGGGCCGCGCTGAGCGCCGCGTTGTTGAGCAGCGCGCTGGGCGAGCTGTAGACCTTGACGCTGGTGACGCGGCTGTGGTCGTCGAGCGAGACCTGCACCTGCACGGTGCCGGAGATGCCCTGCTGCGCCGCGATCGGCGGCATGTCGGGCTCGACCGCGCGAATCGTCGTCGCGGCCACGTTGGGGTGCGCGCACGCCAGCGGCGTCGGCGTGGGGACCGGCGTCGGGGTCGGCGGCGGGGGCGCGGGCGTGGCCGCCGGCGCGTTGACCGGCGCCGCGGTGCCTTGGCCCTGCGGGATGCCTTGGGTGTTCCCCGTCGTGTACTTGTTGGCGGCCTCGCTCGGACCGCCGCTGTGCGACTCGGTCTTGAGCGTGTTGATCTTGATCCTGGGCTGCTGCGGCGCGGGCGTCTGCGGCACCGGCGTCACCTTGGGCGGCGGCGTCGGTTTGGGCGTCGGCGTCGGCTTGGGCGTCGGCGGCGGCGTCGGCGGCGGCGTGGGAACGCGCACGACCGTCACCTTTTGCGGCGCTTCTTCTTCCGTCTGCGTGTTGTGGAACTGAATGAACGGCCCGATCAACAGATGCAGGATGACCGAGATGACGAACCCGTAGGCCAAGAAGTTCTTGGCCCGGTCTGCCGTCGAAGGCGGCGGCGTAGGCTTGGGGGGAGTCGGTGTCGTCGCCATTTAGCCGCCCGATTGTCCTTGCGGCGTTCCTTGCACGTGGTTGGCAAGGCCGAAGGTATCCAGGTGGGCCGACTTCGCGGCGTCCATGACGCGCAGGATCGTGCCGAAACTGGCGTGCGGGTCCGCCTTGATGATGACCGTCTTCAGACCGCTGCCCGTCGCCTTGACCAGTTCCGCGAACTGCTCTTTGGCCTGCATCTCGTCGACGATGTTGGAGCCGATCTGGACGTGGTTCTTGTCGTCGACCAGCACGACGATCTGCGACGGATGGACCTTCTCTTTGTTATAGGCGTCGGGGAGCTTCGGCTCTTTGACGACCGAGGCGAGGATGATGAAGATGATGAGCAAGACCAACAGCACGTCCGTGAACGGCGTGATGTTGATCGTCGACATCACTTCTTCTTCGCCTTGTCCGGTGGAAACGGCCACGTGAGCGGGGTTCCTTCTGCGGGACTACGAGGTGACGAAGCCGACGTCGTTCAGACCGGCGATCTTCGCGGCGTCGAGGATGCGGATGATGGTGCCGTACGGCGCCTTCACGTCGGCGGTCAGCGAGACGTGCTTGTTGCCCTTGGCCTTCTCGACGGCTTGCATGTCGCCGTAGATGTGTACGTCGTCCGACTTCTTGCCATCGACGAAGATCGTGCCCTTCTCGTTGACCAGCACCTCGATGTCGTCAGACTTCTTGGCCTGATGCGTCGGGGGGCTGTTGTCGCTGTTGGGCAGCTGCTTCTCGAAGCCGGGCGGCGCGACCAGGGCGGCCAGGATCATGAAGATGATGAGCAGGACCAGCAGCACGTCCGTGAACGGCGTGATGTTGATCTCGGCCATCACCTGATCGTCCTGTTGGGAGGAGACCATGCTCATGAGTCGAGTCCTTCGGTCCGGAGGTTCAGCCTAGACCCTACTTCGCCGGCTGGTACAGGTCGGTCGGGATCGCCGCACCGGTGTTGTGGAAGTGCAGCATCTCGGCGAGCTGGTTCGAGGCGACGATCATCTCCTGGTTGTACGCCTTGATCCGCGTCTTGAAGTAGTTGAAGAACACCACCGAGACGACGGCGACGAACAGACCGGCGGCGGTCGTGATCAGCGCTTCCGAGACGCCCGCCGCGACGACGGCCGGGGTCGAGTTGCCCTTGAGGGCGATGTCTTGGAAGGCGCGGATGATACCGAGCACGGTACCGAACAGACCGACGAACGGCGCGATGACGGCGATCGTACCGATGACGCCGAGGTTGCGCTCGAGCGAGTTCAGGTTCTCCATCAGCGCGATCGACAGCGCGTCGGTGATGTCGGCGCGGTTCTTCTCACCGCGCTGCAAGCCGAACTCGAGGATCTTCGGGAGCATGCCCTTGTTCTGCTTGCAGATCTTGATCGCGCCCGACAGGTCGTCGGCGGCGATTCTCTGGCCGATCTGCTTGAGCAGGCCCTTCGAGTCCGAGTGCTGGCTCGCGAAGAAGAGCAGCCGCTCGATCACGATCGCGACTGCGACCACCGAGAGCAAGAGCAGCACCCACATCGCGAAGCCGCCCGCGACGATGAAGTTGAAGAATTCTGAGAAATTCACGAGGTCCGCTAACGCCTCCGAGACGTCGAGGGGTGATTGCCGGTCATCGAATCCGGTGGGGCCGCTGCCGGAGCAATAAGAAAGACGGCGGGGCGTCGCTCCCGGCGCGGGTACGGAGAATTGGCGGTCCCGGCGCGCATTCCTACTAGTGTCCGATCTTCTTCAAGGCCGTGTCGATCTTGGCCGCCAGCGAGGCGTCGGTTCCCACGTTTGCCTTGGCCTTCTGAAGATACGTCGTGGCAGAGGCCGTGTCGCCCGCGTTCGCCGCCAACACGCCGGCCGTGTAGTTGGCGCCCGCATCGCTCGGAGCGGCCGCGACGGCCTTCTGCGCCTCGACGAAGGCCTTCTTGAAGTCGTCCTTCGTCTTGGCTGCATTACCCAGCACGCTGGCGGCGCCGACGTAGTACGCCGCGGCGTGCGCGGTGTCGAGCTGGGCGGCCTTCTCGTAGTCGTCGACCGCTGCGGCGACGTTGCCGGCTTGCGACGCCTCGTTGGCCGCGGCGGCGTAGTGATTGATCAGGATCGTGACGACCTGGGTGTTGCCGGGGTCGCGTTGGCGCAGCTGCTGCGCGAGCGCCACCCCTTTGTCGACCTGGCCGCCCGCCAGATAGACCTGCACCAGCGCGGTGTCGATCGTGTTCACCGTCGCGGGCGGCGTCTGCGCGTTCTCGAGCGACTTCGCCTTCTCGAGGTCGGCGATCGCATCGGCGTACTTCTTCTCGTACGTCTCGGCGGTGCCGCGGTAGAAGTACGGCACCGGGTTTTGCGGCTGCAGCGCGGCGGCGTGTCCCGCATCGGCGACGGCCGCGTCGTACTGCTTGTCTTTGATCGCAGCGTCGCTGGCGCCGGCGTACGAGTTGTATGCGACGGCGACGAAGGTCGGCGGCACGGTGCCGGCTTGATCGAAGGCCGCCGCCGCGTCGGTGAAGTCGTTGAGGTAGAAGTTGGCCGCGCCCAGCAGCGTCTCGGCTTGGCGATCGCCGGCGTGCGTGTTGAGATAGGCCTGCAAGTCCGACTTCGCCTTGGCGTAGTTGGCGCTCCCCATCTCCGCGTTGATGCTCGTCATCTCGCCGCTGGTCGCGGTCTTGTTGATCGCCTCTTCGCCGGAGACGTCGAGCGCGACCGACTTGCCGTTGAACGTCAGCACGTAGGTGTAGAACGCGTCACTTGGTTTTCCGTCGCGCGTCGCGGCGCGGTAGCTCGCCGATTTGGCGATCTCGGTCGCGGCGGCGTTGTCGCCGGGATTCGAGGATTTGATGATTTGGACGTTGCCGACGGAGCCGTTCTTGTGAACGAACACCTTCACTTCGACCTTGCCCGACCCGGCGATCGCACTCGACGCCGTTCCTTGCTTGACGATCTTGGGCGGAACGTAGAACGTCGCGGTCTGCGCGAGCGCGCTGAGCGGACTGGCCGCGAGCGCCGTCGCGAACACGGCCAAGGCGAGCGGGCATGACGTACGGAGCATCCTACCTCGTGAGTTGCTGGAGCATCGCGTCGCCGGCAGGGCGATCGGCGGAGCGGGTCCGCGAGCGGGCGAGCGCCGGCGCGACGCGCAGGGGTGACCGCAGGCGATTGGCCCGCTTCGCGTCCGCCACCTTTTTCCGCGTCAGGCCCGTTCCGAATCGCCGGGGCTGACCAAGTCGGGGCGCAACACGACCGCTCCCTCGAGGTAGACGTGCACGATCTCGTCCTGGCGCAGCTCGGTATTGACGTGCACCATGACCCGAATGCAGCGCTGCAGCCGGCCGGGGACGCCGATCTCGGTGAAGTTGAGCAGCGGCACCAGCGTCCAGCCCATCCGGCGCGCCGCCGCGGCCGGAAACTCGGAGACCAAGTCCGGCGTGACCGTGAACAGCGCCGAACCGACGTCCTCGGGGACGAACCGGTTGCGGTCGACGATCGTGCGCAACAAGCGCTCGGTCGCGTCGAGGATGAGCGCGGGCTCGTCCCGCGCGACCGTCGTCGCCCCGCGAATCCCGCGCAGCATCATCGGCGCTCAGGTCCGGGCCGGCGTCGCGTCCGTATGTGCATCCGCCACGATGCGACGCAGCGCCGCGAGCTCCCGCTCGCTGAGCGGGCGGACCCCGCCGACCGGCAGCGCGCCCAGCGCGATCGGCCCGAAGCGCAGCCGCGTGAGCGCGAGCACCGGATGTCCGAGGGTCTCGAACATGCGCCGCACTTGACGGTTGCGGCCCTCGTGCAGCGTGAGGTCGACCAGCGAGACGTCACGGCGCACGGCGACCACGCGCACCTGGGCCGGCGCGGCGCGGCCCTCCTCGAGCCGCACGCCCTGCAAGACCTTCTCGACGTCGCCCGGCTCGAGCCGGCCGCGTACCGTCGCGCGGTACGTCTTCTCGACGCCGAACCGCGGATGGGTCAGGACGTGCGCGAGCGCGCCGTCGTCGGTGACCAACAGGACGCCGCTGGTGTCGTAGTCGAGCCGGCCGACCGGAACGACGCGGGCGGTCACCCCGGCGCCGCGCACCAGCTCGGCGATCGTGCGCCGGCCTTCGGGGTCGCGCAACGTCGTGACGACGCCGACCGGCTTGTGCACGACGCGGTAGGTGCGCGTCTCGCTGACGCGCACCGGCTTGCCGTCGACCTCGACCCGCGCGTCCTCGCCGACCTGCGTGCCGAGCTCGCGCACGAGCGCGCCGTCGACGCGCACGCGGCCGGCCACGATCAGCTCTTCCGCGCGGCGGCGCGACGCGATGCCGGCCGCCGCGAGGAACTTCTGGAGCCTCAGACCTTCTTCAGATCGAACGCGGTGATGAACTCGTCGTTCGTCTGCGTCCGAGCCAACGCCGCGTAGATCCGCTCCGAGGCTTCGACCGTCGGCACGCCGGCCAGCGCGCGGCGCAGATCGCCGATCTTGTGGCACGCGATCTCGCTGAGCAGCTGCTCTTCGTAGACGTTGCCGCTGCGCAGCAGGTCGATCGGCGGATAGGCCCGCGCTTCGGCCAGCTCGCGCGCCAGCACCAGCTCGGCGTTGGCGGCCGGCGCGAACTCGTCGATCAGCAGCGCGTCGAACGGCGAGCTGCCGTTCCCGATCGCGGCCAGCACGGTCAGCGAACCGCCGCCCTCGATCGCGCGCGCCGCGCCGAACAGGCGCTTGGGCCGGGTCAGGGCCGCGGCGTCGAGGTTGCCTTTGGAGTGCGCGCCGGCCGCGTACGCGCGGACCAGGCGTGTGAACGAGGAGATCAGCACGACGGCGTCGCCGCCGAGCTCCGCCAGCCGCTTGGCGCGCTCGAAGACGAGCTCGGCGGTCGTGACGTGGCTGTCCGGATGATCCTCGAACGTCGTCGCGACGACTTCGACGTCGAGCGAGCGTTGCAGGTGCGTGACCGCTTCGGGCCGTTCGTCGACCAACAGCACGATGACGTGCGCGTCGGGCGCGTTGGTGCCCAAGGCGCGCGCGATCCGCGCCAACAGCGCGCTCTCGTTCGTGCGCGGAGGCGCCAGCAGCAGCGCGCGCTGTCCCTTGCCGAGCGGTGCGAACAAATCGATGGCTCGCGTCGTCAGGTCGCCGCGCGTCTCGAGCGTGAAGCGGTGCTCCGGTGGCTCGGCGCCGAGCTGCTCGAACACCGGCCGGTTCTGGATCGCTTCGGGCGAACGGCCGTTGATCGTCTCGACCTTGACGATGCCGTAGTACTTCTCGTTCTCTTTGGGCCGGCGCACTTGGCCGGCGACCAGATCGCCGCGGCGCAGCTCGAAGCGGCGGATCTGCGACTGCGAGATGTAGATGTCGTCCGTGCCGACCAGATAGCCCTCGCGGCGCAAGAACCCGTAGCCTTCGGGCAGGACGTCGAGGACGCCGTTGGCCTTCTCCAGGCCGCTGCGCTGCGCTTGGATCTCGAGGATCTGCGCGACGAGGTCGTCCTTCTTGATCTTGGTCGGGTTCTCGATCTCGAAGGTCTTGGCCAGCTCGTTGAGCTCGGCTTTGCTCATCTCGGCGAGCTGCTCGGCGGAGAGCAGCGGCGGCCCGACGGGCTGCGGAAACTCGGGTTGGGTGAAGACGTCGCTCTGCGCCGGCGCGGGACCGCCGTCGTTGTAGCGCTGTCGATTGCGTCGCGAGCGACGGCGACGACCTCCGCCTTCGGGGCGGCCGTTGTTCTGGGGTCGGTTGTCGAACTGCAGCGAACTGCTCCCTCGGGGAGACGAGCGCTCCGCGGGACGGTGTCCTACCGGCGAGGCTGCCGGGGCTGCGCGTCGTCGCGAGGCGCGAGAGGAACGGGAAGGCCGACGCGATGCGGGACCGCGCGACGCTCGGAGTCTACCACACCCGACCTCATGGCGACAAGGCGCGCCGTCCACTGACGCTCGGGTTGCCGCGCGCGTAGAAGCGGAGCGGCCGGTCGGCACCGTGGGTCAAACCGATGCGAACGCTGGTCCCGATCTCGGGGCGCACGCCGTCGTCGTAGAGCCGCAACAGCGGGTCGTCCGCCAAGTCGACGCCGTCGAACTCGGGGCCGATCGCCATCGCCCGGCAGAGGTTGCCCGGCCCGCGCGCCAGATCGCGGTCGCGCAGGTCGGGCCGCCCGCGCAGCGCGCGCATGCGCGACACCCCCGCCACCGGCTCGGCGGCGCGGATCAGCGCGGCCGCCGCGATTCCGGGCGCTTCGGCCGTCACGTTGAGGCACCAGTTCACGCCGTAGATGAAGTAGACGTAGGCGTGCAGCGCGTCGCCGAACATCGTGCCGTTGCGCGCGGTTCGCCCGCGAAACGCGTGCGAGGCCGGATCGCCGGGCATGTACGCTTCGGTCTCGACGATCCGCCCGACCAGCGGCTCACCCTCGTAGACACGGACCAGCAGCAGGCCGATCAGCGCGCGCGAGAGCGCGATGATCTCCAGGGGCAGGTCGTCGCGACCCACCCGCCGGCCGAGGGCGAGCTCAGGCGGCGGCGGCGGGGCGCTGGGCGATGTCGGCGCGGGCGCGCGCTTCGAGCTCGTTCGTTTCAACCGGTTCCGCCCGTTCGACGCGCGCGAGCGCGAAGCCGTGCAGTGCGCAGCGTGCCTTGACGTACGCCATCGTCAGGGCGGGCGGGACGCTGGTTCGGGCGGCCAGGTCGTCGACGGTGCGCCCGTCGCCCAGCCGGATCCGCACGCGGGTGAAGCCGTTGGTCCGCAGGTAGCCGGCGACGGCGGTCAGCGCCGCGTAGCCGAACTCCCGCCCGTCGAGCGCGCCCAGCGGGACCGCCCCGAACGGCACCTTGGCGAGGGTCCGCCCGGTTCCGGTCGCGATCGTCGCGTAGGCGATCCCCCGGCCCGCCGGGGTCACGGCGTAGCCGACGGCGACGTCGGCGGAACGGTGGCGGATCTTCTGCTGCGTCATGGCTCGTGCGTTCATCCTATATCGAACATGTGTTCGAGTCAAGCTGCCCGCGCGCCGAGCACCTCCCGGTAGAGGGCGAGAATTCGCCGCGCGTGCATCCCGACGGTAAACCGCGAGAATGCCAAATGTACGGCACTCTGATCGCGGCCCGCGCCGATTGCCGCCTCGAGCGCCCGGGCCAGCGCGGCCGGGTCGGCCGGCGCCAGCCGCCCGTGCTCGGCCAGCACCTCGCGCGCGACCTCGCCGTCGACGGCGACGATCGGGAGGCCGGCGGCCAGCGCCTCGGCCAGCACCAGTCCCTGCGTGTCGGTCGTCGAGGGGAAGACGAACGCGTCGGCCGCCGCGTACAGGTCGGGCAACGCCGCCGGCGGCAGCGCGCCCAGGAAGCGCACCCGCTCGGCGATCCCCAGCCGCGCCGCCCGCTCCGCCAGCGCGCCGCGCTGCGGCCCCTCGCCGACCAGCGCCAAACGCAGGTCCGGCGCGGCGGCCAGCGCGTCGAGCGCCAGCTCGAGGTTCTTCTCGGCGCCCAGCCGGCCGACGCTGAGCACGACCGGCTCGTCCGCGCGCGCGCCCAGCACGGCGCGCGCCTCGCCGCTGCGGCGCCCGGCGGCGAAACGCGCGACGTCGATGCCGCTGGGCACGACGTGCACCGGCGCGCGCACGCCGCTCGCGCGCAGCACGCGTTCGATCGCGCGCGTCGGCACCACCACCGCGTCGGCGGCGTTGGCGTAGCGACGCGTCAGCTCGACCAGCGCGCGCTGCGTGGCGTGCGGTTCGAACGGCGCGTAGTGCGCGTACGCGTCCAAGCGCGTGTGATAGGTGAAGACGAGCGGCAACCCGCGCCGGCGCGCGAACACGTTCGCCATCCAGCCGGTGACGAACGCGGAGTGCGCGTGCACCAGCTCGACGCCGCGCAAGCGCTCGCGGTCGGCCGCGTTCAAGTACGGCACGCACAACCGGTACGCGGTCGGCGTCGGCAGCGGCAGCGAGGGGATGCGTACGACGTCGTCGGGATCGTCGTGCCGGCGCGGAAAATTCGGCGCGATCGTGGTGACGTCGACGCCGTGTTCGCGCAAGCCGTCGCGCAGCGAATCGACGCTCGCGACGACGCCGTTGCGAATCGGATGATAGCACTCGGTGAAGAGCGCGACGTGCATCGTGGGTGCACATTCGCCGCGCGGCGCGCGCATCATCGCGCTGGGCGTGCGCACGCTTGCGGGCACGCGCGTAACGGAAGGACGACCCTCTTTCCTATGACCGTCGTATTTGACGCCGTCCTGGGGTTCGTGCTACCTTGTCGGCGTTCGCCGGGGCCCGACCGGGTCACGGCGGCATTCGTCCGAGCTCGTCCTGCACAGAAGGCCAGGAAAGCTCGGCGTCGTGCCTGAGTAGGGACGCCACCGATCCGTCGGGCTTCCTCTCGCCGACCACCAACTACGACGTCGAGTGCGTAGGCACGTACACGGACCGCTTCGGTCTGCGTCCGCTCCGACGCACCCCCGCACGAGAAAGGAGTCGGACGATCTCCAAAGATCTTCCCTCGCCGCTAACCGCGACGGGCCTGCTTTCGCTCGGTCTGCTCCTCCCCTTGGGTGCCGGAACGGCTCCCGCCCGCGTCGCCCACACGGTCGCCGCGTTCGTCGAACAGATCCCCGCCAAGCACGTCACGTTCGTCCGCGACGGTACCACCGAAGCCATCGAAACCCACGCCGCCACCGCCGGGGAACTCCTGGCCGAACGCGGTGTGAACCCCGCCCCCGACGACGTCGTCAGCGTTCCGCTCGACAGCGCGTTGGTGGACGGCGAGACGGTCGTCTTCCGAACGGCCGTGCCCGTCAGTCTCAATATCGACGGTTCGGTACAAAATCTTCACTCGGCGGCTGCAACCGTCGGTGACCTGCTGCTCAAGGTCAAGGTCCCCTACGACCGCCACGACGACGTCTCGCCGCCGGCCGGCACCGCGCTGGCCAACGACCTGACCATCGTCGTCCGTCACGTCGACCATTGGACCGAGATCGTACAGCGGCCCCTTCCGGCCACGGTCGTCAAGCGCTTCGCGCTCGATCTGCCGACCGGCAAGTCGCGGGTCGTCGACCCCGGCGCGCCGGGCCGCGTCGAGGTCACCTACCGGGTCGTGCGGACGGCCGACCGCCGCGGCGTGCGCCGCACCCAGCTGGCGACCCGCGTGCTGCGGCCCGCGCACGACCGTATCGTCGCCGAAGGGATCGCCGAGTACACGGTCCTCTCCGAGCTGGCCCGCCGCGAGCTGGTCGGCACCTTGAAGCTCGCGAACTCCGCGCTGCGGATGATCGCGACCGCCTACACCGCCCACTGCGGCGGCGGCTGCAGCGGCACGACGGCCGCGGGTTTCGCGGCCGGCCACGGCATCGTGGCGGTCGATCCGGCGGTCATCCCGCTGGGCACGCGGCTGTTCATCCCCGGCTACGGCAAGGCCATCGCCGGCGACACGGGCGGTGCCATTCGCGGCAACCGCATCGACTTGGGCTTCAACTCGCGTTCGCAGGCGAACGAGTTCGGCCGACGCCCCGTCGTCGTGTACGTCTACAAATAGAGCGCCCACCGACGCCGCGCGCGTTGCTCGACGCGCGCGGCCTGCGACCCAAGAAGCGGCTCGGCCAGCACTTCCTGATGGACGGGGGGACGAGCGCGCGCATCGCGCGCCTGACCGTCGACGCCCCGGGTGAGCGCGTCCTCGAGATCGGTGCCGGCACCGGCGCGCTGACCGCCGCGCTGGCCAAGCTCGGCGCCGAAGTGACGGCGTTCGACGTCGACCCGGACATGATCGCGGTGCTGCGCGCGCGCGAGGATCTGGCCGGCGTCGACCTGCGCCAAGGCGACGCGCTCACGTTCGACTACGCGACCTGGGCCGGCGATGCGCCCTGGCGGGTCGCGGGCAATCTCCCCTACAACGTCGGCACGCCGCTGCTCATCCAGCTGGCCGCGCTGGCGCACGCGCCCGAGCTGATCGTCGCGATGATCCAAAAGGACGTCGCCGACCGGCTGCTGGCGAAACCCGGCACCGCGCAATACGGCAGCTTGACCGTCGCGATCGCGCTGACGATGGACGTCGAGCGCGCGCTGACCGTCCCGCCCAGCGCGTTCTATCCGCGCCCCGGCGTCGACTCGACCGTCGTCGTGCTGCGCCGGCTGCCCGCGCCGCGGGTTCCGCTCGCCGACCGCGCGCGGTTCGAACAGGTCGTGCGCGGCGCGTTCGCGTACCGCCGCAAGACGCTCGCGAACTCGCTGGCGCTCGCGCTGGACCTGCCGCGCGAGCAGATCAGCGCCGCGATCGCATCGCTCGATCTCGCCCCTGACGTCCGTGGTGAAACGCTCGACCTCCGCACCTTCGCAGCTCTCGCCGATCGGCTGGCCACCTGACGGATTCGTCTGGTGGCGCTCGCTCTCGTGCGCCGTCTACGTCGCTCTGGGCCTGTTGGTCGCGGGCTTGCTGCAGCTGCTGTGGATCGCGATCACCGGCGTGCAGCCGAACCCCAAGCACCTGCAGCTGGATTGGAACGTCATCGTCCTGCAGCTGCTCACCTACGTTCCGATCGTGCCGATCCTGCTGGCCGCGCTGCCGTGGGCCGCGCGCGCGCCGCTGGCGGCGATCGGACTGCGGGCGCTCGGTGCCGGCGGGGTGTCGGCCGGCGTCGCGGGCGGGATCGCGATGTTCGCCGTCACGCTCGCGCTGGGCTCGCTGCAGAGCGTCGTCGTGCACGTGCAACCCGAGCAGATGGTGGTCGGCGCGCTGGCCGGCGCGCACGATCCGCTGCTGATCTTCGTCTTCGCGCTGCTGGCTTGCGTGCTGGCGCCGTTCGTCGAGGAGCTGGCGTTTCGCGGCCTGCTGCTCAACGCGCTGCGCCGCTACCTGCCGTTCTGGCCGGCCGCGACGCTGTGCGGGCTGGGTTTCGCCGCCGCGCACTTCACGCCCAGCGCACTGGTCCCCCTGTGGGGCGGCGGGATCGTGCTGGCCTACGTCTACGCGCGCACCGGCCTGCTCGGCGCGTCGATGATCTCGCACGGCGTCTTCAACCTGATCAACGTCGTGCTGATCGTCGTGTTCCACCAAACGTCGTGAGCGCGACCGGAACCCCGCCGCAGAGCGTGGTCCCGGACGGCCAGCGGCCGATCCCGACCGAGGCGAAGAACGCGCGCGCGTCGGTGTCGTACGCCGGGCAGTAGGCCGCCCGCGCGCCGGGGTCGTAGCGGTCGAGCCACAGGTGCGGATCCGTCGCCGCGACGGCGTACACGCCTTCGTCGGTGCGCGCGACGTGAACCGTTCGCTGCGTCCCGCGCAGCGCCGCCGCCGACGCGTACGCCGGCCGGTCGACGACGAACGGCCAGCGGCCCGGCTTGAGGACGGTGTCGTTGATGGTCAGCGCGCTGACGATCGCGCAGCCCAGCACCCACGGCGCGGCGCGCGGCGTGCGCCCGACGACGTAGGCGGTCGCGAGCGCGCAGGCGATCACGACCGACGCGGTCCAGTGGGTGCCGATGCGCGTGATCGTGTACGCCCACGGGCCGTTGAAGAGCAGCTCCGCCACCAGCGGCGCCCCCAGCAGCAGCCGCCAGCCCAGCCGCAGCGGCATGAACGCGAACGGGAAGAGCACGGCCGCGAAGAACGCCAGCTTGTCGAGCGGGCCGATGACGTGCAAGCCGTACCCCGGGATCGACGGGCTCGCGCCGTGCAGGTGCTCGGCGAGGACGAAGCCCAGCCCGTTCACGACGGCCAGCGCGACGATCGAGAGGCCGATGCGGCGGTCCCACCACAGCGCGCACGCCGCGCCGAACCACACCAAGAACAGCGCCTGATCTTCCTTGAGGCCCAGCAGCAGCTGCGCGCACAGCAGGCTGAGCGGAAGCGAACGCCGCGCGACGGCCAGCACGCCGCCGGCCGCGAACAGCGGGACGAACACGTTCTCGAGGAAGTTGCCGTACGCCAGTCCCTGCGCCGAGGGCGAGAGCAGGTAGGCGATTCCGACCGCGCTCGCCGCGCCGGCGCTCGCGCCGCAGCGCCGCGCGAAGGCCGCGATCGGCAGCGCGGCGGCGGCGACCGCCAGCACCTGCACGATCAACAGCGTCTGCGCGTAGGGAAACAGCGCGACCAGCGGCACCAGCGCCAGCAGCACCCACGAGTCGTGGACCTGCAAGTGGGCGCGGTTCTCGGCGGTGTTGAACGAGCCCAGCCCGTGCGCCTCGCCGCTGAGGAACTGCAAGAACGTGCCGGTGTCGGCGCCGTAGCGCAGCGCCCACAGCTTGTTGAGGTCGAGCAGCACGTACACCAGCGCGAACACGCAGGCGCCCACGACGACCGCGCGCGGCGGCTTCACCCCGCGCGCCGGGCCTGGGTGTCGGCGACGATGGCGCGCAAACGGGCGACGAAGCGTGCCGGCGCGTACGTCTCGGCGTGCGCGCGCAACACGGCCGGCGCGTAGCGGCCGGGCTCGAACGCGCGGAGCGCCGCCGCCAGCGCGGCCGGCTCGGCCGCCTCGAAGAACGCGCCCGTCTCGCCGGCACGAATCGTTTCGAGCGCGCCGCCGCCGGCGTACGCGATCGTCGGGCGGCCGGCCGCGGCCGCTTCCAGCGGCACCAAGCCGAAGTCTTCTTCGCCGGGCAGCAGCGCCGCGATCGCGTCGCCCACGATCGCGTTGCGGGTCGCGTCGTCGACGGCGCCGGTGAAAGTCGTCGCCGTGCCCCGCGCGAGCCGGCGCAGGCGCGCGGCGTCGGGACCCTCGCCGAGGACGCGCAGCGGCACGCCGGCCAGCGCGCAGGCGGCGATCGCGAGATCGATCCGCTTGTACGGCAGCAAGCGCGAGACGACGACGTAATAGTCGCCGCGCCCCGCGCCCAGCGTGAAGCGGTCGACGTCGACCGGGCACGGCAGCACGTCGGCCTCGCGGCCGTACCAGCGCCGCACCCGCTCGGCGACGTTGCGCGAGTTGGCCACCAGCCGCGTCGGCCGCTGCGCCGCCCGCACGTCCCAGGCCGCCAGCGATCGCACCAGCGGTCCCGCCAGCGCGCCCAACCCGAAGCCGCCGACGTAGCGTTGCGCGTCGAAGACGAAGCGCGAGACGGTGTTGACGTAGCAGACGTGCACGGCGCCCGGCGGCACCAGCACGCCCTTCGCCCATGCGGTCGTCGACGAGACGATCGTGTCGTAGCCGGTCAGATCGAACGCCTCGAACGCGCGCGGGTAGAACGGCGCGTAGAGCCGGAACGCGCGCCCGCGCAGCGGAAAGTGCTGCAAGAACGACGTGTGCACCCGCTCCGGCGCCACCAGATCGCCGACCGCCGCTTCGTCGTAGAGCGCTGCATAGACGGGCGCGTCGGGCCACGCCGCGGCGAAATGCGCGAAGACGCGCTCCGCGCCGCCGCGCTGGTTCAGATAGTCGTGGACGAGCGCCGTGCGCGCCGCCCCGCCGTTCGTGCGCACCACCGGTGCGCGGGGCCGATCAGCCGCCGTCGCCACGCGGTAGGACGAGTGCGACGTCGAACCGCTGGAACCATTTCTTGGCGACGCGCTCGACGTCGGCGGCGGTGACCTCGTCGATCGCGGCACCGACCTGCGCCGACGCGTCGGCGTTCAAACCGTGCGCGACCGCGTTGCCGATCGACCACGCACGCTCGTCGAGCGAGAGCGACTCGAGCGCCCACTCGCCGCGCGCGCGTTGGCGATAGCGCGCCAGCACGGCCGCCTCGAGCGGTTTCTCGGCGGCCGCCTTGACCAGCGCGTCGAGCGCGGCCAGGCCGACCTGCGGCTCGACCTCGCTGCCGTTGAGCCACAGCGCCAACTGCGCGGGATCGGCGTCGTAGCCGTAGATGCTGCCGATCGGGCGGAAGACGAACGGACGCACCGTCGCCTGATCTTGCTTGAACAGATCGGAGAGGATCGCGCGGATGACCAGCGCCGCCGGAAAGTCGCGGTCGCCGAGCGCCGGCGCCTCGAAGCCGATCACGACGTAGGGTGAGTAGACGTCGTCGCGGTGCGTCACCAGTCGTTTGGGTTGCGCGGTGAGCGGACGGATCGCGAGCGCGCCGTCCGGCGCGTTGCCCGGCGCGAGCGCGTCGACCAGCGCGCGGCTGCCGCTCTCGTCGGCCGGCCCGGTGCGGCCGACGGCCGTCACGAACGCGTCGCCGCGCACGTACCAGTGCGCGTAAAACGCCGCCGCGTCGGCGGTTCCCAGCGCGAGCAGGGTCTGCGGCGTGCCCAGCGCCGGTGCACCCGCGCCGTCGCGATAGTAGGACCCGCGCAGCATGTCCAAGCCGACCAGCCGCGGATCGCTCTGCGCGTCGGCGATGCGATCGCCGAGCTCGCGCCGCGCCGCGGCCAGCGTCGCCGGATCGAAGCTGGGCGCGTGCAGCGCGCGCGCGACCAGGTCGGCCAGCGGGCCGATCTGCTCCGGCCGCGCTTCGAGGTAGAAGCGCGCGTACTGCGCGGCGACGGCGAAGGTCACCGAGCCGCCGCGCGCCTCGACCGCGTCGGCCAACGGCACGCCGTCGACCGGCGTGCGCAGCACGCTCTGCGCGACCAGCGCGGCGAGCCCGTTCTGGCGGTCCTCCTGGCGGTCCAGGCCGGCGCGCACGAACAGCTCGAGCCCGGTCAGCGCGACCGTCGCATCGGGCTCCACGTAGGCGCGCGCGTCGCCCAGGTCGACGACGGTCGCGCCGCCCGGCGCGGGCAGCGCGGCCGTCGCCGTCACCGGCGCGACCAGGACGAGCGCCGCGGCCAGCACGGCGAAGGGACGGATCACGTGGGACTCGCTTTCGTCTGCGCCTTGATCAGCGTCACGGTGGCGGGCGCGCCGCCGAGATAGCGCGCCGCTACGCGCGCCACGCTCTGCGGCGTGAGGGCGTCCGCCAGCGCGAAGTAGCGTCCCGCCGTCCCGCCTTCGGCCGGTGCGTACGCGGCGTCGCCTTCGACCGCGTACCAGCCGTACGTGTCGGCGATCTCACCGGGCGTCTCCATGTCGCCCAGCAGCCGGTAGACGAAGCCGGCCTTGGCGGCCGCGAAGGCGGCCGGCGCGAGCGGCTTCACCGCGCGCGCGATCGTCTGCTCGACGATCGGCACGGCGGCCGGAACGTCGTCGCCGGAGAGGGTGACCAAAAAGACGCCGGCGCTGTGGTAGGTGACGAACTTGCCGCTGACGCTGACCTTGCGGTCGGCCACCGCCCGGGTCACCAGACCCGTGTGGGGCGCGAACAGCGCGTCGGCCAGGAAGTCGAGCGCGGTCGCGGACTCTTCGTCGGCGATCGGCGGACCAACCCAGCCTAGGCCCACGCCGGTCGCGTTGGCGACGATCGGCGCGGCCGACGGGCGCGGCGAGGGTTGGGCCGTCTGCGGTGCCGGTGGCTCGCTGCCGGCGGTGGAGACCTCGGGCCGGTTGGCGACGCCGCTGAGCACGCCGGCGTCGACGGCTCCGGTCAGGACCAGGATCGCGTTGGACGGGCGGAACGCGCGCTCGGCGAAGGTGCGCACCTGGGCCGCGTCGATCCCCTTGAAGGCGCCCGCGGCCGGGATCGTCCCGTCGTGGAGCGGCCCGGTGGCGAAGAGCGAGGCGCCCAAGGCGTTCTCGATCGCGTCGGAGGGGTCGAACGAGCGCACCAGCGCGTCCTGACCCGTCTCACGCAGCCCGACCTGGAAGCCGTCGTCGGTCACCACCGGGGCGAAGTAGGCGCCCGTCATGGCCCGCACGACCGCGCTGGCGCGCTCGGGCGGCACGACCGCCGTCACCGAGACGCTGTCGGGGTAGACCGCCACGCTCAGCACGCCGCCGAAGCCGTCGACCAGCTCGCCCAGCGAGGTGCCGGTCAGGCCGGCCGACGCCGCGACCGTGTCGGCCGCCAGCGCCGAGAAGCCGGGAATCGCCGGCTCGCCGAAGCCGCCGGCCGGAGCGCGGTACCACAGCGCGATGGCGGTCGCGCTCTGGGTTGCATCGGGGCGCAGCTCGTAGCTGACGCCGCCGGGCAGCGTGCCGGTGGGCATCGCGGCCGGAGCGGCCTGGGCGCGGGCGGCGCCGGGAAGCCCGGAGACGAGAAGGGCCGCGACGAGCGCGGCCCTGGGTGCGAATCCGGCGAGGGTCACGCCGGCTCCGGAGAGATCGAGGGCGGCATGCGCCGCGGCCGTTCGCCGCGGGGCTCCGACTCGGGCGGCTGCGAGGCCGCGACCGGCATGTCGTCGACGGGCGGCGGCGGCTCGACCCGCGTCGGCGGCCACGGCTTGTCGCCCAAGATCGCCAGCACTTCTTCGGTCTCGACCGTCTCGTGCTCGAGCAGCGAGTTCGCCATCCGTTCGACCTTGTCCCAATTCGTCTCCAAGATCGAGCGCGCGTCCTGGTAGCAGCGGTCGATGATCCCGCGCACCTCGGCGTCGATCTTGCCGGCGATCTCCTCGGAGTAGTTGCGGTCGTCGCCGAAGTCGCGGCCCAGGAAGACCTGGTGGTTGCCCTTGCCGTACTGAATCGGTCCGAGCGCGTCGGACATGCCGTACTGCGTCACCATCCGGCGCGCAAGCTCGGTCGCCTTCTCGAAGTCGTTCGACGCACCGGTGGTCACGTCGCCGAACTTGATCTCTTCCGCGATGCGGCCCGCCAGCGCTTTCTTGATGACGGCCAGGATCTCGTTCTTGGTCTGCGAGTGACGGTCTTCGTCGGGCAGCGACCACGTGATGCCCAGCGCCATGCCGCGCGGGATGATGGTGACCTTGTGAACCGGGTCGGAGTTGGGCGTCAGGCCGCCGACGATCGCGTGGCCCGACTCGTGAAAGGCCGTGTTCTCCTTCTCGCGCTGCGACATCACGACCGACTTGCGCTCGGGACCGACCATCACGCGGTCGATCGCCTCGTCGCAATCGTTCATCTCGATGATCGACTTGTTGCGCCGCGCGGCCAGCAACGCCGCTTCGTTGAGGAGATTCTCGAGGTCCGCGCCGGAGAAGCCGGGCGTGCGCCGCGCCAGCGTCTCGAGCGAGACTTCCTTGGAGAGCGGTTTGTTCTTCGAGTGCACCGCGAGGATCGCCTGACGGCCGCGCACGTCGGCGCGGTCGACGACGATCTGGCGGTCGAAGCGGCCGGGGCGCAGCAGCGCCGGGTCGAGCACGTCGGGGCGGTTCGTCGCGGCGATCAGGATGACGCCGGTGTTCTGATCGAAGCCGTCCATCTCGACCAGCAGCTGGTTGAGGGTCTGCTCGCGCTCGTCGTGACCGCCGCCCAGGCCCGCGCCGCGCTGGCGGCCGACCGCGTCGATCTCGTCGATGAAGATGATGCACGGCGCCGACTTCTTCGCCTGCTCGAACAGATCGCGCACGCGCGAGGCACCGACGCCGACGAACATCTCGACGAAGTCCGAGCCGGAGATCGAGAAGAACGGCACGCCCGCCTCGCCCGCGATGGCGCGCGCGAGCAGCGTCTTGCCGGAGCCCGGCGGCCCCAGCAGCAACACGCCCTTGGGGATGCGCGCGCCCAGCGCCTGGAACTTCTTCGGATACTTGAGGAACTCGACGACCTCGCCCAGCTCTTCTTTCGCCTCGTCGACGCCGGCCACGTCGGCGAACGTGACCTTGGGCCGGTTCTCGCTGAGCAGCTTGGCGCGCGAGCGCCCGAACGAGAGCGCCTGACTCCCCCCGCTCTGCGCCTGCCGCACGATGAACACCAGCAGCAGCGCCATCAGCAGCAGCGGCACGAAGTTGATGATGTAGCCCAGGAACGGCGTGGCCTGCGCGTTCACGACCGTGATGTCGACCTTGGCGGCCCGCAGCGCCGGCAGCAGACCCTGATCGTCCGGCGCGGTGGTGGTGAACTTCTCACCCGAGGCCAGGTCGCCGCTGATGTCCTTGCCCGAGATCGTGACCTTCTTGACCTGGTGGCTCTGGACGTCCGCGAAGAATTGAGAGTAGGAGAGCGGTTGGCTGGTCGGCGGGTTCAGCACCAAACGGTCCACGATGAAAATCACCAGGACGAAGATGATGAGGACCAGGACGATGCTCTTGAGGTGCTTGCCCATGCGTTGCGAGACCCTTTTACCGTTCGTTCCTTAGAACGTTACTCGGTACGACACGTCGGGAGAGAGAATGGTGGCCCCGCTCATGCCGGGAGGACCTCCGGCCGGAGCTTTGCGATGTAGGGCAGAGTCCGATACCGTTCCTGATAGTCCAATCCGTACCCTACGACGAACTCGTCGGGGCAGGTCAGGCCCACGTATTCGACCGGGACGTCGACCGCCCGGCGATACGGTTTGTCCAACAGGACGGCGGCCCGCAGCGAGGCCGGCTGGCGATTGCCCAGCATGGCGCGCAGGTAGTGCAGGGTGTGGCCGTTGTCGACGATGTCCTCGACGATCAGGACGTGCCGACCCTCGATCGCATGCGTCGTGTCCTGGACCAACCGGACCTCGCCGCTCGAACGGTGCGCGTTCCCGTACGAGGAGACGGCGATGAAGTCGAGCTGGACGTCGACCGGCCCGTCGGGAACGTCGGCGATCGCGCGCGCCAGATCCGCGGTCACGAAGACCGCGCCTTTGAGCACGCCCACCAGCACCAGCGAGCCGCCAGCATAGTCGCGCGCGACTTCGGCGGCGATGCGCCGGATCGCCGCCGCGATGTCGTCAGGCGTGATCAGGACCCGTTCGATGCCGGTCGGGAGCGTCTGCTGCATCCTCCGATGGTTCGCTGCGCGAGGATGCCGCCCCCGGCTCGCGCGGCTCACGCCCGGCCGCGGCGTCGATGTCGGCAAAGGTCGCATCGCGCAACGCGCCTCGCGCGCGCAGCCGCGCACGCACGGCCCGGCGCCGCGCCGCACGATCCGTCTCCTCGAGATCGTCGCGCACGATCGCCGCGCAGCGCGCGACGGCGCGGTCGAGCTGTGGAAACGCGGAGCGCAGCGCCTCGAGCTGCGCGCGCAGCGCGTTGCGCCGGTAGCGCAGCTCGGCGTTGGTCGGATCGAGGACGTAGGGCAACCCGCTGCGGCGCAGCTCCGTCCACAGCTCGGCGTGCGTCGCGCGCAGCACCGGCCGCACCAGATCGACGCCGGGCGCGAGCGGCCTGCGCGCCGGCATGCCGGCCAGCCCCGCGAGGCCGGTGCCGCGAAAGAGCGCCAGCAGCACCGTCTCGGTCTGGTCTTCGGCAGTGTGCGCCGTGGCCACGCTGGCGGCGCCGTGCGCCCGCGCGAGCGCGATCAGCGCCGCGTAGCGCGCGCCGCGCAGCGCGGCCTCGTCGGCTGCGTCCGGCCGCGGTCGCGCGATCGCGACCGGGAGGCCCAGCCGCGCGCCGACCGCCAGCACGACGCACTCGTCCTGCGCGGCGCTCGCGCGCACGCCGTGGTTGACGTGTCCCACTACGATCGCGACCCCGTCTTCGCGCCCGAGGCGGTCGAGCAGCGAAGCCAGCGCGACCGAGTCCGGTCCGCCGGAGCACGCCACCAGAACGCGTTCGCCGGGCTGCCATGCGGCAACCCGGCGAACGAGGGGATCGAGGGCGCGTTCCGGGCGTGCGCCGCGCATCGAGGAATGATGCGCGCCGCGGGGTCCGGTGCCCTACTCGTGCCGGTTCTTCCCGGTCAGCCCGATGCTGGCGGACGTGTTGCTGTACCAGAACGTCGAGCCCGCCAGCTCGTCACCGATGACGATGACCTCGCAGATTCCGGTCTGCGACGTCGACGTCGCGGTGACCGTGGCCGGCTCGCCGCTGGCCGTGGCCGATGCGGTAGCGACCGGGGTCGTGACGCAATCGGACTGCGGCGAGAGGTTCCCGATCGGCAGCGGGACGACCAGGAAGTTCGAGACGCCGGTCTCGCTGATGCCGAAGTTCGCGGACTGCGAGGGCGCATCGAAGAACAGCGCCTGCTGCATATAGTCGACTTGGCCCGACGCACAACCCGCGGTCGAATCGCAGGTGGTCGTGCCGGTGATGTTGACCGGTTGGGCCGTCGTCGGCGTCGGTCCGGTGTTTCCACTGGGCACGTACAGCAGCGCGAAGTCGAAACGCTGCGCCGCCGGGAAGAAGAACGGCGCCGAGCCGGCCGGGGTGAACGTCACCGTATCGCCCGACGCCGAGACGGGCCCGACATAGGCCTCGTTCCACGCCGAGGTCACCGGGTCGTAGAACGCGAGGTAGTACTGCGCGCCCGAGGTGACGACGTTGGCCGGCATGGTCACCGTGAACGCCGGCGGCTGGCTGGCGAAGATGATCTCATTCGCGGGGGTGATCTCGAAGTACGCGAGCACCTCGAACGAACCGCCGCCCTCGGTGTGGCGCACCGACACCGGGTTCTTGCGCAGCTTGGCCGACGGTGCGCCTTCACCCGGCGCCGCGGCCGTCGTCACCGTCGTGATGCTCCCCGACACGCTCGAGGTCGGCGTGCCGACGTCCATCGTCGCGCTGAAGCCGCCGGCGGCCGGGAACCCGATCGTCGAGCCACCGCTGTACGTCCCGCTCTGCGACTGGCTGAACGCCGTCAGCGTTGCGGTCACGTTCGACACGCTCACCGGGGGCGTCGAGCTGAACGTCGAGCTGATGGTGAAGCTCGGGTCCGACGAGGGCGCACCGCTGTAGTTCAGGTAGATGACGTCGTTGGCGCCCGAGGTGACGGTCACGGAGCTGGTGCCGACGCCGCTGGTCGCGGGCGCACTCAAGGTGAGACCGGTGGTCCCGCTGGTATCGTTGTCGGTGACGACGAGCGAACCGTTGGCGTAGGTGGCGCTGCCGGTGATCGCGTTGCCGTCGGCGTCTTCGGGGACGATCGAGAGCGGCGTGCTGCCGGGCGCGTCGACCGTCAGCGAAGCCGAGTTGCTGACGGCGACCTGCGTGACGATGCCGCTGAGCGACACGGTCGTGGGCGGCGTCGTGACGCCGACGGTGTTGGTGATCGTCTGCGTCCCGGTGGCGAGGTGGTTGCCGCCCGCGTTCGGCGCATCATAGAGGTCGAAGGTGTACGTGGTAGCGCCGGTCGGGGCCGCGATCGTGACGGTGCAGCTCTCGACGCCGGCGCTGACCGTGCACGGCTGACCGGCGCCCACCGTCAGGTTGGTGACCTGCGGGTTGGGGACCGTCGACGGGATCGTCGAGGTGATCGTCACCTTGATCGAGGCGCTGCTCGGCGAGACGTAGCTCGGCCCCTTCGCCGCGGACGACGTGCTCACGCCGTGCGGGATCACGAACCGGATCGTCGCCGTCGGCGCGCCGGTGGTCGGCGGCGTCGTGGGCGCGACGACGTGTGCGGGGCTCGACCCGCCTCCCCCGCCGCCGCATCCGGCGAGGAGCAACAGCGAGACCACGACGATGGCGCGCTTGATCATGGGTCGGGTTGCCTCCACAGACTGGGGACGGGACGTCGACATGTCAGTGCTTCCGCGCAGCCGCGCCGTGCCGCGACTTCGCGTTGACGCTGAAGCTCGTGTTCGTGACGGAGAACCAGATTTGGCTCACCGAGCTCGAGGAGTGCGGCGGAAAGACGCCGCCGTACCCGGACGGGAGATTCTCGGTGAGCGTCGCTTCGCAGTAACCGGTGTTCTGCGGCGACACGGACCAGCCGTTGGAGCCGACGGAGTTGACGGTAACGACCGGGGAGCCGGCCCCGCCGCAATAACCGGAATCGGTCGCGTTCTCGTCCAGCGTCAGCGTGATCGTCTCGTCGTACGGATTGTCGGTCCAGCCGGGCTCCGACACGCTGAACAGCTGCGAGCCGGCGGTCGTCGAGTCGAAGAACAGCGACCACTGGTCGTAGTCCGGATCCGTCGCCAAGCAGCTGACGCTCGCGTCGCAATACGTCGTCCCCGACGAGGTGATGTCGCTGATCGTCGTGTCGATGATGCCGTTACCACCGCCGTTCGCCGTGTCGAACGATGCGGCCGTCCCGTTCAGCGTCAGGCCGAGAGCGATCTGGTTCGTCGCCGATCCCGTCGCGAGTCCGGTGTAGCAGAGCGTGAACGAGTTCCCGCTCCCGCTGTCGCCGCTGAACGTCAGCGAGGTGCTCGGCGTGACGGTTCCGACGTTCGGAGGGCACCCGCCGGATCCGGCGAGCAACTCGGTCGCACCGGTCGCATCGCCGTCGCTGATCGTGAACGGATTGTAGAACGTGACCGCGTTGCCGGTGGTGAGCGAGTTGCCGTCGGCATCGAGCGCCGTGACGGACGAGACCTGCGAGCTCGGCGTGTCGGCGGCGAGGGTCGAGAACGTGCCGATCTCGACGTTGGCGACGACGGCCTCGAGGTTGACCGGCGGGAGTACGTTGCTCTGGCCTTGCACGATGGTCTCGCTCACGCCGCCGGCGGGCGTCTCGCTCAGCACCTTGGCGGGGCTCGAACCATCCAGGACCTCGAACCCGTAGACGACGGTGCCCGGCGGAGCCGGAACGGTGATGGCACAGGTCTCGATGTTGCTGCTCACGCTGCAGTTGCTGCCCACGGTCAGCGCGACCGTCGACGGGTTGGGCGTCACCCACGACGGCGGCGTGCCGTTGTTGACGCTCAGAACCTGCGTCGTCACCTCCGCCGACGACGCGGAGACGTATTGCGGCTTGCGCGCCTTCACGGAACTCTGGGTCGCGGGCAGCTTCCAGCTGAGCTTGACCGTGGCGGTCTGCTTCCACGCCGTCGGCGTGCTGGTCGGAGCGTTCGACGGCGCCGTGGTCGGCGTAGCGATCGCAGGCGTGGTCCCGCCGCCGCCTCCGCCGCCGCACCCGGCGAGGAACGCGATGGCCGCGACCACGAGGTACCGAGTGTTCTTCACGGACGGTGTTCTCCCGAGGACAGTGGGCAGGCCCGGCCCGACAAAGCCGGGCCGGGGTGGCGAGCTACCAGGACCTTCGTATGTGCTTCGGTCGCGGGCCTCGCGTGTACGTTCGGCATTTACAGAATCGTTACGAAGGTCGTGGTATTATCGGCGGCTGTGCCCGGTGATGACCACCGAGCCGGAGTTGACGGTGGCCGTCACGGTGCCGACATCGGCCGCGCCGGCGTCCTGGACGCTGGCGGTGCAGGTGCCGACGGCCTGCGGGGTCACGACGTCGCTCCAGCTGGTCCCTCCGCCGGTCGCGGCCGCGAACGTCACGATGGCCGTTCCACCGCTCATGCAGCTTCCGAACGTGATGCCGGTCGTCGAGGCGGGATCGGTGATCGTGACGGTCTGCTCGTAGGTCGCGCCCGTGCCGGCGAAGGTCACCGGGTTGGGTTCGATCAGCAGCGTGCCCGGCGGCGGCGGCGTTGGGGTCGGCGTCGGCACCGGCGTGGCCGTCGGGGTCGGCGACGCGGTGGGCGTCGGGCTCGGCGTCTGGCCCGGGGGCAGCGACGCCGTTGCGGTCGGCGTCGGGCTCGGGGTCTGACCCGGGGGCAGCGACGGCGTCGGGGTCGGGGTCGGCGTCACCGAGCCGCGCGGCGTCGGCGTACGATTTTCGGGCGGCGGCGTGTTGGGGCCGCCGGTTCCGCAACCGACGAGAAAGGCGATCGTGGCCACAGCATAACCGACGCGGCGGGTATTGAGCAGTCGAAACATCGTCTCTTTCCTCGGCTCCGAATAGAAAAACCGCCTCGGTTTCACCGGGCAACCGCGTCAGGATCGTACCACGCGATGAGCGAGCGCCCCTCTCGGTCAACGAGCGGTTGCGCGCGCAATCTCGCGCTGTACGTCGCGCGCCTGTTCCTCACGCCGACGATCCCACAACTTCTTGCCTTTTGCCAGTGCAAGCTCGATCTTCACCCGGCCGTTCTTGAAGTAGAGTCGCCACGGGATCAGCGTCAAGCCCTTCTCGGCGGCGCGCCCGGTGAGACGCTCGATCTGCTCGCGGTGGAGCAGCAGCTTGCGCGGCCGATTGGGCTCGTGGTTGAAGTATGAACCTTCCTTATACGGAGGAATGGTGAAATTGAGCAGCCACAACTCGCCGTCGCGCAGCCGCGCGTAGGCCTCGTTGATTGAAAGTTGTCCCTGACGGATCGATTTGATCTCGGTTCCGGTCAGCGCGATGCCCACCTCGAGCGACTCGAGCTTCTCGTACTCGTACCGCGCCCGCCGATTGTCGAGCGACGTCTCCCGCGAAGCCGGCGCGGCCGCCGCTTTGGCCGCCGTCCGCTCTTGCCGCTTTTTCATTTTGAAGGCGCTCCGCCCTGGGCTGCGCGCCCCCCACGCTTTGCGTGGGGCCCCCGGGGTTGACCTCGCAACGAGGTTGCGGTATGGGCTCGGTGGGTCGGCGCTCGGTCTGCCGACGGTGTCGCTGTCGGCGCTCGGTCTGCCGACGGTGTCGCTGTCGGCGCTCGGTCTGCCGACGGTGTCGCGGTCGGCGCTCGGTCTGCCGACGGTGTCGCGGTCGGCGCTCGGTCTGCGGGGGTTGTCGCTGTCGCTGTCGTCATACGGGCGTTGCGTCGGGGATGCCGTAGGATTCTTTGCCGAGCGGGCCGCGAGAGACGAAGCTGCCCTCGCCCGACGCGAGGACGGTGCCGTCGGGGCGTTCGACGCGGCCTTCCAGTGCGATGACGTTGCGGCGCTGCCACTTGACCAGGCCGCGGACCACGATCGGGACGCCGAGCGGGACCGGTTCGCGAAAGCGCAGCTGCATCGAGGCGGTGACGCTGCGCAAGCCGATCGCGCCGCAAGCGTGGGCCATCGCCTCGTCGAGCAGCGTCATGACGATACCGCCGTGCGCGACCCCCCGCCAGCCCTGAAAGCGCGGCGGGAGCACGATCTCGGCGCGCACCGCGCCCTCACCCTCGCGCGCGAAGCGCAGGTGCATGCCCTCCGCGTTGAAGGGGCCGCAGGCGAAGCAGCGGCCGTCGTCGATCGGGGAAGTGTCGCTCACGAGGTCTTCTTCGGCGCGGGGGACGCCGATGGCTTCGGGGGCGTGCCGTAGTCGCCGCGGTCGAGCTTGGCCAGCAGCGTGCCGGCGTAGGCCGCGTCCGCGCCGGCGGCGATCGACGCACGCAGCACCCGCCGGGCATCGGTCAGCCGGTGCTGGTCGAGATAGATGCGCGCCAGCAGGGTGTAGCCGTGCTGGCCGGACTCACCCACGTGGCCGACGTCGGCCTCGAGCCCGCGCGTGGCGTACGTCGCGGCGGCGTCGTCCTGGCCGAGCGCGTGCAATGCGGAGGCGAGGTGGAAGTACGCGTCGGCGTAGTCGGGAACCAAGTTGGGGAGATCGGCCAGCTCGCTCAGCGCGCGCTGCGGATCGCGCAGGTCGACTTGCTCGATGCGCGCCAGATACTCGCGCGCGAGCACGTCGTCGGGATCGCTCGCGAGCGCCGTCAGGAATTCGTTCTTGGCCCGGTTCGTGCTGCGCTCGCCCTCGCGCAGGATGCCCAGACCCGTGTGCGCGGCGGAGCTCGCCGGCGCCAGCTGCAACGCCGCTTCCAGCTCTTCGCGCGCGTCGCCGGCACGGTCTTCGCCGCGCTGCATCGCAAACAGGTAGGAGAAGCCCAACCGCACGTGCGCGAGCGGATCGCGCGGGTGTGCGACCAGCGCGTCCTCCTGCGCCGCGATCAGCGCGTCGAGGTCACCGGTCTGGGCCGCGGTCGCGTCGGCGAACGCCAGCGCGAGCGTGTTGTCGGGGATGACGGCCGACGCCGCGGCGAACGCGCGCCGCGCGGTCGCGAAGTCGCGCGTGTAGAACGCGCGCAGCCCGACGCTCAACGGCGCGGTAAAGGCGGCGTTCGCGTAGTCGTGGCGCGCCGGCGCGGCCGGCGCCGGGCTCGCGCCGCACAGCACGAGCACCGCCGCGGCGAGCGCCCGGGTCAACGGCCGACGACGAGCCGGCGGGCCAGCGCTTCGGGCAAGTGCGCCGACGCGATCTTCTCCTGCACCCGCGTGATCGGGTACTCGACCCGCACGATCTCCACCCGGCGCGCACCCGCGTCGTAGAACGCGAACGAGGCGCGCGGGTTCAGGTCGCGCGGCTGCCCGACGCTGCCGACGTTGACCAGGTAGCGCACGCCATCGCGCAGGTCGACCGCACCGCCCTGCTGCAAGTGCTGGTGCTCGATGCTGCCGTCGGGCAGCAGCCCGTAGACTTCGGCGATGTGCGTGTGACCGACGAAGATCAGCGGCGCGTCGGTGGCCGCGAACGCGCGCGCGGCGGCCTTCTTGTCCAAGATGTACTCGAAGTAGTTCAACGGCGCGCCGTGGACGAGCAAGAACTCCGGCATGCGGAACTCGTAGCCGAGCGAGTCGAGCCAAGCGCGGTTCTCCGGCGTGAGGACGCCCTGCGTCCACTTCATCGCCTCGCGCGCGGCCGGGTTGAAATACGCCAGGCCGAAGTCGTCGATCGCGGCGACGTCGTGATTGCCCAGCACGGTCGCGGTCGCGCGCGTGCGGATGCGCTCGACGCACTCGTTCGGTTCCGGCCCGTAGCCGACGATGTCGCCCAGGCAGAGGACCGCGTCGTCCTCGCGAATCTGGGCGAAGGCGGCGTCGAGTGCGTCGAGGTTCGAGTGGACGTCCGAGAGGACGGCGTACCTCACCTCACCGCCTTCTCCCGCACGCGGTCCAGCGCCTCGGCAAAACGCTCCGCCAGGGCCGTACGCTCGGGAGGCGTGCCCACCGTCACGCGAACGAAGCCGTCGATCGGCGGCGCCCACGGCTTGCGGACGAACACGCCCAGCTCGAGCAAGGTGTCGACCATCGCCTCGGCCTGCGCGCGCGTCCCGATCTCCAGGCACACGAAGTTCGTCCGCGAGGGAAGCGAGCGAATCCCGAGGTCGCCCGCCAGGGCGTGGTACTCGGCACGCCCGCGCTCGACCTCGGCCACGACGCCGCGCAAGAACGCCCCGTCCGCGAGGGCCGCCAGCGCGCCGATCTGCCCGGTGCGGTTGACGCCGAAATGCAGCCGCAGCTTCTGGAAGACGGCGATCGTCTCGACGGACGCGAGCGCGTAGCCGACGCGTGCGCCGGCCAAGCCGTATGCCTTCGAGAACGTCCGCGTGCGAATCGTGCGCGGATCGATCGCGTCGGCCGGCAGCTCGTCGCGCTCGACGAAATCGGCGTACGCCTCGTCGAGGAACAGCAGCACGTCGTCGGGGAGCGCTTCGCGCAGCTGCGCGAGCGTCGCGCGGTCGACGAACGAGCCCGACGGGTTGTCGGGGTTCGCGACGTACACCAGCTTCGCGTTCGAGCGCTGCACCGCGGCGACGATCGCGTCCGGCTGCAAGCCGCCGTCGGCGTCGGGCTCGGCGAACTCGGCGCGCGCACCGTAGCCGTTGAGATGGTAGAACAGCGTCGGGTAGGTGCCGCGCGTCGCGACGCAGGCATCACCCGGCGCGCAATACGCGCGCACGATCAGCCCCATCAGATCGTCGATGCCGCTGGCGACGACGATCTCGTCGGTCGTGCAGCGATGGCGCTGCGCGAGCGCCGCGCGCAACTCGAGCGACTCGGGGTCGCCGTACCACGAGGTGTGGGCAACCGCGTCGCGCATCGCCGCGATGGCCCGCGGCGACGGCCCGAAGGCGCTCTCGTTCGCGCCCAGCCGAAGCAGCTCGGTCCGCCCGACCCGCCGCGCCAGCTCTTCCGGCGCGACGAACGGGGTCATGGGCGGAATCGCCGCCACGTGGGCGGCGGGCTGCGGTAAGGCTGGGCGCGAGGTCACGTCCCTCCGACCCGGAGCTGGTCGACGACGTTGCGCACGCCGTCGGTCCCGCGCGCGGCGGCAACGACCCGGTCGCGCGTCTTGGCGTCGTTGACCGAACCCGTCAGCGTGGCCACGCCGTGATCGACGCGCACGCCGACCTTGACCAAGCCGGTCGCCGACTGGATCGCCAGCTCGACCCGCGCCGCCAGCGCGAAGTCGGCCACTTGTTCCTTCGGACGCGGCCCGTGCGGGTTGACACCCAGGTCGTCGACGACGCGCTTGACGCCGCGCACGCCGCGCGCATCGGCCACCGCGCGCGCGCGTTCGGCCGCGCTGAGCACGCTGCCGCGCAAGGTGACGACGCCGCTGTCGACCCCGACGCCCAGCGTCGTCGTCGAGTTGGGCTCGTCGGCGGTCAGCTTGGCCTTCACCGCCGCCAGGATCAGCCCGTCCTCGATGACCGTTTGCGCCGAGCGCGCCCCGAACGGCTGCGGCTCGTCGGCGCCGCCGCCGCCGTTGCAGCCGCTCAGCGCAAGGATCGCGAACGCGGCGAGCGCCGCCGGAGCGCGCTTCACGACGCCCCCAGGAAGCGCACGACCCGTACCGGCGCGCCGGCCTCGACGTGGCCGGGATGCGGTCCCACCACGACGTAGCCGCTGGCCCGTGCCAGCAGGCTGGTGTGCGAGGAGCGCAGCACGAGCGGACGGGCGCCGGCGGCGTCGACGACGGCCGGAACGTACCACGTCCAGCCCTCGCGGCCGGGGAACGGTGCCGCCGCCCGGGTGGCGATGGCGGCGCGCTCGCCGGCGCGTTCGCCGGTCAGGGCACGGAAGATCGGCGCCGCCACCGCGTCGAGAATCGTCAGCGCCGAGGTCGGGTTGCCGGGCAGCCCGATCACCGGACGCGCTCCGATCGCCGCCAGCACGGCCGGCTTGCCCGGCTTGACCCGCAGGCCGTGAACGATGACGCCGGGCGCGCCCAACTGGTCGATGGCGGCCGGGACGTGGTCGCGCACGCCGACCGACGAGCCGCCGGTGAGAACGACGGCGTCGGCGCGCTCGAGGCCGGCGACGATCTGGGCGACGGTCGCGGCGACCTCGTCGGCCGCCCGCGGAAGGTGGAGGACGTCGCAGCCGAGGGCCGCCAGGCCACCGGCGATCGCCCAGCGGTTGGAGTCGCGGACCTGCCCGGTCCCGGGTCGTATGCTCGCATCGACGAGTTCGTCCCCGGTCGAGACGATCGCCACGCGCGGGCGGCGGTAGACCGGAACGACGACCCGCCCCACGGTCGCCAGCACCGAGAGCTCGGCCGCTCCGATCCGCCGGCCGGCGGTCAGGATCAGGGCGCCGGGCGCCATGTCCTCGCCGCGCCGGGTCAGGTAGCCCCCGGCTTGGGGCGCCTCGGTCGGGATGATCTCCTCGTCGCGCTCCAGCGCGTCCTCGACCGGCACGATCGTGTCGGCGCCGAGCGGGACGACGCCGCCGGTCGGAATTCGCATCGCCTCGCCGGGATGGACCGGCCCCGGCGGGGCGTGCCCCATGCGGACCGTACCGGTGATGCGGCGCGCCGCCAACCCGTCGGCGGAGCGGACCGCGAAGCCGTCCATGGTCGAGCGGTCGTCGGCCGGGACGAACGTCTGGGCATGCACGTCTTCGGCCAGGATGCGGGCGAAGGCCGCTTCGAGCGGGACGTGCTCGACGCCGAGCGGGTGCGGCGCCGCCGCCGCCAGGTACGCGGCCACCGCCGCGCTGGGCTCCATCAGCCGATCGGTTTCGAACGTCTCACCGGTCCGCATCGCTCGCATCGTCACCCGCTTCGACACGGAGGGTGTCCGGCCCGTAGCGAACGGTGCGGGCCGTGCTGAACTTGGAATTGCTGCGGCGCGAGCCCGATCACGTCCGCGTCGCGGCGCGCCGGCGCGGACTCGGCGCCGAGTTCGTCGACCGCGTGCTCGAGCTGGACCGCGAACGGCGCGCCGCGCTGACCGCCGCCGAGACGCTCAAGGCCGAAAAGAACGCGTTGACCGCCTCGATCGCCAAAGCGGCCGACAAGAAAGGCGCCGCCGCCGAGCTGCGGCCGCGAATCGCCGAGCTCGACGCGCGCATCGCGGCCGCCGGCGCCAGCGTGCCGGCGCTCGAAGACCACATCGACGCGGAGCTGGCCGACGTTCCGAACCTGCTCGACGGTTCGGTCCCCGACGGCTCCGACGAGCACGCCAACGTCGTGGCGCGCAGCTGGGGCACGCCGCCCTCGTTCGACTTCGCGCCCAAGCCGCACTGGGAGCTGCTCGAAGCGGCCGGACTGCTCGACGTCGAGCGCGCGGCGAAGCTGTCGGGCTCGCGCTTCTCGGTGCTGCGCGGCGCGGGCGCGCGGCTCTCGCGCGCGATCGTGCAGTTCTTCCTCGACCGCGCGGCGCGCAACGAGTACACCGAGATCAACCCGCCGCTGCTGGTCTCGCGCGAGACGATGTGGTCGACCGGCCAGCTCTCGAAGTTCGCCGATCAGATGTACGCGGTCGACGGCGACGAAGGCAGCGAGCTCTACCTGATCCCGACCGCGGAGGTGCCGCTGACCGCGATGCACCGCGACGAGATCATCGAGGGGCCCGCGCTGCCGATACGCTACGCGGCCTATACGCCGTGCTTCCGCAAGGAAGCCGGCGCGGCCGGCCGCGACACGCGCGGCCTGGTGCGGCAGCATCAATTCGAAAAGGTCGAGCTGGTGTGGCTGACGACGCCCGACCGTTCGTTCGACGACCTCGAGACGTTGGCCGCGAACGCCGCCGGGCTGCTCGAAGAGCTCGGGCTCGCGCACCGCGTCATGCTGCTGTGCGCCGGCGACACCGGCTTCAACAGCGCGAAGACGTACGACGTCGAAGTCTGGCTGCCGGGCGCCGACGCGTACCGCGAGATCTCGTCGTGCTCGAACTGCACCGATTTCCAGGCGCGGCGCACCAACATCCGCTTCCGCCGCGAAGCCGGCGCGAAGCCGGAGCTGGTGCACACGCTCAACGGCTCGGGTCTTGCGGTCGGGCGCACGCTGCTGGCGCTGGTCGAGAACTACCAGCGCGCCGACGGCGGCATCACGATTCCGCCGGTACTGCAACCGTTCGCGGGCTTCGCTTCGATCGAACCCGACGGCAGGGCGCGCTGACGCGATGATCGACGGCGCCGTCGTCGAGCGCGCGGTGGCGGTGCTGCGCGCCGGCGGCGTCGTCGCGCTCCCGACCGAGACGGTCTACGGTCTGGCCGCCGACGTCGCGAACCCCGCGGCGATCGCCCGCGTCTATGCCGTCAAGGGGCGGCCGGCCGACCATCCGCTGATCGTCCACGCGCACGATCTGGCGGCGCTCGACGGGTACGTGGCCGAGACGACGCCGGCGCTGCGCGCGCTCGCGGCGCGCTTCTGGCCGGGACCGTTGACGGCCGTCGTACGGCGCGGACCGCGCACGCCGCTGACCGTCACCGGCGGCCAGGAGACGGTCGCGGTGCGCATCCCCGCGCATCCGGTCACGCGCGCGATCCTGCAGCGCTTCGGCGGCGCGGTCGGCGCGCCGTCCGCCAACCGCTTCGGTCACGTCTCGCCCACCACCGCCGCGCACGTGCGCGCCGACCTGGGCGACGCGGTCGATCTGATCGTCGACGGCGGCTCGGCCGCGGTCGGCGTCGAGTCGACCATCGTCGACCTCACGGCGGACGTACCGGCCGTGCTGCGCGCGGGCGCGATCACGCCCACGCAGCTGGGAAGCGCGCTCGGCAGGCCCGTCGTCACTCGCGTGGGCGGCTCGGTGCGCACGCCGGGAAACTTGCCCTCCCACTACGCCCCGCGCGCTCGACTCGTGCTGGTCGCGCCGGACGCGCGCGTGGCGGAAGCGGCGGCGCGCGCCGCCGCAGGCGAGCGCGTCGCCGTACTCGAGCTTCCCGGCGACGCGGCGGCGGCGGCCCGCACGCTCTACGCGACCCTGCGCGCGCTCGACGTGGACGGCTACGACACCATCGTCGCGACGCTTCCGCCCGACGTCGAGGAAAACGCCGCCGTGCGCGATCGGCTGGTGCGCGCGGCCGCCCCGCGCTGACCGAAAGCGAGGAGCATCCCAACGAATCTGTAAGATTTGATTCAGATTCTTATGGCTTCTTTGTCTGGAATGAGACACTTCCAGCCCAGCGAGCGGGTGCTCTTGGCGGCACTGCTGGGGCTCGGTCTGCTGGTCACGGCCGTCGAGCTCGCGCACACCCCGTTCGCGCATCCGCTCACCCAATTCGACGATTTGCGGGGGACGTGGTGCGCGGGTCACGCGCTCGCCAGCGGTGCCGACCCGTACCACGTCCAGCCGGATCTGAGCTGCCAGCACGGACTGGGGATGCACGTCGTCCGCGACTCGCCGAACATGGTGTTGCCGTTCGTGCTGCCGGGCTGGGACACGGTCGCGTTCAGCTTGCTGGCGCGACTGCCGTTCCCGGTCGCGATCGTCGTCCACGCTCTCCTTTCCCTGGCCGCGCTCGTCGCCGCGATCGTGCTGCTGGTGCGCGTGCTGCGCGTTCCGCTCGCGCTCGCCGCGGCCGGATTGACGTTCGCCGTCGCGTTCCAGTCCCTGACGCTCGGTCAAATCGGCGCCTACGAAGTGCTCGCCGTGGTCGCGACCGGCGCGGCACTGCATCTGCGCGCCGACCGCTGGGCCGGCGTGTTCGCGGCCGCGGCGCTGATCGAGCCGCACATCGGCGTGGCCGTCGGCCTCGCGACGCTGGCGTTCGTGCCGCGCGCTCGCCTCCCGTACCTCGCCGCCGTGGCCGGCCTGATCGCGATCGCGCTCTGGGCGATCGGCGTTCCGGCGGAGCTCGACTACGTGCTGCGCAACATTCCGCAACAAGCGCGCGGCGAAGCGGGCGGCCTGCAGCAATTCAGCGTGACTTTCTTGGCGCGCTGGTTCGGCGCGCCGACGTCGGTCGCGATCGCCCTGGGCTCGCTCTCGACGATCCTCATGCTCGGCGTCGGGCTCGTCTTGGCCGTTCGCCTCGCGCCGCGCGAGCGCTCCGCGCTGGCGCTGATCCCCGCTTCGTGCGTCGTGTTGGGCGGTACGTACGTCCACCTCACGCACATCGCGGCCGCGATCCCCGGTGCGTTGCTGCTGGTCGGGCTGGCCCGCACGCCGCGCGAGCGCGTCGCGGCCGGCCTGAGCGTGATCTTGCTCGCGGTGCCGTGGTACGACGTCGCGCTGGTGAAGCAGTTGCTGCCGCCGACGCTGACGACGATCGCCGTCCTGACCTGGGCGTTGACGACGTCGTGGCGCGCGACGGTCGCGGCGGTCGCGTTGTGTTGGCTGGCCCTGCTGCCGGTTCAGAACCGTCCCCCGGCCGCACCGGCGCCGATGCTCGTGACGCGGCAACCCGACGACGCGCCCGGGACGCAGCCGTGGCTCGACGGACACCGCGCGGTGCCAGTCACCGACCCGTGGTACGTGCTCGTCAAGATCCCGACGTGGGCCGGCCTGCTGCTGCTGGTCGGAGCCGCGTTCAGCGCGTCGACTTCGTCGGCCGGCCGAACTCGGCGCGCAGCTCGTCCTTCGCTTGTTCGAGGATCCGTTTCCGGCGCGCCGGCAGCTTCGCGCCCGCTCGGTTGATGAAGAACGTCAACATCGACATCGCCGACCGGTAGGGCGAAGACTTGCGCCGGTGCGAGCGTTCGGCGTCGCGTTTGAGCTCCCGCGCGATCGCTTTCGGATCGTCCTTGGCGAAGGTGCCGGTCTCGATGTCGAGCGCGTCGCTCGTCTCGGTCACGTACTGCGACCACCGTTTCGCTGCCATGAAGCGATCGTACCCACGCGGAAGAGTGGCGGGTGCGTCGTCCGCTCTCTCTCCTGCTCGCCGCCGCGCTGCTGACGCTCGGCCGCTCCGCCTCCGCGGCGTCGCCGCCCTCGCTCTCCGCGCTCGACGTCATCGCGCTCGAGATCGGTTATACGACCGTGATCGCACGGTACTACCGGCCGGTCGATCCGGTCGTGCTGCTGGGCGGCGCGCGCACCGGCATCGTCGCCTACCTGCGCGGACGCGGCGTCACCGACCCGCGCGTCCCGCTGGCACCCGCGCACGCCGACAAGTACGAGGCCGAGAACGCGATCGATCGCGACGTCGCGCTGACGCTGGTGCGCTACGCGCCGCGCGTCGTCACCGCCGACCTGGTACGCAACACCATCGCCGGCGAGCTGGGCGCGTTGCACGATCCCTATAGCGTCATCTTTCCGCCCCGCGCGTACAAACAATTCGTGGGCTTCCTCGACGGGCGCCCGTCGGGCGGGATCGGCGCCGAGCTCGACGTCGACCCCGACACGCATGCCGTGCGCGTCGTCGACGTGTTCCCCGGCTCGCCGGCGGCGCAGGCCGGCGTGCGGCCCGGCGACGTGCTGACCAGCATCGACGGTGCCCCGCCGCCGGCCGGCACGCCCGGGGCCGTCGCCCTCGCGCTGCGCGGGCCGGCCGGCACGCGCGTGCAGCTGGGCGTCGCACGCGCCGGCGCTCCGCCGCTTTCGCTGACGCTGACGCGCCGCGCGATCGTCGCGCCGGACGTGACCGGCCGCCGCCTGCCCGACGGGATCGGGTACGTGCGGCTGCGCTCGTTCGGCGCGCAGTCGCCGCAACAGCTGAGCGCGGTCCTGACCGCGCTGCACGGCGCACGCGCGTACGTGCTCGACCTGCGCGGTGACGGCGGCGGCTATCGCGACGCCGCGGTCGCGATCGCCGGCCGCTTCGTGCACGGCGTGGTGGTGACGACCCAAGAGCGCGGTGCGCCGGCGCAGACGTTCCGCGCGCCCGACGACCCGCCGCTGGGAGCGCCGCTGGCGGTGCTGGTCGACGGCGACACCGCCTCGGCGGCCGAGATCCTCGCCGGCGCGATCCAGGACGCGCACGCCGGCACGCTGATCGGAACGACGACCTTCGGCAAGGGTCTGGTGCAGGAGACGTTTCCGTTGCCCGACGGCGGCGCCATCAAGCTGACGACGGCGCGCTATCGCACCCCGTCCGGCCGCGACATCGAAGGCGTCGGCATCACGCCGGACGTCGTCGTCACCGAGCCCGCCGACGCGCGGCTGGCGCTGCCGGGCGGCGATCCGCAGTTGGACCGCGCCATCGCGCTGCTAGGCGGGTAGCGTCGCGGTCTTGCGGGCCAGCCGCAGCACCGACTCGTCAACGCCGTAGCGCGCCAACGCGTCGAGCGGGACCCAAGCGAGGTCTTTCGACTCGGCGCTGACGATCAGCGGCGCGGCCGGATCGGCCTCGAAGGCGAAGCGGACATCGAAGTGCTCGTGCGCGGGCTCCGCGCCGCGCGCGGGGATCGCGTGCACGTCGACGTCGTAGATGCCCGCGAGCGCGAAACGCAGGTCCGCGAGCCCCGATTCTTCGGTCGCTTCACGCCGGGCGGCGCGGCGCAGATCGCTCTCGCCGTCGACGTGGCCGCCCAGCTGCAGCCACTTGCCGAGCTTGCGGTGATGGGTGAGCAGCGTGCGCGTGCGGCGCGGATCGACGATCCACGCCGACGCGGTCACGTGACCGACCAGCAGGCTGCGGGCGAACGCGGCGTCGCCGTGCGAGGCGACGAAGGCGACCAGACGATCGCGCATCGCCGCTTCGCGCGGATCGACGGGCAGGTACGCGCGCAGCTCGGCGAGGAGCCCCTCGCGATCAGTGGTGATGGCCGTCCGAATGCGGCGTTTCGTGGTACTCGTGACCGGCCGGCGCGCGCAGCGTGCCGTGCGGCACGTAACCGCCGCGGCTTGGCGGCGCGACGTAGGTGCGGCCACGCCACGCGCCGCCGTAGTAGCCGCGGGGGCCGCCGTAGGCGCCGCGCCACGCGCCGCCGTGCCACCACGTCGTGCCGCCGCCGAAGAAGAATCCGAGCGAGAAGGTCGGGCCGTAGTACCACCACGGGTGACCGAGATAGTACCAATCGCCGCCGTACGAGGTGTACGGCGTGTCGATCTCGTTGGCCGCGAAGAAGGGGCCCGCGTTGTAGCCGCTGATCGCGACCACCATCCCCGGCGCCAGCGTCAGGCCGGTGGGGTTGATGATCGTCCCCTGATGGAGCTGGACGTTGTCGACGAAGCCGCGGTCGTCGCGGACCTGGAGCGAGTACTGGCCGTCGAACGCGATGATCCGGCCGTGGATCTGCTCGTCCTGGGTGGCATAGCTGGGCGCGGCCGGCTGCGCGTACGAGGGCGGCTGATCTTGGGCGAAGCCGGCCAGCGGTACGAGCGAGACCGCCACCGCGGCGGCTGCTACGAGAAACGGAAAGCGCATGATTACCTCTTCGTACCCTCGTTCGTTAGGGAGCTCCTGGGAAGCTTTCATTCTCACCGGCGTTTCATCGAGGACTGCGGCGGCGCCGGGGGCGCCGTCCGGCCCGGACCACTTAACAGGAACTTTTCCCTGAGCGTGTGACCGAGGCCGCCTGTACCGGCGGTTCCGGCGCGCCGATACTTGAAACAACCGGTGATTCGGGAGACACTGTGAACGGCAGCACCGACGAGACCGCCAATCCGACCATCCGCATCATGTTCGAAGCCAGCCCGATCGGGATGTGCAACGTGCTGATCGACGGAACGATTCTGCGTGCCAACGCGGCCTATCGAACGTTGGCGGGCGGCGGGGCGACGCTGTTCGACGCCATCGATCCCACCCTGCACGACGCGCTGCGCGCCGGCATGACCGAGGTGGTCGGCGGCTCCAAGCCGAGCTTCAGCATCGTCACGCCGCTGGCCGCCGATCCGAACCGCTGGGGCGAGATGTCGATGGTGCGCATGCGCGGCGGTTCCGGCGACCTGATGGTGCACGCGCTCGACGTCACCTCGCGCCAGCAGCACGAGAGCAAGCTGCGCGAGCGCGCCGACAGCGACGCGCTGACCGGCCTCTCCAACCGCAGCGCGTTCGCCTCGATCCTGGGCGACCGGCTGCGCACGCAGGCGCGCGGCGTCGTCTACATGCTCGACATCGACGGCTTCAAGACGGTCAACGACACCCACGGCCACGCCAAGGGCGACGAACTGTTGATCGCGGTTGCCAAGTGCATCCGCAGCTCGGTGCGCGCGACCGACATCGTGGCGCGCTTCGGCGGCGACGAGTTCGCGCTCTGGCTCGACGGCAACGTCCCCGACCCGGTCAAGATCGGCAACGCGCTGATCGAACGCATCGCCACCCACGCCGCGAGCGTCGTCCCGACGCCGCGCGTCACCGCCAGCATCGGGGTGTACCGCAGCGTCGACGGTATGACTCCCGAACAGATGCTCGACTATGCCGACCAGGCGATGTACGTCGCCAAACGCGCCGGCAAAGGTCGCACGGTCGAGTACCGCCCGACCCGCTAACGCCCCTCGTGCACCCTGCGCGGCGCACGAGGAGAGAGTGGGATTCGAACCCACGAGCCCCGCGAAGGGCCTGCGGTTTTCAAGACCGCCGCGTTCAACCGCTCCGCCATCTCTCCGTACGGCCAGATGATTTGGTTCGTTCCGGGAGACGGGCTGGTCCTGGTATCGCCGCTCGCGCCGCGAAAAGGTCGCCGGCTTCCCCGCAGCGACTACGCTCGCATGATCGCTCGGGCGCTGCTCGCCGCCGTGCTGCTCGCCGTGCTGACCGCGTGCACGCGCGGCGGAAGCGCGGCGTTGCCCGACGACACGCTGCGGATGGTCGCGGGGGCCGACTTTCCCGGCCTCGATCCGCTGGTCGAAGACAACGGCACGCTGGCCGGGTTCGCGCCGCTCTGGCACGGCTATCTGCTGCGCGCCGACGGGCGGGCGCGGCTGGTTCCCGATCTCGCCGTGACCGTTCCGACGCTCGCGAACGGCGGCATCTCGCGCGACGGCAGGACCGTCACCTATCATCTCCGCCGCGGGGTGCGCTGGCAGGACGGGGCGCCGTTCGACGCGCGTGACGTCGTGTTCTCGTTCGCCGCCGCGATGAACCCGCACAACAGCGTCCCCGACCGTACCGGCTTCGACCACGTCGCGTCGGTCCGCGCACCGGATCCCTATACCGTGCGCGTGCGTTTGACGGCGCCGTTCTCGCCGTTCGTACCGTCGTGCTTCACGCTGGCGGCGAACGATCCGTATCCGATCCTGCCCGCGCACCTGCTGGCGGGCAAGCCGAGCATCGACCGCGACCCCTACAACGCCGCGCCGGTCGGCTTGGGCCCGTACCGGGTCGTGCGTTGGGAGCGCGGCGCGCACGTGCTGCTCGACGCCGACCCGCACTATTTCCGCGGCGCGCCGGCGATCTCGCACATCGACGTCAACATCATCGCCGACGTCAACACCGTCGAGACGCTCTGGAACGCCGGCAGCCTCGACCTGCTGCTGGCGCGCGTGCAAGCAGGACGCAGCTATCTCGACGCGATCCGCGCGCGCCGCGACGCGCACGTCGTGCTGCAGCCGCACAACGAGTTCGACTACCTTCAGTTCAACGCCACGCGCGCACCGCTGGACGATCGACGCGTACGGCTGGCGGTGATCCAGGCGATCGACCGGACGCGGATCATGCGCGAGCTCGACGGGCCGCTCTGGGAGCCGGGCGACTCCGACCGATTGCCGGGAACGTTCGCGTACGACCCGTCCTTGCACCAGCCGCGCTACGATCCGGCCGCCGCCGCGCGGACGCTCGATGCCGCCGGCTGGCGACTCGGGGTCGACGGCGTGCGACACAAGAACGGCCGGGCGCTGACGCTCGAATACGTCGCGATCGTGGAGTCGCCCACGACGGGCCGCGTCGGCGTGCTCGCCGCGCAAGACCTCGCGCACGTGGGCATCCGCACGACGATCAAAGCGTACAGCTACAACCAGATCTGGGGCCCGCAGGCCGAGCACGGCATCTTTCGCAACGGCCGTTTCGATCTCGCCTATTCGGGCTGGGATCCCAACGGCGTCGACGACCACTCGTACCTCTTCCGCTGCGACACCCGGCCGCCGAACGGCGACAACTTCTTCGGCGTCTGCGACCCCGTCATCGAGCGTGCGGCACGCGCGGAGCTGGGCTCCGCGTCGCCCGCCGTGCAGGCCGCCGGCGATCGCGCGATCACGCGCGAGCTGGTCGCGCGCTCCGCGCTGCTCTTCTTGGGCTTCAATCGCGAAGGGGTCGCGTATCGCGACGGGCTGACCGGCGTCGTGCCCTCGATCACCGGGATGCACTTCTGGAACGCCTGGGCCTGGCGGCTGCACGGCTGACGGCCCCTCGCCCGCGAGCCGAACACCGTCGCGGCGGGAAACAGCGGGGCATGAGACTGCCTGCCTTTGCCTCCTTGCTCGCGTTCGCGCTGGCGGCGCTGCCCGTCCTCGCGGCGGCGCAGGCCGCGAACCCGGAGGGCGAACCGAAGCAGCCGCTCTCGAACCGGCCCTCGGCGACGCTCGTCCCCGAACGCGGCGCCGGCACGGCGACGCCGGCCGAGGCGTTCGTCGTGCCCAAGGGCAGCGCCGTCACGATCCGCATCGTCTCGCAGGACGTGCGCTCGCAGAAGCTGCTCGCGAGCCTGGCGACGAGTCCGTGCGGACAGCCCGCGCGCGACGCGCTGCCGCTGGCGCCCGTCGTGCACGGCAACTCCGACACCACGCTGCGCGGAGCCGCGGCGCAACGGTTCGCACACGGCACCCAGACGGTGCGCGTGAGCGACGAGCACGGCAAGCCGCTGCTGTGCGGCGCTCTGAACGTCCCGCGGGGCGCCATCCGGTAGGCTCGCGGCGCCCCTTGCGGAAGAAAGCGCGGTGCCATCCGCGACCCTGACCTACGGCTCGTACCTGCGCGTGCCCGAGTTGCTCGGACTGCAGCAGCGCCTGAGCGATCCGCCGCATCACGACGAGCTGCTGTTCATCGTGATCCACCAGGTCTACGAGCTCTGGTTCAAGCAGCTGCTGCACGAGCTCGACGCCGTCGTCGGCTTTCTGCAGCGCGACGATCTGTTGCGCACGGCCAAGTCGTTCCGGCGGATCCACGCCATCCAGCGGGTGCTCGAGCAGCAGGTCGACGTGCTCGAGACGATGACGCCGCAAGAGTTCAACGCGTTTCGCGAGGGCCTCAATCCGGCCAGCGGCTTTCAATCGGCACAGTTTCGCCAAATCGAGTTCCTGTGCGGGCTCCACGGCAACGCCGCCGCGCTGCGTCACCTCGAGCTGACGCCCGGCGAGCGCGCCGAGCTCGACCGCCGGCTCGCCGAGCCGACGCTGCCCGATGCGCTGCACGGCCTCTTGGCGCGACACGGCTTCGCGGTCGATTCGCACGACGCACTGCTGCAGAGCCTGCGCACGATCTACGAACACGAGGAGCAGCACTATGCGCTCTACTTGCTGTTGGAAGACCTCATCGAGTTCGACGAGCGCTTCTTGCTCTGGCGCGGACGCCACGTGCGGATGGTGGAGCGCATGATCGGCATGAAGCCCGGCACCGGCGGCTCGCTGGGTGCGGCGTACCTGCAGACGACGCTCTCGCAGCGCTTCTTCCCCGCGCTGTGGGAAGTGCGCACGCTGCTGGGGACGCCGTCGTGATCGCCTCGACGAGTGCCCGCGCGCGCGACCGCTTCGCCGGCCTGCAGACGAGCACATGGCTGGTCTCGCACTCGATGGGCGCGCCGCCGCTTGCCGCGCGCGACGCGCTGGTCCGCTACCACGAGCAGTGGGCCGATGGCGGACCCGAAGGCGCGTGGCCGCACTGGCTCGACGAGGCGCGCACGATCGCCGACGGCATCGGCGCGATCGTCGGCGCGCCGTCCGGTTCGGTCGCGCTCGCGCCGAACGTCAGCATCCTGCAGTCGGCCTTGGCGTCGTCGCTCGGCCTGCGCGGAAGCGAACGCAACGAGATCGTCTACGAGGCGCTGCAGTTCCCCTCGCTGGCGTACGTGTGGACGGCGTGGGAGCGCGCCGGCGCGAAGACGGTCCGCGTCCCCACCGACGACGGGCGCACGATCCCAACCGAGCGCATCTGCGCCGCGATCACAGAGCGCACCGCGGTGGTCGTCCTCTCGCACGCCTACTACCAGAGCGGCGTCGTCATCGACGTGCCGACGATCGTCGCGCGCGCACGCGAGGTCGGTGCGCTGGTCGTCCTCGACGCGTACCAGACGACCGGCGTCTACCCGTACGACGTCGTGTCGCTCGACCTCGACGTCGTCGTCGGCGGCTCGCACAAGTGGCTGTGCGGCGGTCCGGGCTGCGGCTGGATCTACGTGCGCCCGGCACTGGCCGACCAGTTTCGGCCGCTGGTGACGGGCTGGTTCGCGCATCGCGATCCGTTCGCATTCGCGCCGCCGCCCATCGACTACGCCGCCGATCAGCTGCGTTGGGCGACCGGCACGCCGACGATTCCCGGCTACGTGGTGGCCAAGCCCGGCCACGAGCTGATCCGCGAGATCGGCGTGCCGGCGATCCGCGAGCACAACGTGCGGCTGACGACGCACCTCACGCACGCCGCGCTCGAGCGCGGCTGGCGCGTCAACACGCCGCACGAGGCCGCCAAGCGCACCGGCTGGGTCGGCATCGACGTTCCCGAGGCGGATCGCATCCTGCACGAGCTGATCGCGCGCCGCATCTACGTCGACTACCGGCCCGGCTGCGGTCTGCGCGTCAGCGCGCACTTCTACACGACCGACGAAGAGATCGAAACCTTCCTGTCCGCGATGGACGAGCTAACGAGCTAGGAGAGCAGCGTTTCCATCTCGGCATGAACCTGGCCGTTCGAACCCAAGATCGAACCTTCGTCGAGATCGAGTGGGCCGCCGTCGATGGCGCTGACGCGACCGCCGGCTTCTTCGATGATCAGCCAGCCGGCGGCGATGTCCCACGGCCGTAGTCCGAACTCCCAGAACGCTTCGTAGATCCCCGCGGCCACGTATGCGAGGTCGAGCGCGGCGGTACCGTCGCGGCGCACCGCTTGCGCGTGCTCCGAGAGCGCCGCGAACTGAGACGCATTGCGTGCGTACTCACCGGGGCGGAATCCGGTGCAGACCATCGCATCGGTGACGCGCGTCACCGCGGAGACGTGGATCGATGCACCGTTGCGCGTCGCGCCGCCGCCTCGGCGTGCGGCGAACAGCTCGTCGAGTATCGGCGCGTAGACGGCGCCCGCCTCGAGCACGCCGTCGCGCTCGTACGCGATCGAAACGCAGAACAACGGGTAGCGGTGCGCGTAGTTCGTGGTCCCGTCGAGCGGGTCGACGATGAACCGCTCGCCGCCGCGGCCCGGCCGCACGCCTCCTTCTTCGCCGAGGATCGCGGCAGCCGGGAAGGCGGCGCCGATGCGCTCGACGATCAGCGCTTCGCTGGCCCGATCGGCATCGGTGACGAGATCGTGGCGCCCCTTCTCGACGATCTCGCGCCGGTCGTGGAAGCGCTCGCGCAGGAGCGCGCCGGCGGCGCGGGCGACGTCGGTAACGAAGGCGAGCGGGTCCACGCGCGGTCTCCTCGGAAAGGGTGGGCAATGATGAGGAGTGCAGCTTCCGGCCGACGCGACCGCATCCTCGCCGCGATCGAAGTCCCGGCGCTCGGCGTTTGGCTCGGCGCACTGGTGGGGTTTGCCTTCATCTCGGCGCCGCTGGCCTTCCGGATCGTCGGTCCACTCGACCTGAGCCGGTTCGCGGCGCTGACGGCCGCGACGATCGGGCAGCTCACGATTTGGGGCTACGTGCTGGGTGGCATCGCGATCCTGGCGGCGCTCGCCCGCGCGGTCGACGCCGGCGATCGCACCTGGGACGCCGTTCGGATCGTGCTCATCGCGGCCGCGCTCGGGCTCGCTGCATACGAGCAACAGGCGATCGTGCCGCACATGCAGGCGATCACCGATCTGCGCTCCGACGACTATCGCGCGCTGCACGGGCGCTCGACCGCCGTCTACGGCGCCGTCGCGCTGCTGGTGCTGATGAGCTTGCTCCTCGCGACCACCCGCCGCGAGGAATGACCGGCTAGATCGTAACCTGGAGGTTGTACTCGATGACCGCCGAGTACGTGCCGGGCGCCACCGCGGTCGGCACCGTCAGCCGCAGATCGATACAGCCCGTGTAGGTGACGTTCGCCGCCTTCGACCAGACCGTCTGGCCCGGCGAGCCCTCGTTGTAGAAGCCCGTGAACGTCGCGGGAGTCGGTTCGGGAACCGGTTCCGGACTCGCCTCGGCGGCCCACGCGAGATAGCTCGTCGTCGGATAGTTCTCGATCGGATAGCCGATGGCGCTCGAGGTCGAGGTGCCGTACCCCCAGTCCGTCAAGCCGTAGGCCGTCGTGTAGTAGGTCTTGATCGTAAGCGCACAGGCGTAGTAGTTGGTTCCGTAGACCGCGGTCAGGATCGTGCCAGCCGACCCCGGCGTTACCTGCAAGTATTGCGCGTTCGGATCCGCTTTGGTGACGAACTGCACCGGCACCGGCGAGGGCTGCGCTTGCACCTGTGCGATCTGGATCCCCGGAGCGACGTCCCAGCTCGGGCCACCCCATGCGACTTGGCGCGGTCCGGCGAACGGATCGACGAGCAGCGTCCGCGTCGAGGCGTCCGTGCGAGGCGCGGCGGCGATCGCCGCCGCCGCCTTTACCTGCGGCGCGGGCAACGCGCCCACGCTCGGCGCCGGGCTCGGCGTTATGACGAATTCGAACTCGACGATCTTGGAGGTCTTGGTCGCCTGCACGGCGTCGGCCTGAGAGAACGCGGCCAGCGCGGCGAGCACGACGAGCGCGAGCAGCGCGAGGTTGCGTGTGTGTCTCAATTTCCGATCACCGTGTAGACGATGTAGACGTTGAACTGACTGATCGCCATCGACCCGTTGGGCCGCAGCTCGTAGTCGAAGCCTTGCGAGAGCGACCCTGACGCGCCGCTCGTCCAGACCACCGATGCGCTCGAGGGCGCCCCGCCGTACGTGATTCCGTTCACGCCGTTGACGCCGATCGGCGTACCGGCCGTCTTGTTGAACGACGTGGCGGAGCTGAACGCCGTGTTGCCGCTCGACGACGGCAGCCAGAACAGCGTTTGGAACAGCGGCGAAGTCGACGCGGACGGCGTAAACAGGTCCGTGGCGCCTTCCGCATAGACGATGAAGCCGGACGGATCGTTGGTGTTCACGTTGACTTGCGCTGCGTACTTGTAGAGGTAGTTGTAGCCGACCACGACGTTGCCGAAGTCGACTTGGCCGCCGTCGAGGACCGCGGTCGAGCCGTTTGCCGGCGTCGTTCCGCTGCCCAACCCGTTGGTCGAGATACCGGCGACGCCGAAGCCGGACGCGTAGTTCGGGGTGACCGAGGCGTGGACGTACGGCAACACCTTGTAGTCCAGCTGCGCGGAGCCGACGGTTGCGGCGCGAGCGAGGAGTGGTGTTCCGGCGAGGGCGAGGGCGGCGGCCGCGGCGGCCAATCGACGAATCAACGTATTCTCTCCGTCAGTTGGCGATGAGGGTGTAGGTGAGGGTGATCGTATTGGTCTGCGTCGCCGACAACACCGTCGCCCCGACGTTGAGCTGGAAGCTCATGATGTTGTCGACCGGCGTGTGCAGCGCGGCGCCCGTGAAGGTCGAGAGCTGCTGCGTACCAGTCGTGGGAACCACCACACCCGGGGAAGTATCGGCTGCCGCGTTCGGCGTGAACGTACCGGTGCCCGGATGCGACGAAGCCGTCTTGTCGATCCAGGTGTTGAGCGCGGGGCCGCCGCCCGAGGAGATCTGCGGATTCTGGTCGGCCGCGACGTAGAGCGTCCAGCCGGCGGTCGAGTCGGAGTAGACCGAGGCCGCCAGCGTGTCGGTCGCGTCGAAGGTTCCGGTGATCGAGTTCAGGTTGATGATCGGAACCGTGCCGCTGGTGAACGTGCAGTTCGGGCAACTGACGGTTGGCGCGTCGCTGGGTCCGAACAGCGCGGGGTTGTAGGTGAAGGTCGGCGACACTCCCGTCGGCACCTGGATCGACAGCTCGGCCTCATCGATGACGCGCACGGTGTTGGACAGCGAGTAGGCCGCCAGCGTGTTCGCGTTGGTGTTCGGATTGGCCGGCGTTCCGTTGTCGGCGACCGATGCCGGCCACAGGAACGTCGAGCCGATGTCGTACGGCGAGAGCGCGTAGAAGAACACGTCGAGCGACTGGCCGACCGCGATCGTGCAGCCGTGCAGGGTGATGATGCCCGGCGTCCCCGGAGAGCCGCGCACCGGCTCGGTCAGCGTCTTGTAACCGTTGGCGCTGCACTGCGCGCCCGCCGCGCCCGCGCCGTAGGTGTAGATCGACGACGCGATCACCGACCAGTCTTGCGTGTCGAAGATCTGCCCCGAGGTGTTCGACGAGGGGATCTGGATGCTGACGTCCGTGATCGGGGTCGAGCCGTTGTTGTAGAGCTGGAAGACGTATCCGTTACCGTCGTTGTAGTTCGCCCAGGCGCCGATCGTCGGCTGGCTGTTGGCCGGCACGGCGGTGATCGGCGCGACCGGCGGATAGACCGGCGTCGCGGTGTAGCCACCGGCGTAGGTGATGCTCGTCTGAGCCGTCGTGTTGGCAACGGCCAACGTCGGCTCTTCGTTGATGGGCGTCGTCACCGAGCCGACGACCGCGCCGCCGTTCGCGCCGACGGCGATCCACGGCACGGAAGCCGTGGCGACGCCGGGTGCCGTTGCGTAGGTGAAGGTCACGTCCAGCGTGTCGCCCGGCGGCAGCGAGTTCGCGTCCTGCGTCGCGGTGCAGGCGGTGTAGGTTTGGTTCGCCACGCTCGGGATCGTGTTCGACGTGCACAGGTCGATCAGGTACGTGCCGGTCGTCGAGGTCGCGTTGGCATGCCAGGTCACCCCGGTCTGGTTCGGCGAGGTGACCGACACCGAGGACGGATAGACGCCGCCCATGCTCGGCACTTCGATCAGCAGCTGGCTGACGTAGTCCGGGTTCGGGTCCAGACCGGTCGACGTGTTGGTGAACGCGAAGGTGAACGAGGAGCCGGCCGAGGCGGCGACGACCGCCGGCGTGATCGACGCGGTCATGAAGGCCGGGTTCAGCGAGAAGACGCCGATCTCGTCGGAGAGGACGTTGGTCGTCCCCGCGATCGCGTTGGTCAGCGTGCTGGTCGGGCCGACGGTGAACGAGGTGCCCGTCCAGTTGGCCGTCACCGGCACGACCTGGAAGGGGAACGACGCCAACGAGATCGGCAGCGTGAACTGGAAGACCGCCGTCTGGCCGACCGCGATCGACTTGCTGCCCGAATCGAAGGCGAACGCGTTCGACCCGAGGTTGGCGTTCGCGGTGGCGCCGTTGCCGCCGTCTTCGGTGTACACGGTCCAGCTGGCGACTTGCGAGTTGCCGTTGTTGACCACGGAGGTCAACTTCGGCGTGCTCGTGCTCGGATAGTAGGTCGCCGGCATGACGAACTCGAGCGCGTTGATCGCCGCCGAACCGCCGGTGTTGTTGACGGTGACGGTGATGGGATACGTCCCGGTCGAGAGCGCGTTGTCGGTACCGGACACGTACATCGCTTGCGTGTACCGCGGAGTGCCGAGCTGCGTACCGGAGAAGTCGCCGATGGTCGTCCAGCTGTACGACGGCTGGTTCGCGGCGACGCTGAAGCCCAGGACCTCGAGGCCGTTGGTCGCGGTGTTCGCCATCGTCGCGCTGGTGATGCTCTCGGCGATGCCGTGCAGCGGCGTGATCGTCGTGCGCAGGATGCAAGCGGCGGTACAGTTGCCGGTCGCGACGCCCACGGTGAGCGGGAACGGCAGCGTCGAGCCGGGCGCGAGCGACTCGCCCGCGACGGCGGGGACGGCTTTGACGCCCGGCGCGCCGGTGATGGCGTCGGTATAGGTGGTGAGGTTCCAGGTCTGGCCCTGCGAGTCAGTGGCGGTCGTCACCCCGGTTTGCAGACCCATCGTGACCTTCGCGGTGCTGTCGCGCTCGATCGTCACCTGCTTGATGCCGTCGGCGTTCCAGGTCCCGAACAGCGTGCCGCCCGTGTTGGTGAGGGTGGCGGTGACGTTCGTCGCCAGCCCCCCGGCGTTCGCGTTGACGAACGAGCCGGCCGGGCTCGTCCACTCGAAGGAACCGGAGTACGAGACGATCTGGAACGACTTGGAGCCCACCACGGTGCCGGCCGTCGAATCGTAGAGCTGCGCGGTGTAGACGTTGGGCGCGAACGGCGTCTGCGAAGCACCGAACGAGGTCAGCGTCGCGGTGTTCAGCGGGAAGGCGACGTTGTTCTCCGTGAACGTCGTGCCGGTCGCCGTGAAGCTCAGCGGCGGATTGAAGAACTGCGGGCCGGCCGGCGTGCTCTCCGGGAACGTCGTCGTGCCGGTGTCGCTCGTGGTCGAGGCGAGCACGACGCCGTTGCCGTTACTCAGCGTGAGCGAGTACACGTGACCGCTGGTCGTGCCGCTGCCGGAGATGTTCAGGCCGGTGACCGACTGATCGGTGGTGACGTTACCGATGCCGGCTTGGACGTTGAACAGCCCGTCGGTGGCGAAGATGTTGTTGAGGTTGGTCCCGGTGCCGCTGGTCGAGCTGTAGGGAACCAGCGTGTTCCAGGTCAGCGTCGACGGATTGACCGACACTTGCTGCTGCGAGATCATGTCGTTCGTCGTCGCGTCGTAGAGCTCGACCGAGTACGTGCCGGCGGCGTTCGTGCCGCTCGCCGGCGTCGTCCACTGCCCGCTGAACGACTGATTCGTCGGCAAGACGCCGGCCGCGCCGTTCGTGAAGCACACCGCGTTGTTGTAGTTCTGCGTGCCGGACGGGATCGTGTACACGCACGGCAAGCCGTTGCCGGACGTATTGATGAAGCCGAAGTCGTAGAAATGCGCCGGGTTGAGTCCCGTCGCTTGAACGTACGCCGTCGAGCCGGAGGCGAAGTCGTTCGCCACCGTCGTCATCCCGGCATTCGAGTAGGTCGAGAAGTTCAGCGTGCCGATGACGACCGTGTAGGCGACGGCCTCGAAGTTTCCGGTCGCAGTGTTCTTGACCGCGATCGCCCAGATCCCCGAATAGGCCGAAGCAGCCGCATTGGTGTCGGGGCCGTTGAGGATGGTCGCGTTGGTGGCGGCCAGCGGCGTCGTGAGCGTGATTGCGGCCCAATACGGATACATCTCGCCGCCGGCGGTGTGCTCGCAGCGGCCGGTCGCGTCGGTCGTGAACGTGTTCGAGTTCGCGTTGCCGGCCCAGTACTCGTCGATGCCGACGGTGTACGCGAAACCGTCGGGCGAGAACACGATGTACTCGTAGGTCGTGTTCGCCTTGAGGTTCTCGCACTCCCAATAGACGTCCGCACCGTACGCGACGGTCTGGTCGTCCAGGTACGCCTGCGTGGTGGCGGTACCGGTGAGCACGATCGAAGCGCCCGTCGCGGACGCGCTGTGCCGGATCCCCTGCTTGGCGCGCAACATCGGGCCGAGCTTGGGCATTCCGGCCGGCTGCTGGCCCGCGTAGCGCGGTCCCAGCCGGTGCAGCATCTGCTTGCGCTGGAATTGCGGAAGACGCTGGAGCCAGCCGAGCGGATCGAAAACGGTCTGTCCGGAGACGCTCGTGTGGCCCTTGCGGCGCATGTCGCCGAGCGGCAAGGGCGGCGCGGTCGGGCCGCCCGAAGGCGCCGCGGCCGGCGTCGCTATGGCACGCATCCCACCGCCGCCGCGCAGGGTCGACTGCGTGGACTGTGCGAGGGCGACGATCCCACCGGCACCGAGGACGGTGACGGCGACGAAGGCGACGAGCGCCAACGTCCGCGACAATGCTTTCATATGCTCCGGAATCCGTTCCGCGTGTGTCCCGTGCGCTTAGCGCACGGTGACGTTCGTCTGTCCAGCGACCAGGTTCGGCCCGCCGTAGTCCACCAGGGCGACGACGGAGTACGAGCCAGGCGGGAGCTTCTTCCCGAGGATGTCGACGACGCGCGTTCCGCCGCGCTCGACGAGCAAGCCGGACGGCAACGTGAGTCGGTCGACGATCGCGCTTCCTTGTTTGATCTCGACGCGGCCACTCAGATACACGTGAGCATTTCCGGTGTTGTGGAAGTTGACCAGGTAGTGCGCGCCGTCTGCGGCGGACTGCATGCGCACGTCGTCGATCTCCCCGCCGATGTGCGTCGTATCCGGAATGATCACGTAGATCTTCGAGGCGATTCGCTCCGCGATCGACAGCCCGCCGCCGTGGCGAGTGGGCCGCGTCGTGAAGAAGACCAGATTGCTGTACTCACCGTTCGCGCCAGCCGGCACGTCGACCGAGAATCGCACTTGCGTGAACGAACCCGGATCGACGTCGAACTCGCGCGGATTGATGGTGATGTCCTTGGAGAGCGAGAACTGCCCTTTGCCGGGGGCGGCGAAGGCGTACTGCCCATCGCGCCCGACGGTGTAGTCCACGAGCGAAGCGACGATATGAATCTGCGCCTGACTCGTGTTGCGGACCGTGATCGGGAACGTCTCCTGCTTGCCGGGCTCCGTCTGGAGCTCGTACTTGGCCGGAGAGACGTCAACCGAGAGGTCCGCCGCCGAGGGGGCTGCGGCCGCCAGTCCGAGGACGACGGTCGCACCGATAACTTGGAGCAAACGCGAGGGGATGCGCATCACTCTAGATTCTCGGTCGCCACCCGCGACGGCTTCAGTCTCTTGCTCCGGACGTCAGTTCGGAACGACGGCGAGCGTGACCACGTTCGTCTGCGTCGTGGTCGACGACGCGGCCGCCGAGCTGACGTTGAACGAGATGTCCTGGCCGCCGTAGAGCCACGAGCCGTTGGCCGTTGCCGCTGAGAAGAACACCGAGCCGACGGCGCCCGCCGTGGTGGCGGTCGGGGTCGCGGTCTGATCCCAGGTGCCGGTGCCCGGCGTGCTGGCGCCGCCGAAGCCGGTGCCGGCCGTCGACCCACCCTCACCGACCAGGGCCACGCCGGCAACCGAGTTGACGGTGGGGCAAGACGCCACGTACGTCACGGCCGCGGTCGCGCCCGAGACGGTCGGGGAGGCGGCCATCGTCGCGTTGAGCGGGTACGAGCAGATCGCCGTACCGGTCGCGACGGAGTCGGTGTACTCGTACACCTTGAACCCGCTGGTGTCGTTCGAGCTCACGCCGAGGAGCAGCGCGTTCTTGTAGTAGCAGCTCGTGTAGCCGCTGGTGGGCGGGGTGATCGCCCCGAAGGTCAGGGTCGCGCCGGTCTCGGCCGCACCGGCCGTGCAGTTGCCCGCCGGTTGCGAGTAGATCGTGGAAGCTCCGGCGGCCTGACCCCAAGGGGCAGCCGTCGTGTAGTTCGTCGCGATGGCGACCGAGGCGGTCGCGTTGACGGTGTACTTGATCTGCGCGGAACCGTAGACCGTGGTAGCTGCCATGCTAGGAGCCGCCGTGACGGTCGCGATCCCCAGCATGACCAGAGCAGCAAGTGCTCTTTTCACGTTCGAATCCTTTCGAGGTGGAGGGACGCTAGATTGGGGGGCGATCTCCGCCCCTCACCTCGGTCTTCGACCGTCAGGGGGCCGGTCGTTAGCCCCACGGTGCGGTAGAGGGCCTTTTTAACGGAGACTTATCGGGTAATTTTGCCCTCGCTTGGTTCGGATAGTGGCCGAGTAGGGCAGCCCCTTCTCCCAGAGCGGCATGCTGAAGACGAACAGCCGCCCGTTCGGTTTGGGGAGCGGCAGCTTGAAGCCGTCCTGGAACTCGATGACGTCGCCGGCCGCGACCGGGGCGTAGGTCTTGATCGAGACCTTGATCTGGTGGCCCGGCAGCGGTTTGGCCGGGAAGACGCGGATCGTGAAGAGCGACAGGCCCGGGTCCACCTGGACCAGCACGGTGTTCTCCCGGACGTCCTTCCGCTGCGCCGCGACCGTCAACGAGTAGTCGCCGCGGGTGAGCGTCGGCGCGATCACGTCGCCGACCCACGCGCCGGACTTCTTGTCCAGGTGCAACGGGAAGTTACCGAAGACGTCGCTCTGGACCGTGAGCGTGACGTCCTTGGCGTTGGTGTGGGCGACGACGTGCACCAGGGCGCCGGGCGGGACCACGGCCGGTTCCGTCTCGACCTGGATCGCCTGCTCCTTGCCTTGGTTGAAGGTGAAGACGACGTTCTTCGCCACCCCGCCCAAGCGGAACACGACGCCGGAGACGTTCGCGCCGCCGGCCAGATCGATCGGGCCGTCCGGGCCCGAGACCACCCCGAGGCCGTCTGGGATCGTATCCTGGTCGATGCTCAGCGTGTAGCTGCCCGGCGGGAGGTTGTCGAGCAGGAACGACCCGTCGTCGTTGGTGATGCCGGCGTGCTCGCCGGGCTCCGCCACGACGTACACGTTGTTCGCCCCGACTTGATTGCCGAACCCACCCTCGCCCGCCGTATAGACGAAGCCGGCGATCGACCCGAGCGCCGATCCGGCGAAGTCGAGCGGTACCTGCGACCCGGCGGCGACCGTGATCGTCTTCTTGGTATCGTCGACGAAGGCGATCGTCGAGGGGACGGTCGCGGTCACGACCTCGATCGTGTGCGCGCCCGGATTCAGCCGGCCGACCTGATAGAACCCTTGGGGCGTGGTGACCGTCGCCTGGACGCCGTCGACCGCGATCCCGACCTTGGGGATCGGGATCTTGGTGCCGTTCGGCCCCCGCGCGTAGACCTGTCCGGAGACCGCGCCGAAGTTGCCCACGTTGAAGGCCAGGGTCGTGGTCTGGCCGCCCAGGACGTTGACGGTCTGGAACTCGCGGTCGAGCACCAACCCCGGCGATATGGTCGCCGGGTCGATCCGCACCACGTGCGTCCCTTGCGGGACGAAACGGAACTCGAAGTTGCCGGCGGAGTCGGTTCGCTCGGTAATGCCGTCGTCAAGTACGACCATGGCGTTGTTGAGCCCGCGCGGCGCGGCGACGTTGTACGAGAACGGGCTCGCCGAGCTCGACATCGTGACCGTCCCGCGGATGACCGCCGGCAGATGCGGGTTGGCCTTCCCCTGTACCGACTGCGGCTGGTTGAAGCCGAATGGGCCGACCAGCGAGAGGCTGAAGCCGGTCCCCGAACCGCCGCCCGGCCCGGTCTGGTGGAAGACGTCGGCGCTGGCCTGAATGCTGACGACCGAGGAGAGTCGCCGCACGACGCTGACCGCCGTCTCGACGATGCGGGCTGGGATCAGGTTGTTGCGCTCGTCCTCGAAGCCTTCGCTGACCTGGATGTCGGCCTTCTTGCCGAACGGCCGGGCGTAGTCGACCGTCTGGTCGACCGAGGTGCCGTTGCTCAGGCCGCCGCCGTTCTCCAGGCTGCGGGTGAACTGGTAAGAGGCCGCGCCGCCGAGGATGTTGCGGCTGATCCCGAGCGCGTACTGGCTGGTCGCTGCGTTGCCGTCGGTGGCGCTGGTCGACGCCTTTTGGACGGTGGCGTAGATCGAGATCTTCTTGATCTGCTCGGTTGCGGTCAGGCCGGCGCTGCGATTGAGGGTGATCGAGCCCGGCTCGCGCTCGTCCTGAAAGCTGCCGACGTACTCGAGCCCGAAGTGGCCCCACGATTTGCCGCCGGTCAGCGTCACGTCGTCGTCGTGTGAAAGGGTGTCGACGTTGCGGTCGTCGAGGTGGGTGTAGTCGAGGCTGAAGTTGCCGAAGCCGCCCTGTCGCCGCAGCGCCAGGTCGACCGACATCCCGCCATCGAGCACCCCGGTCAGCGTGTTGAAGCCGGCTGGGTCGTACCGGATGCCGAAGGTTTCGCTCGCGCCCTTCCCTTGTATGTCGGCCTGAAAGCCGCCCGCCACCCGAATGCCGTTCGGCTGGTCGAGGACGTCGTCGGTCTGGCCGATGGCCAGCTCGGTTTGGGTCGAGAGGACGGGGCCGTATTTTTGGAACGAGAAGTCGCCGATCGATTCCCGTCCGCCTTGCTGTCCCGTTCCATAGTAACCCGAGAGAGCGAAGTAGCCGCCCAGCGCGTTCCAGTCGCGGCGCAGGCCGTAGATCCGGTAGGTCTCCTCCTCGGAGTCGGTCGCGATCGCGCTCATGTAGGTCAGGTCGCCGTTGCGCAGCGGCAGCGTCAGCGAGATGCCCCGCGCGAAGCCGCCGATCTCGAGCTGGGTGTCGGCCGGACCCGCCAGCTGGCCGTAGCTCAGGGTGTAGGTCGGGGTGCGGTACGCGACGATGAACGAGCCGGAGTTGAAGGCGCCGCCCCCGACGCCCAGCGAGTCGCTGATCTCGAGCGACGTCTGCGCGGTGCGCCGGTCCGCCGTGAGGGTGAGGGCCGTCGAGTAGCTGTCGTAGCCCAGGTCCAACCCGTCGCGCGTCTGCTTGTTGACCCCCAGCTGGTAGGTGCCGGAGCCCGAGAACACGATCGGCCCCTCGCCCAGGAACGAGTGACGCACCGGATGCGGCGCGACCGAAGGGGACGGTGAGGGCGAGGGAGCGGGCGTGGGGCTCGGGCCGGGCGAGGGCTCGACCACGGCCAGCAGGCTCGCGGGGAGGTGCAGGTTGACGGCCAGGAACGGCGCCGCGAGCAGCGCCCCCTCCGACGCGAAGCAGACGGCCGAGGCAACCAGGCATGCGACACCCGTCCCGGCCAGCAGGCGCCGCAGACGGAGATGCACACCCGATTCATCGGCTCCCGGCCGCCCGGCCACCACCGAATCTGTGGATGGAGGGGTAAAGTTGGGGCTCGGCAGGTGCCGATAGGGTGGGAAGGGGTACCTGTACCCCAGCCCACGGACGGGCAGCTTCCACGGAGGGAAGAGCCACCATCACCATGGACGTCTTGGGGTTCGCGAACTACGCACTCAACGCGAACGCCCAAACGCAGTCGGACCTGTCGACGCAAGTACAGCGTCTCTCTTCCGGCCTGCGTATCAATACGGCCGCAGACGATCCGAGCGGACTCGCGATCGCGACTTCGCTTGCGACCAAGGTGATGGGTCTCGATCAAGGCGTTCAGGAAGTGCAGGACGCCAACAACGCGCTCACCATCGCCGACGGCGCGATGGCGACGATCTCTGACATTCTCCAGCGCATGCGGTCTTTGGTGGTGCAGGCCAACAGCGATCTGGAGAGCACGCAGGATCAAGCGGACATTCAGGTTGAGCTGACCCAGCTCACGCTCGAGATCAACAAGATCTCCGAGAACACGACGTATAACGGCCGTAATCTACTCGACGGGAGTGCGTCGAGTGATTTCCCGTTGCCCAACCAGCTGCTGTTCTCGTCGAATCCGACGCTGGCGTCGGGACAGACGCTCTACGACCCGACGCAGACCAACGTCACGAACTCGACCGACACGAGCGAAGAGATCGAGCAGACGTTCACTGTGAACTCGTACGATCCAACGACGGATATGCTTTCTGTGACGGTCGACTTGGAGAGCGCGTCGCCGGGATTCGGGCCGGCGCAAGTCACGAACTTCTTGGTTCAAGCAGGTACGAACGTGCTCATCGATCCCGCGTTCGGACCGATCCCCGGGCCATATACGCAGACGGACGAAAACGGACAAGAAGTCCTGCAGTTTGCCTTCAACAATCTGAGCGCCGCCGACGTGGGTCAGAGTGCGACCGTCGTCAGCCTCGCGCCGCAAACGAAAGCGCCCGGCAGCAACCTCTACGTCAACGACGGCTCCGCCGAAGGATCGACCATCGCCGTCGACATCCCGGCGGTCACCGCGAACAACCTCGGCGTCGGCAACATCGTGGTGGGTTCGGACACGATGAATACCGCGGCGGAATATCGCATCGACTACGGCATTCAATATCTCGGCAACATTCGGGCGCGCGTCGGTGCGCAGAACGTCTCGTTGCAAGAAGCGGCGGTCAACGCCAACACGGCGTCCGTCAACTATCAGGCCTCGGAGAGTGCGATCCGAGACCTCAACGTCGCGCAAGCGACGACGGCGTTCACCAAGGATCAAATCCAGGTTCAAATCCAGCAGCGGATCATCGCCGGTGTGGAAACGATGGCGCAGAGCTTCGCCACCCTCGTCTCCGACGCAATCGTCGTCTAGCGTACGGATTTTACCGAAACTTTACGGCGCCCAGCCGGTGTGTCGGGCGTCACCCGGCAATCTTCCTCCAGCCGCCTTGGAGGGAGACGATAGCTCATGGATGCTAGGAAGTTCGCGTTGCCGCTCGCGCTGCTGCTGCTCGCCGGTTGTGCCGGCGGAGGCGGGATCGCCCCCTCGCCGGGAACGGCGAACCAAACGGGGCCGAGCAGTCCCGGCGAGTCGTCGGCCGCGCGCCACATCCTGGCGAAGCTGAACACGTCGACCCGGCACACGCAGAGCAGCGGGACCAGTTCGTCCTATGACGACGGCGGCTGGAGCGAGCTGCAGTTGCCGCCGATCCAGTCGTGCGGGAACGGCGCCGTCTCGAACGACTGCGCCAACTGGCAGTTCACCGGCGTCCAGCGCCGCGGCTCGAGCCCGGTCACCGCGTCGGTGCCCGAGCTGAACTTCTGCAGCGACCCGACCGACTATCCGCAGGCCACCTTCGGCGATCCGGCCGGCGCGATCGAGCCGCTCGGCTCGTCGACGTTCACGCTGGCCTACGTCGGCACGCAGGCGGCCCCCATCCTCACCGCCGTCACCCGGCCGTCCGTGGCCGGCGTGAGCGGCTCGTTCTCGGGGACGGCGACCAGCGCGTCGATCACGGTCACCTCCGAGCTCACGACCACCGCGGGCCGCGGCTGGATCGTCTTCTTCACCTGGAACTGGCCGGCCGACGTGCTGGCGATCCCGTACCAGGTCAACGAGATCCAGCTGGCCGCGGCCTCCTCGCCGATCGGCCTGTCCGCCGGTGGAAGCGCCCCGCTCGACGCCTACGACTGCTTGGGCCGCCCGCTGACCGCGCTCATGCTCGGCGCCGGGGTGACGTTCGGTACCCCGCCGGCGCACGGCTTCGGCCTCCCCGACTTGCTGGCCAGCTCGAAGACCGGCTCCCTGACGGCCACGGTCTCGGCCACGGACAAGAGCCCGTCCGCGGTGATCCTGGTCGTCGACGACCGCTTCGGCACCGCGCTGACCACCGTCGGGCCGCCGACGGGCAGCCCGACACCGGCACCCAGTCCGACCCCGGTCGCGACGCCGACCCCGTCACCGACGCCGACCGCGCGCTGAGCGCCGGGGGGCCGTCGAGAACCAGAAAGGCCACCCGTCGGGGTGGCCTTTCTCGTTCAGACGTTGTTGGCGGTGATGTGCCGCTCGGGCGGGGCCGCGATCGGCGCGATCAGCTCGTCACCCTCGGGATCGTAGTGCGAGCCGTCGTCGGTGTTGAGCACCTTGAAGACGACGAACCCGTGAACCCCGGCCCGCTTGCCGTCGGCGCTCAGCCCGCCCCCGTCGTAGACGACCAGGTGCCGGCGGTTGTCGTCCCCGAGCGCCAGCGCGTAGCGCAGCCGCGGCCGCAGGGCCGGGTGGGCCGCCAGGAACTTGTCGAGGTCGGCCTGCTGGGTGGCGTCGAGCGGGATCGCCCCCTTCTTGCCGGGGATCGGGACGGGCGCGTTCGGCGGTCCGACCGCCGGTTGGGGCGTGCCCGCCGGCGGCACGCCGACGGGGGTCGCCGCCGCGCCGGGCGTCGCGCCCGCGGCTGCCGTCGAGCCGCCGGCCGGGGTCGGGGTGCTGGTCGCGGACGGCTTGGGGGTCGAGCAGGCGCACAGGAGCGCGGCCAGGGACAGTCCCGTCACGAGCCGGATCGAAGGGGTCATCTTCCTAGGGTTTCGGCCGCTGCGGTCCGCGGCTTCACGCCCCTCGCTTCGGCTTGACGGCGGGGTTACGATGGACACGGTAGAGGCGGCGGCCGACGGGAGCGAGACCCGGCGGCTTTTTTGATGGTAAGGGGGAGACGACGTGGCATCGACGACGCAGACGCGCTTCCAGGAAGGCTTCGTCTCCGAACTGGTCGGTCGCCCCGCGGTCGTCGAGCGCCCGGACGGTACCCGCCAGCAGGTCGGCCGGGTCGCGGATTTCGTCGTCCAGCACCCCGACGACACGTTCCCCAAGGTCGACGCCATCGCGATCAAGACCCGGGCCGGGATGCGCCTGGCGCCGGTGGGCTCGGTCGCCGCGATCGAGCCCGACCGCACCGTCGTCCTCACCGCGGCGCCCACCGAGCCCGCACCGCCCGACGACCAGGCCCTCTACCTGGTCGAGGACCTGTTCGACAAGCAGATCGTCGACGTCGACGGCCGCAAGGTCGTGCGCATCAACGACCTCGAGCTGGCGCGCACCGCCGACGCGATCCGCGTCGTCGCCGCCGACATCGGCGTGGCCGGCCTGCTGCGGCGTTTGGGCGGCCAGCGCATCGCCGCGCGCCTGATGGACCGCATCCCGCGTTCGCTGATCGCGTGGGACAACGTGGCGCCGCTGCACGACCTCAACCCCGAGCAGGTGCGGCTCTCGGTCAGCCAGAGCCGGCTGGGCCGCATCCAGCCCGCCGACCTGGCCGAGATCATCAGCGAGCTCTCCGCCCGCGACGCCGCGCGCGTCGTCGGCTCGCTCGACGACGAGCACGCGGCCGACGCGCTCGAGCACCTCGACCCCGACGTGCAGCGCGCGGTCATCGACGACTTGGGGACCGAGCGCGCCGCCGACATCATCGAGGAGATGGACTCCGACGACGCCGCCGACTTGCTCGGCGAGCTCCCGGAGGACAAGCAGAACGCGCTGCTCGCCGAGATGGAGCCGGAGACGGCCGAGGAGCTGCGCGAGCTGGCCAAGTTCGCCGAAGACACCGCCGGCGGGCTGATGACGACCGACTACGTGTGGATCTATCCGCACCGCACGGTCGACGCGACGATCGCGAAGATCCGCGAGATCGGTCCCGAGACCGAGTTCGTCTACTACCTGTACGTGACCGATCAGGCGCGCACGCTGCTGGGCGCGCTCAGCTTGCGCACGCTGCTGCTCTCCAAGCCCGACGATCCGATCCACGCCGTCATGGAAGCCGACCTGGTGAGCGTCTCGACCGACACGCCGGCCGAGGACGTCGCCAGCACCATCGCGCGCTACGACCTCCTGGCGGTGCCGGTCGTTTCCACCGATGGCAAGCTGCTGGGGATCGTCACCGTCGACGACGCGATCGACGCGATCATCCCCGAACGCCTCAAACGCAAGCTGCCACGGTTCACCCGTCATCACCGTCCCGCGCAAAAGGCCGGCTGAGTAGTGAAGCGCCCGTCCCTGTGGCGCTCGCTGCTGATGTTCTTCTCGATCATCGGCCCGGGCATCATCACGGCCAACGCCGACAACGACGTCGGCGGCATCCAGACCTACTCGATCGCCGGCGCGCAGTTCGGTTACTCGATGCTGTGGCTGCTGATCCCGGTCACCATCGCACTGATCGTGACGCAGGAGATGTGCGCGCGGATGGGCGCCGTGACCGGCAAAGGGCTGGCCGATCTGATCCGCGAGAACTTCGGCGTGAAGGTGACGGCGATCGTGCTGCTGCTGTTCGTCTTCGGCGACCTGGGCAACACCGCCGCCGAGTTCGCCGGCATCGCCTACGCCTCGCCGGTCTTCCAGCAGTACCTGCCGTTCTTGACCAAGTTCGTGCTGGTTCCGCTGGCGGCGATCTTGGTCTTCACGCTCGTCACCCGCGGCAACTACCGGGTGGTCGAGAAGATCTTCTTCGCCTTCTGTTTCGTCTACCTGGCCTACGTCGTCAGCGGTTTCCTCGTCCATCCGCCGTGGGGCGAGATCTTGCACCAGACCTTCGTCCCGCACTTCAAGCCCACGCAAGCCTACGTGCTGACCGCGATCGGCGTGATCGGCACGACCATCTCGCCCTGGATGCAGTTCTACATCCAGTCGGCGGTGGTCGAGAAGGGCGTGCGGATCAAGGAGTACCCGTACTCGCGGGTCGACGTCATCACCGGCGCGATCGTGACCGACGTCATCGCCTACTTCATCATCGTCGCGACCGGAGCGACGATCTTCGTCCACAACCTGCATCTGGGACCGCATCAGGCCGCGCTCTCGGTCAACACGGCCGGCGACGTCGCGACCGCGCTGCAGCCGCTGGCCGGCAAGTACGCCTCGCTGCTGTTCGCGTTGGGGCTGCTCAACGCGGCGATCTTCACCGCTTCGATCTTGCCGCTCTCGACGGCGTACTACGTCTGCGAAGCGTTCGGCTTCGAGTCGGGGGTCGAGAACTCGTTCAGCCAGGCGCCGATCTTCTACTCGCTCTACGCCAGCCTGATCGTCATCGGCGCCGCCATCGTGCTGGTCGCGCCCGACGTGCTGCAGAACGCGATCATCTTCTACTCACAGGTGCTCAACGGCGCGTTGCTGCCGATCGTGCTGGTGCTGATGCTGCTGTTGATCAACCGGCCCCGGCTGATGGGGACCTACGTCAACAACTGGGCCTTCAACGCGATCGCGTGGGCGACGGTCGCCGTCGTCGGCGCGCTGACCGTCGTCTCCACCGTCCAGACCATCCTCAGCCCGTCGAGCCCGTCCGGCTAACGGCGGACCGCAGCGAAGCGAGGACCGCGACGGGTTCGCGTCAGCGAACCCACGCGTGCTGCACGGCGCTGTGGCCGACCGCGAACGCGACCAGCAGCAGCACCGACGAGAGGATCGCGGTCGCGAGGACGATGGGGCGGCCGGCGGCGCGGCGGGCCATCGCGTTGGCGACCATGTAGCCGATGAAGCCGAGGATCGCCAGCGCGTAGTGCAGCGAGGGAGCGCGCAGCCCTTGCACGACCAGCACGATCCCGATCAGGACCTGCAGCGTGACGATGTAGAGCGCGATGCGCCGGTCGGAGGTGCGCCAGATCCCGGCGATCGCGGCCAGGGCCACCACCGCGCCGACCCACAAGTGGAACGTCAACAAGCTCACGCGAACGTCTCCATGGGACGCACTTCGTGCCGGCGTCACAAAGCGCCCTGCGTGTCTCCTCTCGACACACGTCCAAAGGAGCGCAAGCGGTTTGCTCTAAGAGCCCACGACTCGTGGACGACAAGGCCATCGCCCCGCGGTCCCCGCGTCGGGACCGCACCGAACCGCTCTTGGCCTACGCCGAGTCGCTCGCCCGGATCGCAGCCGGCGGCGGCGGAGCGCAGGCGCTCGCGGCGCACCTCGCGACGACGGTCGAGGCCGCCGTGCTGGTCGAGGATGCCCAATGGCGCCATCTCGCCGTAGCCGGGACCGCCAATCGGGCCATCCCGACCTCCGTGCGCGACCTGGTTCCCAAAGACGTCGACGGCACCGAGCCGGTCGCTCTGACGGCGCCGGCCGACGCCCGCGCCCGCGCCTATCCGATCCGCGCCGGCGAAGCGCGGCTCGGCTGGCTGAGCGTCTTCCCGGCCGGCCCGCGCGAAACCGAGGACGCGCCGGGGATGATCCGCCTGACCGCCGCCCAGATCGCCGTCGAGCTGGCGCGCGAGTCGGCCGGCGGACGGGGGCGGCGCCGCGGCTTCTGGGATCGGCTCTTGGCGCGGGCCTACGAGGACCCGCTCGAAGCGCGCGAGGACGCGCAGGCGCGCGGCATCGCGCTGGCGCCCGGCTACGTCGCCGTGGCGGTCGAAGGCGAGGGGCTCGACGAGTCGGTCGCGGCGCAGAAGAACGCCGAGCTGCGGCGGGTGTGCCTGGACGTCCTGGGCACCCGGACCGGCGAAGTGGTCGTCATCGAGCGCGGCCCCGGCTTCTTCTTCCTCGTCCCGGCGCCGCTCGAGATCGACGCCTCCAACGCGCGCACGGCGGCGACGCTGATCCCGCGCGGCATCGCGCGCGCCGGCATCGAGGTCAAGATCGTCGGCGGCGTCGGCCGCCACGCCGAGATGGTACAGGTCGCACGCAGCGTCGACGAGGCGCGCGAAGCGATGACGATCGCGCGGCGGATGTTCGGCGGCGGCCGGGTCATGCCGTACGACGACCTGGGCGTGTACCCGCTCCTGCATCGCAACGGCGCGACTCGCGAAGACTGGCGCGCGTTCTCGACGCGCATCCTCGAGCCGCTGCGCGCCTACGACGACAAGCACCAGACCGAGCTCGTGAAGACGCTCAAGCTCTTCTTCGACGTCGGCCAAAACATCAAGGAGGCCGCCGCGCGACTCAACGTGCACCGACACACCGTCTTCTATCGCCTGCGCCAGATCGGTGAGATCGGCCGACTCGACCTCGACTCGCCGCACGACCAGCTCACGGTGCGCGCGGCGCTCGCCGTCGACGCGCTGGACGGCTGATGCTCACGACCGTGAAAGACGCGAACGCCGCTCGCCGCTCCGTCCTCGCGACCGCCAAGGAACGCGGCGTGCGTTGGGTGCGCCTGGCCTTCGTCGACATCCTCGGCATCCAGAAGAGCGTTTCGATCCCGGTCTCCGAGCTGGAGCACGCCTTCGACGGCAAGGTCACCTTCGACGGCGGCTCGATCGACGGGTTCGTACGCGGCGAAGAGATCGACATGGTCTTGCGGCCCGATGCCGCGACCTTCACGATCCTGCCGTGGAGCGAGGACGGCCAAGCCGAAGCGCGCATCCTGTGCGACATCCAGATGCCGGACGGCACGCCCTTCGAGGGCTGCCCGCGCACGACGCTCAAGCGCGTGCTCGAAGACGCGGGCGACGTCGTTCAGAAGCTGCAGACCGCGCTCGAGGTCGAGTTCTACCTGTTCCAGCAAGAACCGGACGGGACGCCGACGACGCGCACGACCGACGTCGGTTCGTACTTCGACTTCTCCGCCAGCGACCGCGGCCAAGAAGCGCGTTTGGCGATGAGCGTCGCGCTCGAAGCGATGGGCATCCCGATCTCGAGCGCGCATCACGAGCACGGCGCGGGTCAGCACGAGCTCGACCTCGCCGCCGCCGGCGTCCTGTCGATCGCCGACCGCCTCGTCACGGTGCGCAACGTCGCGCGGCGCATCGCGCAGCAGTTCGGGCTGCACGCCACCTTCATGCCCAAGCCGCTCGAGAGCTCGGCCGGCAGCGGGCTGCACGTCTATTTCGCGACGGGCGACGTCGACGACGTCGCCCGTCTGCACGCCATCGCGGGCCTGCTCGAGCACGCGCCGGGCTTCACCGCGATCTGCAATCCGACCGTCAACTCGTACAAGCGGCTCGTCGCGGCCTGGGACGCGCCCGTCTATACGGTCTGGTCGCAGCGCAGCGCGAACGCGCTCGTGCGCGTGCCGCCGGCCTTCGGTGACGAACCGCCGCTGATCGAAGTACGCAGCCCCGACGCGTCCTGCAATCCGTATCTCGCGCTGGCCGTGTTGGTCGAATCGCTGGCCGACGGCATCCGCTCGCGCAGCCTGCCCGGCGACCCGTTCACCGGCTCGACCTACGATCTGTCGGACCGCTTTCGCGCCGATCACGGGATCACGCAGCTGCCGAAGTCGCTGCGCCAGGCCATCGCCGCGCTCGACGCCGACCTGGTCGTACGGGGCGCGCTCGGCGATCACATCTACCATGCCTTCCGCGACGCGAAGCTGGCCGAGTACGAGCGGTACCGCCGTGCGGTGCACCCGTGGGAGCGCGAAGAATACTTGCGCACGTTCTGAAAAGGTAAAGCGCGGGTCAAAAAGCGGCCGTTCGCTGACGAAACGGCATCCGAACGGCTGCCTGACCCGTTAGGGTCGATGTAGTCCAGCGCACGGGGTGGTGGCGCGGAATTCGCTCGCCCTGCCTCGTGAGGAACGGATGTCTCCGACTGAACCCCAGGCCTTGATGGCCCTGCGCCGCCGTGCGTCGCAGGTTTTCGTCGTGTTGCTGTGGCTGCACGTCCCGGTCGTCGCGGCGATCGCGGCCTTCAACGCGCACCCGGTCGCGCCGCCGACCGCGCTCGCCGCCGCGCTGGCGCTGATCGGAACGCTCGGCGTTCGCCTTTCTCCGAACGGCCTAGCCGGGCGGTTGACCGTCGCCTGGGCGCTGGTCGGGATGCCCATGCTGTTCGTCCACGCCGGCGCGGGGGATCTGCAAATCGACTTCCACATGTACTTCTTCGCGGTCTTCGCGATGCTGGTCGCGTACGTCGATTGGCGCCCGATCGCGCTCGCGGCGACGTTGACCGCGCTGCATCACCTGATCCTCGACTTCGTCGCACCCCTTTCCGTGTTCCCCGATCAGAGCGGCTTCGGGGGTTTGCCGCGCGTGCTGCTCCACGCCGTCATCGTGGTCGTCGAGTGCGGTATCCTCATCTGGATGACGGTGCGCATCCGCGCGCTGTTCATCGCCGCCGATCAGGAGAACGCGCGCGCGAACGCGGCGCTGGCCGAGAGTCGGCGTCTGCGCGACGCGCTCGCGGGCGAGGCCGACCTGAAGACGCTCGCGCTGACCGACGCCCAGCGCGCGCTCGACGACGCGCAGCTCGCCGCCGAAGCGACCTCGCGCGAGGAAGCGCGCCGCCTCGCGGCCGAGCGCACCGCCGCCGGGACCCGCACGAAAATCGTGCGCGACGTGGTCGACCGCATCGAGCGCAGCGTGCGCACCGTCGTCGAGGACGTCACGCGCGCCTCGCAGGCGATGCTGGCCTCGGCGCGCGATGCCGAACGGCTCGCCGAGCAGACGCGCGACGAGGTCGCGCAGGTGGCCACGATCACCGAGCGCTCGGGGCTCATGATCGGCGAGGTCGCCGGTGCCACCGACCAGCTCTCGCACGCCAGCAGCGAGATTCGCGACCGCATGCAGCGGGCGCTGACCGTCGCCCAGCGTGCCAGTCGCGAGAGCCAGCGCGGCGGCGAGGTCGCGCGCTCGCTGCGCGACGCGACCGAACAGATCGACGCCGTGACGACCTTGATCGAGAACGTCGCCGATCAGACGCGCCTGTTGGCGCTCAACGCCGCGATCGAAGCGGCTCGTGCCGGCGAGAGCGGGCGCGGCTTCGCCGTCGTCGCCGAGGAGGTCCGCAAGCTCGCCGAGGCGACCTCGAGCGCGACCTCCGAGATCGCCGACGTGGTCGGCTCGATGCGGCGCGCGTCGGGCGACGTCGCGTCCTCGCTCGAGGAGATCCGGGGTTCGGTGGGCGACCTGACCTCGGCCGCCTCCGATGTCGCCGCCGCCGTCGATCAGCAGTCCGCCGCGACTCGCACGATCGCCGAGACCGTGCGCGGCGTCGCCGAAGGGACGGAGGTCGTCCGCGGTGCGATCGCTCGCGTCCGCGAGGCGAGCGCGCGGGTCGGCGAGACGGCGGCGGCGGTGCTCAGCGGCGCCGACGAGGTCGTCGAGCGCAACGCCGAGCTGCGCGAGAACGTCGGCGACGTGACGCGCGAGCTGCTCGCCTCGCACGACGTGCAGCTGGCGCTCGCGTCCTGATGCCGCCCGGCGTGCGGGTCGCGACCGCGCTGCTGGTCGCGGGCGTGCTCTACCTCACCGTGCGCCACGGCCTGGGGCCGGCCCTCGAGACCGGGGCACACTGGTGCGGTCTCGCGGCCCGCGAGACCGCCGGCGCGGCGCGTGCGCACGCGCTGCACGTGGCGCTGTTCGGTCTGCCGCTGCTGCCGCTGGCGGCGCTGTTCTGGTACGAGCGGCGCCTCGCGCCGCGAGGCGTCTAGCCGGCCGAGGCCGCCGCGTCGCGCAGCAACTGCCATGCCAGCGCGACGTCCTCGCGGGTGGTGCGCTCGTTGCCGATCGCGACCCGCAGCACGAGCCCGCCGCGCAGCCGGGTCGAGCTCAAGAACGCCTCGCCGGTCGCGTTGACCGCATCGAGAATCGCTTGATTGTGGGCGTCGAGCGGCTCGCCGTCGGCGATCCCGGCCGGCGCGTGGCGGAAGCACACGACCGAGAGCGGGTGCGGCGCGACGACCTCCCAATCCGGCTCCGCGTCGACCCAGCCGGCCAGCTCCTGCGCCAGCGCGATGTGACCGCGCAGCTTGGCCTGCATCCCGTGCACGCCGTAGCCACGCAGCGCGAACCACAGCTTGAGGGCACGAAAGCGCCGCCCCAGCTGCAGTCCGTAGTCCATGTAGTTGTGGACGTCCGATTCGAACGTCACCAGCACGTCGGAGGCCAAGCTGAACGTACGGCGCAGCAGCTCGGGGTCGCGCACGTAGAGCACGCTCAGGTCGACCGGGACGAACAGCCACTTGTGGGGGTTGACGACGATCGAGTCGGCCTCGTGCGCCGGATCGAGCAGCCAGCGAAACTCGGGCAGGATCGCGGCCGGACCGCCGTAGGCCGCGTCGACGTGCAGCCAGACACCGCGCTCGCGCGTCACCGCGCGGATCGCGGCGATCGGATCGGTCGAGGTGGTCGAGGTGGTGCCGACCGTCGCGGCGACGCACATCGGCCGCAGCCCGCGCGCGAGGTCGTCGTCGAGCGCCTGCGCGAGCGATTCGGGCCGCATCGCGAAGCGCTCGTCGACCGGGATCTTCACCACGTTCTCGCGCCCGACGCCCAGCGCGATCGCGCCCTTCTCGACGTGCGAGTGCGTGTGCTCGGTGAGGTAGACGCGCAGCGGCGGGAGGTCGTCGCGCCCGGCCATCCCCCGCGTACGGATGTCGAGGTCGAGCGACTCGCGCGCCGCGGCCAGCGCGGTGAACCCGCCGATCGAGGCCGTGTCGTAGATGATGCCGTGAAAGCCGTCCGGCAGGCCCAGCATCCGGCGCAGCCATGCCAGCGTGACGTCTTCCAGCTCGGTCGCGGCCGGCGAGGTGCGCCATAGCATCGCGTTGACGTCGAGCGCCGCCGCCAGCGCCTCGGCCAGCACCGTGATCGGCGCCGCGCTGATGGCGAAGTAGGCGAAGAACCGGGGATGGTTCCAGTGCGTGATGCCGGGGACGATCAGCCGCTCGAAGTCGGCGAAGATCGCCTCGAACGACTCGCCCTCCGCGGGCGCGTGGTCGGGCAGCGCGCGCACCAGATCGCCGGGCTGCGCCCGCGAGAGCACCGGATAGCGGCGCGTCTCGCGCAGGTAGGCGTCGATCCAATCCGCCACGCGATCGAAGGACGCGCGGAAGTCATCTCTTGACACGATCGGAACCCTCTGCTACGGTTTCCGGCACAGCATACTGGGTGGGACGTCTTTCGAGTGAAGGTGTCTCGATGCAACATTCTCGGATATCGCGCCGTGGCTTTGTCGGTGTCGCAGTCCCCTTTGCCTTGGCCGGATGCGCCGGGGCGGCCGGGGTGACGACCCTCTCGCATTTGGCCGGGGCGAAGCGCCAGCCGGCCGTCCTCTGCGAGTCGTGTACGACCAACGGCGGAGGATATAAGTACAACTACACGCTCGCGCCGTCGACCGGCGGCACGAGCCAGGTGGCGTACAACGACATCTCACAGATGCTGGGGAGCGCGACGTCGGGCGGTTCCCCGGTCTTCAACAACACGACCGACATCGCGGTCTCGAGCGCGAACGCGGCGACGTACAGCTACGCCCTCACGTCCATGGCGACGGGTCGAACCTACTCGACCGGTTTCACGCGACCCGGCACGCTGCCCTCGAACGGCACGGTTCAGTTCACCGACACCAACGGGTTCGTCCACACGCTCACGATCGCCGCGAGCTCGTCGACCAGCGTGACGAACGCGTTCATCGACGTCAACGGGACGGCGTGGACGGTGAACGTCGACACCGCCGACGGGGTGAACTTCTCGTGCACGGCGACGGCCGCCGGGAGCGCGCCCGCCACCACGACGTTTGCGCTTCCCGCGACGCTGACGGCCGCGCGGGGGATTCACCGGCACCCCGGCCTGTTGGCCTACGCCCCGACGGTCGGGAGCGACGTCGAAAACCCGATCTGGAACGGCGAGCGCGTCGCGATCAAAGTGTGCTGCTACTGCATGCAGGTCGCGGCCGACATGGCCGCGCTGATCTCGGCGATGATCGCCACCGCCGGGGGTATCGCCGCGATCTTCGGCGCGGTGCCGGTGGCAGCCGTTCTCGGGCTCATCGCGTGCGTCTTCGCGATCATCGCAGCGGCGCTCGCTCTGGTGAAGGACTTACTCTGTTCATGAGGCGAGGCCTCATCGTGCGCGTCATTCCGATCGGCTTCCTGTGCGCGGGCGTGCTCATGACCGTCGCGGCGGTGCGGGAGCACTCGCCGACGTGGGGCGGTTTCGCGGCGACGGACTTCGGCTTTGCCGCGCTCTACTTCGGCCTCTCCCGCCACCTGTCGAACGGCGCGCGCTGAGGCCCCTCGGCGGGCGAGGCGCGCCGCTCCGGGGCGCCGAAGCGGTCCCGCCGAGGAGAGTCGATGAAGTACCGTACGCTGCCCCAATCCGACGTGACCGTGAGTGAGGTCGGCTTCGGCCTGTGGACCACCTCGACCGGCTGGTGGGGCGAGAAGTCGGACGTCGAGGCGGTCGCGCTGATGCGCGAAGCATACGAGCTCGGCGTCACGACGTTCGACGCCGCCGATACCTACGGCAACGGCCGCAGCGAGGAGCAGCTGGCCGCCGCCTTCTCGGACCGGCGCGACAAGGTGGTGTACGCGACGAAGTTCGGGTACGACTGGGAGCATCACGCCGGCGAGCGCAAGGGCCAGAACGAGATCGAGCAAGACTTCTCGCCCGCCTTCGTGCGCAAGGCGCTCGAAGGTTCGCTGCGGCGCCTGCAGACCGACTACATCGACGTCTGGCAGATGCACAACGCGCGCCTGGAGCAGGTGCGCGACGGTGAGCTGCAAGCGCTGCTCGAAGACTTCCGCCGCGAGGGGAAGATTCGCAGCTGGGGCGTCGCGCTCGGTCCCGCCATCGGCTGGCTGTGGGAAGGCATCGAAGCGGCGCAGCGCAACGTGCCGATGGTCCAGATGATCTGGAACCTGCTCGAGCCGTACCCCGGCAACGAGATGGTCGCGGCGGCCGACGAGCTCCACGCCGACACGACCTACTTCATCCGCGTGCCGCACTCGTCGGGGATGCTCGAAGGCAAGTACACCAAGGACACCGTCTTCCCGCCGACCGATCATCGCAGCCATCGTCCGCGCTCGTGGCTGATCAACGGTATCCAGAAAGTCGAGACGCTGCGCTTCCTCGAGGAGCCCGGCCGCACGCTCGGTCAAGCCGCGATCCAGTGGCTGTTGGCCGAACCGCGCGTGATGACCGTGCTGCCGAACATCTACGATAGCGAGCAGCTGCGCGAGTTCGCAGCGGCGCCCGACACGCCGCGCCTGAGCGCCGCCGAGCTGGCGCGTATCGCCGAGCTCGCGAAGAGCAACTTCGGCGTCGGCCCGGAACAGAACCGCTACAAAGGCACGATGTCGCCGCCGCCCGACGCGGCGCTCCCGGCGCACGCGTGAGCGAGCGCGAGACGATCCGCACACCCGACGCACCGGCCGCGATCGGGCCCTACGCGCAAGCCGTCGCGGCCGGGCCGTACGTCTTCTGCTCTGGCCAGATCGCGCTCGACCCGGCGACCGGTTCGCTCGTCGAGGGCAACGCGGCGACGCAGACGCACCAGATCAACCGCAACATCGACGCCGTGCTGCGAGCGGCTGGACTCGGCTTCGCCGACGTCGTCAAGACGACGATCTTCCTGGTCGCGATGGACGACTTCGCGGCCGTCAACGCGGTCTACGCGCAGCCGTACGGCGAGGGTCCGTATCCGGCCCGCTCGACGGTCGCCGTCGCCGCCCTTCCGCGCGGCGCCAAAGTCGAGATCGAAGTCGTCGCGCTGCGCCGCTCGTCCTAGCGGCCCCAACCCAAGATGCGGTCGACCACGGTCGTCACGGTGGTGTAGAAGCCGCGGTGCTGCGGCGTCGTCGCCAGCGACGGGTCGGCAGTCGCGCTGAAGTTGTAGCCGACGCCGAAGCGCGTTTGGTTGCCGAGCCGCAGGCCGGCCTCGAGCGCGAACGCGTTCGAGGTCGCGCCGTCGATGCCGAGCACGTTCGCGCGGCGGATCTCGGCGCCGACGTCGTAACGATCGCCGAGCGTCTGATCGACGCGCAGGCCGAGCAGCGAGCTGTGCGCTTCGTAGAACTGGTCGCCGTCGAGCTTGTAGGCGTAGCGCGCGGTGACCTCGGTGCGCCGGCGCAGGCGGACGACCTGCTCGAGCGAGAGCACCGCACCTTCGTCGTTGCCGTCGTAGGTGCCGGTACCGGTCTGGCGCTCGTACTGGAAGAGCGTCACGCCGTCGTCGCTCTGCGCGGGGCGCCAGGCCAAGCCGACCTTGTCGTCGGACTCGCCGTTGCCGTCCGAGCGCGCGTCGGTCAGCGCGGCGAACACGGAAAGGTCCTGCGTCAGCGCGCCGGCCGCGCCGAGCGTATCGGAGAAGCCGGCGCCGTTGCCGGTGCGCAGCTGCGAGGAACCGCTCACGCGCAGGCGGTTGCTGGGATCGGCGTAGCTGAGCGAGAGGCCGTACACGTCGAACCCGCCGCTCGACGAGTCGTAGCCGCTGGCGGTGCCGTCCTGGATGAAGGCGTTGCCCTTGACGCGGCCCAGGTTGAGCTTCTCCTGCACACCCAGCGCGGTGTAGATGCTGCTGCCGTTGGCGGTGTGATCGACACCCCACGAGTCGTCGACGGTCGTCATCGGCCCCAAGCGGTTCTCGACGCCGACTTCGAACGAGCGCGTCCCGCCGGTGCCGGAGGTGAGCGCCTGCGTCGCGTCGGCGAAGCTTTCGACCGGCGCGGCGCTCCAGCGCTCGCGCGCGTAGACGCGGCCGATCTTGCCGATGTCGTAGGTCAGCTGCGCGTCGGTCTGCGTCGGCTGCACGGAGTTCTCGCCGCCGATCGTCTGCAGACGGTCGACGCTCAGCGTCGCCGCGTTGGTCACCCGCCAGTCGACGCCGGCCTGCACCTGCGTCGACTCCTGCGCCGGCAGATTGGTCACGTCGTACGGGCTGGGCGTTCCGCTCGGCGCGGGGGTCGGCACCGCCAGCTGCGTGCCGACCGCGGAGCTGGTCGAGACGCGGCGGTCGACCGAGGCGGTCACCGTGACCCGCTTGCCGAGCTGGCGGCGCGCGCGCAGCTGCGCTTCGGTCTGCGTCGTCGAGGCCGCCCCGTTGATGCCGACGTTGGCCTGATGGTCGAGGTCGAGGTCGATCTCGCCCTGGCCGCCGGCGAACTTGTGGCCGTAGCTGACCGCTTCGTTGATGAGGCCGGGCGTGGAGAGCCCGCCGAACGGATCGTCGTAGCCCGCCCCGGTCTGATCGAACAGCAACGAGAGGTGGTCGTTGCCGACGCTGCGCGTGAGCGCGGCATGCAGCGCGCCGCCGCCGTCGCCGGCTTGCGTCTGATCGGCGGAGGTCGCCAGCAGCGAGCCGGCGCTGGTGGCGTGCACGATCGACCACGAGCCGCCCGGGATCGTCCCGCTGAGCGACTGCGAGGCCAGCGTGACGTTGCCGGCACCGGTCGTGTCGTTGACGTAGCCCAAGCCGAGCTTGACGGCCTTGCCGAGCGCGACTTCGGCGTGGCCGCCGACCGTCTTGGCCGCACCGCTGGGGTCGTCGTACTCGTACGTCAGCACGACTTCTTGCGGGTTGAAGTTCTGGTCGAACGGGAGCGGGATGTTGATGAAGCGCAGCTGCCCGGTCGAGTACTCGATCGTGTAGTCGACGCCGTTGGTGAGCGGCGTCTGCGTCAGCACGGCGCCGGTGCGGCGATCGATCGCCGCCAAGTAGGCGACGTCCGAGCCGACGACGATCTGCGGGTAGAGCATCACGCCGCTGGCGAGGCCCGTCGGCGCGAACACGCGCCGGTCGTAGCCGACGTCGTTGCGCGCCGCGAACACGGTCGCACGCGCGTTCGCGCCGGCGACGTCGAGCTTGGCGCCGTCGACCAGCTGGTTGAACGCACCCAGGTTGGTCGGGTCGGTCGTCGTCGAGGCCTGGAACTCGCCCCACTCGGCGCTGGTGCGGCCGCTGTCGTAGCGGAAAAAGAGATGGTCGCGCGAGAGCGCGTCGTCGCGCAGGGAGCTGGTGTCGCCGGTGATCGCGTACGGACGATCGCTCGGATCGACGCTCGCCGCACCACTGTAGTCCGTCGTGCGCTGCAGCACGTTGGCGGTGTCGTAGGCGAAGGTCAACACGCCGCTGCCGACCGAGCCGGTGCCGAAGACCGCGATGCGGCCGCGGCGGGAGTTGGTGCCGTCGGCGACGTCGTCGGGGCTGTCCGGGATGCCCGGCACCGCGCCGGCGCCGGCGGTGACCAGGCCGTTGACGAACGGCTTGCGCGGATTGGGCGCGAGGAAGACGCGCGTCTCGCAGGTCGCATCGCCGCTCGACGCCTGCAGCACGATGTCGCCCGGGATCATCCCCGGCAGCAGGTGCACGATCGCCGAACCGTCGGGGCCGAGCGCGACGCCGATCGTCTGCCGCGTGTTCGCCGCGCCGGCGCCCGGCGAGGGCGATGGCTGCGGCGTGGGCGTCACGGCGGGAGCGGCGGGATCGTCGGTCGCGACCGCGACCCGCGAGAGGCGCGCGTCACCGGAGACGAGCGTGAGCTGCACGAGCTCGCCCGACGCCGCATGGTGCCCCCAGGCGTCACGCGCTTGGATGCGCAGGTCGTCGACGCTGCTCCCGTCGGCGCGCAGCGGACCGCTGGCCGCGATCGCGATCGCGACCGGGCGTCCGGGACCGTAGATGCGGTGCGTGCTCGTCGTCCCGCGCAGACCGTTCGCGCCCAGCGGCGTGAGCTGCACGTCGTTCGCGCCGGCGCGCAGCACGACGCCGTAGTAGGTGTAGATCGTCTGGCCGGTCTTGGTGTCGACGGTGCGTTTGCCGATGCGCGAGAACGGGATGACCTCGCCGCCGACCTTCAGCTCGACGCCGGCCCCGCGCACGGTCTGCACCGCGATCGCGGCGGCGGTGCTGCCGGCGACGCCGTCGTCGACCGGATCGTTCAGCGCCGCGGTCAGACCGTCGGTCGCGGTGAAGGTCAGATGGGTGAGGTCGCCGCCGCGCGGACCCTTGGTCGGATCGTCAGGCGCGTCGGACGGATCGGGCGAGGGGCTCGCGGCGGGCGCCCCCGGCGGCACCGGCGAGGCGAGCGCGGGGATCGTCGTCGTGTCCGCCAGCGCAGCCGGAATGCGCGCACCATCGTCGACCTGAATCGTCGAGAGGACGAATCCGGTGGCGAGAAACGCGATCGCGGTGCGGCGGAAGCGACGACGCAGGTTCATGCGGCCGGTTCCAGAGCGAACTCGACGTCCTGCATCAAGCCGGCGTCGTAGAGGCCGTGCAGCAGGCGCTGCAGGCTGCGGGTGCTGTCGTAGCGACGGTCGCCGTAGGGCTTCACGCTCGCCGGCAGCGTCGTCTCGTCGACGCGCAGCACGTGCTGTCCCGGACGGACCGCCGGGAACGTGAAGCGGCCGTACGGATCGGTGGTGACCGATTCGCCGTCCTCGAGGTAGACGCGCACGCCGGCGACGCCCTTGTCGCCGGTGCGGAAGCGGCCGGTTTTCGCGACGTCGGCGAAGACGCGGCCGGTGATGACGATGCGGTTGCCCAGCGCGCCGGCGACGATGCGGGTGTCGGCGCTCGCGCTGCCCGTCACGTGCGCGCCGCTCGCGGCCAGCGCGTCGACGTCGACCAGGTTCACCAGCGTCGTGCCCTCGGAGGCGTACGGGAGCACGACGCACGCGTAGGTGATCGTGTGCGTGCCGCTCACGCCGGCCAGCGTCCAGGTCAGGATGCGGCCGTCGCGGAGCGGTTCGATCGGTTGACCGTCGACGCGCGCGGTCCCGGGCGCGTAGACGATGCCGGCCGGCAAGGTGTCGACGACGCGCGTCGTGCCGAAGCTGGCGCCCGAGTTGCCGACTTGCACGGTGTAGAGCAGACGATCGCCGCCCGAGGCGACGTCACGGTCGACGGTCTTGCTGACCGTCAACGGGTGCGGAGCGAACATGGGGAGGTTTCCTAGGAGGCCGAACACGTCGGAGAGTGAGACGGAGTTGGCGACCAGCGTGAAGCCGCCGGGCGAGGCCAACTGCATGCCGTCGAGATCGCGCAGCGTCGCGTCGTAGAGCAGCCCGGTGGCGTCCGGGCTGATCGTGACCGCGATGCGGCGCGCGGTGTAGTTGGGAGCCGCGATGTCGAGCTCGTACTGCGCGGGCTGGCCCGGCACGCCGAGCTGGCTGGTGTTGAAGACGAAGCTGTACGTGCCGTCGGCGCCGGTGGTGAACGGGTTCGCGTTGCTGTAGTTGGGCGCGAGCCCCCCGGCCGGCACGCCGACCAGCGCGTCTTGCGGTGCGCGCGTGAGCGCCGAAGAACCGGCGGTGCCGCCGGGGTTCTGCGGGAGCGCGATGACGGCGTGCGTGCTCGCGTCGCGCAGCGTGATGGTCGCGCCGGCGATCGCCGACCCGCCGCCCGCGTATCCGTCGTAGACTTTGTTGGCCAGCCCGACCAGCACGCTGGCCGGCGAGGTCGAGACCGGGCTGATGCCGTCGGCCGCCAGCGAGGCGACGTTGACGAAGCTCGATCCCGCGCTCTCGGCGTTCATGACCGTCGCTTGAAACGTCAGCGTGTCCATCGCGCCGGCGGCCAACGTCCCGACCTTGACGGTCAGCACTTGTCCGCTCAGCGACGCCGCCGCGGCGACGTTGGTGCCGTTGAGCGTCGCGGTCTGCGGCAGCGCGGTGATGCCGGCCGGAACGTCGTCGGTGAGGGCGACGTTCGTCGCCGCCGAGCCGCCGTAGTTCTTGAACGCGATCGAGTAGGTGATGGTGGCTCCCGGATTCGCCGTGGTCGAGCGGACCGAGTCGACGAGCTTGGTGACGAGCGTGTTGGGACCGGTGACGCCGCCCAGCGACGCGGCCGCTTGCGCGAGCGCCCACACCTGGCCGCTGTCGGAGACGAGTCCGTTGGCGGCGCCGGTGCTGGTCGACCGCGCGGTCAGGGCGATCGGAAAGCTCGTGCCGACCGCGACGCCCTTGGTGGTGAGACCGACTTGCACCGAGATCGACCCACCCGGCTGCAGCGTCGGCGTGGTCGTCGCGTTGAGCGTCACCGGAACGGTGCCGTTCGACTCGAGGTACGCGATCGAGGAGATCGCGCCGCCGCCCGTCGTCACCGCGGTGACCGTATAGGCGTCGGCGGCGTTCCCCGCGTTGGTGATGGTGAACGTGCGCGTGATCGGCGAACCGGCCGAGTAGCCCTCGGTGGCGGGGTTGACCGCCTTTTCCTTGGGCCCGACGACGATCGCGGAGACCGCCGCGATCGCGACTTGCACCACGTTCGATTGCACGCTGTAGGTCACGCCGGCGGGTCCGGCGGCATACTGCGCGGTCGCGGTGTTGGTGATCAGCGTGCCCGCCGGCGACGCCGCCTCGCCCGCGCGGACCGCCAGAGCGGTGCACGCGAGGGCGAGGACGATCGCGCGCACGATGCGCCCGATGACGTCGGCGGACACGATCAGATTACTTGACCTGGACCAGGAAGGTCACCGAACCGGTGGTGCCTGCGCCGAGCGAGGCGACGGTGTCGGTGAATTTGGTGGAACCGGCCGGCGTTCCGGCGGTCGGGCTGTAGACGAACGAGCCGCTGTTGGTGTCGACCGGCGCGTTGTAGAGGCCGTTGGTGTAGGTGGCCCAGTTGTTGGTGTACGCGACCTGCGTCCCGCCGGCGGCCGTTCCGTCCTCGGTGATGACCAGGCTCGACGCGCTCAACGTTTGATTGTTGGCGCCGCTGCCTTGGCCCGGGGCCACGTTGGCGTACGTCACGACGTACTTCACGCAGTCGCCGGGGCTGACGTTGGCGGCACCGGTGGTGAAGGTCGAGGCCGTCGCGCACGGCTGCGACGCCGCGTCGGCGACCGTCTTGGTCAGCTTGACGAACCCGCCCACGAAGATCTCGTCGGTGGTCAGGTTGGTGATCGAGCTGTTGTTGGTCGACGTGGCGGTGATCGCGTCACCGTAGCCGGTGAACGAGGTGAACGTCGTCGCGCTGGCCGGCGGGGTGAACACGACCTTGTAGGTCTGGGTCGCGCCGGAGGCGACGCAGACGGAGGTGATCGTGGTGCCGGCCGTCACCGCGGCGCAGCTGCCGCTGGCCGTTTGGCCGGTGCTCTGGAACGTCACGGTCCAGCCGGTCGGCAGCGCGGTCAGGCCGGTGCCCGTCGCGGCCGTCAGGTTGAACGTGTCGTCCTTGTTGCCGTTGTTCTGCAGCGAGTTGGTGAACGTCGCCGCGGCCGCGCTGGCCGGGACGGTGACGTTCGCGCCGTTGACCGCCGAGAGCAGCGAGTTGCCGTTGGTGTAGCTGAGCGCGGTGAAGTCCGTCGCGGTCGTGCCGTCCGGACCCGTCGCGCCGGGGTACGCCGTGCTCGAGCCCACGTTGTACGTGCCGTTGAGCAGCGCCGCGTTCGTCGGCGAGGCGGCCGACACCACCGACGCCGAGCCGGCCAGCGTGCCGGTCGTGTTGGCAACCGCCGGCGCGGTGTTGGTCGTCGTGGCCGTGGTGCCGTTGGTGACGCTCTGGTATGTGATCCCCGGGCCCTCGACGTAGCCGCTCTGGTCGGCGAAGATCGAGTTGGCGACGTTGGTGATCGCGCTGGCGTTGGCCGCACCGGTCGCGGTCGACCCGTTGATCGTGAAGGTCAACGTCAGCGACGCGTTGGCAGCGGGGACGTTGCCCTGGCTGGTCGTGTTGGTGTTGGCGGCGAAGGTCGTCAGCCCCGCGCCCGTCAGCGAGGTCGTCGGGACGAAGACGCCGACGTACACGGCGCCGGTCGCGGTCGTCGTCCAGGTGGTGCCGTCGACCGAGTAGATGACCGTGCCGGTCGCGCCGCTGATCGACGGCGTGCCGTTCAGGGTGAGCTGCGTGCCGTTGAACGAGGGGATCTTGTCGGTGAAGACGACGCCGCAGGCCGTGCTGTTCGTGCACGAGCTGTCGTAGGTCGCCGCGTTGCCGCCCGGCAGCGCGTTCTTGAAGACCGGCGCGAGGTTGCGCGAGCCGCCGTTCGCGAAGCGAACCGTGTAGGTGACGGTCGGCGCCGCGACGGTGCCCCCGACGACGGCGGTCTTCTGGACGTCGACGCGAGCGTCGACCGCGACCGGATCGCTGTACTGGCCGACGACCGTCGAAGACGTCTGCAGCGAGGTGCCGCTGCCGGCCGGGTAGACGATGTCCGGCGTGAGCAACGTCGTGATCGTTCCGCTCGCGCCCGAGTTCGCCGTGTACTGAACGCCGATCGTGATCGTGCCGTTGACGGCCGTCAGGAAGGGACCGCCCGAGTTGCCGGTGGCCAAATAGGTGTTGACCGCGGCGATCGTCGAGAAGGTCTGCGGCCCGCCGCCGGTATTGACGACGTACTGCGTGAAGGACGCCTGGCCGGCGGTGACGCCGTCGTTGGTGCCTTGCGTGCCGGTCAGCTGGAAGTAGCCCGAGCTGTTACCGGTGTTGGTGACCGTGTAGGTGTCGGTCATCGAGCCGCCCGGCGAGACGGTGTTCGCGCCCGGCGAGGCTTGCAGCGGGGAGATCGTCAGCGCCGGCGCGTTCTGCACCGTCGTCGTGACCGTGTTCGACTGCGAGTTGTAGGTGTTGGTGCCGTCGGAGTAGGTCGCCGTGGCGGTGTTCGAGATCGTCGTCCCGGCGGTCGTGCCGGAAGCGAGCGCTTCGACGCGCGGAGCGGCGACCGCCAGGCCGACGCCTAGCAGCGCCGTCAACAAGAAGGAGGTCCGCTTCATTTGACGCGGACCTCATAGACGTAGGCTTCGGTGCTCTGGGCGGCGAGCGCGCCGTCCTGAACGAAGCGGATCGTCGTGAAGGTCGACGGATCGGCCTTCTTCACGACCGCATTGCCTTGCGCGTCCTTGACGGTGACCGTCGGCGCGGCCGACCACGTCTTGCCGCCGTCGAGCGAGAACTCGGCGTGCGCCTTGGACGCACTCGCCGACCCCGCGACGTACGCCGTGCCGGGTTGGATCTTTTCTACCGTCAAAAGTTTGTATGCCCCGGAGTCGCCTCCGTTGCGCGCGATGATGCTCCAGCGGACGCGATCGCCCGGCCGCAGCTCGGTCTTTTCGACGGGGGTGAGCTGGGTTTTACCGTCCGTGGTGGTGGTAACGACCGAGCCGGTGAGTTTGAGCGTGACGGCCGGCTTTGCAAGCGCGATCCCGGGAAGGGAGAGCGCGAGCATCAGTGCCAGCGACGACGCCGCGAAGCTACGCAATTTGTCAACTCCTCGTAACGTGCGGAACGCCGCTGGTGCATACGTGCGCAGCGGCCGTCGCCGATCCTAACAGGCTACACGCGAGGAGGAAAGCCGATTGCGGACCTTTGGGCGAAAAGAAAACGGCGCCGTGACGCGCCGTTTACGAAATGTCCGCGCTGAGCGTCGCAACAGCGCGGGCGTAAACTTTCCGTTTTGCGCGTTACTGGGGCGGGAGGAGTCCCAACTCGGCGCGCGCCTGCTGCGCGATGTACTTTTCCGGCGAGTGCGACGCGGCGCGATATTGCTCGCGGGCCAAGCTGACCTTGCCTTGCTCGTCGTACGTCTGGCCGAGTAAGTAGTGGAGCGTGCCGTCGTCTGCGGCGACGCTGAGCCCCTTGAGGTAGGCTGCTTCCGCCAAAGCGAACAGGTGCTGGCCCGCATAATCGAAGCCGAGGTCGATGTACGCTTCGGGACGCGTCGGATCGATGGCGAGGGCCCGGTTGTAGAACACGATCGCGTCCTTCCAATCGCCGTTCTCGTCGAGCACGTAGCCGTGATCGACGAGCGCTTCGAACCCCATCGGGTTGAGCGCCAGCGCCTGGTCGATGTAGGAGGCACCCCGCGCCTGTTCGCCCTTGTGGAGGTAGGCGTCGCCCAGGTTGATGATCGCCGCGTAGTCCTTGGGGTCGCGGGCGAGGCACGCGTGGAGCTCACCGATCGCCTGGTCGTACTGGTCCGTCTCGACCAAAACGTTCGAAAGGTCGACGCGAGGTCCGCAACTGGTCGGCCGCAGGTTGACCACCTTGCGGTAGGCCAGCAGCGCCAGCTCGTTCTGGTGGAGGTACTCGTAGACGTGCCCGATCAGCGAGATCTTGTCGGCGTCGAGCGGGTTCTTGTCGATCGCCTCCTGGATCTCGGCGATCCACTGATCGATGTCCCCGAGCCGCTGGTGCTGGCGCACCAGGCCGGCATAGCCTTCGGCCAGCGGCAGGCTGCGCTCGAACTCGAGGGTCGCCTCCGGGACCCGGTCCTCGGCGGCGTACAGCGCGCCCAGCCGGTTGTGCGTCTCGCGGTCGGTGGGGTCGACCTTGACGACGGCCTTCCAGGCCGCCTCGGCCTTGCCGAAGTCGGGGACCCGGAAGTAGACGTCGCCCAGCAGCCGGCCGGCGGCGATATCGGTCGGGTGCTGCGCCACGTACGGCTGCAGCAGCGCCAGCGCGCCGGCGCCGTCGCCGGACGCCAGCTTGGCGCGCGCGGCGTCGACGAGGCCCGCGCCGTCGGCCACCGGCGCCGTGGCGGGTGGCGCGGGCCGGGCCGGGGCGGCCGTGGCGGCGACGAAGACGATCAGGGCGACGAACGCGCGCAGGAGACGCATGGGCGACCCCTCCTCCAGGACGGGCGTAGTGCATAGTATATCACGGTCCTGCGACCTTTCTCGCGGAGTGCCGGCCCGCCGCGGCGCCGAAGTCTGGGGGCGCTATGGCCACTACCACGCAGACGAACGGTACGGTCGGAACGACGCGCGTCGAGAGCGACTCGATGGGCAAGATCGACGTGCCGAACGACAAGTACTACGGCGCGCAATCGGCGCGCTCGCTCATCCACTTCGACATCGGGGACGCGCAAACGCCGCGCGACGTGATGCCGCGCGAGGTCATCCGCGCGATGGGCACCCTCAAGAAGGCCGCCGCGCTGGTCAACCACGACCTCGGCAAGCTCGACGCCGAGAAGACGGACCTGATCGTGCGCGCCGCCGACGAGGTGATCTCGGGCAAGCTGGCCGAGCACTTTCCGCTGCGCGTTTGGCAGACCGGCTCCGGCACCCAAACGAACATGAACGTCAACGAGGTCATCTCGAATCGCGCGATCGAGATGGCGGGCGGCGAGATGGGCTCGAAAAAGCCGATCCACCCCAACGACCACGTCAACATGTCACAGTCGTCGAACGACACCTTCCCGACCGCGATGCACATGGCCGCGGCGCAGGCGATCATCGACATGCTGCCGGCCGTCAAGGCGCTGCGCAACGCGCTCGACGCCAAGGCCAAGCAGTGGAAGGACATCGTCAAGGTCGGCCGCACGCACCTGCAGGATGCGACGCCGCTGACGCTGGGCCAAGAGTTCTCCGGCTACGTCGCGCAGCTCGATCGCGCCATCGTCGACATCGAGTTCGCGCTCGACCGGCTCTACGATCTGGCCATCGGCGGCACCGCCGTCGGCACCGGTCTCAACGCGCACCCCGAGTTCGCGGACCGCGCCGCCAAGAAGATCTCCGAGCTGACCGGCCTGCCGTTCCGCTCGCATCCGAACAAGTTCGCCGCGCTCGCTTCGCACGACGAGTTCGTGTTCGCCTCGGGCGCGCTCAAGCAGCTCGGCGCGGCGCTGATGAAGATCGCCAACGACATCCGCTGGCTGGCCTCGGGTCCGCGCGCCGGCATCGGCGAGCTGATCCTGCCGGAGAACGAACCGGGCAGCTCGATCATGCCGGGCAAGGTCAACCCGACGCAGTCCGAAGCGATGACGATGGTCGTCGTGCAGGTGTACGGCAACGACCTGGCCATCTCGTTCGGCGCCTCGCAGGGCAACTTCGAGCTGAACGTGTTCAACCCGGTCATGATCTACAACTTCCTGCACTCGTGCCGGCTGCTCAAGGACGCGTGCACGATGTTCCGCGAGCACGCCGTCGAGGGGCTGCAGGCCAACGAAACCGCGATCGCCGGATACCTGGGGCAGTCGCTGATGACCGTGACGGCGCTGGCGCCGCACATCGGGTACGACAAGGCGGCCGAGATCGCCAAGAAGGCGCACCACGACGGCACGACCTTAAAGGAAGCTGCGCTGAGCCTGGGATACATCAGCGGCGCCGACTTCGACAAGTTCGTCGTACCGGCCAATATGACACATCCGTGAGAACGGCTGGTTCTCGAGCGGAGAACAGAGAAGGCGCTGCGATGACCTCGCAGCGCCTTCTCCTCTTCTGCCTGCTGGCCGGCCTGACGGCCGCTCCCGCGCTGGCGCAGACGGCGACGCCCGACGCATCGCCCGCGACCGCGCCCGGTCCGGTCGCGACGATCGACCCGGCGCAGACGGCCCGCGCGCGCGCCGAGTTCGACGCCTGGCGCACCGGCACGATCGACCGCTCGCACTACGACGCGCAGCTCAACGCGAAGATCAGCGATGCGGATATCTCCGACATGGGCGGACACCTGCGCACCGTCGGCACCATCGCCTCGTTCACGCAGCTGCAGCGCGGCACGCAGAACGGTTCGAACTACTTCGTCTACAAGATCGTCGGCAGCGTACCGCCGCCGATCGCGATGGTGATCTCGTTCGATACCGCCGGCAAAGTCGACGGCATCTCGTTCCAGCCGCTCGTCACGCAACCGTCGCCGACGCCGGCGCCGTAGCGCCGTAGAGCCAGTCGAGCTCGTTGTAGTCCCGCGGTGAGCGATCGACCAGGTGCGCGTCGCGCGCCGGTTGATCGTCCGGATGGACGTGCCAGAACGCGCCCCACGCGCGCGCCGTCGTCTGTACGCGCGCCGTGCGCGCGACCCGCACCTGCTCGTAGGCGTGCAGTGCGCCCTCGACGGTGCGGTTGTCGCTGAGCGCATCCGCCAGCGCGACGGCGTCCTCGAGCGCCTGGCACGCACCCTGCGCGAGGTATTGCAGCATCGGATGCGCCGCGTCGCCGAGCAGCGTCACCCGGCCGCGGCTCCAGTGGTCGATCGGGAGCCGGTCGTACATCGGCCAGCGGCGGTTGCGGCGGATCTTCGTCAACGCCGCGCGCACCGGCGCCGTGGTGCCGCCGAAGGCCCGCTCCAACTCCTCGGCGGTCCCCCAGTCGTCGGTTCCGGGCCGGTAGCGATGGCTGCGAAAGACGGCGACTTGGTTGTAGAGCTCCCCGCGGCGGACCGGATACTGCACCAGATGCTTGTCGGGCCCCGTCCAGAACACGACGTTGTCGAGCCCGGCGTGGGTCGACATCTCGCCGATCGGAATCGCGCCGCGGTAGGCGACGTATTCGGAACAGATCGGCGCGCCGTCGTCGACGACGAACGAACGCACCGTCGACCACAGCCCGTCGGCGCCGACCAGCAGCTCGCCGCGCGCGGTCGTGCCGTCCGCGCAGCGCACCCGGACCAGCTCGTCGTCGGCGTCGACTTCGACCAGCTCCTTGCCGGTCTCCAAGGTGATGCGCTCGTGCGCGCGTGCGGCGCTGAGCAGCTCGGCCAGCAGATCCGTGCGGTGCATGACGACGTACGGGTAGCCGTAGCGCTCGACGAACGGCTGGCCGAGGTCGAGCTCGCACAGGCGCGTCCCCGCCAGCGCGTCCATCCAGACCAGGTGTTGCGGGAAGACCGCGTGCCGCGCCAACGCGTCGAGGATGCCCAACCGCTCGAGCGCGCGCGACGCGTTGGGGGCCAACTGCAAGCCGGCTCCGATCTCGCCGAACTCGGCCGCCTTCTCCAGCACCCGCACGGTGCGGCCGCGCTGCGCGACCGCCAGCGCGACGGCCAATCCGCCGATGCCGCCGCCCACCACCAGGACGGACGGCTCGCTCACGTGAGCTTGGCCTCGTCGGCGGCGTGGCCGGCGACGACGCGGCGTAACAAGCGGACCAGGCGGGTGCGGTCGGCCGCCGGCAGCGGTGCGAGGAAGTCGGCTTCGACGCGGTCGACGATCGGATCGGCGCGCTCGATCAGCCGCGTGCCGGCCGGCGTGATGCGCAAGCGCTTGGCGCGGCGATCGCGCGGGCTGGCCTCGCGCCAGATCAGCTGCTTCGCCTCGAGCCGTTCCAGGACCGAGCCCAGCGTCGACTTGTCGAACACGATCAGCCGCGAGAGGCGCGTGGCGTCGATCTCGGGGTGCGCGCGGATCGCCGTCAGCGCGGCGTACTGCATCGGCGTGAGATCGGATGTGCTCAGCGCCTCGGCGAACAATCCGCCGACGATCTGGTGGCAGCGCCGGATCAAGTGCCCCGGCAGTCCGTACAGGCGCGCCATCGACGGCTCGTCAGAACGGCCTCGCGAAGGATCGGAGTCGATCGCCGGGAGTCTGGCTGCCACCTGTTTGGCAGTATACGGATTGTTTCACCCGCACACAAGTGGGGCTGGAACGCGTTAGTCCAAGCGCCGCACGTAGTGGCGGTGCCCCGGGCCGTAGCCGCGGCGCTCGTAAAAGCGCTGCGCGGCACGGTTCTCCTCGACGACGTTGAGCGAGATGAAGCGCGAACCGCGCTCGCGCGCCCAGGCTTCGACGGCCGCCATCAGCGCGGCGCCGACGCCCGCTCCGCTGCGCGCGACCGCGATCTCCGAGACGTGCACGTACGGCTCGGCCGTGAAGAAGTCGCGCTCGGTGATCGCGTACAAGAAGCCGGCCCGCGTGCCGTCCGCTTCCTGCGCGATCAGAAACAGCTCGCCTTCGCGCGGGGCGACCAGCGCGCGCCGCATGACGCGCGCGGTCCCCACGATCACCTCGTCCGGCGTGTGCCCGTCGGCCGCGCCGTGCTCGACGAACCGCGGAACGAGCTCGACGACGAAGGTCTCGTCGTCGGGCCGCGCCGGGCGAATCGTCACTTCACGTGCGGCAGGACGTTCGACGGGGTGTACGGGAGGACGCCCAGGGCGAACGTCGCCACCGCGCAGACGGCGACCGCGATCCACGGCAGCGGGTTCGTCGAACGCTCGTCGCGCACGTGCGCCGCGTCGATGTTCGCGAACATCGCCCGCACGATCTTGAAGTAGACGTAGGCGGAGATCGCGGTGCCGATGATCAGCACGCCGGCCAGCCACGCGTAACCGGCGCCGACCGTCGCGGCCAAGATCAGGATCTTGCCGGTGAAGCCGATGGTCGGCGGCAAGCCGGCCAGACCGATCAGGAAGAACGTCATCGCCGCGGCCAGCCACGGGCGCCGCCCGGCCAGACCCGCGAAGCGGCCCAAGCCGACGACCGCGTCGCCGTCGCGCGACATCAGCGCGACGACCGCGAACGCGCCCAGGTTCATGAACGTGTAGCCGGCCAAGTACAGGAGCGCGTAGCGCAGCCCCAGCACGGTCGTCCCCGCGAAGGCGGTGACGATGTAGCCGACTTGCGCGATCCCCGAGTACGCCAGCAGGCGCTTCATGTCGGTCTGCGCCAGCGCGGCGAGGTTACCGATCAGCATCGAGAGCGCGGCCAGCACCCACAGCGGCAGCAGCAGCGTCTGCGCGTCGGCTTGCGGCAGCGCCGCGTAGGCGAAGCGCGCCAGCACCGCCAGCGTGCCCGCCTTGGTGGCGACCGACATGAACGCGGTCACCGGCAGCGGCGCACCCTCGTAGACGTCGGGCGTCCACGAATGGAACGGCACCAGGCTCAGCTTGAACGCGACGCCGACCAGGAACAAGCCGGCGCCGAGCGCGAGCAGCGGCGAGGGCGTCGCGGCCGCCAGGCCGGCGAACGAGACGGTTCCGCTCGCGCCGAACAGCAGCGCCGAGCCGTACAGCAAGAAACCCGACGCCATCGAGGAGAGCAAGAGGTACTTGAGGGCCGACTCGCGCGCCGTCGCGCGCGCCGAGATCGCGCACAGGCAGTACAGCGCGAGCGAGAGCAGCTCGAGACCCAAGAAGACGGTCAACAAGCTCGCCGCGCCGGCCATCAGCATCGCGCCGCTGGCGCTCCACAGCAGCAGCGCCGTGGTGCCGGCGACCTGATCGGTGCGCCCGATGCCCAGCGAGAGCAACAGCGTGCCGATCGTCGCGATGACGACGATCTCGCTGAAGACGATCGAGAAGCCGCCCTGCACGAACGCGCCGTCGAACGCGACCACGTCGTGCGGGTACTGCGCGGCCAGCAGCCAGCCCGCGCCGAGCAGCGCGAGGATCGCGATGGCGACGGAGACGGCGCGGCGGCCGGCACCCTCCCCGCGCAGGAACAGGTCGACGATCAGGATCAGCAGCGGCGCGCAGGCGACGACGATCGTCGGCAGCAGCGCGGTGTAGTCGCCGGCACTCGGCAGATTAACGAGCACGGGACGCCTCCACGGCCGGCGCCAGGCCGACCTGCGCGCCGGCGGCCGCCGGCGTCACCGTCAGCGCGCTCGGATTGACGCCCAGCCACACGAACGCGGCGACCAGCGGTGCGAGCGCCAGTCCTTCGCGCCAGCTCAGATCGCGCCGCACCGGCAGGTCGGGAATCTCGGGTCCGTTCATGATCCCTTGGTAGAGGCGCAGCATGTACGCCGAAGCGAGGATGATCGGCAGCAGCGCGACGATCGCCGGCCACACCAGGCCGCTCTTGAAGACGCCGGTCAGGATCAGGATCTCGCCGGCGAAACCGGCCAGGCCCGGCAAGCCCAGCGCGGCGAGGGCCGCCAGCACCAGCGCGCCGGCCAAGCGCGGATTGCGCGCGCCCAGGCCGCCCAGGCGGGTGACGTCGCGCGTCTCCTCGCGCTGCTCGACGGCGCCCAGCGTGATGAACAGCGCGGCGCTGAACAGGCCGTGCGCGACGATGTAGACCAGCGCGCCGGTAGAGGCCAGCGGCGAGCCGCTGAACACGGCGATCAGGATCAGTCCGAGGTGCGAGAGCGAGCTGTACGCGACGACGCGCTTCGCGTCGTTCGCCGCCAGCGCGGCCAGCGCGCCGTACAACAGCGAGGCCAACCCGAGCGCGATCATCAGCCCGCGCGCGTCGACCATCTGCGCCTGCAGCAGCGGCACCCCGATCACCAAGAACCCGTAGAGCCCGGCTTTCGATTGCACCGCCGAGACGACGGCGGCCATCACCGGCGGCAGCTCGGCGTACGTCTCCGGCATCCAGGTGTGGAACGGGAAGACCGGCGTCTTGATGAGGAACGCCAACGCGAACCCGGCGAAGATCCACGCGCCCCAGGTCGCACCGATGACCGGCGCCGGCGCGTGACCGATGACATCGGTGCTGCCGGCGACGACGCCGTAGGCGGCCGTCGCGAGCAGCAGCGCCAAGCCGCCGGCCAAGTTGTAGACGAGATACTTCCACGCGGCCCGCGCGTGCGACGCGTGATCGATCAGCACCAGGAAGACCGGCAACAGCATCAGGTCCCAGAACAGCGCGAACAGCAGCAGGTCCTTGGTGAGGAAGACGCCGTTCATCGCACCTTGCAGCACCAGCAGCTGCGCCGCCAAGGCGCGTGCGCGCGGGCTGGCCGGGATCGCCAGCGCCGCGCTGAAGGTCACCACCGCCAGCAGGGCCACGATCCAGACCGAGACGGGGCCGAAGCCGAGGTGGAACGCCGCGCTGAACGGGCGCGCCAACCAGTGCACCGAGACGTCGGGGACGCCGCCGGCGTAGCCGGCCAGCGCGGCGAAGAACGCGAGCGCGGCGACCAGGGCCGGGATCGCGCGCAGCGCACCCGTCGCCGTGCGCGGCAGCGCGTAGAGCGCGAAGCCGACGACGATCGGCACCAAGACCAGGGCGGTCAAGATCATCGGGCGACTCCGCTCAGCGTGTAGTAGGCGACGAAGCACACGACGCCGAGCGCGATCGTCAGCGCGTACACGCGCACCAGACCCGTCTCGAAGCTGCGGAACAGGTGGCCGAGCCACTGCGCCGAGATCGCCGCCTCGCGCACGCCGGCGTCGATGACGCGCGGGTCGACGAAGCGCACGAACCAGCTGCCCAGCGCGCGCGCCGGCCGCACCAGCAGCCAATCGTACGCGGCGTCGAAATAGTAGGCGTTGACGAGCAGCGCCGGGGCGTGGATCGCTTCGTTGCGCAAGCGCGGGACCGCGTTCGCGAGCGCCTCCCCGCGCCAGTAGCGCTGCGCGGCGACGGCGAAGCCGGCGATCACGACCAGCAGCACCAGCAGCGTCGAGACGGTCTCGCCGAACGGCGCGCTGGTGACCGGCCCGTTCGTCGTCCCGAAGAAGTCGCCGAAGAAGCGCGCCCAGGGGCTGCTCTCACCGCCCAGCCCGAGCCAGCCGATGAGGATCGAGAACGGGATCAGGATCGCGACCGGCAGCGACATCAGCCAGGCCGGCGCGTGGCCGTGGCCGGCCGGCTCGTGCTCCTCGGCGTGGCCGACGGCCGGCGCGGTGCCGGCCAGCTCCGGATGCCGAATCCCCAGATCCGACGGATCGACCTCGCCGCGATAGCTGCCCAAGAACGTCACGAACAAGAGGCGGAACATGTAGTACGCGGTGATCCCGGCGGTCAGCACGCCGATCGCGTACAGCCACGGGTGCCCCTTCTGCAGCGTCGTGTAGAGCACCAGATCCTTCGAGAAGAATCCGCTCAAGCCGGGGACGCCGCAGATGGCGAGCACGCCGACCAGCATCGCCCAGAAGGCGAACGGGAGCCGCGTGCGCAGCCCGCCCATCCGGCGCACGTCCTGCTCGTCGTGCAGCGCGTGGATGACGATGCCGGACGTGAGGAACAGCTGCGCCTTGAAGAACGCGTGGGTGAGGAAGTGCAGCACGCCACCCTCGAACGCGCCCACGCCCACGCCCATGATCATGTAGCCGATCTGCGACATGGTCGAGTAGGCCAGGATGCGTTTGATGTCCCACTGCACGCAGCCCAGGATCGCGCCGAGGATCGCGGTCAGGGCGCCGATCACGCCGACCAGCGCGCGCGCGTCGGGCGAAGCGTTCCACAGCGGGGCGAACCGCGCCACCAGGTAGACGCCGGCGGTGACCATAGTGGCGGCGTGGATCAGCGCCGAGACCGGGGTCGGGCCTTCCATCGCGTCCGGCAGCCAGGTGTGCAGCGGCACTTGCGCCGACTTGGCGGCGCAGCCGATGAACAGCCCCAGACAGACCAGGAACAGATCGGGCCCGCTGAACGCGGTGGGGAACTTGGTGAAGACGTCGGCGAAGCCGATCGCGCCGATGCGCGCGATGATGACGAAGATCGCGAACATGATGCCGACGTCGCCGACGACGTTCATGACGAACGCCTTGCGCGCGGCCGCGACCGCGGTCGGTCGTTCGAACCAGAACCCGATCAGGAAGTACGAGGCGAGGCCGACCAGCCCCCAACCGACCAGCAACCCGACCACGTTGTCGCTGAGCACCAGCGTGAGCATCGCGAACACGAAGAAGTTCATGTAGGCGAAGAAGCGCGCGAAGGCGCGGTCGCCGCTCATGTACCCGATCGAGTAGAGGTGGATCAGGAAGCCGACGCCGGTGATGATCAGCGTCCACACCAGCGAAAGCTTGTCCAGTTGCAAGCCGAAGGTCCACCCCGGCAGCCACGAGACGAGCGTGACGTGTGCGCCGCCGGCGCCGGTCGCGGCGCCCCAGCTGGCGGCGGTCGCGAGGAACGAGAGGCCGACCAGGGCGGTGCACTTCGGTCCCGTCCAGCCGCGCAGCTGCGGCCCGAAGGCCCAGGCCAGCACCGCGCCCAGCAGCGGCAGCAGCCAAATGACGAGCAGGAGCATGATCGGCGGCTAGCCCTTCAGGACCGCGACGTCGTCGACGTCCACGTGCGGCGTTTTGCGGAAGGTCACGGCCACGATGGCTAGGCCGATGGCGGCCTCGGCGGCGGCGACCGTGATCACCAGGAAAGCGAAGATGTGGCCGACGTTGTCGATCCACGCGCGCGCGTAGGCGACCAGCGCCAGGTTCGCGGCGTTGAACAGCAGCTCGATCGACATCAGCATGATCAGCGGGTTGCGCCGCACGATCACGCCGATCACGCCGATGCTGAACAGGACGGCCGAGAGGCCGACGTAGTACTCGGGTGCGACCGTCATCGCGCGGCGGACTCCTTGACGATCGCCTCGCGCTCGCCCGGACGCTTGCGGCGGCGGCGGGTGATCACGCCGGCCGGCCCCGCGTCGCCGGCGATCAGCACGACGCCGATCACGGCCACCAGCAGGATGAACGCGGTCGCCTCGAACGGCAACAGGTTGTCGTTGAAGAGCGCGACCCCGAAGTTCGCCACGCTGCCGAAGACGTCGGCGTCGCCGGTCGCGCCCGGTTGTCCAGGCGCGACGGTGACCGGCGAACGCACGATCGTGGCGACGACGCCGGCCACGATCAGCGCGCCGAAGACGATCGCCGGGACCAAGACGCCCTTGGCGCGGTCGGGCCCGATGTCGAACGGCGCGACGCCGCTCGAGAGCAGCGCGATGACGAACACGAACAAGATCAGGATCGCGCCGCTGTAGACGACGATCTGGATGACGGCCAAGAACTCGGCCTGCAGCGTGAGATAGGTGATCGCGAGCGCGACGAAGTTCACCAGCAGCCCGACGACCGAGTGCACCGGCCTGCGCGCGGTGATCGTGAAGAGGGCGCTGGCGACCATGACGATCGCGAGGATCGCGAACGCGATCATCCGGCCAGCCCTCGGCGCTGGTCGCGCAGGATGTGACCGCGGTTGGTCGCCTCGTAGCCGGTCGCGATGTCGACCGTGTCCTTGGCGCGGTACACGCCGCCCAAATCGGCGGGAATGCCGTTGGGGCGCTCGTCGGGCGGCGTGCCGACGCCGGCCTCCGGCGGCACCAGCAGCCGGTCCTTGGCGTAGACGAACGCGCCGCGGCGGTAGTCGGCCATCTCGAAGCGCGGGGTGAGCACGATGGCGTCGGTCGGGCACGCCTCTTCGCACAGCCCGCAGAAGATGCAGCGCAGCTCGTCGATCTCGTAGCGCGCCGCGTAGCGTTCGCCCGGCGAACGGCGGTCGGCCGGCGCGTTCTCGGCGCCCATGACGGTGATGGCGTTGGCCGGGCAGGCGATCGCGCACAGCTCGCAGCCGATGCAGCGTTCCTTGCCGTCGGCGTAGCGGCGCAGCTCGTGCAGGCCGTGGAAGCGCGGCGCGTGCTGCTTCTTCACCGACGGGTACTCGATCGTCGGCCGCTTCTTGAACAGGTAGCTGAACGTCGTCGAGAAGCCGCGCGCCAGGGCGCCGACGTTGAACAGATTCTTACGCATGCGAAGGCCACACGGCGACGATCGCCGCCGTCACGACGAGGTTGAGCGTCGCCACCGGCAGCAGCACTTTCCAGCCGAAATCCATCAGGCGGTCGTAGCGGAAGCGCGGCAGCGTCGAGCGCAACCAGATGTAGAAGAACAAGAACAACCCGGCTTTGATGATGAACCACAGCAGGCCCCACAAGCCGAACGAGGGGATGCCGAACGGCGCGTTCCAACCGCCCAGGAAGAGCAGCGTCGCCAGGCACGAGACGGTGATCATGTTCAGGTACTCGGCGATGAAGAACAGCCCGAACCGCAGCCCGGAGTACTCGGTGTGGAAGCCGCCCACCAGCTCGGTCTCGGCCTCGACCAGGTCGAACGGGGCGCGGTTCGTCTCGGCGACGGCGGTGATCACGTAGATGCAGAAGCCGACGATCTGCGGCACGATGAACCACAGCCGGTGCTGCGCGTCGACGATCGTGTCCAGGGCGGTCGAGCCGGCCAGGATCAGCACGCCGATCACCGACATCGTCATCGAGAGCTCGTAGGAGATCATCTGGGCGGTCGAGCGCACCGCGCCCAGCAGCGGGAACTTCGAGCCCGAGGACCAGCCGGCCAGCGAGATGCCGTAGACGCCGACCGAGGTCAGCGCGAAGATGAACAGCACGCCCGCGTTGACGTTGCCGACCGACCACGGCGTTCCGTCGCCGCCGGCCGAGAACGGGATGATGGCGAACGTCCCCATCGCGCAGATCAGCGAGATGAACGGCGCGATGCGGTAGATCAGCGGGTCGGCCGTCTCCGGCGTGAGGTCTTCCTTGAAGATCATCTTGACCGCGTCGGCGGCCGGCTGCAGCATCCCCCACGGTCCGACGCGATTGGGGCCCGGACGCATCTGCATCCAACCCATGATCTTGCGCTCGAACAGCATCGAGTACGCGAACGTCGTGATCACGACCGCCAACACGACGACCGCCTTGATCAAAACGATCAGCCAAAACGGCACGGAATTCATGCCAGCACCGCCGGCTTCAGGAGGCGGACCGACGGGTTGACCCCGAGCGTGTTGAGCGGGGCGGCGGGGAGGCCGTCGAGCAGCGCGACCGCGTCGCGCGGGACGCTCGGGTCGACCACGACGGTCAGATCGGCCAGCGACGCGTCGCTGCCGGAACTCACCGTGACGCTCTCGCCGTCGGCGAGAGCCCAGGCACGCGCCGTCTCCGGGTGGATGCGCACCCGCGGCCGCAGCCGCAGCGCACCCAAGCGCGGATCGTTGGCCAGCGTACCGCCGCCGGTGAAGCTGGCGCTCTCGGCGATGACGCGCAGCCGGCCGTTCTCGGCCGGGCGCGCGGCGCCGGCGTCGCCGGGTTGCGCGGCCGCGGGCGATTGCGACGGCGCGCGGCGCACCAGATCGCGCACCGTCTCGTCGAGCCGGTCGGGCGCGGAGAGCGGGACGTTCAGGCGCGCGGCCAGCTCGACGACGACGTCGCCGTCGGCGAGCACGCCGGCCGGCGCGCGAACCGCGCCGGCGACCGGCAGCACGTCGCCGGCCAGATCGGTCGTCGTGCCGGACTTCTCGAACGCGCTGCACACCGGCAGCACCAGGTTCGCGCGCTGCGCGGTCTCGGTCATGAACAGCTCGGTGACGACGACGAACGGCGCCGCGTCCAACGCCGCTTCGGCCAGCGCGCGGTCGGGGAAGCGCAGCATCGGGTCCGCTCCGAGGAACGCCAACAGCGCCAGCTTGCCGTCGCGCGCCGCTTCGAGCATCCCGCGCGTGTCGAGGCCGCCGCTGCCCGGGCGCAAGCCGAGCGCATCGGCGCCGCGCCCGTTCGGCGTCTCGGGAAGGACGAGGAAGTGCGTCGTCGCGCCGGGGAGCGCGCGCAGGACCGCGGTCAGCGGCCCATCGGCCTCGCGTCGCACGCCGTCGGAGATCACGACGACCGTTCCCGGCGCATCTCCCAGCGCGGCCCGCAGCTCATCGGCCGTCGTCGCGCGCGTCTCGGGGACGAAGCTGTTCGCCGGATAGTCGCCGGCCGAGATCAGCCGCGCGCCGTTGCGCGCGACGGCCTTGCGCACGCGCAGGTCGAGCACCGGCGCGAGCTGTGAAGGCGGCCGGCCGATGGTGACGATCGTCTGCGCTCGCTCGACGTCGACGTGGGTGACGCTCTGCGCCGACCGCACGACCGACTGCGCGCCGACGCGGGCGTCGAGGTTCTGCGTCCCCAAGCCGCGGAACAGCTCCGCCGCCAGCAGGATCTCTTCGTTGAGCAGCCGGCCGCCGCCGATCACGCCGATGCTCGCGCCGGCCTTCTTCAACTCGCCCGCCAAGAGGTCGAGCGCGTCGGCCCAGTCGAGCTGGGCGAAGCTCCCGTCGGGCTGGCGCAGCAGCGGCGTGGTGATCCGGCGCTCGTCGTCGACGAAGCCGATGTTGTAGCGCCCGCGGTCGCACAGCCAACTGTCCGAAATGGCGTCGTCCTCGGGGACGCTCATCGTGCGCAGCAACGTGTTGTTGCGCTCGTCGACGTACATCTGGCAGCCGACGCTGCACTGCGCGCAGGTCGTCGTCGTGCGGTGGTTGTCCCACGGCCGCGAGCGGAAGCGGTACGTCTTCGAGGTCAGCGCGCCGACCGGGCACAGCTCGGTGACGTTGCCGGTGAAGTCGGAGACGTACGGCTTGCCGGTCGCCGTCGCGATGATCGTGTGCGCGCCCCGGTCGTCGGTGCGCAGCGAGCTCTCCTGCGTGATGATCTGGTCGAAGCGCACGCAGCGCTGGCAGACGATGCAGCGCTCTTCGTCGAGCACGATCGTCGGGCCGAGATCGACCGCCTTGGGCTTGGGCAGCTTCGACTCGACCATTCGCGAGGCGCCTTGGCCGTAAGCCATCGAGTAGTCTTGCAGATCGCACTCGCCGCCCTTGTCGCAGATCGGGCAGTCCAGCGGGTGGTTCAACAGGAAGAACTCGAGGATCGCACGCCGGCCGTCGTCGACCTTGGGGTTGGTCGTGTGCACGACCATGCCGTCGGTGACCGGCGTGTTGCACGCGATCTGCAGCTTGGGCATCCCTTCGATCTCGACCAAGCAGATGCGGCACAGCCCAGCCGGGCCGAGCTTCTCGTGGTAGCAGTAGACCGGGATGTCGCGGTGGATCGTCTTGGCGGCCTCGACCAGCAGCGTCCCCTTGGGGACCTGCACGGCGACGCCGTCGATGGTGACGGTGACCAGGTCGGTCGGCACGGCGGTCGCGGACACTATACGGCGACTCTCTCTTCGGGCGAGCGCACGTAGGCGCGGAACTGGTGCTCGTAGCGTTTGATGACCGAGGCCAGGAACGGTTCGATCGAGTCGCCCAGCGCGCACAGATTGAGGCCGGTCAGCTGGTGCGCGGCGCTGACGATCACGTCGACGTCCGACTCGACGCCGCCGCCGGCCAGCAGCCGTTCCAGCGTGCGCTGGATCCAGTTCCCGCCTTCGCGGCACGGCGTGCACTGCCCGCACGACTCGTGCGCGTAGAAGCGGATCAGCGAGTACGCGGCGATCACGAAGTCGGTGGTGTCGTCGAAGACGACCATCGCGCCCGACCCGAGCATCGAGCCGGCTTTGGCCATCGTGTCGAAGTCGTACGCCAGGTCGAGGTGCTCTTCGAACAGGCACGCCGACGAACCGCCGCCGGGCTGCACGCCCATGAACGTGCGGCCGGGGCGCAAGCCGCCCGCGCACTCCCAGATCAGCTGGCGCAGCGTCGTGCCGAGCGGCACCTCGTAGTTGCCGGGCTTGACGACGTGACCGGAGATCGAGACGACCTTGTAGCCCGGCGAACGCTCCGGTCCGACCTTGGCGAACCACTCGGCGCCGTTCTTCATGATGTACGGCAGGTAGGCCAGCGTCTCGACGTTGTTGACGACGGTCGGCTCGCCGTAGAGTCCCTTGACCGCCGGGAACGGCGGCTTGAGGCGCGGCTCGCCGCGCCGTCCTTCGAGCGAGTTGAGCAGCCCCGTCTCCTCGCCGCAGATGTACGCGCCGGCGCCGCGGTGGATGGTGAACTCGAGCCGTTTGCCGCTGCCGCAGACGTTCTCGCCGATGAAGCCGGCCGCGCGCGCCTGCGCGACGGCGTCGCGCATGATCTGGTAGCCGCGCTTGAACTCGCCGCGGATGTAGATGTAGGCGTGCTCGCAGCCGATCGCGTACGCGCCGATCAGGATCCCCTCGATGATCTGGTGCGGGGTCTCCTCGAGCAGCATGTGGTCCTTGAACGTGCCGGGCTCCGCCTCGTCGCAGTTGCAGACCATGTAGCGCGGCCGCCCGTTGTTCGGCAAGAACGACCACTTGCGGCCGGTCGGGAAGCCCGCGCCGCCGCGGCCACGCAAGTTCGATCCGCTGCACAGATCGGCGACGGCCTTCGGTTCCATCGCCATCGCCCGCGTCAACTGCTCGTAACCACCCTGCTGACGATACACGTCGATGTCGCGCAGGTTGAGCTGCCCAATCCCCTTGGTGAGAACAGCAGTAACGAGGTCGCTCATGGCTAGTGGTGTCCGTCCTCGGCGAGTTCGGGGCGCAGCGTCGTTTCGTGGACGAGGCGTTCCTTCGACCGCTCTTCGTACTGCGGCTTGCCGACGATCAGGTCGAACATCGTGATGCCGCTGGGGTCGCCGATGCCGCCGGCGTTGTTGGGATCGCTCACGCCGCGCGCGCCGGGCGCCTTGAGCCCGGTGTCCTGCGCGACTTTCCAGGTGCGCCCGGGCTTGACGGTCTGCGCCAGCGGCTGGATCGCGTGCGTTCCCGCGCGCAGGTCGGCCAGCAGCTGGTCGACCTTCTCCTTCGTCAGGTCGTAGACGAACTCGAGGTTGACCTGCGCGCACGGCGCGCGGTCGCAGGCCGCCAGACACTCGACTTCCTCGTACGAGAAGACGCCGTCGTCGGTCGTCTCCAAGTGCGCCACGCCGATCTTCGCGCGGCAATGGTCGAGAATCTCTTGCGCGCCGTTGAGCAGGCACGAGAGGTTGCGGCAGACCTGCACCATGTACTTGCCGACCGGGCGCCGGAAGAACAGCGTGTAGAACGAGAGCGTCGACTCGACGGTGGCCAGCGTCTCCTCGAGCGTGTGCGCGATGACGGCCACCGCGTTGGCGGAGACGTAGCCCTCGTGCTCCTGGAACAAGTGGGCCATCGGCAGCAGCGCCGAGCGCTTCTGCTCGTACTGGGCGAGGGTCGCGTCGATCTCCGGCCGCAAGCGCGCGTACAGCTCGTCGAACGGATGACCGGGACGCAGCAGGTGCGGCGACCAGTCGGCGACGGCGTCTGAACCCGGATGCACGCCGATGGCGGCGTCTGCCTGCGTACTCACCGACCCTGTCCTTCGAGATGCGATACGTGTGCTGCGGCGCGCGACATTGACTTGACGGCCTTCGTATGAAAAAGCCGCGGGGCCTTCGGACGATGCGTCAAAGCGGGGCGCCGCCGGAAGGCGAAGCAAGCGAGCTGTGCGAAGCGGCGCCGCGGAGGGTTGCCATGCGCCTGTTCACGATCTCCGCGCTGGCCGGCGCCGCGTTGCTGCTGGCCCACCCCGTCGCCGCGCAAGTGCCGACGCCCGCGCCGGCCGGCGGCACGCCCGACCGCATGCCGTTCGCGATCCCCTACGGTCCGTCGATCACCGCCGCGCGCGCGGCGCGCGTCGTCGACGCGGTGCTCGCCGAAGCGGCGAAGCATCCGTCCTGGGCGTTCGCGATCAGCGTCGTCGACCCGCACGGCGAGCTGGTCTACTTCTACCGGATGGACGACGTCCAGTACGCCTCGATCGCGATCTCGCAAGGCAAAGCGCGCACCGCCGCGCGCTTCCGGCGCGAGAGCCGCGTCTTCTACAACGCCGAGGAGAGCGGGCACCCGTACGTGTCCACGCTCGATCCGGGTCTGGTCGCCTCGCCCGGCGGCTTCCCGCTGGTCGAGAACGGACACATCATCGGCGCCGTCGGCTGCAGCGGCGGCACGGGCGATCAGGACGCGACGGTCTGCAAGGCCGGCGCCGAGAGCATACGGTGACACGTGGCGCGGCGATCGGTTAGCGATCGACCTCGCCGAAGACCGGATCGAGCGAACCGATCATGACGACCATGTCGGCGATCAGCTCGCCCAGCGCGATCTTCTTGAGGACCTGCAGGTTGTACATCGACGGCGGCCGCGTGCGCACGCGCCACGGCCGGTTGTCGCCGTTCGAGACGACGTAGTAGCCGAGCTCGCCGCGCGGGCCCTCGACGGCCTGGTAGACGTCGCCGGCCGGCACGCGGAACGATTCGGAGACGAGCTTGAAATGATGGATCAGCGCCTCCATCGAGAGCGCGATCGTCTCTTTCGGCGGCGGCGCGAACTTGGTGTCGGTCATCTGCCAGTTGCCGGGCGTGTCGAGCTCCTTGCGCACCTGGCGGATGATCCGCATCGCTTCGTCCATCTCGTCCAGCCGGACCAGGAAGCGCGCGTAGGCGTCGCCTTCGGTGCGGGTCGGGACGTCGAACTCGTAGCGGTCGTAACCGCTGTACGGGAACGCCTTGCGCACGTCGTACGCGATCCCGGCCGCGCGCAGGATCGGCCCGGTCATCCCCCACGCGACGGCGTCCTCGGCCTCGAGGATGCCGACGTCGATCATGCGGTCTTGCAGGATCGGGTTCTTCTGCAGCAGGCCGCGCAGGTCGCGCATGCGCGGCTCGTACATCGCGATGACGCCGTCGAGCTTGTCGAGGAATCCCTTGGGCAGGTCTTGCGCGAGGCCGCCCACGCGCAGGTAGTTGGGGTGCATGCGCGCGCCGCCCGAGGCCTCGAACAGATCCAGGATGCGCTCGCGCAGGTCGAAGGCGTAGAAGAAACCGGTCAGCGCGCCCAGGTCGATGCCGCCGGTGCCCAGCCACACGCAGTGCGAGGCGATGCGCGAGAGCTCGGAGAGCAGCACGCGGATCTGCTGCGCGCGCTCGGGGATCTGTCCGTCGATGCCCAGCAGCTTCTCGACCGCCAGGTAGTAGCAGAGGGCGTTGGTCAGCGGCGAGAGGTAGTCCATCCGCTCGATGACGGTGGACGCCTGCGACCAGAACAGGTTCTCGGCGCTCTTCTCGATGCCGGTGTGCAGGTAGCCGATCTCGGGCGAGGCCTTGGTGACGATCTCGCCTTCGATCTCGGTGATGACTTGCAGCACGCCGTGCGTCGAGGGGTGCTGCGGGCCCATCGAGAGGACCATGCGTCCATCGGTGCTCTCGACGACGTCGACGGCGTAGCCGGCGGTTGACGGCGCGATCGTGCTCACGCGTTGTCCTTCGTGTTCAGGTTGACGGGGCGTTCGGCCAATTCTTTCGCGCTGGCGTCGCCGGCGGTCACGCTGGCGCCGGGGTGCACGCCGGTCTGGGCCGTTCGACCCGCTTCGGCGGCCGTCTTCACTTCGCGGCTGCGCGCTTCGAGCAGCTGCTTCTGCAGGGCGGCGGCGGCGCGGCCGGAAGCGGGCGTGCCGGCGGCGACGTTCGACTTGAGCGCGAACGAAGGCCGCGGCGTGCGTTCGCTGGCCGGGCCGCGCAGCGGGTAGTCCTTGCGCAGCGGGTAGCCTTCCCAGTCGTCGGGCATCTGGATGCGGCGCATGTCGGGGTGATCTTGGAAGCGGATCCCGAACAAGTCGAAGACTTCGCGCTCGGCCCAGTCGGCGGCCGGCCACAGCGCGACCGCGGTCGGGACTTCCTGATCCACGTCCACGCCGCACAGCACGCGTACGCGCGCCGGCGCGCCGACGTCGCCGATGCTGGACTCGCGCGTCGGCAGCGCGAGCAGATGGTAGACGACGTCGAAGCGCGGCTCACGCTCGAGGTAGTCGACGCCGCCGATGTCGGTCAGCTGGGAGAAGCCTTGCGCCTTGAGCTCCCGCAGCGTCGCGATCAGCGCGTCGGGCGTGACGCGCAGGATGCGCGCGTCGGCGATGGTCGGCCGGACCGCGGTCGGATCGACGGCCGTCGAGCCGGGCGGTGGGGTCTGCGAGCTGGGCATCGGTTACGCTCGCGCCAGGATGCCGCCGCGGCCACCTTGCTTGATCTGCTGTTGGATCAAGTTGACCGCGTAGAGCAGGCCGTCGGGCGTGGGCGGGCAGCCGGGGACGTAGACGTCGACCGGGATGACGGTGTCGACGCCTTGGATGATCGCGTAGTTGTCGAAGACGCCGCCGCTCGAGGCGCAGGCGCCCATCGAGATCACCCACTTGGGGTCGGCCATCTGGTCGTAGAGACGCTTCACGATCGGGCCCATCTTCTTGGAAACCCGGCCGGAGACGATCATCAGGTCGGCCTGGCGCGGCGAGGCCCGGAAGACTTCCGAGCCCAAGCGCGCGATGTCGTACTCGGGCGCGGTCGCGGTCATCATCTCGATCGCGCAGCAGGCCAAGCCCATGGTGAGCGGCCAGACGCTGGAGGATTGCGCCCAGCGAGCGACCGAGTCGACGGTGGTGAGAAGAAAATCTCCGCCGCTACCTAGCGCCATTGGAAACCGCCTCGCTTCCAGACGTAGGCGTACCCGATGGCCAGGACGATCACGAAGCTCACCATCTCGGCCAACCCGAACACCCGCAGCGCGTGCATCTGCACCGCCCACGGATAGAACGAGGCCGCCTCGACGTCGAAGACGACGAACAGCATGGCGATGACGTAGAATCGAACAGGGAAGCGGCCGGAGACGTCGGACGTCGGCTCGACGCCGCACTCGTACGCTTCGGACTTCACCGGGTTCGGTTTGCGGCGGCCGAGCAGGCCGGGCAGGAGACAGAACGCCAGGGCGGCGAGGAACGCCAGCGCCAGGTAGATCGCGACGGGTCCATACCCGATTCCAGAGGGAGACACGACCTGACCATATACACGAAGTTCACGCGCGTCGCCTCCGTCCTCGGTCTCGGAGCCGCGGTCGTCTTGTTGGGCGCGAAAGGGTGTGACAACCCCAACGGCCAGGGTGTCACCGACACCGGCACGGTGGTCGGTCGCATCGTCGAAGCAAACGACCCGACCTTGCCCGTCCCGGCGGCGCAGGTCACCATCGGCTTGCGCACGATCCGCATCTCGCCGGCCGACAAAGGCGGGTTCCGCCTGCTCGACGTGCCGACCGGCACACAGACGATCGAGATCAGCTCGCCCGGCTATCAGTCCTACTCGGCACAAGTCGTCGTACACAAGGACCAGGTCAGTGACGTGGGTCCGATCGGACTCGCGTCGGTGACCGGCGTTCCGCACTGACCGCGCTCGACGTCCTGGCGGGACTCGCCGGCCTCGCGATCGTCGTGATCTCGGTCGGCGACCTGTTCCTGTCGGTCATCGTGCCGCGCGCCATCGGCGGTCGCTACCGTCCGAGCACGCGCATCTCGCGCCTGGGCTGGCGGACGTGGCGCGCGGTCGCGCTGCGCATCAACGACCCCGAACGGCGTGAGGACGTGCTCGGAATGTTCGCGCCCGCACTGCTGGTCTCGCTGCTGGTCGTGTGGGTCGCGCTCGAGATCCTCGGCTTCGGCCTGGTGTTCTGGGCGTTGCGCGCGCAGATCCATCCCCATCCCGATCTCCCCAGCGCGATCTACTACGCGGGCACCTCGCTGCTGACGATCGGCTACGGCGACTTCGCCCCGATGATGATTCCGACGCGCCTCTTCTCGCTGATCGCCGGCGCCGCGGGGCTGGGCACGTTCGCGATCGTGACGACCTTCCTGTTCCAAACCTTCGCGGCGTTCCAGCGCCGCGAGTCGTTCATCGTCTCGATCTCCGAGCGCACGGGAGCGCCGCCCAGCGGCCTCGAGTTCGTGCTGCGCCACGTCAAGCTCGGGCTGCTCGACGACGTCTCGCCGATCTTGCGCGAGGCGCAGCACTGGATCGCCGAAGTCCTCGAGACGCACCTGGCGTACCCGTCGCTGACGTACTTTCGTTCCAGTCACGACGACGAGTCCTGGATCGGCACGCTGGGCGCGATCCTCGACGCCTCGACGCTGCTCATCACCACGCTCGACATCGACAACTACGGTCAAGCCGTCATCACGCTGCGGCTGGGCACGCACCTGGTGCGCGACTTCACCGGCTTCTTCCGCCTCGATACGACGCAGGCCGTCGGCGTCGAGCCGCCCGAGTTCGAAGCCGCCTACAACGAGCTCCGCGAGGCGGGCGCGCCGCTGCAGCCGCTGGAAAAAGCGTGGCCGGCCTTCGCCGAGCGCCGCGCCACGTACGCGCCGCAGCTCGACACGCTGGCCCGCTGGTGGCGCATCCCGCCCGCGCGCTGGATCGGCGACCGCTCGCGCCCGCGCCTGCACATCAACGTCGGCATCACACACTAGCCGCGGCGCGCCGGGCGCGGGTGACGATCGGCCACGCCGCGAGCGCGCCGGCGAAGAAGATCGCGGCGCTGAAGACGATCGCGCCGGCGAGACCGGACGCGTCGGCGATGACGCCGCCCACCGGCGCGCCCAGAGTCTGGCCGACCGCGAACGAGGTCGTGATGACGCTCAGCGCGCGCACGTATTCGTTCGCGCCGGCGTAGCGGCGCGTCAGCGCCGAGGTCTGCGCCGGTCCGCCGACGGAGCTGCTGCCGACGAGCACGGCGCTGACGATCGCGCCGACCAGTCCGCCCCATACCAGCGAGAGCGCGCCGACGCCGCCCAGCGCCATGCACAGCGCGAGGGTCGCACCGCGCCGCGAACGGTCGAGCGCGCGGCCCCACAGATCGGACCCGACCGCGGACGCGCAGCCCAGCAGCACCCACGCGATCGCCAGCGCGAGGGCGCTCGCCAGCAGCGCGTGCGCGTAGGCCGGCGCATAGGTGAAATAGCTGGCGAAGGCGAGCCCGAAGAGCGTGTACTGCGCGGCCAGGATCACCAGCGCGACGCGATCGCTGCGCGTGCTGGCGGCCGTCGCTTGCGTGACCGTTCGCTCCGGCAGCGCGCGGTGCAAGCCGACGATCCCGATCGCGGCGACGACGGCCATCGCGACCCAGATGACGCGCCAGCCGCCGGCGTGCGCCGCCGCGATCGGCAGCACCGCCCCCGAGAGCGCGATCCCGACGCCCCCTCCGCCCCACAAGATCCCCGACGCGCGGCCACGCAGCGCGGGCGGCACGACCGAGAGCGCGAGCCCGATCGTCAGCATGGTCGCGACGCCTTGCGCCAGCCCGTTGACGAAGCGCGCCGCCGCGAGGCTGCGCAGCTCCGGCGCCAGACCCGACGCCGCCAGCGTGAGCGCGATGAAGACGAGCGCGACGGTGTTGACGCGCCGGCGCTGCCAGGCCGGCGGAACGAACATCATCGCGATCAGCGCGACCAGGTAGCCGGCGAAGTTCGCCGCCGCGACCAGACCGTAGAGCGAGTACGTCCCCGGAAAGTCGTGCTTGACGAACGGGAGCAACAGCCCGAACGAGACGCGCGAGAACCCCACCAGCCCGACGAACGTCCAGGCCGACCACCACACCGCGCTGGGCAGGCCGAGCGGCCCCGATCTCCTCATGGTCGTCTTGGACCCGTCGATCCGCGAGGAGGCTGCGGTCGCTCAGAGATACTGCATGCCGTTCAGCTGCACCAAACACTTGCGGCGCGCGTCGAGGACGTAGAGCGAACCGCGGTAGCTGCGGACCGCCCCGCCCAGCCGGCGCACGATCGAGACCGCGACCAAACCCTTGAGCGCGTAGACCTCGTCGTCCGTCGAGAAGTATAACACGCCCGGCGCGGCGGCGATCGAGCGCACGCGCACGGCGGACGGGAGCCGAATGACGACTTGCAGGTGCGCGTCGTGCCATCGGTAGATGGCGTGCATGGTCGCGAAGTAGAGCGACCCCGCGACGTCGGTGACCGCGGTGACCGGTTCGTCGACCTCGACCAGGCTGCGGACGGTACCGTCGGCGCTGATCTCGACGACGCGGTGCGCGAACGTCCCGTCGAGTGCCGCCGAGCCGTACAGGTAGACGCGCCGCCGGTCGACGGAGCCGGCGATGCGGCTGATCGGCGCACCGGCCGGGAACGGCAGCAGCGACTGCACCGCGCCGCCGCGATAGCCGGACAGGCTCGACGCGGTCAACAGCAGCAGCGCGTCGCTGCCGTCGACCGCCACGCCGCGCAGCCCCGCGACGTGCGCGAGCGGGACCGCCAGGACGGCGCGCTCGGTCGGCACCAGCGCGAACACGGTGCCGGCGTCGGCAAAGACGACGCGCCCGCCGCCGTCGATGTCGAAGTCGTCGGACGGCGCGGTGCCCAGCCGGTCGAAGTCGGCCGGCGTGAGGATGCGGCGCAGCGTGATCTGGCCGGGCCGTCCGGCGAGCGAGAACGCGACGTTCGCCACGCCGCCATCGGGCGGCGGCGGGTGCGGCGTTCGCGCGCTGTGCCACCACGCGAACGACAGCACGGTCACGCCGACGGCGAGCCAGGGCCAGAGCGCCCACCGCGCGCTCACAGGCCTCTTCCGTCGAACACACGTCCCGCGATCGTCGGATGGCTGCTGAGCTGGATCAACACCCCGCAGGTGGGGCTGCTCGCGCAGGTGGGGGAATGCCGCTCGCTCGACGCGCCCCACCGATCTCCGAGGACGCGGCTCTGCTGGACCGGCGTCGAGGAGGTCGTGCCCGGCGCGGCGGTTTCCGTGACCGCGGGCGTCGACGCCGCGGCCGCCGTCGCGACCGGCGCGGCGGCGACGGCGACCGGTGCGGCGACGGCGAGCGGTGCCCCCGCGGCGACCGGCGCGACTTGCACGACTTGAACCGACGGCGCGTTGCGCACCACCTCGGGCGCGTAGACGACGGAATGGATCGGGGCGCTTTCCCACGGTGCCCTCTCGTACGCGACGACCGACGAGTCGACGCACGCGCCGTGCAGGTACTGGTGCAGCTCGACCGGCGTCCCGTCGCGGTTGAACACCCATGAGACGGCGTACTTGGTGATCTTGTCCTCGAGCAGCTCGGCCACGAACTTCTGCGCGGCGTCGAGCCCGTCGAACTCGCGCCAGGCATGGCGCGAGAGCGCGTCCTTCACGCTGCGCGCGGCCTTGAGATCTTCCGGCAGGATCTCTTCCGGGTTGACGTACTTCTCGCCCGGGATGAACGGGAGCGCGAGCCCGACCAGATTCTCGGCCACCCCTTGCGCGAGCATCGTGCGCTCGTGCATGACGATCTCGGGAGACGAGGTGACCGCGGCGCGCATGAACTGCCACGTCTCGCCCTTGGGCAGCGCGGCATTCTCTTGGACCAAGTGGGCGCGAATCGCGTCACGATACTGCGCGCGGTAGCGTTCGTACTCCGGCGAGCCTTTCGGGTAGCGCCGCTCCGCCGCGAAGAAGCGCTGCAGGTCGGCGCTCTCCTTGCGCATGACGAGCAGGTGCGCGGTGAGATCGTCGCTCGCCGCGTCGACGCCGTACGCGGCCGTCTCGCGAGCGACGTCGGCCATATTGTAGATCAGCGTGAGCTCGTCGACGCCCGGCAGCTCCGAGATCGTCCCGATCCCGGTCATCGCCAGCGTTTCCGCGACGTCGCCGACTCGCAGCGCCGGTCGCGTCGCCTCGGACGCGGATGCGCTCGCCTCGGTGCTGTCGCTGGGCGCGCCGGTGCACGGCGGGTAGTTCGGGAAGTCGCCGGTGTCGTAGCCGAGGGTCGGCGGCTCGGGCACGGTCGTCGGCGGGGCCAGCGGGACGCTCTGGCCGCCCGGCGTCGGAGCGGTCGTCGGCGCCGGCGTTTGGTCGAGATTGCTTTCGTCGTCGTCCGCGCGGTGCTGCAGGTCGTCGACGCTCCGGGCCGCGGCCGCCGGGTCCTGCGCGGCCTGCGCCTCGACCGCGCGCGCCGAGCTCTGCAAGCTCTGCACCTCGCGCTGCAACGGTGCGGCGGCCGGCAACGCCGGCGTACTCTGGATCTTCAGCTCCAGGTTGTTGATCTGCAGGTCGAGGCGCTCGATACGCACCGGGAGCGGCTCCGGCTCGGGGCCGACCGCCAGCGCCGCCGTGGCCAAGGCCGCGCCGATGCCGCAAACCAAGACACAGCATCGCACCATACCCACACCGCCTCTCGGCGCGACCGGTACCGTCGTGACCGGAGTATAGCAGGTTATGCGGTGCGCCGCGTCAGCGGCGGCGGGCCTCGACGACGCGCGGGTGGGCGGCGAGGAAGCGCGTCGCCTCGTCGATCGGCGTGGCGAAGCCGATCGCGCGCTCTTCCTCGAAGCGCGACTCGGCGATGCCGATGACGACGCCGTTGGACTCGTCGAAGACGGGGCCGCCGCTCTCGCCGGGGATGATCGGAACGTCGAGCTCGAGCGAGCCCTTGCGCACGCTGGCGACGCGGCCGGTGTAGAGCGAGACGGTGCGGCCGAGCTTCTCGTCCTCGAACGCATCCGGGATCGGGTAGCCCAGCACGCCGATCGGCGTGCCGGGTTCGACGCTCGTGCTCGCGCCGAGCGCGGCCACCGGCCGGTTCCGAATCGGGACGTCGACGATAGCGAGGTCCTCGTCCTCGCCGGTGGTCGCGACGACCTTGGCGTGCGCGCGCGGGCCGTCGCCGACGATCGCGACCAGATCGCGCGCGTCGGCGACGACGTGCGCGTCGGTCAGGATGCGCGAACCCCACGCGCCGCTCTCGACCACGACGCCGCTGCCGTAGGCCTCGTCCCACTGGCCCTTGCGTTTCGGGTCGTCGGCCGGGATCTTCATGGTGAACAGCACGACGGCGGGGTGCAGCTTCTCGTAGAGCTGGACGAAGCGATCCTTCGACGCGACGGCGGGCGGCGCGGAGGTCGCCGTGCCCGCGCCGCTCGTCGCGGCGTGCGCGCACGCGGTCCCGGCGAGGGCGCAGAGCGCGAGCGCGGTCAGCCGCGCGGCGCGACGCGCGCTCATGACAGCCGCTCCGCGATCGCGGCGCGCAAGGCCTCGATCCCCTCGCCGCTGGCGGCGCTGACCTCGATCGCATCGGCCGGCAACGCGGCCCGCGCCGCCGCGTCGAGCCGGTCGACCTTGTTGAAGACGTCGATCACCGGTTTCTCGTCGAGACCGAGCTCGCGCAAGATCGACTCGACCGAGGCCTTCTGTCGCGGCCAGTCGGGGTTCGCGGCGTCGTGCACGTGCAGCAGCAGGTCGGCCGCGTCGAGCTCTTCGAGGGTGGCGCGGAAGGCGTTGACCAGCTCGTGCGGCAGCGCGGTGATGAAGCCGACCGTGTCGGCCAGCCGCACGTTGACGCCCGGCGCGATGTAGGCGCGCCGCAGCGTCGGGTCGAGCGTCGCGAACGGCTGGTCGGCGACGAAGGCGCGGTCGCGCTCGGCGCTTCCCGCCAAGCGGTTGAGCAGCGAGGACTTCCCGACGTTGGTGTAGCCGACCAGCGCCACGAACGGATCGCCGCCGCGCCCGCTGCGCCGCGTCTCGCGTTGGCGCCGCACGTCGTCGAGCTGACGCTCGAGCAGCGTCACCCGCTGCGCGATCCGGCGACGGTCGGTCTCGAGCTTCGTTTCGCCGGGGCCGCGCGTGCCGACGCCGCCGCCCAGCCGCGAGAGCGCGGCGCCGGCGCCGATCAAGTTCGACTGGCGATAGCGCAGCTGCGCCAGCTCGACCTGCAGCTGCCCTTCGCGCGAACGCGCGTGCTGGGCGAAGATGTCCAGGATCAGCATCGTGCGGTCGACGATCGGCAACGGCACCACCTTCTCGAGGTTGGTGCGCTGGCGCGGCCGCAGGTCGTTGAAGACGAACAGCACGTCTGCTTTCAGCTCCTCGGCGCGCTCGGCGATCTCGCGGGCCTTGCCGCTGCCGACCAGCGTCGCCGGATCGACGTGCGGCAGCTTCTGCACGACCTCGCCGACGATCTGCGCGCCGGCCGCGTCGGCGAGCGCCTCGAACTCGGCCAGCTCCGGCGCCAGCGGACGCTGCGGGTCCTGCAGGTCGACCGCGACCACCAGCGCGCGCTGAGCCTGCGGCCCGGTCGGATAGAGCCGCCGGTGCTCGTCGCGCATGTCGGTCACGTCGGCACCGCGCGCAGCGTCGCGATCAGCCACGCCAAGCCCTCGTTGTAGCGCGGCCCGGGCCGTTCGAGCAGCGCCGCGTCGGCGAGCGTGTAGACGTGCCCGTCGCGCACCGCGCGCAAGTCGCTCCACGGCGCTCGGCCGCGCACGCTCGCGAAACCGACCGCGCCGTCGACGATCAGCGCGTCGGGCTGCGCGACGACCAGCGCTTCGTCGCTGTAGGGCGCGTAGGCCGCGTGCAGGTCGGCGGCGTTGCGCCCGCCGGCCATCGCGATCAGCGTCGCGATGTAGGACCCGCTCCCGACGGTGAAGGTCGGATCGACGCCGAGCACCATGAACACGCGCGGAGCGTGCGCGCGACGCGGCACACTCCGCACCAGGGACACGGTTCGGGCGCGCAGCGCGGCGATCACGCGAGCGGCGCGGGCCGGTTCGGCGACCAGCGCGCCCAGGGCGTGCAGGTCGGCGAAGATGCTGGCGTAGTCGTCGTCGGGCAGCAGCACCACGCGCACGCCGGCGCGCTGCACGTCGGCGACCATGGCGCGCTGCGCCGCGATCCCGACGACCAGGTCGGGGTGCAGCGCCAACAGCCGTTCGGCGGCGACCGACGAGAACGACGCGACGACCGGGATGCGCCGGGCCGCCGGCGGGAAGTCGCTGTAGGCGGACACGCCGACGACACGGTCGAGCACGCCCAGCGCGCCCAGGTCTTCGGTCAGCGAGGGAGCGAGCGAGACGATGCGCTGTGCGCCCGCCACGGCAGGCGCCGGCCGCGCGCCGGCCAGAACGGTCGACACGAGCAACAGCACGGCGGCGAGAACGCGCGAGGGCACCCTTCGGTCTTCGGCAGTTACGGTGCGTCCACCGGCCTGCCGATCGCGCGCAGGTCGACGGCGAAGCCGGCCACGACCAATTCGACCCGTTCGGCCCGTTGGGCCAGCGCGCGCACCAGCCGACCTTGAGCGTCACGAAACAGGCGGCCGAGCCGCGTTGCCGGGACGATACCCCACCCGGTCTCTTCGGCCACGACGATGACGTCGGCCCGCGCGTGCGCCGCCGCGTCGACGAGCGCGGCGCCGCGCGCGTCGAGCGTGGCCAACGCGGCGACCGCATCGGCCTCGGCCCCGGCGCCCAGCGCCAGCAGCTCGGAGGACAGCCACGTGCCGAGCGCATCGACGAGGATGCACGTCTGCGCATCGCTGCCGCGCAGCAGCTCGATCAGCGCGGGCGCGCCGGGCGTCGCGGTTTCGACCAGCGTCCAGTCCGCCGGCCGTTCACGGCGATGGCGCGCGACGCGGTCGACCATCTCGGCGTCGGCCGGATCGACCGCGGCCGTGGCGGCGACGACGACGCGCTTGCCGCTCGCGCGCGCCAGCGCGAGCGCACGCGCGGTCTTTCCCGAGCGAACCGGTCCCAGCACGAGCGTCGTCATCCGGCGCGCGCTTCGGCGTCGCGAAGAGGTCTCCGTCCTCGGCGTGCGAAGCTCACGCCGTTCGCGTGCGCGGGAAGCCGGTGAGAATCCGGCACGGTCGCGCCACTGTCAGCGGGGAGCCCGCACGCGCCACGGCCGAGAGGCTGGAAGGCGCGTGCACGATGGGTGACGAGCCGCGAAGTCAGGATACCGACGCGCGGGCCACTGTACTCCACCTCGCGATAAGGTCGGTGTCTTGTCTCCATCCGTTCGCGCCGGCGTCAGCGCCGCGCTCCTGGGCGCCGCGTGCGCTCTCGCTCCCGCCGCGCCCGCCCGGGCCGCGGCCCCGTCTCCCGTACCGTCGGCCTCGCCGACCCCACCGCCGTCGATCGGCGCCGTCGTCACCAGCGACCGGCGTCCGGAGTCGCTCGCGACGACGACGCGTCCGACGTTCGTCGTCGACCGCGCGACGATCGACGCGTTCGGCGACCGCACCGTCGGCGACGCGCTGGGTAACGTGCCCGGCGTCGACCTCTTCTCGTACGGGCCGTTCGGCGCGCAGGTCAACTATGGCATCCGCGGCACGACCTCCGAGCAGACGCTGATCCTGCAAGACGGCATTCCGATCATCGCCGGCACCAGCGGCAGCGTCGACGTCGGCTCGCTCTCGACGATCGGGATCTCGCGCATCGAGGTGGTCGAGAGCGGCGCCTCGACGCTGTACGGCACCAGCGCGACCGGCGGCGTCGTCAACGTGATCAGCGACGCCCAGCCGCAGTCCTATTTCCGTCTCGCGGACGGCAGCTTGGGTGACCGCGACCTCGCCGCCGCGTTCGGCACCGGCGGCTTGCTGGTCTCGTTCGAGCGCCACGTCGCCGACAACGTCTACGACTACCCGGCCTTCGCGTACGCCGGCGGCAACGCGACGCCGGCCGGAACGCGCACCAACGCCGACGCGCAGCAGAGCGCGGTGCGGCTCTCGTACCTCGCGCAGCTCGGCGCCGGCTGGACGGCGCGGCTGACGGCCGACGACACGGCGACGAACATCGGCGTTCCGGGCTCGCTCAGCTTCCTCTCGCCCGATGCGCGTCAGGGCTTGCAACGCGAGGACGGCCAGCTCGACATCGCGCACACCGCCGGCCCGAGCACGCTGAGCCTCTCGCTGAGCGGAAGCACGCAGCTGCTCGACTACGACTACGGCCTGGGCCAGGGCGCGCAAGACACCGACGACGCGCGCACGCAAGCCTCGCTGCGCTATACCACGAGCGGCGCGCGCACCGACCTGGTGGCCGGGCTCGACGTCGCGCGCGAGAGCGCGGTGCTGACCTTCCCCGGCGAACCCATCGAAGCGCCCGAGCCGGCCGTCGGGGCGAGCGCCGCGCAAGCCGCCGCCTACGCGCAAGTGGGCTACGACGCCACCGGCGCGCTGCGACTGGTGGCGGGGCTGCGCGCCGAGCACGACGCTCCCAACGGCAGCGTCGCGGCGCCGTCGTTCGGCGCGAAGCTGGCACTGGGCGCCGCGCGGCTGAGCGCCAACGTCGGCGAGGCGTACCGCGTTCCGACGCTCGACGAGCTGTACTATCCCGGCTACGCCAACCCGTCGCTGCTGCCGGAGAAGCTGACCGACTACGACGCCACGCTGGCGTTCCCGGCGTTGGCGAACCTGAGCCTGGGCTACTTCGGACGCGACGGCTCGAACCTGATCGTCGACAATCCGACGACCTTCGTTCCCTTCAACGCCTCGCGCGCGTCCGTCAACGGGCTGCAGCTGAACGCGGCGACGCCCGCGTTCGGCCACCTGCGGCTGACGGCGGGCGTCACCGACGTCTACCGCGCGCTCGACACGAGCACCGGCTTGCGCCTGCCGAACACGCCGCCGATCATCGCGACGGTGGGGCTCGAGCGTCCGTTCGACGGCGGAGCGCTGGCCTACGGGGCGCGCGTGCGGGTCGTCGGCCAGACCGCGGACGTGCCGAATTACAACGCGACGAACGCGGCGCCGTACGCCGACCCGTTCGACGCCTATACCAGCGCCGACGCGTACGTGCGCTACCGGCTGGCGCGCACGGCCGTCCTGACCGCGCGCGTCCGCGACCTCGCCAATGCGCGCTACGCGCCGATCTTCGGCTACCCGGCCCCGGGGCGGACGTTCGAGCTGGAGCTGGCGACCCGCTAGCGATGCCCGGCGCCCGGCGAAACTCGCCGGGCGCCGCCGCGTATCAACCGGAGAGCATGGCCGATCGCCCACGTACCTTCACGACCGAGCACGCCGCGAGAAGCACGCTGCGCTACCATCACCACGGGATCGCGTTCGCGACGATCGTCCTCGAAGGCGCTTACACCGAGGTGCGCGACGGCGTGCCGCGCGTCTGTCCGGCGGGCACGGTCGTCCTGCACGATCCGCACGAAGAGCACGCCGACTACTTCACCCGCGCGACGCGCTGTCTCAACGTCGAGTTCGACGAGGTCGCGCTGCGTCGCGCGCGCGCGCTCCGCGAGCCGCACGGTGCGGCGGCGCTGCCGGGGTGGCTGCGGCACACGCTCGACGCGTTCGAGTGGGCCGGGCCGGCGCCGCTGCGCGATGCGGCGCGGATGGCCGGGCTCCACCAAACGCACTTCTGCCGCGAGTTCCGGCGTGTGCTCGGCACGACGCCCGGCGCGTTCCGCCGCCGGGCGCGGCTGGACCGCGCCTCGGCCTTGCTGGTAGCCTCGGACGCCTCGCTGGCCGGCATCGCGCAGGCCTGCGGGTTCAGCGACCAGAGCCACCTGACGCGCACCTTTGCCGGCACGCTCGGCTTGGCGCCGGCGGCGTACCGCCGGGCGTTCGCGCGCTAAAGATCTTCTAGATCGACCACCGCGCGGGCGGCTAGAGTGAGCGCATGGCCCTCGCTCCGCCGCCGCTCCCCGCTTGCGCCGCCGTCACGCTCGCCCACGTGCGCGCGGCGAGCGGCGACCATTGGAACGCGATCGCGCAACTGACCGCGCGCGGCCGCGCGACGGTGTCCGGCCTGCACGGCACGGCCCGCTTCGACGACGACCTGCGCGACGGACGGACGGCTCGCCGCTTCTCGATCGCGGTCATGGGCCCGTCGGCCGAGATCGACGACGGCCGGCACTGGTGGTCGCAGGACGTTTCGGGCGGCGTCCACGCCTACGACGCCTGGTTCCCGCGCCGACGCGCGATCACCATGGAATATCTGACCCGGCGCGCCTATCTCGATCCGCAGCCGGCGGCGCGCATCACCTGCGCGGGCACGCGGATCGAGGACGGCCGCGCGGTGACGGTCCTGCGGATCGTGCCGCCGGGCGGCACGCCCGCCGAGCTGGCCGTCGACGCGCGTACGTTCTTACCCGCCAGCGTTTCGGAACGGCTGCCCACGACGACCGCGGTGACGCGCTACAACGACTATCGCACCGTCGGCGACGTCGTCCTGCCGTTCACCATCGCGGCGGGGACGCTGCACGAGCCCGAGGACGGCTACGTCTTCGACGTGAGCCGCTACACCGTGCGGCCGAGCGTGCACGCGTCCGATTTCACGCGCCCCCGTCCGACGGGCGCGCCGGTGATGCTCGGCGGCGCGCGGACGGCCTCGGTGCCGATGGTGCTCGACGGCGCGGTGATGATGGTGTGGGCGTCGATCGACGGCCACCCGCCGATGCTCTTCATCCTCGACACCGGCGGCCACGCGATCCTCACCACGCAGACGGCGACGGCCCTCGGGCTGCGGCCGGCCGGCGCCGGCGTGACCGGCGGTTCGGGCGCCGGGACGATCGCGGTGCAGTACGCACGCGTGCGCTCGATCCGCCTGGGCGCGGCCGAGCTGCGCGATCAGCCGATGCTCGTCATCCCCTATCCGCCCGCGTTCTCCGACCGCGGCCGCGGGAGAGCGCCGATCGCCGGCATCCTCGGCCTGGAGGTCTTCGAACGGTTCGCGACGCGCCTCGACTTCCACGCACGCCGGGTGACGCTCACCCCGCTCGACGCGTTCGCGCACCGCGGATCCGGCAGCGCCGTTCCGATCAGGTTCCAGGAGGACATGCCGTTGACCGAAGCGTCCGCCGACGGACACCGCGGGCTGTTCGGCGTCGACACGGGCAACGGCGGCGTGCTGCTCTTGTTCGGCGACTTCTTACGTCGCACGGGAATGTTCGCGCGCTATCCGGCCGGGCGGGTGGTGATCGGGCACGGCACCGGCGGCGAGAACACGGCGCGCATCGAGCGCTTGCGCCGCTTCGCGCTCGGCGGCCGCACCATCGACGGCATGCCGTGCGCGTTCACCGACATGAAGAGCGGCGCGCTCTCGTCCTGGACGGAGGCGGGAAACCTGGGCGTGTTCGTGCTCTCGTACTTCACGCCGACGTTCGACTACGCGAACGGAACGCTCTACCTCGACCCCGGCAGCGCGCCGATCGGGCTGCGCCGGCGCTAGACGTCGGCCGGCGCCGCAGGGGACGAGTGCGAGCGGCAGAAGCGGACCAGCGTGGGACGGACGCCGCTGCTGGTGATGTGCGCGTTGCTCGTCGCCCTACCGGCCGTTCAGGCGCAAGCGGCAGCAGGCGACAAGGAGCTGGCGCGCGTGCGCGGGACGGTCGAATATCAGCTTGCGGACGAGCCGTTCCGGCCGATCGCCGGGAGTCTCGTCGTCCCGGACGACGCGCTCGCGGTGACGCTGGCCGACTCCCGAGCGCTGCTGCGGCTGCCGGACTCCTCGACCGTCGACATCGGCGCGCGGGCACGGGTCCGCGTCGGCGCCTTCAACGCGCTCGCGAGTGAGAAGCCGACGACGTTGACGGTCGAGCTGGGCGCGATCCATTTCACGATCCGGCACCCCGCCGGCGCGCACGCGAACTACGTGTTCGTGACGCCGACGGCGCAGGTCGCGGTGCGCGGCACCGAAGGCTACTTGGTCGCCGGACCGCGCGGGACCGACTTCTACTGCGCCGACTGCACCGCCGGCGACGTCACCGTGCAGGTCGGGCCGACGGCGTACACGCTCACGACCGGCCAGCAGATCATCGTCGTCGGGAGCGACGCCGCGACGGCCAATGTGACCGTCGTCAAGGCGCCCTGCGTGAACCCGGCCGCGATCGCGATCAGCGCCGGCAAGCTCGGCCGCAACGTGCCGCCGGAGCGGCAAGTCGACACGACCGACTCGCTGAGCGCCGATCCGCTGCTCGCACCGGCGCCGTCACCGCGGCCGTGACGTTCACCAGGCGCGCGACCAGGGCGGCCCGGGATGTGCATCGTCGCGCAAGCGCGCGTCGATCCCGGCCCGCGCTTCGACGACGCGGGCCGCGATCCACAGCACGTCGCTGAGCCGGTTGAGGTATTCGAGCACCGTCGGCTGCACGGCGCCGCCGCCGGTCACGTAGCGAACCGTCGCGCGTTCGGCGCGGCGTGCCATCGCGCGGGCGACGTCGAGCGCGGCCGAGCCGCGGTACTCGCCCGGAATCGACCAGTCGCGCAACACGTTCGGCTCCGCTTCCCAGCGCGCCACGAGCGCGTCCAGCCGCGCCACCATCGCCTTGGTGATCTCCGGGATCGGCTTCTTCGCGTCGGGCTTGGTCGAGATGGCGGAACCGACCGCGAACAGCTCGCGTTGGATCGTGCGCAGCGCCGCCGTCACCTCGGCATCCTCGCACAGCGTGCGCGCGAGACCGATCATCGTGTTCACTTCGTCGATGGCGCCGTACGCTTCGACCCGCGCCTCGGCTTTCGACACGCGGCCACCGCCACCGAGGCTGGTTTCGCCGGCGTCGCCGCGCCGGGTCGAGATCGAGGCCTGCGTGCGCCGTCCGCGCGGGCCGGGTGTCTCGCTCATGCTGGATGCCTCCGGTCGGTCGCGCGCTCGAGCGCGGCGACGAGCTGCGCGTTCTCGAACCCCGCGCGCACCGCGACGCGGAGGTAGGCCGACTCGAGTGCCGGCTCGCCGGGGAACGCGCGCACGACGATCCCCTCCTCGCGTACCAACCGCGCCCGCAGCGCGATCGCGTCGGACGCGACCGCCGAGACGTCGAGCAGCAGAAAATTCGCCGCGGACGGGAGCACGCGCACGCCGACCCGCGTGAGCGCCGCGACCAGCGGCTCGCGCGCGGCGGCGTTCTCGCGCCGCGTCCGGTGCGCGTACGCTTCGTCGGCCAGCGCGGCCCGCGCCGCGGCCTGCTCGACGCTGCCGGTCGGCCACGACGGGAACGCATCGCGCAGCCGTGGCGCGAGCGCCGGCGACGCCGACGCGTACCCGATGCGCAGGCCGGGAATCGCGTAGAACTTGGTGAGCGAGCGCAGCACGACCACCGGCAGCTCCGGGTCGAGCTCGCCCACGATCGACTCGCCCGGCACGTAGTCGACGAACGCCTCGTCGACGATCGCCGCGCAGCCCTGCTGCGCCAGCTCGGCGACCAGCGCCAGCATCGCCGGCCGCGGCAGCAGCGCGCCCGACGGGTTGTGCGGGTTCGCCAGCACGCACAGATCGGCGCCCGACTCGTGCACCGCGACCAGCAGCCGCACCAGGTCGAGCGCGAAGTCGTCCGCCGCGCGCAGCTCGACCGGGACGATCGCGATGCCGGCGGCGCCCAGCGCGCGCGCGTATTCGCTGAACGCCGGCACCGGCAAGACGCAGCGCCGCGCGCCGAGCGCGCGCACCGCGGCGTCGAGCAGCGCGGCGCCGCCGTTTCCGACCACGACCCGGTCGGCCGCCACGCCGAGCGCGCGCGCCGCCACCTCGACCAGCGCGGCGGCGCGCGGATCGGGATAGCGCGAAAGGCGGCGCGGATCGGCCAGCACCGCGCGCAGCACGTCGAGCACGCCCGCCGGCGGACCCAGCGGGTTCACGTTCGCGCTGAAGTCGAGCAGCGCGGCGGGATCGCGCCCGAACTCGCGCGCGACGGCGGTCAGATCGCCACCGTGATACGCGCTCATCGCGCGCTCGCCAGCGTCAGCGCGACGACCGCCGCCGTCGCACGGCGCACCAGACGCCGGCCGCGCGCGAGATCGCCGAGTCGCGGCGGCGCGAAGGTGGGTCCGAGCACGGCACGGTCGGCACGAACGCCGTCGTACCACGCCCGTCCCCCCAGCCGGACCGCGAGCGCGCCGGCCAGCGCGGCTTCCGGCCAACCGCCGTTCGGGCTGGCGTGCGCCGGCGCGTCGCACAGCGCGGTCGCGACCGCACGGCGGCGCGCGACGCGTCCGCGCGCGGCGAGCGCGACGGCCAACGCGGCGATCCGCGCCGGCACCGCGTTGGCGAGATCGTCGGCCCGCGCCGCGACGCGGCCGAACCAGGTGTAGGGCGGCTCGCGGTGGCCGATCATCGAGTCGAGCGTGCTGATCGCCTTGAAGGCCAACGCGCCGCCGAGGCCGCCGACCCGCAGCCAGAACAGCGGCGCGACGACGCCGTCGCAGAAGCTCTCGGCCAAGCTCTCGAGCGCCGCCGCCACGACGCCGCTCGCGTCGAGGTCGTCGACGTCGCGGCCGACGATGGCGGCCAGCGCGCACCGGGCGGCGTCCAGGTCGGCCCGTTCGAGCGCGTGCTGCACCGCCGCGACCGCGTCATCGAGGCTGCGCATGGCCAGCGTCGAGGCGCCGAGCACCACCGCGAGGGTGCGCGAACGCCGCTCCACCAACCGGCCGGCGAGCGCCGCCGTCCCGGCCAGCGCGATCGTCAGCAGCGCACCTTGGGCCAACGCGCGCGCCGGCGATGCCGCCCGCGCGCGGCGGCGGTCGGCGAAGGCGATCGCGGCGCCGAAGGCGCGCACCGGATGCGGCCAGCCGGGCGGGTCGCCCAGCGCGAGGTCGAGCGCGCACGCCACGGCCAGATCGCGCCGCCTCACACGCGCGTCCCGACGCCGGCGATGCGCGCCAGCAGCGGGACGTCGAGCGCCTCCCGGACGATGGACGCCAGCCGATCGTAGCGCGTCTCGCGCTGCTCCCGCCATGGCACCAGCGTACGCGGCGGCGCGAGCCCGGCCTGCGCGCGCAACGCGCGCAGCGCGGCGTGGCGGAACGCGTCGTCGTCGAACAGCCCGTGCACGTAGGTGCCGGCGACCACGCCCGCCAGCGCGCCGTCTTCGTGCTCGCCGTCCGCGCCGTCGCGGTGCAGCAGCGCGAACGGCGCACCGCCCGCGCGACGCGAGACGCCGACGTGGATCTCGTAGCCGGTGAACGCAGGGACGTCGACCGGCTGACCGAACAGCACGCCGGCCGCCATGCGCCCGTGCACGCGCACGGTTGTCTTGCGCGCCGCCAGGGTCGTCGTCAGCGGCAGCAAGCCCAGCCCGTCGGCGGAGCCGCCGCGCTCGACGCCGTGCGGATCGTCGAGCCGGTCCCCGAGCATCTGCATCCCGCCGCAGATGCCGATCGCGGCGCGCCCGCGCGCGACGTGCGCGCGCAGCGCCTCGCCGAACCCGCGCGCACGCAGCCACGCCAGATCGCGCGCCGTCTCCTTGCTGCCCGGCAGCACGACGAGATCGGCGCCGTCGAGCTCGCCGGGCGTCGCGACGCGGCGCACGACGACCGACGGTTCGGCGGCCAACGCGTCGACGTCGGTCGCGTTGGCGAAGAACGGCAGATCCAGCACGGCGATCCGCAAGCGGCGCGCCGGTCCGTCCTCGGCGGGCCAGCGTGGCGGCGTCGGCGGCACCACATAGCCGTCTTCCTCGTCGATGCCGAGCGCGTCGATCCACGGCACGACCCCGGCGCACGGGATGCCGAGGCGCTCTTCCATCGCGGTCAGCCCCGGCCGCAGCAAATCGAGATCTCCCCGGAATTTCGTCAGCGCGAAGGCGCGGATGCGCGCGCGCTCGGCCGGCTCGAGCAGCCCGAGCGTTCCGGCCAGCGCCGCGAACGCGCCGCCCCGATCGACGTCGGCCACCAGCAGGCACGGCACGTCGGCGGCTTGCGCCATTCGCATGTTCGCGACGTCGCGGTCCTTGAGGTTGATCTCGGCCGGCGAGCCCGCACCTTCGAGCACGATCAGCTCGCACCGCGCGGCCAGCCGTTCGTACGCGGCCACCACGCGCGGGAACAGCTCCGCGGTGCGGCGGCGATGGTAGTCCCACGCGTCGACGTCGTCCCAGATCGCGCCTTCGAGCACGACTTGCGAGCGCCGCTCGCCGGTCGGCTTGAGCAGGATCGGATTCATCTCGACCTCGGCCGGGCGCCGCGCCGCCTCCGCCTGCACCGCTTGCGCGCGACCGATCTCGCGGCCGTCCGGGGTCACCGCCGCGTTGAGCGACATGTTCTGCGCCTTGAACGGCGCGACGTCGACGCCGTCGTCGGCGAAGATGCGGCACAGCGCGGCCACCGTCACCGACTTGCCGACGTTCGACGCGGTGCCGAGCACCATCAGTCCGCGTGCGCGCGACGCGCTCACGTGCCCGCTCGCGCGCGCCGCGCCGGGGCCGCCACCAGCGTGCCGTCGCCGGTGCGCAGCACGGTGATCTCGGCGCCGTACGCGCGCGAGAGCAGTTCGTCGCGAAACACGTCGGCGACCGGACCGTCGGCGAGCACGGTGCCTTCGCCGATCAGCACGACGCGGTCGACGGCCGCACCGGCCAAGTTGAGGTCGTGCAGCACGACCGCGATCGCGGCGCCGTCGGCGGCGAGCCCGTGCAGCACGTCGAGCGTCGCGTAGGCGCCGGCCAGATCGAGGTGACTGGTCGGCTCGTCGAGCAGCAGCGTGGGCGCACCTTGCGCGAGCGCGGTCGCGATCCACACGCGCTGCCGCTCGCCGCTCGAGAGCGTCGCGATCGCACGCTCCGCGAACGCGACCAGGTCGACGCGCGCGAGGGCCTGCTCGACGATCGCCTCGTCGCGCTCGTCGCCGCTCCAGCGCCACCACGGCCGGTGCGCCAAGCGCCCCAGCGCGACGGCCTCGCGCACGGCGACGTCGTCGTCGGCGTGCTCTTCCGCCGCCACCAGGGCGACGCTGCGCGCGCGCGCCGCCGGACCCAGCGACCCGACCGGCCGGCCGTCGACCGCGACCGAGCCCGCTTGCGGCGCCAGCGCGCCGGCCAGCGCGCGCAGCAGCGTCGACTTGCCCGACCCGTTCGGCCCGACGATCGCGACCAGCTCCCCCGGCCGCAACGTCAGCGCGACGTCGCGCAGCACGACGCGATCGCGGTAGCCCAGCTGCAGCCCGCGCGCCTCGATCATGCCGTCCGCCGCCGGACGAAGCCGAGATAGAGGAACGCCGGCACGCCGACGACCGAGAGCAGCACGCCGATCGGGAGCTCTTGGTGCTGTGCGGCGGTGCGCGCGATGACGTCGGCGACGAGCACGACGATCGCGCCGGCCGGGATGCTGGCCGGCAGCGCCCAGCGCGTGTCCGAGCCGCACAGCCGGCGCACGACGTGCGGCACGATCAAGCCGACGTAGCCGACGATGCCGCTGACGCTGACCGCTGCCGCGACCAGCAACGAGGATGCGATCAGCACCAGCCAGCGCGTGCGGTCGAGATCGACGCCGAGCGCACGCGCGCGCACGTCGCCCAAGCGCAGCGCGTTGAGCGCCGGCACCGCGACGACCGCGAGCGCCAGACCGAGCGCCGCGTAGACCGCGGCCCAGCCCAGCTCGTGCCAGCCGTGGCCGGCCAGCGAGCCGCCCAGCCAGCTGATGATCTGGAGCGACGCCGTCGAGCTGGCCCACGCGATGATGACCAGCGTCGTCAAGCCCGCGAACAACGAGGAGACGGCGATGCCGGCCAAGATCAGCCGTTCCGGCGAGACGCCGCGCCCGCTGCGCGCCAACGCCGCGACGCCGAGCGTCGTCCCCAGCGCGGCGGCGAACGCGAACCCCGCGAAGAGCGGCTCGGGCGCGCCGAGCACGATCGCGATCGCGATCGTGAAGGCGGCGCCGGCGCTGCCGCCGGTCAAGTACGGATCGACCAGCCCGTTGCGCAGCATCCCTTGCAGCATCGTGCCGCTGACGGCCAGCGCACCGCCCACCAGCACCGCGATCAGCACGCGTGGAAAGCGCAGCGCCCACACGATCGTCGTGACGACGTCGCCCGCGTGCGGGTGGACGAGCGCGCCCCACACGTCGCCCGGCGCCAGCGCGACCGATCCGACCGCGATGCCGACCACCGCGCAGACGGCCAGCACGACGCACAGCGCGAGCAGGTTGGCCGTGCGACGAGCGTTCACCGCCACCGTGCGACACCCGCCACGAGATCGTCGAGCACGTCCGCGACACGCGGTCCCGGTCGCAACAGGTCGTCCTGCGGGATGCGCACGATCCGGCCGGCACGCACGGCGTCCAAGTGCGCCCACGGCTCGCCGACCAGCGGCGGGCCCGGCACCGGCAGGACGACGACGTCGGGCTGCGCGGCGACGAGCTGCTCGGCCGCGTACGTCAGCCACGGGCGGTGCACGTCGTGCGCGACGTTGTCGAGGTTCGCCAAGCCGAGCAGGTCGTCGACGTACGAGCCGCCGCCGGCCGTGCCCATCGAGCCCAGCGAGACGAAGACGCGCAGGCGCCGGCCGCGCGCCGCACGGGCGTGCGCCGCGCCGAGCCGCGCGCGAATCGCCGCGACCAGCCGCGCCGCGGCGACGCGGTGACCGGTGAGCGCGCCGAGCGTCCGGATCGCGCGCAGGTCGTCGCCGAGGTCGTCGAGCGGCAGCGCGACGGTGCGCAGACCGGCGCGCCGCACGTCGGCCAGCTGCGCCGCTTCGTACGGCACGCCGACGACCAGCCCCGGACGATGGGTCAGCACCGCCTCGGCATCGACGTCGCGCATGCCGCCGACGTGCGGCAGGCGCCGTGCCGCGGCCGGACGGTTCGAGAACACGTCGGTCGCGACGACCTGCGGCCCGGCACCGATCGCGAACAGATCTTCGGTCAGCGCGGGGGCGAGAGAGACGATGCGCAGGCTGGCCGCCGCCAGCAGCACGGGGACGAGGAGCAACGGACACCTACCCTGACGCGAGGCAGCGAGCCACGAACGAAACGCGAGCTCGCCCCGGTGTCCTGACTTGCGGATCGGCGCTTCGACGCCGGCGCCTTCCCGGTCACGCGGACCAGTGGCGGATCGGCAGCTCCCCGCTGACAGTGGCGCGACCGTCCCGGAATTGCACCGGGTTCCCGTCGCGAGCTGGCCGTCGAGGTTCGCCGCCCGGCACGGCGCTCCTCGACGGTCAATTCGCGCGAAGCCCCTAGAACTTGATGAGGACTTGCCCCGCCACGCTCTGCAGGTTGTTGGTCAGCAGTCCGCCGGGCGTCAGCCAGACGCCTTGGTTGGAGACGTCCGCGCGTCCCTCGAGCCGGAAGGTCAGCATCGACGCGCCCGGCGGCGTGTAGGAGAGCGTCACGGTGGTCTCCTTCCACTGCTGGTCGTAGCCGGTGCGATAGCCCTCCGCGTCGTTGAACGTCTCCGCGCGCAGCGCGGCCGAGAACGACGAGGTGAACGCGTACTCGGCGTACCCCGCGACGCCGTTCCAGGTGGCCAGGCCCGTGATCGGCACGCCGCCGCCGCTGGTCACCGGCAAGCCGGCGCCGTCGAGGATCGGGGCGTTGCCCTGCGAGCCGGTGTCGAAGTTCCCTTGCAGCGTGAGCTTGGGCGTCACGTGATACGTCGCCACGACGTCGATCAGCTGGCGCGACCCGGTGGGCTCGGCGGCATCGGTCGTCCAGGCGCTGTCGCTGACCCGTTCGGTGCCGAAGTAGCCGTTCACCGAGCCGGAGATCACCGCTCCGTTGTAAGCCGCCGACACCTCGGCGGTCGGACTCCCCAAACCGTTGCCCTTGAGGTTGTCCCAACCGTTGTTGGCACCGACGATGAACGTGAAGAGCGACGAGGGCGCGAAGGTGAGCCGCACCCCGGTGTGCGTGAACGGGACCGCGTAGCCGAACAAGATCGAGCGCGAGATGTTGACGTCGTTCGGATCCTCGATGACCTCGGCCCCGGCGAGCGTCTCGAACTTGCCGACCTGCAGCGTGAACAGTCCGCTCGTCGCGTCGACGTAGAGCTGCGTGACGTCGAACGAGTTGTTCGGCAACGTCGGGTACGAGGCGATGACGTTGGCGTTGCTGCCGGCGGTGACCTCGAGCTTGCCGCCGATCGGGCCGTTGCGCGTCACGGTGTAGTTCATGGCGTTGAGCATCAGCTCGTCGCTCTGCGTGTCGAAGACGCGCGAGAGGCCGCCGTTCGCGAAGTCGAACGCGGTGTGTGGGCCGCTGACGTTGCCAGTCGATGGTGAGTTGTACGACGCCGCGACGAAGCCCGCACCTTGCCACGTCGGCGTCGGCGTCGGCGACGGAGTGGGAACCGGACTGGCGCTGGCAGCCGGGGCCGCCGCGGCTGGACTGGGCGACGGGGCGGCCTGCTGCGCGATCGCAGGGATCGCCATCAGCGTGCACGCGGCGAGAAACGCCGCAGCCAGGATTTTCAAAACCCCTCCTCTACATTTGGATAAGCAGATAGACCACGGGAATGTGCCGCGGTCTATTCGCCGATTCTACGGTCCGCCGACCCCGCTGCCATTGGAGATTTGCTGTACGCTTGGCGTGCGCGGCACGACGTGTGGATGCAACCCTTTTGCAACTGGCCGGACGCCCGGCCCCCAGATAGAATCGGAGGCCTCGTATGCTGGACAAATGGCGAAACGCATCCCGTCGAATGGGCCGAACGGAGCGCCCCTGATGGGACGTTTTGACTTTCCTCCAGCCCACGAGCCGCGCGAGAAGCCGGCGGCCAAGAAACCCAAAGAGATCGTCGACTTCATCAAAGAGCACGGCATCAAGATGGTCGACATCAAATTCATCGACGTCCCGGGGATGTGGCAGCACACCACCGTGCCGGCCGAACAGATGGACGAGGCCGCGTTCGAGGCCGGCATCGGGTTCGACGGTTCGTCGATCCGCGGCTTCCAGGCGATCCACGAGTCGGACATGATCCTCAAGCCGGACGTCTCCACCGCCTGCGTCGACACGTTCCGCTCGGTCCCGACGCTCTCGGTGATCTGCGACGTCTACGATCCGGTCGCGAAGGGGCTCTACGCGAAGGACCCGCGCAACATCGCGCGCCGCGCCGAAGCGTATCTCAAGGAAACGGGGATCGCGGACGTGGCCTACTTCGGCCCGGAGGCGGAGTTCTTCATCCTCGACAACGTCGTGTACGAGAACAGCGGCAACCGTTCGGGCTACGAGATCGACTCGGTCGAGGGCCATTGGAACAGCGCCAACACCGACGGCCAGAACCTCGGCTACACGATCCGGCCGAAGGAAGGCTACTATCCGGTTTCACCGTCGGATACGCTGACCGACGTGCGCAGCGAGATGGCGCTGGTCCTCAAGGACTGGGGCATCGACGTCGAGATGCAGCATCACGAGGTCGGTACCGCCGGCCAGGCCGAGATCGACTTCCGATTCGGCGACCTGCTCACGACCGCCGACAACGTCATGGCGTTCAAGTACGTGGTCAAGAACGTCGCGCGCTCGCACGGCAAGACGGTCACCTTCATGCCCAAGCCACTCTTCGGCGACAACGGCTCGGGCATGCACGTCCACCAGTCGCTCTGGAAGGGCGGCAAGCCGCTGTTCTACGATGCGGCCGGTTACGCCGAGTGCAGCGAGCTGATGCTGTTCTACATCGGCGGCCTGCTCACGCACATCGACTCGCTGCTCGCGTTCTGTGCGCCGACGACCAACTCGTACAAGCGGCTGGTTCCGCACTACGAGGCGCCGGTGAACGTCGCGTTCTCGGCTCGCAACCGCTCCGCCGCCGTGCGCATCCCGATGTTCTTCCAGGGCAACCCGAAGGCCAAGCGTCTCGAGTTCCGTCCGCCCGATCCGAGCTCGAACCCGTACCTGGCCTTCTCGGCGCTGCTGTGCGCCGGCATCGACGGCATCAAGAAGAAGATCGACCCGACCAAGGCCGGCTTCGGACCGCTCGACACCAACATCTACGACCTCGACCCCGAGGCGGCCAAGGGGATCCGCAGCGTGCCGGGCTCGCTGCGCGAGTCGCTCGACGCGCTCAAGAACGACCACGAGTACCTGACGACGGGCGGCGTGTTCACCGAGGAGTTCATCCAGGAATGGATCGACTACAAGGTCGAGCGCGAGCTCAAGCCGGTCGAGATCCGGCCCCACCCCTACGAGTTCTTCCTCTACTACGACGTCTAGTGGCTTCGGCGCTCTCGACGAGCGCCGAACCCTTCGCGTTCGCGGCCGGCGGCCGCGAGCCGCTACGCGGGGCCCGGTCTGCGACCGGGTCCCGTTTGTTTTCCGGGGTGGCCAAGTGCAACAAAGCGGGGGTTGCGACCGTTTGTGAATGTACCACCGTGAAGAAGCTCGTCCGTCCGCTCCTCGCCGGTGCCGGGGTCACCGGTGCGGTCGCCGCCGCCAACCGCGCGCTCAGCAACGCACCGCTCCCGACGAACGCCCTGGGCGGGACGCGCGTCCCGTGGACGTGGCGCGGCCACGAGATCTTCGCCACCCAGGCCGGCGAGGGTCCGCCCGTCGTGCTCGTGCACGGCATCTATGCCGGCGCGTCCTCGTTCGAGTTCCACCGCCTGTTCGGGCTGCTCGCTCGGCACCATCGCGTCGTCGCCTTCGACCTGCTCGGTTGCGGCTTGTCGGACAAACCGCGCCTGCGCTACGACACCGAGCTGTTCGTCGACCAGATCGCCGAGGCGTTGGTGCGGTTCGGGGACGGACCGGTCTGCGTCGTCGCCTCGTCACTGGGTGCGGCGTTCGCGATCCGCGCCGCCGTTCGCGACCCGGATCGGATCGAACGGCTCGCCGTCATCTGTCCCGCCGGCCTCGCCGGCATGCTCGATCGCCCGGCCACCACGCCCGGTACCACGCTGACGACCCTCATCCGCACGCCGATCCTCGGCGAGGCGATGTTCAACGTGCTGGCCTCGAAGGCGTCGCTGCGCTGGTTCTTGCAGCACCGCGTGTACGCCGATCCGGCCAGCGTGACCGATCAGATCGTCGACCACTACTACGCCGTCACGCACCAGCCCGGCGCGCGTTACGTCCCCGCCGCGTTCGTCGGCGGCCGGCTCGACTGTCAGATCGCGCGCGACTTGCCGTTCCTGAGCACGCCGCTGCTGGTGCTGTGGGGCGAGCGCGCGAGCGTGCTCGCGCCCCGCTCGAACGCCGACGAGTTCCTCCGACTGACCCGCAACGCGCGCCTGGTCACCTTCGCGAACTCGGGCCTGCTCCCGCACGAAGAAGAGCCCGAGCTCGTCGACGAGGCGCTGGCGGCATTTCTCGCCGTCCCGCACGCCGCCGCCTGACGCTCCCCGTACCTCACCGGTGCCTTCTCATGGGGGCGGGGCGTTGCCGTTTTGCCAGTGCGTGTCGTATTGGAGCGCGGCGTCGGGGTCGGGCGGCGTTGCGTTCGCGCACGAGCCGGTGCCGTCGACGCATTGGTACCGCACGTGGATCAGCGTGCCGCCGGCCGGCCACGGACTCGGCGAGGGGAGCGGCGCGCCGCTGACGGTGTCGCCGCCGAGATCGCCTTCGTGCACCGGCGGCGTGACCGGATCGTCGTCGGTCGGCGCGTCGGCACGACCGTCGGCGTGCCCGACGACCGCGCTGTACGGCGGCTCCGCGAACAGCCGCAGCGTGACGTCCTCTTCGCGCTCGGCGAACACCGCGCCGCCGTTCGCGTCGAGCACCTCGACGTCGACGCGCACCGAGAGGCGCGACTCTTGCACGAAGCCCGAGCACTGCAGCCACGCGATCGCGTCCGGGCCGGACGACGCGCTCCCCGCCGACGCGCCGCAGGCGGGCGCGGCCAGCGTCGTCGGCGTGACCGTCGCGCTGACGGTGAACGGTACGTCGCTGCCCGCGGGCGGCGCGACCGTCGTCTGCCACGGGTTCGGCAACGACGCCAGCGCGCTCGCGTAGCCCGCGAGCGAGGGCGGCGCGCCGGTGAAGGGCTGTGCCGGCGAGAGCGGAGCGCTGGCGTTCGCGATCGCCGTTTGCAGCGCGTTCTGGTAGCCGGCGAGGGTGTCGTGCAGCGCGCTCTCGATCGCGTGGTCGGCGGCCGCGTGCAAGCTGGCGCGCGCGAACGCCGCAGCGCCGTCGAGCAGCACGCCGGCCAGCAGCGTGAGCGCGATCGCGAACCACAGCGCGACCCCCAGCATCACATGCGCGCCGGCGTCGCGACGGCGCGCGTGAGCGTCTGGCCCGGCGGATAGACCGACGGCGGCAGCGTCTCGCCGAGCGTGAGCGTCTGCGCGTCGCCCGCCGGAATGCTTCCGTCCCCGGCGAGCGCGCACGGATCGCGCGGATAGGTGACGACGACGGTGAAGCGCTGCGTCGTCGCGTCGTACGTCGCGGCGATCGGCAGCCTGAGCACGAGCGGAGCGCTCGTCCCGCACGTCGCCGGAGCCTGCAGCTCGCCGCCGGCGACGAGGTCGGTCTGGCCCGGGATCAGTCCCCACGAGCGGTCGGCCAACAGCGTCGTCCCGTCGGCGCTCGGCGAGGACGCGTAGGCGACGGCGGCGCGCGCTCGTGCCAGCGCGTTCTCACCGGCCATCAACGCGAGATCGCGCACGGTCCCCGGCGTCGCCTCGCGCGCGACGGCGGCGAACGCGCCGGCGCTCGCGGCTCCGGCCGCGACCAGCACGCCGACGCACACCAGCACCTCGAGCAGCGTGAAGCCCCGCTCAGCCGTTCGTGTAGAAGCCACCGCTGCTCCCTTGCGCCTGCACGGCGGCGCAGCGCGCTTGATCGGCGTCGACCGCCGTCAGCTCGCCGGCGGCCAGATACGGCCCGAAGTCGTTCAGCCACGCCGCCGGCGCTTCCGCGACGACGTTCCACGGCGCGAAGCTGCCGGCCCACGTTCCCGCCGGAGTCGGCAGGTTCGGCGGGTCGCTGACGTAGTTGCGCGTCGCGTCCCAGTTGGTGGCGGGATCGCTCTGCACGAACGTGTCGGTCCCGCCGTCCGACGCGCGCGTGCCGCTGTAGGTGAAGACGAAATCGCCGGCGATGAACCACCCGCCCGGGAACGTCAGCGAGCCGTCGGCGCTGGTCGTCGCGTCGTTCCACACGACGTACTCGCTCCACGCCGTCTGCCAGCTCATCGCGCAGGCGGTTAACGTCTTGGCGCCGCCGGCATCGTGGCCGACGTCACAGCGCGCGCTGCACGTGTATTGCAACACCTCGGTGAACCCGTTCGGGAACGCGCCGGCGACCAGGTCGAGCACGCGCGATGCGTCACCCGTGTCGAGCCGCAGCTCGAGCACCGTGTTGCCGCCCGCGACCGGGTTGCCGTTCGCGTCGAGCACGCCGACCGGGATCGGTGCGGTCGCCGGCACGCTCGCCGCGACGAAGCCCGAGTCCGGCGTGCGAAGGTACGCGTCGGCGTGCGCGGCGAGCAGGTTCGGCGCGACGGCGGTGACGGTGGGCGCGCTTTGCAGGCCATGCAGCACGATCGCGCCGCTCAGGCTCGGATCGCACGCCGCGATCGGCGCGGCGGCCGCCAGCCGTTCGAGCGCGTCGGGGGGCACCGCATCGTCCGACGCGTGGTGCGGAAACGCGCGATAGCTCCAAAAGCGTGGGCCGCCGGCGTCGGCGGTGTAGAAGTCGAGCTGCACGCAGCCGTCGTAGGCGGCGCTCGCCGCCGGCGCGCTCGACCAGATCGCCGTCGCGCTGCGGGCCTCGGCGCGCAGCGTCCCGCTCAACCGCTCCAGCCCGGCGTAGGCGAGATGGCGCGCCGCCAGATGGCTCGCGCCGCTGCTGAGCTGCCGCAGCGTCTCGAACGCGCCCAGCGCGACGGTCACGAACAACGCCGCCGCCAGCAGGACCTCGATCAGCGAGAACCCGGCCTCCCCGCGCACATCGCGAGGAGTGCCCGCGTCCGGACGGCGCTATGCGCGCACGAGGTTGGGCGGCGTCTTCCCGCTGACGGCGGCGATCGCGTTCTCGGCGGCGATCAGCGCCATCTTCGTGCGCGTGCCGACCGTCGCCGAGGCGATGTGCGGCGCGAGCACGACGTTCTCGAGCGTCAGCAGCTCGGGGTGCACCTCGGGCTCGCGCTCGAAGACGTCGAGTCCGGCGCCGGCGATCTCGCCCGCGCGCAGCGCTTTCGCGAGCGCCGCCTCGTCGACGACCGGTCCGCGCGAGGTGTTGACCAGGTACGCGGTGCGCTTCATCTTCCGCAGCTCGAGCTCGCCGATGTACTGACGCGTCGTCGGGAGCAGCGGCACGTGCAGCGAGACGTAGTCGCTGTGCTCGAGCAGTGTGTCCTTGTCGACGCGCCGCGCGCCCAGCTCGGCTTCGAGCGCCTCCGGCGCGGGCTGTTCGTCCTGGTAGACGATCTGCATCCCGAACCCGCGGCCACGGCGGGCGACCGCCTGACCGATGCGGCCGAAGCCCGCGATGCCCAGGGTCGCCCCGTTCAGATCGCCGCCCAAGAAGCCCATCATCAGCCAGCCTTTGAAGCGCCCCGCGCGCACGTAGCGATCGGCCTCGGCGACGCGCCGCGCCGTCGCCAGCAGCAGCGTGAAGGCGAAGTCCGCCGTCGCGTCGGTCAGCACGCCGGGGGTGTTCGTCACCGCCACCCCGTGGCGCGCGGCCGCGGCCAGGTCGATGTTGTCGTAGCCGACCGCGACGTTGGCGACGATTTTCAGTTTCGGGCTGCGTGCCAGCAAGGCTTCGTCGACGCGGTCGGTCAGGAGCGCGACCAGGGCATCGGCTTCCGCCGCGCGTGCGGCCAACTCGTCCGGGGTATACGGACGGTCGTCCCGGTTCTCGTCGACGTCGAAGTACGAACGCAAGAGGGCGATCCCGTCATCGGGGATGCGGCGCGTCACGACAACCCGAGGTTTCACGCTTTTCTCCTCCGAAAGCCGAGCAACCATGCAGACCGCATTCGACGCGTCGATCTTCAAGAGCTACGACGTCCGCGGAATCGTTGGAACCCAACTGACGCCGGACGTCGCGTATCTGATCGGGCGCGCGTTCGTCCAAGCCCTGGGCCGGACGAACATCTGCATCGGACGCGATATGCGTCCTTCGGGGGAGCCGCTCCTGGAGGCCCTCACGCGCGGCGCCGTCGAGGGCGGCGCGAACGTCACGCACATCGGCCTGATCTCGACCGACGCCCTCTACTTCGCGGTCGGCCACTACGGCTTCGACGGCGGCGTGATGATCACGGCCTCGCACAACCCGGCCGAGTACAACGGCCTCAAGTTCTGCCGCGAGCAGGCGCAGGCGATCTCGCTGGACACCGGCCTGGGCGAGGTGCGCGACCTCGCGCTTTCCGGCAAGTTCACCGCGCCGGCGAAGCAAGGCACCGTCGGCGAGCGCGAGGTCCTCGACGACTTCGGCAAGCACTGCGTCTCGTTCATCCGCGACACGACCAAGATCAAGCCGTACACGATCGCGATCGACGCCGGCAACGGCATGGCCGGCCTGACGGTCCCCTACGTCTTCAAGTACCTGCCGCAGGTGACGGTCATCCCGCTCTTCTTCGAGCTCGACGGCACCTTCCCGAACCATCCGGCCAGCCCGATCGAGGACGAGAACAAGCTCGACCTGCGCAAGGCGGTGTTGGCGCACCACTGCGACCTAGGGGCCGCGTTCGACGGCGACGCGGACCGCATGTTCCTGGTCGACGAGCGGGGCGGCTTCCCGGACGGCAGCATCGTCACCGCCGCGGTCGGCGTCGCGACGCTCAAGAAGTATCCCGGCTCGCGGATCCTCTACAACCTGATCTGCTCGCGCAGCGTCCCCGAGGCGATCCTCGCGCACGGCGGCATCCCGGTGCGCTCCCAGGTCGGCCACTCGCTGATCAAGCCGCTCATGCGCGCGGAGAACATCCCGTTCGGCGGCGAGCACAGCGGCCATTTCTACTTCCGCGAGAACTGGTTCGCCGACTCGGGGATGATCGCGCTCATGCAGTGCCTGGACCTGTTCAGCGAAGAAGGCGAGACGGTCACTCAGGCGATCGCGCCGTACAACACCCGTTTCCGGTCGGGCGAGATCAACTCGACGGTCACCGACGCCGACGCCAAGATGCAGCACGTCCAGGACTACTACAAGGACGCCCAGATCGACCACCTCGACGGGGTGACGGTCCAGTATCCCCATTGGTGGCTGAACGTGCGCAAGTCGAACACCGAGCCGCTCCTGCGCCTCAACGTCGAGGGCGATACGAGAGAACTCATGGAACAGCACCGCGACGAGGCGCTAAAATTGATTCGTGGCTAAAGGTGTGAATGGCTGACCCGCTAGAGCGCTATCGTGCGGCGCGGGACGACGTCGCCGGAGCGCTCGACGAGCTGCGCGCGCTGCTGACCAGCGCGGCGCGCTGGCACGACGCCGACGACGACGCGGCGGCGCTCGAACGGACCGCGGTCCGGCTGCGCGACGGGCGCTTCGTCCTCGCCGTCGTCGGCGAGTTCTCCAGCGGGAAGTCCTTCCTGCTCAACGCGCTGTTGGGCAAGGTCGAGTTCGAGGAGCGCTCCGGCGGGCGCCGCATCGTCGGCCTGCTGGCGACCGACATCAATCCCTCGACGGCGACGATCACCGAGCTCTCGTACGCGGCCGAGGAGAGCGCGACGGCCGTCTACCCCAACGGCCGCGAGGAGCGCGTCCCGCTCGGCCGGCTGGCGCGCTTCGTCGCCGTCGGCGAAGAGGGGAAGCTGCACGACGCGACCGACGCCGACGACTCGAGCGCGCCCGCGCTGGTGCGGGTGGGCGTCGATTCGCCGTTTCTGCAGGTCGGTTTCGTGGTCGCCGACACGCCGGGCCTGGCTTCGATCAACCCCGCCCACCGGCGCGCGACGCTTTCGTATCTGCCGGGCGCCGACGCCGTCCTCTACCTGATCGACACGCAGCAGCCGTTCACCGAAGGCGACGCGTCGTTCTTGGGCATCATCCGCCGCTACATCGAGTCGGTCTTCATCGTGCAGACGAAGATCGATCTGTGGCGCATGCGCGAAGGCGATCGCGAAGCGTGGCAATCGGCCGCGCAGCGCATCGTCGCGCAGGCGGCGTTGCACGCGCCGGGCACGCCGGTCTTCCCGCTCTCCGCGCGCGAGTACGCCGAAGGGCTGCTGACCGGCGACGAGCATCTGCTGGCGCAGAGCCGCTTCCGCGAGTTCTTCGGCGCGCTCGACGCCTCGCTGGTCGCCACCACCGGGCGCTCGCGGTTACGGCGGGCGGCCGCCGAGGCACGCCGCGTCGCCACCCGCGCCGCCGACGCGCTGACCTTCGACGCCGAAGCGCTCGAGACGGACGCGCACACGCTGCGCACGCGCCGCGGCACGGTCGTCCCCGCGCTCGATGCGTTCGACGCGGCCGCCGCGGACGCGCGGACGGCGCTCGAGCAGACCGGGACCTCGGTCGCCGACGCGCTGCGCGGGCACGGCGAACAGATGCGCGCCGGGCTCGTGCGCACCTTGCTGCGCGCGTTCGACACCGCCGACGTCGCACGGCTGCGCGATCGCGCCAAGCTGCACATCCTGGTCGACGACGTGTTGGCCAGCGCGATCGGGCGCTTCGCCGGCGACGCCGCCGAGCTGGTCGCGAAGCGGCTGCGCGACCAGACGCGCGCGGCCTCGGGCGCCGTCGTCGCCGCGGCCCGCGCGGCCGACGCGAACGGCACGTTGGCGCCGCTGCTCGACGGGATCGCGGCCGAACGGCTGCCGGTGACCGAAGACGCGGCGCGTGCGTTCGGCGCCGATCCGGCCAGCGGCGCCTGGAGCACCGACCTCGAGACCGGCCTGCGCTCGTCGATCGTGCTGGGCGCGCTCGGCGGTCCCGCCGTCGGCCTGGTGGACGCCATCGCGCGCCGCTTCGCCGCCGCGCCGCCCGGCACGTACATGAAGCGCGAGCTGGTCGCGGATCTCGACGCCGACATCTACCCCGCCTTCGACGCCGAGCTGGCCGCCTACGTCGAGGGGATCGCGACGCGCGTCGCGGCGGTCGGCGCGGGGCTGGGCGCACGGCTGGGCCTGCTCGCGCCGCGGGTGCGCGAAGAGGCGCTGGCACCGCTCGATCGCGCGCTGGCCGCGCACGCCGGCGGCACCGATCGTGCCGCGGCGGCGAGCGCGGCGCGCGAACGGGCCGGCGCGGCGCGCGCGCTGGCGACCCGCATCGAGACCCGCACCGAAGCGTTCGCGCGCGAGAGCCGCGTCGACCGTGCCGAGCGCGCCGACCCGTCCATTCCGCTCGATCCCGACGCCGGACGCGAGCGCCTCGTGCCGGCCGAGACCGCCCGCTTCGATCCGGCGACCTACGAGCACGGCTTACGCCCCGAGCGCTGGCGCGTCGCGGTGCTCGGCGCGTTCAAGCGCGGCAAGTCGAGCCTCATCAACGCCTTCGCCGGCGAACGCGTGCTGCCCGACGAAGGCAGCGAGGTCGAGATGCGCTTCCCCGTCCACGTGCGCTACGGTCCCGAGCATCGCGTCTACGCGCTCGGCGACGACGCCGGCTGGAATCCGATCTCCGTCGGCGACGCGCTCGACGCGGCGACGCGCACGCCGCTGCTGATCGAGACGCCGTGGTCGCTGCCGCCGCAGCTGGTGCTGGTGCACGTGCCGGCGTTCGACTCGGGCAATCCGCTGGCGGGCGAGATCGTGCGCGCCGCCGCGTCGGCGGCGAGCGAGATCGTGGCGCTCTTCTCGCGGCAGCTCTCCGACCGCGAGCTCGAGCTCTACGGCCGCGTCAACGAGCTCGGCAAGCCGATGACGTTCGTGCACACCATGGCCGACCACGAAGACGCCGCCGAACGCCGCAACGTCGTCATGTTGGCCGATCGCTACCTGCGCGAGCGGGCCATCGTACCGCAGCGCGTCTTCACCGTCTCGACCCAAGAGTATCGCGAAGCGCGGGCCGCGGGCCGCGCGCCGGCCGGGTGGAACGAGCTGGTGGCGCTGCGCGAGACGCTGCAGGCGCACGCCGAGGAGCACATGGCGCGCCTGGCGCGCGCCGAGCGCGAACGGGCGGAACGCGAACGGCTCGCCGCCGCCGCGGTTCCCAGCGAATTGCCAGCCGACCGATCGTCGTTCCTGGGACGCCTCTTCGGACGACGGTAGGCAGGGGTGCCGCTGCGGCCGTTCCCGAATCCGGCCGGACGTGCCCGATACGTACATCTTTGGCCCCTCCCGGCTCGCACTGGGGGACGGCACACTGGTTCACGGACGGCTCGCCATCGAACGCGGGCGCATCGCCCGCATCCTGCCGGAAGACGGCCCGACGGATCTCCGCCCGCCTGACGGCGCGATCGTCGCACCGGGCCTGATCGACGTCCACACCAACGGCGCCGACGAACTGCTCTTCAATCGCGATCAGGGCAATGCGGTCGAGGTCGCATCGCGCGCCTACGCGCGCCACGGCGCGACCGGCTTCGTGGCCGGCGTCATGACCGCGCCGTGGGAGTCGATGATGCACGCCGCGGCCGAGGTCGCGGAGGCGGCGAACCAGCTCTTCGAGGCAGGCGAGCCGATCGGCGCGCGCTGTCTGGGCATCCATTTCGAAGGCCCGTTCCTCAATCCGAAATTCCGTCGCGTCCATCGCGGCGAGTGGGTGCAGCCAGCCTCGCTCGAGCGCGCCCAAGAGATGATCGAGGCCTGCAAAGGCGCGCTGGTCATGGTGACGATGGCGCCGGAAGCGGAAGGCGTCGACGACGTCGCGCGCTTCTTCTTCGATCAGGGCATCGTCTGCTCGGCGGGCCACACCTCGGCGAAGTACCGCGAAGGCGTGCTCGCGATCGGCATCGGCTTTCGCACCATCACGCACGCGTTCAACGCGATGCCGCCGCTCGACCACCGCGACCCCTCGATCCTGGCGGCCTTCATCCAAGAGACGCGCACGACGGTGCAGCTGATCTGCGACGGCTATCACGTCTCGCCGCCGATGGTCGACCTGCTGTACCGCACGCTGCACGACCGGCTGGTGCTGGCGACGGACAACATGCCGCCGGCCGGCAGCGGCTATCGCATCGAAGGCGGGGTCGTGCGCGCCGAAGACGGCACCATCGCCGGCAGCGCGCTGCTGATCGATCAGGCGGTCCGCAACCTGATGGCCTATGCCGACATCCCGTTCGAAGTCGCCGTGATGTCGGCGACGCGCAGCCCCGCGCAGCTGCTCAACCTCGACCGCGAGCTGGGCACGATCGAGCCCAACAAGCGCGCCGACCTGTCGGTCTGGAGCGACGACTACCAAGTGATCGCGACGATCGTCGGCGGCATCCCCGTCTACGGCGGCGCTCACTTGTACCGGCCGTCGCGGGCGAGCGCATAGCGACGCGTTGCACGCCGTCGCGCTGACGGTCGCGGCGGTCGCGCTGCTGGGCGTGCTCGTCCGCCCGTGGCACACCTACCCGGCGTGGTGGGCGGCCGGCGGCGCGCTGGCACTCGTGCTGGTGCGCGCGCTCACGCCGGCGCAAGCCGGAGCCGCCGTCGCGCGCGGGCTGGACGTCTATCTGTTTCTGATCGGGATGATGGCGCTGGCCGAGTTCGCGCGCGTCGAAGGCGTCTTCGGCTGGATCGCCGCGGCCGCGGTCCACGCGGCGCACGGCTCGCACGCGCGGCTGTTCGCCCTGGTCTACGCGACCGGCGTGATGACGACGGCGTTCCTCTCCAACGACGCGACGATCGTCGTGTTGACGCCCGCCGTGGTGGTGGCGCTGGCCGACACCGACGCGTCGCCGCTGCCGTACGCGTTCGCGTGCGCGCTGGTCGCCAACGCCGCCAGCACGCTGCTGCCGATCGCGAACCCCTCCAACCTGCTCTTCTTCGCCCAGCGGATGCCGCCGCTGACGACCTGGTTCGCCTCGTTCGGCTGGGCCTCGCTGGCGGCGATCGTCGCGACCTACCTGGTGCTGATCGTGCTCTTCCGCCGCGAGCTGAGCGCGCCGCTGCACGTCGTGCGCCGCGACGCGGCGCGGCCGCGGACGATCGCGCTGGCGATGCTGGTGCTGGCCGCGGCGGCGCTGGTCGCGACGGCCTCGCGCGCGGGGGCGCTGGGCCCCGTCACGTTCGCGCTCGGCGCGATCGCGGCGCTGATCGCGTCGACGCGGCGGCGCGACGCGCCGCTGCACATCGCGCGCGGCATCGCCTGGCCGATCGTGGTGCTGACGGCGGGACTGTTCGTGATCGTGCAAGCGCTCGACCTCGCCGGCGTCGCGACGCTGCCGCAGGCGGTGTTCGCCTGGGCCGCGCACCTCGCGCCGCCGTTGGCGCGCCTGGCGATCGCCGGCGCGGCCGCCGGCGCATCCAACGTGGTCAACAACCTGCCGGTCGGGCTCGAAGTCGGCCGCTTCGTCGCGCACGCGCATCCGCCGACACCGCTGGCGTCCGCGGCGCTGCTGGGCGTCAACGTCGGCCCCAACTTCAGCATCAACGGCTCGCTGGCGACCGTCCTGTGGCTGGCGATCATGCAACGCGCGAACATCGACGTTTCAGCGCTGCGCTTCGCCGCCGTCGGCGCGCTCGCGACCCCGCTCGCGCTCGGTACCGCCGCGCTGCTCGCGCGCTAACCGTAGCGCTTGAACCGATACCAGGTGTCGCGCAGGTCGGCGCGCAGGCCGCGGCAGAGGATGATCGGGCGGTCGTTCTCGTACGGCATCGCGTACGGTGCGCCGAAGGTGCCCACGACGCTGCTCTGCGCGCAGAACGCCGCCCACATGGCAGGCTCGCCGTTGACGTGCAAGATCACGCTGCCGTCGTGGTCGCGCGGTCCCCACAGCCAGTACTGATCGTTGCCGCTGATCGCCGGCGGCAAGCCGTCCTTCGCGCCGTAGACGTCGATGGCGGCCGCCTCGCCGTAGTCGACGGCCAGGATCGCGACGCGCGCACGATCGGCCGGGGGCAGCGCCTCGTAGGCCGCGGCGACGGACTGCTCGAGGCTGCGCCAGCCCATCTCGTCGGAGAAAACCTGTGTGAGCGGCGCGCCGACCGCGGCGCGCTCGTCGGGGACGGGCCGCAGGCGCGTCGCGTCGAGGTAGCGCGCCAGCACCGGCGGCGGCAGGATCGGCAGCACGACCGGTGCGAGCAACACGGAGAAGGCGCCGGCCAGCACCAGCCAACCGATGCGCAGCGGACGCGCGAGGCCCGCGCACGCCAGGCCGCCGACGACGAACGCGGTCGGGTAGAGGCCGGCGAAATAGTAGTCCTTGCCGTGCGTGACGACCAGCAGCACGACGGCCACCACGAATCCGATCGCCAGGAAGCGCAGCCGCGCGAGGTCGGCGCGCACGAACGGCGCGATCACGCCCGCCAGCCACAGCGGCGCGAGCGCGACGTTGGCGGCGAACAGCTGCACGACGATCGACCCGATCGCGCCAGGCCGCACCGGATCGCGGACGATGTGATTTTGCACGACGGCCAGGAACGGCCAGCCGTGCACGGTCTGCCAGACGACGTTCGGCGCGGCGAGCACCACCGCGATGCCGACGCCGAGCCACAGCGCACCGCTGCGGAACACTCGCCGCTCGGGCGTGCACAGCAGCCCGATCGCCAGGCCGATCAGCCAGATGACGATCCCGTACTTGGCCTCGAACGCCAGGCCGGCGACGACCCCGGCCCACGGCAGTGCCCGACGGTCGCCGGCGAGCAGCGCGCGGGTGAGCAGCCAGGCGACGAGCGTCCACGCCAGCGGCTCGAAGCTCGAGGTCGTCAGCGTCGTCGAGACGCCGACCAGCAGCGGACAGATCGCCACCGCGACGGTCGCCAGCGTCACCGCCACCGGCGAGCCGCCCAGGTCGCGCACGAACCGGTAGGTCACCCCGATCAGCGCGACCGCCGCGAGAACGGCCGGCAGCCGCAGCAGCCAGACGTCGTCGCCGAACAGCTGCGTCGCGGCCGCCAGCAGCGGGACCAGCGGGGGCTGATCGACGTAGCCGAAGGCCGGGTGGCGCCCGCAGACGATAAAGTACAGCTCGTTGCGGAAGGCGTCGTAGCGGCCGGCGACGGCCAGGTGCACGATCGCGACTACCCCCGCCACCACCAAGGCGACCAGCACGCCCCGGTCGACCCCACGTCCCTGTCGCTGCCCTTGCATGTCCGCCTCAAAATAGTACGCACTACGTAGTATTGTCAAGGCGGATGTTCAGAGCCGGTGCGGGCCTCGCGTCGAAAAATGGTGAACCCCGCGTACGATGGAGCGGAGTCCCGAGATCCTCGCCGAGGCCCGGGCCTTGCGTGCGACGGTCGCGTTGTTCCAGCGCAGCCTGCGCGCCGGGCGCGGCTTCGACGAGCCGAGCCCCGAGCAGATGAGCGTTCTGGGGGTGCTGCAGCGCGAGGGGCCGCTGACGGCTGGTGAGCTGGGCGAGCGCGAGCGGCTCTTGCCGCAGTCGCTGACGCGGATGCTGGCCCGGCTCGAAGACCGCGGCCTGATCACCCGCCGCCGGGACGACGAGGACCGGCGCCGCCGGCTGATCGCGATCACGCTGCTCGGGCGACAGCACCTGGTGGCGGAAGCACTGCGGCGCGAGGCCCGGCTGGCCGGCGCCATGGCGCACGCGCTCTCGCCGGCCGAGCGCGACGTGCTGCGCATCGCGCGCGACTTGCTCGAGCGGCTGGCGCGCTACGAGGGAGGAAACCCCGGCTGACGGGCGGAGTGCGGAGCATGACTTCGCTCGGCATCACCGTGACCGATCGCGACGGCGTCCGGCACGTCGTCCTCGACCGCCCCGACAAGAAGAACGCGCTGACCGTCGCGATGTACGCGGCGCTGGCCGACGCGGTCGAATCGGCCGCGGCCGACGACGTCGGTGCGGTGCTGATCGGCGCGAACGGCGGCACGTTCTGCGCCGGCAACGACCTGCGCGACTTCCTCGAGCGCGCGGCGTTCGCCGACTCGCCCGCGATGCGCTTCCTGCACGCGCTGGCGAGCACCGACGTCCCGCTGGTCGTCGCGGTGCGCGGCGCGGCGGTCGGGATCGACACCACGATGCTGCTGCACGCCGACCTCGTCTATGCCGCGCCCTCGGCCAGCCTGCGGCTGCCGTTCGTCGACCTGGGCATCGTCCCCGAAGCGGGCTCGACGGTGTTGCTGCCGCGTCTGCTCGGCTACGCGCGCACCGGCGCCGCGCTGTTCCTGGGCGAGCCGATCGACGCGACGCACGCCGAACGCGACGGACTGATCACCAAGGTCGTCGCCGACGAGGAGCTCGACGCCGCGGCGCTCGCCGCCGCTCGCGCGGTCGCCGCCAAACCGCGCGGCGCCGTCCGCGCGACCAAACGGCTGTTGCACCACGATCGCGCGCAGATCGTCGAGGCGATCGATCGCGAAGGCAAAGCCTTCGGTGAACGGCTGCAGTCCCCGGAAGCGCGCGCGATCATGGCGGCGTTCTTCGAGCGCGGCGCGCGCGCGTGAGCCTCGCCGGCAAGACGCTGTTCGTCAGCGGCGCCAGCCGCGGGATCGGCCTCGCGATCGCGCTGCGCGCGGCGCGCGACGGCGCCAACGTGATCGTCGCGGCGAAGACGACCGAGCCGCACCCCAAGCTGCCGGGGACGATCTTCAGCGCCGCGGCGGAGATCGAAGCGGCCGGCGGCCACGCGCTCCCGGTCGCCTGCGACGTGCGTTCGGACGAGCAGATCGCGCAGGCGGTGCAGGCCGGCGTCGAGCGCTTCGGCGGGATCGACGTGGTCGTCAACAACGCCAGCGCGATTCGTCTGGGCGGCCTCGCACAGGTCGACGCGAAGGCGTTCGACCTGATGACCGCGATCGGTCCGCGCGCGACGTATCTGGTCACCCGGGCCGCGTTGCCGCACCTGGAGGCGGCGGCGGACGCGGGACGTTCGCCGCACATCCTCACCCTCTCGCCGCCGATCGCGCTGGACTCGAAGTGGGTCGGCCAAGCGCCGGCCTACACCTTCAAGAAATACGGCATGACGCTGCTGACGCTCGCCTTCGCGGCGGAGTTCCGCCAACGCGGGATCGCGGCCAACGCGCTCTGGCCGCGCACCACCATCGCGACCGCCGCGGTGCAGAACCTGTTGGGCGGCGAGGCGATGATGCGCGCTTCGCGCACGCCGGAGATCGTCGCCGACGCGGCCTATGCAATCCTCAACCGCGACGCGCGCGGCTGCACCGGCAACGCCTTCATCGACGAGGACGTGCTGCGCGCCGAGGGCGCGCCGAACTTCGACGCCTACGCCGTCTCGCCGGGCGGCCCGCTGGCCGACGACATCTTCGTCGACTGATCCGTATGCTCGTCGAGCCACCCGAGCACGTCGGCGACGACCTGCTCGCGGTTGGTCTCGTTGAGCATCTCGTGCCGCCCTTGCGGGTAGAGCATCTCGCTGACGTCGCGCATACCCACGTGCCGGTAGCGTTCCGTCAGCTCGGTGACGCCGGCGCCGTTGCGGCCGACCGGATCGCGGTCGCCGGCGAAAAGCAGGACCGGCAGATCGGTCGGGAGCTCGCGCTCGTTCTCGCGCTTCCACCCCTCACGCTCACCGGCCAGCATGTCGGTGAAGAAGCGGTTCGAGACCGGGAAGCCGCACCACGGATCGTCGACGTACTTCTGCACCTCGGCTTCGTCGCGGCTGAGCCACTCGAAGCCGGTGCGGCCCGGTGCGAACGGTTTGTTGAAGCCGGCGAAGATCTGCTTCGCCAACGGCGAGGGCTTGCGCGCGTTCCCACCGACCGAGAGAACGCGTGAGGCGACGATGCCCGCGTCGATCCCCGGCGCCGAGCCCGACGTGCCCGAGAGGATGAGCCCCGCCAGCTCGGGACCGTGGAGCTGCGCGAAGCGCTGCGCGAGAAACGAGCCCATGCTGTGCCCGAACAGCACGATGCCGGTCGCCGGATACTGCGCGCGCGCGAGCTCGACGACCGTGGCGAGGTCGCGGAGCATTCCGTTCCAACCGTCGGGACCGGCCCAGCCCAGGTGCTCGTCGCCGCCGGCGGTGCGGCCGTGGCCGCGTAAGTCGGGCGCGAACACGGCGTACCCGCGCGCCGCGAGCGCTTCGGCGAAGCGTTCGTAGCGCGCGGAGTGCTCGGCGAGCCCGTGCACGATCACCACGATCGCCCGGCACGGACTCGCCGGTACCCAACGCCGCACGTACACCTCGACGCCGCCGTCGTTACGGAAAGTGAGAGTCGACTCGGCCATGCTCGGCGCATTCGGCGCCCATGAGCCGCTCGACCTGGACGCCGAGCGCACCGGCGAGCGCCTCGAGCTGCAACAGCCCCAGGTTCTGCCGGCCCGCCTCGACGTTGGCGACCGAGGCGCGGCTGAGTCCCGCGCGTTCCGCCACCGCGCGCTGCGTGAGGCCGCGTCCCGAACGCACCGCGCGCACGCGCGCTCCGACTCGCTGCAGAACGTCCGGTTCACCCATGGCGCACCGGCCGTTCCACTACGTCGACCGAGTAGAGGAACAGGTACTTCCACCACTCGTCCGGGAGCGTGTGACGACGCACGACGATCCACGGGATCGAACGGGGCTCGCGCGGGATCCGTCGCAGCGGCATGCGTGCCTCGTCCGGCGTGCGATCGCCCTTGCGACCGTTGCAGGCCAGGCAGCACGTCACCAGGTTGTCCCACGCCGAGCGTCCGCCACGGCTCTTCGGCACGACGTGGTCGACGCTGGCCGACCCGGCACCGCAGCGCACGCCACAGTACCCGCACCGGTAGTCGTCGCGCAGCAGCACGTTCATTTTCGTGAGCGCGAGCCGCCGACGGCGCCGCGCCACCGAGAAGAGCAGTCGCACGATCGACGGCAACGGAAACGCGACGGTCGGCGATCGCAGCTCGTCCTCTCCGGCGAAGACGACCTCGGCCTTCCGTGTGAATACCAGTCGGACCGCGCGCCGGACGCCGATGACGGCCAGCGGCTCGTAGGTGAAGTTCAGCAAGAGCACGTCGCTCATGATGGGTCGCCTCCTTTCCTCGAGGTCGTGATTAGGGGTGTACATGGCCTGCGCGGTCGGATTCGAACCGACGATCTCGTCCGCCCGAGGGACGCGGGATGACCAAGCTTCCCCACGCGCAGAAGATGGTGATATGGCTGCTCAGGTTAGGCTCGAACGCACCGTCGTTGCGACATGCGAAGAGGGGACCGGCGGCTGCCGATCCCCTCTTTCGTGTGTACGAAAAGACTGCGGGGCAGCAGCTACGATAGGATCTCCGGCGACGCGACGTCGTTCTGATTCCGGCCGGTGAGCAGGGCGTGCTTCAACACAGGCTGCACGCCGCAGTCTGGGTTCGTCGGCCGAATCGATGCCGTCGGTTGCCACATAGTGCGTTGATCCTAAATGCTGCTCGCCTCGGCTGTCAAGCCCGCGAGCGCGTTTATCGCAGAAAACCCGCGCGATTCTGCTTGACAACGATGCGGTGCTCGCCTACGCTCGTTCAGCTTTCAGCACGCTTTACAGGAAAGGAGGTTCTGTCATGCAGGTCATCGAGACCGCCGGTCGTCCGGTCTACGCGTGGGTCGACGGCGTCGAATTCGAGCGCCAAGCGCGCGAACAGGTCGCGAACGTCGCGGCGCTGCCGTTCGTGCACGATCACGTCGCCGTGATGCCCGACGTCCATTTCGGACGCGGCGCCACGGTCGGCAGCGTCGTGCCCACGCTCGGTGCGATCGTGCCGGCCGCGGTCGGCGTCGACATCGGCTGCGGCATGATCGCACAGCAGCTCACGCTCCGCGCACAGGACCTCCCCGACGATCTGCGCCGCGTGCGTAACGCGCTCGAGCGCCAGATCCCGGTCGGTCAGGGTGCGCACCGCGAGGTGCCGGCCGAAATCGACCAGGTTTGGGAGACGCAGCTCGCGGAGGGCTACGCGCGTGTCATGGCGCGTGCGCCGCGGGTCTCGGTACGCACGGCTCGTCAGCAGCTCGGTACACTCGGCTCGGGAAACCACTATGTAGAATTGTGCATCGATGAGCACGGTCATGTGTGGTTGACGCTGCACTCGGGTTCGCGCGGCGCGGGCAACCGCATCGGTATGGTCTACATCGAGACGGCCCAGCGTGAGCTGGACGGTCTGGGCGTGACGCTGGCCGATCGCGATCTCGCGTACCTGAGCGAGCACACGGCGAGCTTCGACGGTTACGTCGAGGCGGTCGGGTGGGCGCAGGAGTACGCGCGGCTCAACCGCGAGCTCATGCTCTCGCGTGCGATCGCGGCGCTCTCGCATCGCAACGTCGGTCTGCCGGCGTTCGAGCGCGGCGCAACCGTCGTGAACTGTCACCACAACTACGTCGCCCGCGAACGGCACTTCGGTGCCGACGTGTTCGTGACGCGCAAGGGTGCGGTTCGCGCCGGGCTCGGCGAGCTCGGCTTCATCCCGGGCTCGATGGGTGCGCGCTCGTTCGTGGTTCGTGGGCGCGGTAACCCGGCCTCGTTCGAGTCGTGCTCGCACGGCGCGGGCCGCCGTCTCAGCCGCAGCGAGGCGCGCCGTCGCCTCACGCTCGGCGATCTACGACGCGAGACCGACGGGATCGAGTGCCGCAAAGACGCGGGCGTCCTCGACGAGGCGCCGTCCGCGTACAAAGACATCGACGCCGTGATGGCGGCGCAGCGCGACCTCGTCGAGATCGTGCACACGCTCCGTCAGGTGGTCTGCGTCAAAGGTTGACGCTCCGCCGTGGGCCTGCGGGCCCACGGCACCTCGCGGGCCGACAGCGTGCGGTTATTTTGGGATCCCACTGGACCTTGGTGTCTTCTGGTTCGAATCCAGGACGGCGCATCTTCGGGTGCGCCGCCAGTGGGGGCCGCGCGCCCACCTTGCCTGCGAGGCCGATTCGTGACGGTGCCGGCGATGGGCCGGAGTTTCGAGGTTATCTCTCAATCGAAGGTCGCGGGTCCGAATCCCGCCCGGCGTGCATACGCCGGTAGCTCAGCGGTAGAGCATCGCGGGCGCACGCCCGATCTCGGAACAACACTCGTCCATCGACCTGCATCGTTCCCGACCGCTGATACCGGCTCTTCTTCATCACGCACTTTTCGGAGGATACGTCCATGCAGTCCCTGGCGCGGGTTTTCCGCGCGCGCGTCTTCGGAACGCCGCAGTCGCAGGCCCAGCCCAACCGTTCGCAGGTCGCCAACAGCGCCGGCGGATACGTCTACGCGCTCGATCGCTGGTCGCGTTTGGACCGCTTTCTGATCCTCGGATCGGAAGGCGGGACGTACTACGCGAGCGAGTGGGCGCTCACCAAGGAGAACGCGGCCAACCTGATCGCGGCGATCGGCGAGGACGGCCAGCGCGTCGTCGCGCGCGTCGTCACGATCTCGGAGAGCGGGCGGGCACCGAAGGTGGACGCGGCGATCTTCGCGCTCGCGGCGTGCGCGGGTCTGGGTGACGAGGCGACGCGACGCTACGCGCTCGGGGAGGGGTTGCGACGGGTCTGCCGCACGGGTTCGCACCTGTTGCAGTTCTGCTCGTACGTCGAACAGTTCCGCGGGTGGGGACGCGGGCTGCGCCGCGCGCTCCACGACTGGTACGCGAACAAGCCGGTCGGGCAGCTGGCGTATCAGGCGCTCAAGTACCAGAACCGGCACGGGTTCACGCACCGTGACGTCTTCCGGCTGGCGCACCCGTTGGCGGGTGATGCGGAACGGGCGGCGCTCTACGCGTGGATCGTGGCGGGGACGGTGCCGAGCGAGGAGTTTCGCGAGCTGGCGCTCTTGCGGGCGCACGCGCAGGCCAAGGCGTTCGCGGACGCCGACGCGCTGGCGTGCGCGGAGCTGGTGCGGGGAAGCGGGCTGCCGCGCGAGGCGTTGCCGAGCGAGTGGCTCCGCGAGCCCCTCGTCTGGGACGCGTTGCTGCCGACGTTGCCGATGACGGCGCTGCTGCGCAACCTCGCGACCCTCACCCGCGTCGGGCTGTTGACGCCGAAGGCGCCGGAGACGGCGCAGGTGGCGCAGCGGCTGACCGAAGCGAGCGCGCTGCGCACGACGCGCGTTCACCCGATCGCGATCCTGGCGGCGCTCGAGACCTATCGGTCGGGGAAGAGCGTGCGCGGGTCGACGACCTGGACTCCGGTCAAGTCGATCGTCGACGCGCTGGAGACGGCGTTCGCGCTGTCCTTCGCGCACGTCGAGCCGAGCGGTGCCCGCATGCTGGTCGCGCTCGACGTGTCGGGATCGATGGGGAGCGGTGAGATCGCCGGTATTCCGGGGATCACCCCGCGGGTCGCCGCGGCGGCGATGGCGGTGACGCACGTGCGCACGGAAGCGCGCGTGCACGTCATGGCCTTCTCGGAGAAGTTCGTCCCGTTTCCGATCCGTCGTGACGAGCCGATCCGGTCGGTCGTGGCGCGCACGAACGCGCTCCCGTTCATGGCGACGGACTGCGCGCTGCCGATGCTCTACGCGCTCGAAAAGCGCTTGGAGATCGACCTGTTCGTCATCTACACCGACAACGAGACCTGGTTCGGGAACGTCCACCCCGACGAGGCGCTGCGGCGCTACCGGGAACGGACGGGGATCCGCGCCAAGCTCGCGGTCGTCGGAATGACCGCGACCGGGTTCACCATCGCCGACCCCGACGACGCCGGGATGCTCGACGTCGTCGGATTCGACGCCGCGGCGCCGGCCCTGATCGCCGGCTTCGCGCGCGGCGAGTGATTCCAGGACGCTCCTGACACCACGATGGCAGGAGCGTCTTGGTAGCATCGGGGCGTTCACTCCGCTTCGCACGAGGAGACCTCCGATGCCCGAGACCACGACCCGCGCGGCGACGACCGCGATCACCTGGTTCGAGATCCCGACGGCCGATCTGGACCGCGCCGTCCGCTTCTACTCGACCATCCTCGAGACGCCGATGAGCGTCGCCGACTTCCAGGGCGAGCCGATCGCCGTGTTTCCCTACGAGCAGCCCGGCGTGGGCGGCTGCCTGGTGGCCGACGCGCACCCCAGCCCGCACGGCACGCTGGTGTTCCTCAACGTCGACGGGCGGCTCGATCGCACGCTCGAGCTCGTCGAGGCGGCCGGGGGCCGCATCGTCGCCCCGAAGACCTCGCTGGGGCCGATCGGCTACGTCGCGCACATCGCCGACTCCGAAGGGAACCGGGTGGGTTTGCACGCGGTCTCTTGAGGCATGCGCCGCGCCGATCGCCTGTTCACGATCGTCCTGCTCCTTCGGGGCGGTCGGCGCGTCACGGCCCGCCAGCTCGCCGAGCGCCTCGAGTGCTCGGAGCGCACGATCTACCGCGACGTCGACGAGCTCACGCTGTGCGGCGTCCCGATCGACGGTGAACCCGGCCGCGGCTACGCGCTGCCGCAGCACTTCGAGATCCCGCCGCTGATGTTCGAACGCCACGAGATCGAGGCGCTCGTCGTCGGCGCGCGGCTGGTCGAGGCGTGGTGCGGTCCGAGCCTGGCCGCATCGGCGCGCTCGGCGCTGGCGCGCATCCGCGGCGTCGTGCCGACCGAGCTGCTCGACCACGTCGATCAAGCCCGCGTCTTCGCGCCGCGCTTCGGCCGGCGCGCGACGACCGAGCACTTCGACCTGCTGCATCAGGCCATCGGCGAACATCGCCGGCTCGCGATCGACTACGCCGGCGAGGACGGCACGCCGAGCTCACGGACGATCCGGCCGCTCGGACTCTACTTCTGGGGCAAGGTCTGGACGCTGGCCGCGTGGTGCGAGCTGCGCACGGACTTCCGCAGCTTTCGCATCGACCGCGTCGCGTCGGCGCGGCTGGGCGAGCCGTTCACCGACGAGCCCGACAAGACGCTCGAGGTGTTCTTGGCGCGCATCCGCGCACGCGAGGCGGCGCGCTCGCAGGACGCGCCGTGACGCCGCCGCGCACGGTCATCGGATTCAAGGTCCATACGGGCTGGACGACCGCCGTCGCGGTGACGATCGACGCCGGCCGCCTCGACCTGTCGGCACGCCGGCGCGCCACGCTGGTGCCCGACGACGAGTCCGTCCCGCGCTTCGTCTATCACGCGGCCGCCGAGCTCGACGCCGCGGCGGCCGCCGCACTCGTCGAGCGCGCGGCATCGGCCGTCGCGGCACGCGCGGATGCGCTCCTCGCGGAGTTGCTCGCGTCGATCGCCGAGCGCGGAGCCGCGGTGCACGCGGCCGGCGTTCTCACCAGCGGACGGCGGCACGATCCGGTTCCGGACCTCGCCGCGATCGTGCGCGCGCATCCGCTGATCCACGCCGCCGAAGGCCGGCTCTTCCAGCATGCGATCGTCGCCGCATGCGCGCGCCAGGACGTGCGCGTGCTGACCGTGCGCGAGCGCGAGGTGTGGGCGGCGGCCGCGGACGCGACCGGCGAACCCATCGACGCGCTGCGCGACCGGATCGACGGCCTGCGTGCGAGCGCGGGCGCGCCGTGGGGCGCCGACCACAAGACCGCCACGGCAGCCGCGCTTGCCGCGAGCGGCCTCCCGGTGGCGGTCAGCCGACGGGCGGGTAGCGCCCGATCGCGCGCTGGAAGCTGACGGCCACGACGCCGAAGGCGGCGGCCATCAGCGCGACCAGCGCGGCGTTGAGCGTGTACTCGTCGGCCGCGCTCTCGCCGTGCATGGCGAACCGCACCGCGAAGCGAAGCGCGATCGCGACGACCCACACGACGATCGTCTTCCAGGAGCCTTGCGCGCGCACGGCCGGATAGACGGCGCGCGGCGCGGGCTGGAAGGTCGTGAAGTACACGACGAACGCGCCGACGACGAGTCCGACCAGGACGCCGACGACCAGCTCGACGGTCAGCGTGAGCGGGTGCGGGTTCGGCGCCTGGAGCGCGCCGTAGCACAGCGCGATCGTAAACAGCGCCAGGATACCGGGCCGACCCCACAGACCGCGCGCCCGTACGACGCGGTCCTTCAGCTCGCGCACCGAGAAGCGGTACACGACCAGCACGACGATCACCAGCGTGATGAGCGTGCTCTGCGCTCCGGCGCTCCCGTTCATGCTTCTCCTCCAAGATACGCGGCGCGCACCGCGTCGCTGGCTTGCAATTCCGCCGAGGTGCCCGACTGCGCGATTCGGCCGACCTCGAGGACGTACCCGCGCCGCGCGACGGCCAGCGCCTGGCGCGCGTTCTGCTCGATCAGCAGGATCGTCGTCCCGGCCGCGTTCAGCTCGCGAATCACGCCGAAGATCGTCTGCACGAGCATCGGCGCGAGCCCCAGCGAGGGTTCGTCGAGCAGCAGCACGCGCGGCCGCGACATCAGCGCACGCGCCATCGCCAGCTGCTGCTGCTCGCCGCCCGACATGGTGCCGGCCTTCTGGTCGTAGCGCTCGCGCAGACGCGGAAAGACGGTCAACGCGCGTTCGGTGTCGGCCGCGATCTCGGCTTTCGAGCGGCGCGTGTAGGCGCCCAGCTCGAGGTTCTCGCGCACCGTCATGCGCGGGAAGACGCGCCGCCCCTCGGGCGATTGGCTGATCCCGGCGCGCACGATCTCGCTCGGCGAGAGGCGCGCCAGGTCGCGGCCGGCGAACACGATTCGGCCGGAGGTCGGGCGCAGCAGGCCGCTGATCGCGCGCAGCGTCGTCGTCTTGCCCGCGCCGTTGGCGCCGATCAGCGTGACGATCTCGCCCTCGTCGACCGTCAGCGAGACGTCGCGCAACGCCGTGACGCGGCCGTAGCGCGCGACCAGGTGCTCGACCTCCAACAGCGCCACTAGGCCGGCGCTCCCAGATACGCCTCGATCACGCGCGGGTCGGCACGCACCGCGGCCGGCGTCCCTTCGGCGATCTTCTCGCCGTGATCGAGGACCGTGATGCGCTCGCTCAGCTCCATCACCAGACCCATGTCGTGCTCGATCAGGAAGACGGTGACGCCGCGCTCGCGGATGCGCCGGATCAGCGCGACCAGCTCGCGCTTCTCGGTCGGGTTCAACCCGGCCGCCGGCTCGTCGAGCAGCAGCAGCTTGGGCTCCGAGGCCAGCGCGCGCGCGATCTCGAGCCGCCGCTGCAACCCGTAGGCGAGGTTGCGCGCCGTCGTCTCGGCGTCGCGCTCGAGACCGACGAAGCGCAGCAGCTCGAGCGCCCGCTCGTGCGCCGTCTTCTCCTCGGCACGCTCGCGCGGCGTGTGGAGCAAGTCGTCGAGCAACGTCGCGCGCAAGCGCGCGTGCTGGCCCGCCAGGACGTTGTCGATCACCGACATGAACGCGAACAGGCGGATGTTCTGGAACGTGCGAGCAACGCCGCGGGCGGCGATGTCGCTGGTCTTGCGCCCGGCGATCGCGGCGCCGTCGAAGGTGATGCGGCCGGCGCTCGGCGCGTAGATCCCGGTGATCAGGTTGAACACCGTCGACTTGCCGGCGCCGTTGGGTCCGATCATCGCGACGATCGAACCGGCCTCGACGCTGAAGCTCAGGTCGCCGACGGCGACCAGCCCGCCGAAGCGCTGGGTGACCCCGTGGAGCTCGAGCAGCGGCATCTAGTGCGGAGCCTCCGCGTACAGCTCTTGCTCCGCGGCGGCGGCGTCCGCGTCGTCGTCGGCCGCGTGCAGCTCGGCCTTGCGCTGACGGCTCGGCAACAGCCCCTCGGGCCGGAACAGCATCATCAGCACGAGGATGACGCCGTAGATGAGAAAGCGCGACGCGCTCAAGTCGACGTGCAGCCAGCTCGCGCTCTGCGGCAACAGGAAGCGGTCGAGGAACGAGATGACCAGCGACCCGACGATCACGCCCGGAATGTTGCCCATCCCGCCCAGCACCAGCATCGAGAGCAGTCCGACGCTGACGTTGAACTGGAACTGATCGGGCGAGACCAGCTGCAGCTTCGCCGCGTACGCGCAGCCGGCCAGGCCGCTGAACGACGCGCCCAGGGCGAAGGCGGCCAGCTTGGTCTTGGTCGTGTTGATCCCCATGTGCGCGGCCGCCAGCTCGTCCTCGCGGATCGCCATCCAGGCGCGGCCCAGGCGGCTGGCGCGCAAATTGTTGGCGAACCAGACCGCCGCCGCGATCAGCACCAGGATCATCAGGTAGTACGGCAGCGCGTTCAGACCGAAACGGTACCCGAAGAGCACCGGCTGATCGAGCGGACTGATCCCGTTCGGGCCGCCCGTCCACTGCGAGAGGTTCAGGAACGTCTGCGGGACGATCTCGCCGAAGCCCAGCGTCACGATCGCGAGATAGTCGCCGCGCAGCCGCAGCGTCGGCGCGCCGAGCAAGATGCCGAACACCGCCGCGATACCGGACGCGAGGAACAGCAGCAGCCAGAACGGCAGGTGGATGCCGAACTGCGGCGAGGCCAGCATCGCGAACGCGTACGAGCCGATCGCGAAGAAGGCCGCGTAGCCCAGATCCAGCAGGCCGGCGAAGCCGACGACGATGTTGAGCCCCAGCGCCAGCAGCACGAACGCGCCGGCATCGGCCAGGAAGTTCGTGAAGGCCCCGTTGCGCACGAGAAACGGCAGCACGATCGCGGCCGCGAACGCCAACAGGACGTTGCGCAGCTGGGGCTTCACGTCAGACCTTGGTGGGGAGCGACTCGCCGAGCAAGCCGGACGGACGGAAGATCAGCACCAGCACGAGCACCGAGAACACGACCACGTTCGACCACTGATCGCTGATGAATTGGGTCGTCAGCGCTTCGATCAGCCCGATCAGGAAGCCGCCCAGCATCGCGCCGGCCAGGTTGCCGATCCCGCCCAGCACGGCGGCGGTGAACGCCTTCAGTCCGGCGGCGAAGCCGTTGAAGAACCAGGTCGAGCCGTAGTAGACCCCCGAGACGAAGCCGGCCGCGCCGGCCAGCGCCGAGCCGATCAGGAACGTCAGCGCGATGGTCGTGTTGATGTCGATCCCCATCAGCTGCGCGGCGTCGCGGTCCTGCGCGGTGGCGCGCATCGCTTTGCCCAGCCGCGTGTTGTAGACGAAGGCCTGCAGACCGATCATCATGACCACCGCCAGCACGATGACCAGGATCTGCTTCATCTGGATCGCGACCAAGCCGGTGGTGAAGGTCGGATTCGGCACGACGTCCGGGAACGGGATCGGCGAGGGCCCGTGCCAGTATTGCATGAGGTTCTCGAGGATGAACGACATCCCGATCGCGGTGATCAGCGGCGCCAAGCGCGGGGCGTTGCGCAGCCGCCGGTAGGCCAGCCGCTCGATCAGCACGCCCACGATCCCGCACAGCAGCATCGCGCCGACGATGGTGACCAGCACGACGCCGATCAAGGCCGGCCCCGTCACGACGCCGGTGACGCCCAGCAGCCCGAGGATCATCAGCGAGAAGAACGTGCCGAGCGTGTAGACGTCGCCGTGCGCGAAGTTGATCAGCTCGATGATCCCGTAGACCATCGTGTAGCCGAGCGCGATCAGCGCGTAGATGCCGCCCAGCGAGAGCCCGTTGACCAGCTGCTGGAGGAAGGTCTCCACCGGCGGTTCAGTCGAGCACGAGCTGCGCGCGGGTGATCGGTTTGCCGCCCACGACCTGCTTGAGGGTCAGGATCGGCGCGGTCGTGTCGCCGTTCGCGTCGAAGCTGATCGTCCCGATCGCCGAGGGGAAGTCTTTGGTCGCGGCGACGTTGGCCAGCACGGCGGCGCGCGTCGGCATCGCGCCGTTGTCGGCCTTGATCGCGGCCGCGATCGCCGCGATCTCGATCTGTGCGGCGGTGTACGCGTTCGCCGAGTAGGCGCCGATGTCGGCCTTGAACCGCTTGCGATATGCCGCGACGAACTGCGCCGCGGTCTGCAGCTTCGCGGCGTCGGGCGCCGCCAGGCTATAGTACGTGTGATCCGCCATCGGGCCGGCGACCTTGAAGAACTCCGAGGTGCCGATGCCGTCGCCGCCCATGAACGGCACGCTCTGCATGCCGACGTCGGCCATCTGGCGGCGCAGCAGCGCGCCGCCCGTCGAGACGTCGCCGCCGTAGAAGATCGCGTCGGGATGGGTGGCGTGGGCCTTGGTGAGCAGCGCTTTGAAGTCTTGCTGGTTGGCGGTGATGTGGTCGTGCCCCAGCACCTTTCCGCCCAGTTGACCGAACGAGGGATCGAAGACGTCGGCGAGGCCCTTGCCGTACGTCTCGTTGTCGTCGATCACGTACACGTTCTTCCAGCCGAGCTGGCGCGCGAACTTGGCCAGCGCCAGGCCTTGCCGGCTGTCGCGCGTGCAGACGCGGAAGTACGCGATCGTGTCGGGGTGCGAGGAGCGCAGCGCCTTGGCGGCGTCGCCGATCGTCAACCCGTCGTTGGTGTTGGCCGGCGAGATCTGCGCCAGACCGGCGTCGTTGGTGATCGGAATCTGCGCCTTGGCGACGTTCGAGTTGTACGGCCCGACCATGGCCAGAACGGACGGGTCGGCGGCGAACGTCTTCGCGTTCTGCGCGCCCGCGGCCGGATCGTGCTTCCCTTGCACCGTGTCGTCGAGCACTTCGGCTTCGAGCTTGTACTTGCCGCCGGCGAAGCCGGCCGCGTTCGCCTGCTCGACGGCGAGGATCGCGCCGTTGGCCGACGGGACGCCGACGGCCGCGTCGGCGCCGTTCATCGGAAAGTCGATGCCGATCTTGATGACGTTCCCCGCCGGGCTCGCTGCGGTGGAACCCGAGGAGCCCGAGGGCGAGCCCGAACAGGCCGTCAGGGCGAACGCCAGACCGGTGACCAGCACGGCGCGAGGGGAAGAAGACCAACGCATGCGCGACTCCTAGGGCATATACCGGGAGCGAGTTGGACCCAAGTACGCCCGGCCGGACCGACCGCCCTGCGGTCGTTCGTCAGGACGGCGGCAGGGTGATCTGGTCGACGGTGTGGGGCGTCGAGCCGACGATCCGAACCAGGCTCAGCACCGGCGCCGTCGTGTCGCCGTTGCGATCGAAGCCGACGACGCCGATCGGTGTCTGCAGGTCGTGCGTCGCCGCGACCTCGTGCAGCACCTCGGCGCGGGTCGGGAGCGCGCCGTTGCCGGCGTCGATCGCCGCGGCGATCGCGGCGATCGCGACCTGCGCCGACGCGTACGCGTTGGCGCTGTACGGGCCGACGTTCTCGCCGAAACGCTTGCGGTAGGCGGCGACGAACGCGCGCGCCGAGGGCAGCTTGGTCGCGTCCGGAGCGGCGACGGCGTAGTAGGTGTCGTTCGCCATCGATCCGGCGACGTCGATGAACGAATGGTCGCTGATCCCGTCACCGCCCAGCATCGGCACGCCGGCGAGCCCCGCGTCCGCCATCTGCCGGCGCAGCAAGCCGCCGCCGGTCGAGGTCGTGCCGCCGAAGAACACCGCTTGCGGCCCCAGTGCCTTCGCCTTGGTGAGCAGCGCGTGGAAGTCTTGCTGGTTGGCCAGAATGTGGTCGCGCCCGACGATCTGCACGCCCAGCCGGCGGGCCTGCGCGACGAACACGTCGGCAAGGTCCTTGCCGTACGTCTCGTCGTCGTCGACGACGTAGATCTTCTTCCAGCCCTGCTTGTGCGCGAAGGCGGCCAGCGCCGCGCCTTGACGGCTGTCGCGCGTACAGACGCGGAAGAACGCGTTCGTGTCCGGATGCGCCTCGCGCAGCGCCGCGGCGTCGGGACCGACGGTGAGGCCGTCGCTGACCGTCGAGGGCGCGATCTGCGCCAAGCCGGCGTCGTTGGTGAGCGGGATCTCCGACTTGGCGACGTTCGAGTTGAACGGTCCGACCATCGCCAGCACGCTGGCGTCGGCGATGAACGTCTTGACGTTCTGCGCGCCGGCGGCGGGATCGTGCTTCCCTTGCACCGCGTCGTCGAGCAGCACCGGTTTGAGGACGTACTTGCCGTGCGCGAAGCCGTGCGCGTCGGCCTGCTCGATCGCCAGCACCGCGCCGTTCGCCGTCGGGCGGCCGTCGGAAGCGTCCGCGCCGCTCAGCGGCAGGTCGATCCCGATCGCGATCGTGCCGGCCGCCCCGGGGCTGGCCGCGGCGTTCGCGCCCGAGGATGCCGCGCCGCCGTTCGAGGAGCATGCCGCGAGGGCGACCAGCAACGCGGCCGCGGAGGCGCGGCCGACGAAAGAGACCATGGCGTTTGCCTACGCCCGGCCGCCACGGCGACCCTCCGAAAAAGGAACCTCTTTGGGGCCGATTTCTCCAGGCTTTTACCAGCTTGCCTTGCAATGCTACCGGCATGTCGCGTTGGCTACGAGGTTCGCTCTTTGCCCTGCTCGCGGCAGCGGTGCCGCTTTCCGCGCTCGCGCAAGGCGAGGTGCGGATCGAGCAGCACGACGGCTCGAACACGCTCTACCCGGGCGTGCGGATCGGGGTCGCCGCCGACACGGTCACCTTCACCTTGCCGAATTCGCAGCATGCGATCGTGGTGACGGGGAAGGACTGTCACCGCGAAAACGGCGTGCGCGTCTGTGACGGCGCCGAGGTTTGGTTCGACCGCTACGGCGTGAACGAAGAGCTGCGGCTCACGAAAGCCTTCGTCTTCATCAACGACACGCACCGCGAGCTGCCCATCAAAGGCTCGCGGGTCGAGCTGAGCCCGAACACGCTGCTCGTCGAGATCCTGACCAAACGGGGCACGTACATCACCGGTCGCGGCTGGGTCGACTCGTCCGGTGGAAAGTAGCGAGGACGCGATGCACGCGACCATCGGCACGACCCTCCGGTGCGCCGGCGCGCTGGCGCTGACGCTCACCCTCCTCGGTACCGCGGCGGCACCGCCGCGGCCCGGCGGCGGTGGTGGCGGCGGGGCACCGCGATCCGCGCCGTCCGCGCCGCGCTCGTACGCGCCGCCGGCGCGCTCGTACGCACCGCCGGCACGGTCGTACACGCCGCCGCAGCCCGTGCAGCGCGCGGCGCCGCAGCCGGGCTTCGACCTGCACGGCGACACGTCGAACAGCGGGCGGATCGTCGTGCCGCAGTACCAGCCCGCGCAGACCGCGCCGCAGGCGCAACGCGGTTATCAGCCGATCGCGCGCCGTCCGCCGCCCAACCTGCACCGCGTGATCGTGCACAACCCGCACAACCATCCCAACTGGGGCTGGCACGGCGGCACGCCGTGGGTCCCGGTCCTGACGTTCTGGGGCGGCGACTTCTGGGGCGACATCGCGCCCGGCGACATCGGCGCGCAGTATCCGCTCACGTTCGTGCCGATCGCACCCGGCAGTCCGGGCGCGGAGCTGCTGCAGGACTATCAGCTCACGCAAACCGACTGCAACACCGACGCGCCGCTGGTCGTCATCGACGGTCCCGACGGCAGCGTCATCTGCGCGATCCCCAACGCCGTCGTCGGACCCGGAACGTACACCGTCGATCCGTCGACGCTCACGCTCGAATCCATCTAGCAGTTCCGCTCGAGCGTAGCGCTCACGATTCTTTCATCGGGCTGTAAAGCGATTGCCAGCCCGCAATGCAAGACTGGCGTTGGAAGATCTTCGTTCCGAAAGCGAGGGACTGCAATGCGAACGATGCTCCGAACAGCCACGCATCTCACCAGCGCATTCGCGCTGGCGCTCTGCCTGATGGGCGTGAGCGGACCACACGGCGGTGGTGACGACTCGCGCCCGGCGCCGCCGGCACCCGTCGAGCGCGCGGAGCCTGCGGCGCCGGTCGAACACACCGCTCCCGCCTCGCCGGCCACGGCGGCGGACCGCGGACCCGGTCCGATTATCCGACGCGACGTGCCCGTGGGACCGGTCACCGCACCGCCGCCGGCGGCGCAGCCGCAGCACCACCACGATCGTGACGATCACGCCGGGACGAATGCGTCGGTGAGCAGCAACGACACGCTGGACAACGTCGACGCCGCCCTCCGTACCGTCGGGATCGCCGCGCATCTGTTCTTGACGACCTATCGTCTGGACGAGACCGCCTGCATCGCCGGCGCGCCGCTCGTCGTCATCGACCAGCCCGACGGGACCGTGACCTGCGCCGTGCCCAACGCCTTCGTGCGGGCCGGCACCTATACGGTCGACGTGCGCTCCTCGACCCTTCTGCCGCTGTAGGGGTCGCGCCGGCGCCCCGTCGCGATCAGGTGGTGCATGAAGCCGCCGTCGTGGTGCGCCTCGACGGCGGCGAACGCCGGCTCGACGACGGCCAGGAAGTCCTCCAGCGGCGGACTCGTCATCCGATGACGACCGCCGCTGTCGTCGTAGAGCCACTCGGAGAAGTCGTCGCTGCACGGCGTCACGCCGAATCCGGTCCGCTGCGCGTAGAGCGAGCGATTGAACTCGGCCAGATCGCGCCCGACCAAGACCTCGACGTACAGGGCGCCGCCGGGCGCGATCCAGTCGAGCGCGGTGCGCAGCAAGGCCAGGATGTGCCCGCGGTCGCGCAGGTAGCAGTAGCCGGCCCAGAAGTTCGTGACCAGATCGAAGCTGCCGGTCGGAAAGGCCGCCCGCGTCATGTCGTCCTGCACGAAGCGCGCACCCGGCGCGTTGGCGCGTGCGCGGGCGAGTTGCGCGGCGCTCTGGTCGAGCCCCGTCATCTCCGCGCGTCCGGCGAACGCCGAGAAGTGCCATCCCTGACCACAGGCGAGGTCGAGCCAGCGCGGCCGCGCGGCGGGCAGCGCCGCGACGATCCGCTCCAGGTTCGCCACGTTCAGCGCGTGCTTGCGCGCCCACGGCGTCAGGTAAAGCGACGGGTAGGCGTCCGCATACGCGTCGCGATAGATCGTCACCGGCTCGTCGTACATCGCATGCCTCATGCGCCGACCGGTTCCGCCGCGATGTCGCCCGGCTCGTAGAGATAGCGGCCCAGGTCGCCGCGGACCGGTTCCGCGCCGGCGACCTTGTTCTGGATGCAGCACCAGTGAAAACGCGCGCGATCGTCCGGCAGCGGGCGCTCGCAGTGGACGGCCGCACCCCAGCGCACGAAGACTTCCGCGCAGGCCTCGAGCGGGAGACGGTGCTGAGCGTAGTTGCCGTAGAAGTGGACGAACAGATCGCCCGGCCGATAGAAGCGCGGGTGGTTCTGCAACCCGTCAACGTAGCCGATGCGGCGCAGGTCAGCCGGCTCGCGTTGCAGCAGCGCCGTCATCGCTTCTTGTTCGCCGATTCCGTCCCACAGCTCACCGTGCGAGACGAACTGCGTCTGCTCGTAGGCGCGCGCGAGGAACGCCCGCGACCAGGGCGAGGAGCGAATCAGGAAGACGCCGGTGTTGATCGGCATCCGCGCGAGCCCGGTGGCGAGCGGGACGCCGAGGAACCGAAAATACGCTTCGTGCGACTGGACGATCAGGTCGTACGCCGGATCGCACAGCGGCTCGAGACGCCGCTCCGGCGCGAAGATGAGCGCATCGCTGTCGGCCCACAGCACCCACGGGTACGACTCGAGCGCGGCCAGCAGGGCGGGCAGCTTGGCCCAGCACGCCGGGCGATCCGGTGCGACCGGCACCGTCTCGATGAAGTCGTAACCGTGGCGCGCGCAATACCGACGCCGGTTCTCGATCGCGAGACGGCCGAGGACTTCGTACTTGAAGGTCGGGTTGTGCGCCGGCACGTCGTTGAACGTGATGACGGCCGGCGCGACACGGCGTGCCATCAGCCGCCTCGCAGCCGTCGCGCGGCGCGCAGGACGCCGCCCGGCATCGCCATCAGGGCGAAGGCCGGAACGGTCCAGCGCGTGTACAACGCCCCACGGTAGAGCAGCGCCAGCGTCCCGGGCGCGGCACCGTAGCGCGCGTAGAGCTCCAGTGCCTCGGGCGCATCGACCGCGACGCGGCGGATCCAGCCGGCCGAGAGCGCCGCCACGAGCGCCGAGAGCGTACGGCACTTCGCACAGGTCGCGCGGTAGAGCAGCATCGGTCGCATCTCATTCCTTCAGATAGACGTTCAGGCGCGCGCGCCGCTGCCGGTCGACGCCGAACCCGAGGAAAGCCGGCTCGGCCCAGCCGTCGCGCAGTGCGGCCTCGATCCCGGGCGATTCCAGCCCGTGATCGGCGGCAAGCCGTTCGGCAGTCGCGTTCCACTGCGCCGGTGCGTACGGTAAGCAATGCGCGCACACGTCGACCTTCGCGTCGGCACTCGTGCCGTCGCGCAGCGCGTAGCTGGTGCTGAACACGAGCCCCGAGCTGAGAATGCTGTGCCGTCCGACGACGCGCTCCAGCACGTCGCGGAACGCGTCCTCGCGCAAGAGCGCGATGCCCAGCGACGCGAGGACGACGGGCCGTTCCAGCCGCCAATAGATCTTCAACCGCGCACGATCGTCGCCCGCGGTCTCGTAGCCGACGCTGACCGGTTGCGCGCAGCCGCGCAGCGCGTCGATCGCGTCCTCGGCCTCCTCCGGCGCGGGGAGCAGCGCCTGCACGCAGGTGCGAACGCGTTCCCAATCCGCGCACGCACCGTCCCAGCGTGCCTTGACGTAGACGGCACGCTCGGTACCGCGCACGCCGCTGGCCAACCAGAGCACGCCGCGCAGCGCCTCGACGCGGTCGGTGATCGACGCCGGCAGGAGCGCCGTCACCGTGCGCGCGGCCAACACGCCGCTCGGCGTCGAGCCGAACAGCGCGATCGAGGCGGCACGTCCGGCCGCGACCCGCGCGCGGATCGTCGGCGCGGACGCGCCGGGGTCGCCGATGAGCCGGACCGCACGACCGCGCGCGTGCGCGGTGACGCAGACCTGCAACGGCGTGCCGTCGTTGTTGAGCGTCGAGCGGATCACGCCACGCTCGCCGGAACGTGGACCGAGCACCGCGGCTCGCGCGGCGACGACAGCCGCCGTATCCGCGCCGCTGAGGTCGGCAGCGGCGCGCACCAGCGAGCGCAGGTGGTGGCCGCGTTCCGGCAGCGTCGTCATTGCTGCTGCACGATGCTGGTCTGGCCCGCGAAGCCTTTCGCGCCGGGCAGACCGGATTTGCCTGCCTTGCCGGGATTCCCACCCTGTGCCTCGGCGCCGTTGTCGCCGGCGTCGCCACCGGCGCCGCCCGCGCCGGGATTACCGCCGGCACCGGCTTGCCCGCCGGAGCCGATCGTCGAGTTCAGTTGGAACTGGCCGCCGGCTTCGATGGTGGTGTAGAGCGCGACGATGTCGGGGCCGTTGCCGCCGGCGCCGCCGTTCCCGCCATTGCCGCCGTTGCCTCCGTCGCCGCCGTTCCCACCGGCAGCACCGTTCGTGCAACCGCTGCCGCTGCCGCCGTTGCCGCCGGCGCCGCCGCTGCCGCCGTTGCCACCGTTGCCCCCGTTGCCGCCGACACCGCCTTGCGCGATGCATTGCACGCTCCCGATCAGCTGACCGATCTGGAATTGCAGCGGGCTGGGCGGCGGCGCGTCGCCACCGTTGGAGCCGTCGGAACCGTCGGTGCCGTGGCCGCCCGGGCCCGCGGCGGTCGGTTGATCGGTGCTGTCCCAGTGACAGACGGCCGCGTTGCCCGTCGACCCGCTGAAGCCGTTGCCGCCGTTCGTACCGTTGGGGCCGTTCAGGCCCGAGGCGACCGTATACACAAATGACATGTCATGCTCCCCTTACGCGACCTGCAAGATCACGGAGTCGACTTTGAGCGCGCCCTGAGCAGCTTTCACTTTGGCGCCCTTTTCGAGCACGATCTTCCAAGCCGAGAGGACGTTCTGTCCGGGGCCCATCGTCAGCGTGCTGTTCGCGCCGACCGTGATCGTGTAGAACGGCCAGAAGATGATCTGGAAGTTCTTGAAGTACTTTTCGATCGCCGACTGATACGCCGAGACCGAGCTCGACTCGCCGAATAGGTACGCGGCGGCCGCGGTGCGGATGGCCGCGGTGGCCTCGGCGGTGAGCGCGCTCGCGGCCACCTTCGGCATCACGACCTTGGCGCGGTCGAGCTTTCCGGCGCTGTACAACGTGTCCGGTAAGCCGATCCACGACTTCAACTCCGACAGACTCGTCGTCGTCAGCGTCTGGGGTTTGACGGCGCTCTTCGAGTCGCTGACCGAGAGCGTCATCTCGGAATTCGCGGGCACGACCAGGTCGGCTTGAGCGACCGCGGTCGGTGCCACGCGATAGACGGCAAGTCGCTTCTCGAAATTCGCTCGATCAGCCGCCGGCAAATTGGCAAGGGTCGTCGCCATACGTGTTCCTCTCAATCGATAGCGTGCGAAATCCAGCTACCGGCGAGAAGGTACGCTCGCGCTCTTACTGACTACTTACGGCGCCCGCGCAAACGCGCGTGCACCGGATCACACCGTTGCGAGCTCGCGTGTCGCGGCAGCGTTGAAGTACGCCGCGCGCGGATGATGGATGACGATCGCCGCGGTCGACTGCTCGGGCGTGATCTGATACGCCGACGTCAACGACGCGCCGATCGCGCGTTCGACGTCGAGCAAGCGCCATACCAGCTCGTGCTGGCTCAGATCCGGGCAGGCGCCGTAACCCCACGAGTAGCGCTTGCCGCGCTCCGGCGCGAGTCCCAGCTCCGCACGGATGCGCCGGTGCGTGCGCTCAGCCAACGCCTCGGCCGCCTGCACCGAGAACCCGTGCAGGAAGTACGACTCGCTGTAGTCGCCGCGCTGCTGCGCGGCCTCGACGCGCCGTGAAGGCTCCTCGCCGACGGTGACGACCTGCAGCGCGATGACGTCGCCGGCGCCGCCGTTCACCGGTTCGCGCACGTAGTCGGCCAGACACAAGTGCTCGCCGCCGGCCTGACGCGCGAAGGTGAAGCGCGCGATCTCGCGGGCGGGGTCGCGCGGATCGTACACGATGACGTCGTCGCCGCTGCCGGCGGCCGGGAAGTACCCGTACACGACGCGCGGATCGAGCAGCGGCTCCCGTTCGGCGAGTGCCTGATACCGCGCCAGGCGCGGCGCGAACTCCTCGCCCACCAACCGGTCCCACGCTTCACCCTTGGTGCTGGCGCCGCCCCACGAGAGCCGGTACAGCGACTTGAGGTCGTAGCACGGCCACAGCTCGCGCACGTCGACGTGCGGCAGCGTGCGCGCACCGAGGAACGGCGCGTGCGGTACGTCGGCGACGCCGACCTCGGCGCGTGCGGTGCGTCCCTCGGGACGCGGCGCCGCGATCGCGCCCTGATCTTTCGCGCGCAAGGCCTGCGCCTCGCTGCGAACCTGCTCGACCAGCGCTTCGCGCGCTTCGGGCGCGGTCAGCGCGTCGAGGATCTCGAGCCCTTCGAAGGCGTCCTTGGCGTAGAACACGCCGGGGTCGAAGAACGCGTCGGCCGCGAACGCGGTGCGCCGCCCGAAATCGCGGTTGATCGCGGCGCCGCCGATCACGACCGGATACGAGAGCCCCCGCGAGATCTGCTCTTTGACCAGCGTCGGCATCTGCTTGGAGGTCGAGACCAGCAGCGCCGAGAGGCCGATCGCGTCGGCGTCGACTTCCTGCGCGCGCTCGAGGATCGTTCCGACCGGAACCTGCTTGCCCAGATCGTGGACGGTGTAGCCGTTGTTCGAGAGGATCGTCCCGACCAAGTTCTTGCCGATGTCGTGCACGTCGCCGAAGACCGTCGCCAGCACGATCACGCCTTTGCTGACGCCTTCCTTGCGCTCGAGGAACTGCTCGAGGTGCGCGACGGCCTTCTTCATCACCTCGGCCGACTGCAATACGAAGGGTAGGATCAGCTCGCCGGCGCCGAACTTGTCGCCGACCTCTTTCATCGCGGGCAGCAGGACGTTGTTGAGCACGTCGACCGGGTCGCGATCGCGCAGCGCCTCGTCGACCTTCGCCTCGATGCCGTCCTTGCGGCGGCGCAGGATCGCCTGGTGGATGCGTACCTCGACCGGGGCGTCGGCATCTTCGTCGACGGCGGCCGCGCCGTCGCTGCTGACGGTGACCGACTCGAAGTGCTCGATGACGCGCTGCAGCGCGTCGGGCCGGCGGTTGAACACCAGGTCGTCGCAGAGCTCGCGCTCGGTCGCGTCGAGCTCCGCGTACGGCTTCACGTCCTTCGGGTTGACGATCGCCATGTCGAGCCCGGCCTCGACGCAGTGGTGCAGGAACACCGAGTTGAGCGCGTGACGCGCGGCGGGCTTGAGGCCGAAGCTGACGTTCGAGACGCCCAGCGAGGTCAATACGCCCGGCAGCGCGGCCTTGATCGCACGAATCCCCTCGATCGTCTCGACGGCCGAGTCCAGGTACTCGGCGTCGCCGGTCGCGAGCGTGAAGGTCAGGTCGTCGAAGATCAGCGCGCCGGCCGGAATCTCGTACTCGCCGACGACGATGTCGTGGATGCGCTGCGCGACCTCGAGCTTGCGGGCCGCGGTCTTGGCCATCCCGGTCTCGTCGATCGTGAGCGCGACGACGGCGGCACCGGCTTCCTTCACCAGCGGCAGCACCGAGTCGACCTTGTCGCGGCCGTTCTCCAGATGGACCGAGTTGACGACGGGCCGGCCGGCGTAGATCTTCAGGGCGGCCTCGAGCACCTTCGGCTCGGTCGAGTCGATGACGAGCGGCGCTTCGACCGATTGCGCCAAACGCTTGACGATGGTCGCCATCTGCGCGTCTTCGTCGGTGCGCTCGGTGAGCGCGGTGCAGATGTCGAGCAGGTGCGCGCCGCCCTCGACCTGCTCGCGGGCGACCAGCGTGATCTCGTCGTAGTCCTCGGCCAGCAGCAGACGCTTGATCTTGCGCGAGCCCTGCGCGTTGACGCGCTCGCCGATCAGCAGCACCGTCCCTTCCTGCCGCAGTGCGACCGCCGTCATCGCCGACGCGGCCAGCTGCAACGGCTTGGGCTCCGGCCGGCGCGGCACGTGACCGCCGGCCTCGAGCGCGTCCAGGCCGGCGCGGAACGCCGCGATGTGCGCCGGCGTGGTGCCGCAGCAGCCGCCGATCGCGTTGACGCCCAGCTCGCGCACGAACGCGATCAGCTCGCGCGACATCTCGGGCGGCGTCTCGGGATAGATCGTCTCGCCCTTGGGGCCCATGCGCGGCAAACCCGCGTTCGGCACGACGCTCACGAAGCAGCGCGAGCTCTCGACCAGGTAGCGGATGGGGTCGCGCATGTGCGCCGGCCCGGTCGAGCAGTTGAGCCCGATGACGTCGATCGGCAGCGCGTCGAGCGTCGCGCAGACCGCGCGAATGTCGGTGCCCAGCAGCATGCGGCCGGTGACGTCGAGCGTCGCCTGGGCCTGGATCGGGACGCGGCGCACGCCGCGCGCGAACGCACGCGTGATCCCGGCGATCGCGGCCTTCATCTCCAGCAGATCTTGGCTCGTCTCGAGCAGCAGTAGGTCGACGCCGCCGGCGATCAGCGCGTCGGCCTGCTCCTCGTACAGTTCCGCCAGCTGGTCGAAGGTGATCTTCGAGAGCGCGGGGTCGGACGAGGAGATGAGCATCCCGGTCGGCCCGAGCGAACCGGCCACGAAGCGCGGCCAGTGCGCGGTCGCGAAGCGGTCGGCGGCGCGGCGCGCGATCTGCGCGGCGGCGACGTTGACCTCCCAGGTCTTCGCTCCCAGGCCGTACTCGTCGAGCTTGAGCCGCGAGGCGGTGAACGAGTCCGTCTCCAGCACGTCGGCTCCGGCCGCCAGGTAGTCCGCGTGGATCTGCTCGATCACGTCGGGCCGGGTCAGGACCAGCGCCTCGTTGCAGCCGTGGTACTGGGCTCCCCCGAAGTCCGCGTCGCTGAGCTGGCGCGCCATCAATTGCGTCCCCATCGCTCCGTCGATGAGCAGGACGCGGTCCCGCAGCGCCGCCAGGTAATCCGCCATACGGGCAGTTTCGGCCGAGCGGCATCGGCACTCCGTCCCGCGAATGTCCACCAACCCGTAAATGGAAAGCGTTGGACAGCTGACTTCCCGCATCGACATGCTCGCGGCACTGGTGCGGGCCGCGCCACCCGCGGCCGCGTTGCGCGACGTCTACGCCGCGCTGCGCCTGGAGGAGCTCGTCGGCTCCGCCCGGTTGGCCGGTGCCCGGCTCGACCAGACGGAGGTGCGCGTGCTGCTCGACCGCGGCCGGGCGCTGGGCGGGCACCCGCTCGAGGCCTACCTCACCGTCCGCGGCTACGCCGAGGCCGCCGCCTGGGCCGTCCGCCGCGCCGCCCGGTTGGCCCCGATCACGACCGAGGACCTGCGTACCCTCCATCGCCTGGCCACCCGCGGGCTGGCCGAAGACCCGGGCGTCTGGCGGACGCGGACCGTCCCGCCGTTGCCCGACGGCACCGTCCCGCCGCCGCACTGGCTGGTGACCTTCGAGACCGAGACCTACGTCGGGCGGCTCGCCCTCGACGCCGACGCCCCGGCGCCGCTGGCGGTCGCCCGTGCGCTTGCTCGCTTGGTCCGCTTGCAGCCGTTCGCGACCGGCAACGGCCGCGTCGCCCGGCTGGTCGCGAACGTGCTGCTGGCGCGGCGCCGGCTGCCGCCGCTGGTCCTGGACGCGCGCGCCCGGCGCGGCTACCGCGCCGCCGTCCACGAGGCGCTAGGCGGCGATGCGACCCCGCTGGCCCGGATCGTCGCGCGCTCGGTCATCGGCGGACTCGAGCGGATGCGCGATGCGATCGAGGCGCCGGCCGGACTGGCGCCGCTGGCCGAGCTGGTCGCGCCCGAGGAGCTGCAGGCTACCTACAAAGCCGCGCAGCGCGGGCGGCTGCGCGTGGTGCGCAAGGAGGGACGTTTGCTCTCCACGGCCGATTGGGTGGCTCAAGCACGGGCCTCACGGCGTGTGCCGACCGCCCGACGCTACCGATAGAGTAAGGTGATGAGAGACGCGATCGTCGCTTATGTGTCGATGGAGATTGCCGTTGCGGCCGACGTCGCCACGTACAGCGGCGGCCTGGGCGTGCTGGCCGGCGACGTCATCCGCGCCGCGGCCGACGCGGGCTACCCGATGGCGGGCGTCACGCTGCTCTACCGCGAGGGGTACTTCCAGCAGCGGCTCGACGAGCGCGGCCGTCAGCACGAGAGCCCGCAGCGCTGGAACCCCGAGGACGCGCTCGAGCATCTCTCGACGACGATCACGCTGACGATCTGCGGGCGTCCGGTCGTCGTCGGCGTCTGGCGTTACGACGTCGTCGGCGTCGACGGCCACCGCGTCCCCGTCTACTTCCTCGACACCGATCGCCCCGAGAACGACGAAGCGGCACGCGCGCTCACCCAACGGCTGTACGGCGGCGACGCGCGCTATCGGCTCGAGCAAGAGACGCTGCTGGGCATGGGCACCGTCGCGATGCTCAACGCGCTCGGCGAGACGCGCGTGACGACCTACCACATGAACGAGGGGCACGCGGCGCTGCTCGTGCTCGCGCTGCTCGAAAAGCTGCGCGGCACCGCGGGCGACGCGAACCCCGAGGATCAGCTGGCGCGCGTGCGCGAGCACTGCGTCTTCACCACCCACACGCCGGTCGCGGCCGGGCACGACCGCTTCGGGCTCGATCTGGCGGCTGAGGTGCTCGGCGGCGAACGGGTCGCGCTCCTGCGCGCGGCCGACCTCGTGCGCGACGACCTGCTGAACATGACCTTCCTGGCGCTGCGCGGGGCGCGCTTCGCGAACGCGGTCGCGATGCGGCACGGCGAGGTCGCGCGCGCGATGTTCCCCGGCTTTCGCATCGAGGCGATCACCAACGGCGTGCACGCCGGGACCTGGACCAACGCGGCCTTCGCCGACCTGTTCGACCGGCGCGTCGCGGGCTGGCGGCGCGACAACTTCGCCCTGCGCCAGGCCGCGGGCATTCCGCTCGACGAGATCGCCGCGGCGCACCTGACCGCCAAGCACGAGCTGATCGTCGCGATCGCGTTGGCCGAGAACAAGCAGCTCGACTCGGGCAAGTTCACCATCGGCTGCGCGCGCCGCTCGACCGGCTACAAGCGCAACGACCTGATCCTGCGCGATCACACGCGCTTGTACGCGTTGGCGCAGCGCTTCGGCGGCCTGCAGCTGGTGTTCGCGGGCAAGGCGCACCCCAACGACGAGGAAGGCAAGAACCAGATCGCGCGCATCGTCGCCGCGGCCAAGGCCTCCGACGGCCTGCTCGACGTCGTCTTCGTCGAAGGCTACGACATGACGTGGGGCGCGGCGCTCACCTCCGGCGTCGATCTGTGGCTCAACACGCCGCGCCCGCCGCTCGAAGCGTCGGGGACGAGCGGGATGAAGGCCGCGCTCAACGGCGTGCCGAGCCTGAGCGTCGCCGACGGCTGGTGGATCGAAGGTGCGGTCGACGGCGTCACCGGCTGGACGATCGACGCCGCGACGGGCGACGACGACCTGCGCGCGCTCGACCAGCTCTACAAGCGCCTCGAGCAGCAGATCCTGCCCCTCTACGCGCACCGCCGAGCCGACTACCTGGCCGTCATGCGCAGCACGATCGTGCTCAACGGCTCGCACTTCAACGCCCAGCGCATGCTGGCCGAGTACGCGATCGAGGCCTACGCGCCGACGGCGCACGCCGCCCCCGGCGTGCGCCCCGAACAGCTCCGCGCCGTCTAGTGGCTTCGGCTTCGCCGAAGCCTTCGCGTTCGGCCTATGGCCGAGCCGCCGCGCGGCGTTTCAGGCCGAGGTCGGTCGTGCTCGTGACGCCGTAGGTCCAGGCGATCGTCGTCGAGCTGGAGATGATCCCGGTCTTGAAGCGGTAGTCGTTGTCGGTTTCGGTATAGGTCGAGCAGACCCAACCGACGCCGGCCGGCACGAAGTAATCGGTCTGCGTGCGCGTGCGCAGCTCGAAGTTCATCGGGCGCACCTGCGTCTCGTCGTAGGCGATGGCCCAAGCTTGCGTCGCGACGGTCGAGGGGACGTTGCACGCCGGGGGAATCGCCACCCAGCTTTCGGTGTCGTTCCACGCGAACAGCGGTTGCACCGGCGCGCCGCCGCCGGGGTACCAGTCGGCCGCGTCCGAGGAGCTCGTCGGCCCCGGTGTAGGCGCGGTGGTCTGCTGGACGACCGGAATGACGTCGCCCGATCCGCTGGGCGCGGGGATCGGCAGGCCGATGGTCGTCGTCACGTTCCCGTCGACGTTGGTGGCCGCGCCGGCCGCGGTTTGATTCAGCGCGATCGTCCCGGGCGCCGTCTCGACGAACGACGCCGAGCCGTCCGCGTGGTACGCGAACGTCGCGGTCTCCGCGCCGCTGTACGCCTCCGTCAGCGGGTTGCCGGTGTTCGACCAGCTCCGCGTCGCGTGCGGCAGCACGTCGTCGATCCACGCGCCGGGGTTGGGATACGTGTACAGTAAGGTCGTCGTGCCGGCCAGATCGCCGGTCGGCGGCGAGGCAAAGCCCCACGGGTTCGCGTCGACGACGGCTTCGCCGTAGCGATACAGCGTCGAGCCGGTCGCATCGAGCGTGTAGGCGCGGTAGTCGTCGTAGGTGTACACCTCGGGGCTGGCCAGGGCCGTGGGCGCGGTCTGCGTGTAGCTGACGACGTGGTTGGTGTCGATGGTGCTCACGCCGTCGAAGCTCGCGCTCGCGTGGACGGTCGCCTCGTCGGTCATGCTGTAGGCCCACGTCGACGGGCTGGGCATCGGGCTGCCCGCAGCGGTGTAGCTGGTCGTCACCACCGTTCCGGCGCCGCTGAGCGTGCGCGTGTGCCCAAAGCCCCAGAAGCGGTCGGCGACGTACTGGAACGTGCCCGGCGTCACGGCCGCGGTCGAAACGCCGGTGGCGCCGGCCCCGATCTGCGTCGCGCCGACCGGCAGGCCGGCGACGTTCAACACGCCGCCGTTGGCGTCGGTCGGCGCGTACGTCAGCGTCACGGTCGTCTGCGGCGAGGTGACGCTGGTCGTCGAGAGGGCGGTCACGCCCGAGGTGTCGGCGTTGCTGAGCGTGATCGGGTTGGCGTACGCGGCCGGGCCGACGATCGTCGCGCCGCTGGCGTCCTGCGCCGTCACGACGACCGGCAACGCGGTCGGGTAGCCGCCGGGGACGAGGTCGTTGCCGTTGGTGACGCTGACCGCGATCGCGGCGACGACGCCGTCGAGCGTGATCGGGATCGTGTTGGCGGCGTTGTTGCTGACCGTTCCGGCGATCGACGCCGTCGAGAGCACGCTGCCCGAGCCGTTGGGCCCGGCGTACAGCGTGACCACGAAGGTGTCGCCGCCCAGTGGTGCCGCGACGACGATCGCGCACGTCAGGCTCCCGCCGGCCGGCGTCGTGCAGTTCGGGGAGCTCGGCGTGAGGTTGGCGAGCGTCGGCGTCGCCGTCCCGCTGCCGGTCGCGATCGCGATCCCGATCGACTGCGCGTTGGGCGAGATGTACTTCGGCGTTCGCGTCTTCGCCGCGGTCCCGCTCGCGGCGGGCAGCGTCAGCGTGAACGTCGCCTTGGCCAGCGTGGCCGGCGCGGCGCTGCCGCCGCCCGGCGTCACGGTGCGCGGCACGGCGGGTTGGCTGGTGCCGCCGCCGCATCCGACGATGGTGGCGGCGCCGGCGATCAGCAGGAGTCCGATGACGGAGTGGTGTCGCACGATTTCCTCCAAGCTCGCGTTCGCGCCGCTATTGGACCGGCAGCGTGGTGGTGGTGACGCCGACGGCGATGCTCGCCGTGCGCGCTTGCGCATCGGCGACGCCGATCGTGGCCGTACCGGCCGCGACCGCCGTGACGGTGATCGTCGTACCGCTGATCGACGCGGTGGCGACCGCCGGGTTCGACGAGGTGACGGCGTACGCGCCGGCATAGCCGGTCGGGTCGCCGATCGTCGCGCTCGCCGTTTGTCCGGCCGCCAACAGCGCGACCGACGCCGGCGCGACGGTGAACGGCGCCGGCGTCGCGGCCGGAACCGGCGCGATCGACGGCGCCGGCGTGGGCGCCGCCAGCGCCGGGCTCACCGCGTAGACGGCGAAATACTCGGGCACGTTCGCGGCGAAGCTGAACGGCGACGCGCTCGCGGGCGGCGCGAAGGTGAAGGCGTTGGTACCGAGCGCCGCCGGGCCTTCGAAGCCGAGCTGCCAGCCGAGACTCGGCCGCGTCGGATCGTACAGCGCGAGATAATAGTTCGCGCTCGGCAAGCCGGACGGCACCGAGAACGCGAAGCCGGGCGCGTCCGGCAGCGTCACGCTGGCCGAAAACGCCAGCTCAACGTACAGCAGCACCGAGATCGGCGTGGACGCCTGCGTCCGGCGTGCGGCCGCCGCTGCGCGAGCGATGCTCAGCGCCGGCACGCCGGCGGCGGGCGCACTCGCGCCGCTCGCGATCGTCTCGGCCAACGTCGCGTTCGCCGGCGCCGAGGACGGCGTGGGAAGCGCGAGCGTGCCGCCGTAGCCGCCGGCCGAGGGCAACGCGACGGAACCGCCGTCCGCCGGCAGCGCGACCGCGCTGGTGGCGCTGAACGCGCTCTGCGCGGGCAACGGCGGCGCGGTCGGCGCACCGGTAGGCATCGGCGTCGCCGTCGGTGCACCGGCCGGTGTCGCCTGCGGCGAGGTCGTCGTGCCGCAGCCGGCGACGACCGCGGCGAGGAGCAGCGCCACCGTTCGTGCGGCGCGCGCGGAGATGAGGGGCGTTTGCGTGAGCACCTTCGAGCCTGCCTTTGCGGAGCCGGGTCCGGCCCAGCGTAAAGACGGCGCGCGCTCGCGACCATGGGGGAAAACCCTACCGGGCAGGGAGTTCCCGCCGGTAGGGTGTGCGGCTAGATCGTCGCCGGGTGTTGCTGCGGGGCTCCGGCGACCTCGTCGCCGCCGTCCGGCGGCGTGTGGCGGCCGTGCCCGATCCCGAAGCGATCCTCGATCCAGGCGATCAGCACGTAGAGCACCGGCGTGACGAACAAGTTGAGCACCGTCGAGACGATCATCCCGAAGAACACGACCGTGCCCAGCGAATGGCGCGCGTTGGCGCCGGCACCGCTGGCGAACACCAGCGGCGTCACGCCGAGGATGAACGCGATCGAGGTCATCACGATCGGCCGAAACCGCGTCTCGGCGGCGCGGATGACGGCGCTGCGCGCGTCCAGGCCCTGTTCGCGCAACTGGTTGGCGAACTCGACGATCAGGATCGCGTTCTTGGCCGCCAGTCCGATCAGCATCACGTACCCGACCTGCGCGAACACGTCGGAGGTGATGCCGAACAGCTTGAGCCCGGTCAACGCACCGAGCAGCGCCAAGGGCACCGCGAACAGGATGATCAGCGGGTCCAAGAACGACTCGTACTGCGCCGAGAGGACGAGGAACACGAACACGATGCCCAGCGCGAAGATCAGCAGCGCCTGCGAACCACCCTCGATCTCCTCGCGCGAGATCCCGCTCCACTCGTAGCCGAAGCCCGGCGGCAGCGCGTTCGCCAGCTTGTCCATCTGCGCGATCGTCTGACCGCTGCCGAAGCCGGGCGGCGTACCGCCGTCGATCTCGATCGAGCGGTAGAGGTTGAAGTGGCTGATCGTGTGCGGGTCCTTGACCTGCTTGAGCGTCACCAGGCCCGAGAGCGGGATCGCGGGCGCCGTCTGCGAGACGCCGTTGACCACGACCGGGTTGTCGCTATGGACGTAGATCGTGTCCAGATCGCTCAGCCGCGACCGGTACGGCGCGTCGGCTTCGACGTAGACGCGATACGTGCGCCCGTTCATGTCGAAGTCGTTGACGTACACCGAGCCGAGGTAGACCTGCATCGAGCCGAAGATCTGCGTCAGGTCGACGCCCAGGCTGAGCGCCTTGTCGCGGTTCACGTCGACCAGCACCGTCGGCTTGTCGGAGCGGAACGTCGTGTAGGCGTTGGAGACCGCGCTGCCGGGAGCATACGTTTGCCCGATGATCTGCCCGGCGGCCTGCTGCAGCGCCGGGATGCCGTTCCCCGCCCGGTCCTCGAGCTCGAAGTTGAAGCCGCCCTGGAAACCCAGGCCGGGGATCGATGGCGGGTCGAAGGCGAACGCCGACTGGCGCGCGTCGGGCAGCATGAACAGCGCGGCGTTGACCCGGTTGATGACCTTGTCGAGCTCGTGCGCCGCACCGCGCCGCTGGGCCCACGGCTTGAGGCCGATGAACATCGTGGCGTAGTTCGAGCCGTTGCCGGTGAAGCCGAAGCCGCCCGCGTCGAAGACGTTCTGGATCTCGGGCTGCCGGCGGAAGATCGCCTCGATCTCGCGCTGCACGACGTGCGTTTGGTCGAGGCTCGAGCCTTCCGGCGTCTGCGCCATGACGATCATGAAGCCTTGGTCTTCGTTGGGAATGAAGCCGGTGGGCATCGTCGTGTACCACCAGCCCGTCACCGCCAGCGCCACCGCGAACAGGATCATCACTAGCCCGCGCCAGCGCATGATCCCCGGCAGCGCGCCGTGGTAGGCGGCGCGCGTGCCGCTGATCGCGCGGTTGATCGGCCGGAAGATGCCGCGCTCCTGGGTGCGCTTGCGGAGCAGCAACGAGGAGAGGACCGGCGTGAGCGTCAGGGCGTTGAACAGCGAGATCGAGATCGAGCAGACGATGGTCAGCGCGAACTGTTTGTAGAGCAAGCCGGTCGTGCCCGGGAAGAATGCGACCGGAACGAACACCGCCAGCAGCGAGAGCGACGAGGCGACGACGGCGCCGGTGATCTCGCGCATCGCTTCGCGCGCGCCCTCGAGCGGCGACATCCCCTTCTCCTGGATGAAGCGCGCGACGTTCTCGATGACGACGATCGCGTCGTCGACGACCAATCCGGTCGCCAGCGTCATCCCGAACAGCGTGAGCGTGTTGATCGAGAAGCCCAGCAGCTGCATGAGGAAGAACGTCCCGATCAGCGAGACCGGGATGGTGATCGCCGGGATCAGCGTCGTGCGCCAGTCCTGCAAGAACAGGAAGATGACGAACACGACCAGCAGGATCGCCAGCGCCAAGGTGAAGGTGACCTCGCGGATCGACTCGCGCACGAAGTCGGCCGAGTCGAACGCGATCGCGTAGTGCATCCCGACCGGGAACTTCGACTGCATCCGATCCAGCGTGGCACGGATCTGCTGCGAGACCTGGAGCGCGTTGCCGCTCTGCAGCTGCTCGATCCCCAGACCCACGCCGGGCTTGCCGTTGAACCACAGCGAGCCGCTGTAGTCCGCCGCGCCCAGCGTGACCCGGCCGACGTCGCGCACGCGTACGAAGCCGCCGTCGGGGTTGGGCCGGATGATGATGTTGGCGAACTGCGTCGTGTCGCGCAGGCGGCCGGTGGCGCGCACGCCGTACTCGTAGGGCTGATTGCCGTTGGTCGGGGGCGCGCCGATCGAGCCGGCCGCGACCTGCACGTTCTGCGCCGTCAGCGCGTTGACGACGTCCGATGCCGCCAGCCCGTTGTCGGCCAGGCGCTTGGGGTCGATCCACAAGCGCATCGCGTACTTGCGCTCGCCGAAGACCAGCACGTTGGAGACGCCGGGGATACGCTGGAGATCGTTGGTGACGTTCGTCTCCAGGTAGTTGGTCATGTAGATCGGGTCCCAGCGCGGGTCGTCGGACGTGACGCCCAGCGCCATCACGAACGTCCCCGAGTTCTTGGAGACGGTGACGCCGATCTGCTTGACCTCGGTCGGCAGGTCGCCCTGAGCCAGGTTGACGGCGTTCTGGACGTCGTTGGCGGCCTGATCGAGGTTCCGGTCGAGGTTGAAGGTGCAGGTGATGGTCGAGGTCCCGTCGCTGCCCGACTGGGACTGGATGTACTTGAGCCCCTGAACGGTGTTGATGGCCTGCTCGAGCGGCGTCGTCACCGACGCCTCGACCGCCTCGGCGCTGGCCCCGGTGTAGACCGACGTGACCGTCACCACGGGGGGCGCGATGTTGGGGTACTGCGCGATCGGCAAGATCGGCAGCGCCACCACGCCCAGCAGGAGGATAACGAGCGAACAGACGGCCGCGAAGATCGGGCGCCTGAGGAAGAAATCGACCACGGAAGCTGGGACTAAACTGTGATGCGCAGGGTTGCCGTCGGCAGCTCAGTGAAGATTAATTTCTTCAGGCAGCCAGCCGTCGAGCGCGGCGACCTCGCCGACGACCCGCCCGGCGACGTTTTTCACCGCCAGCCGGGCGTGGGAGGCCAGCGCGGCGCGCGCCGCGGGGTCGAGCACGCGCACCGCGTCGAGCACGGCCAGCGTCGCCGGTGCGGCGGCGCGTCGGCCGCCGTCGATCACCTTGAGCGCGAGGCCGAGCCCCGCGTCGAGCAACGCGTCGCAGTGCACGGCCTCGGCGCCGGACTTGGCGGCGATGCGGCCGCCGGTCGCGACCATCAGGTCGGTGTCGAAGCGCCCGGTGCCGGCGACGTACCACGGCTCGGCGGTCATCGCCGCCGTCACCTGCGCGAGCGCGACCGCGTCTTCGTCGGCCAGCCCGCGCAGCGTGGCCATCCGGGCGAACGAGCGCGCGGCCCGGTGCAAGGTGGTCGCGTAGACCGGAATCCCGCAGCCGTCGACGGCGAGCTTGTCACCGGTGAAGACGTCGTCGCTGACCCGTTCGCACAGAGCGATGATCGCGCGCTGCGCCGGGTGCTCGGGTTCGAGATAGCCCTCGAGCGGCGCCCCGAGCACGCGCGCCAGCGCGAGGATCCCGGCGTGCTTTCCGCTGCAGTTGTTGTGCAGCTGCGTCGGCGACTCGCCGCGCGCGGCGAGCGCGGCGGCCGCCGGCTCGTACGAGGGCGGATGCGCGCCGCAGCGCAGATCGTCGACGCTCGCGCCGATGCGCGCCAGCATCGCGGCGACGACGTCGACATGGCCCGGTTCGCCGCTGTGCGAGGCGCACATGACGGCCAGCTCGCGCTGACCGAAACCGAATCGTTCGAGGACGCCGGCGCGGACGGCCGCCGCGGCGATGAACGGCTTGGCCGACGAGCGCAGGAACACCGGCGTCTCGATCGTGCCGAGCTTGAGGACGACCTCGCCGTCCTCGTCGCAGACGCAGGCCGCGACCGCGTGCAGCGACTCGACCCGCGTCCCGCGGCGCACCGCGACGGCCGGTACCCCGGCCAACTCCCAGAACATGACGGGGACGCGGCGTACGGCTGACCGTCGCCCCGTCCCTCTTCCGGACGCCTAGACCGCTGCTGGGCTGAACGACGAGCGCGCTTCTTTGCGCTCGTCGCAGGCGTCGTGGTCGATACAGCGCCTACCGCCGCCGACCAGCGCGGGCATGGTCTCGGTCACGTCGACCGAGCGGCCGCACTCCGCGCAGAGCACGGCCTCGAAGTGGCGATCGTCCGGAGTGCCCATGTCCGTATCTTCCCCGAACCGGGCACTCCGCACAATGGCCAAACGGCGCGCTAGTGGTGCCGGTCGCCGCCGCCACTGCCGCCGCGGGCCGCGCCGCCGCCGTAGCTGCGACCGCCGCCGCCGTAGCTGCGGGCCGGAGCCGAGTAGCTGCGAGCGGACGCCGAGTAGCTGCGCGCCGGAGCGGAGTAGCTGCGGGCAGGCGCCGAGTAGCTGCGCGCGCCTTGGTAGCCGCCGAAGCTGCGGTCGGCGGCCGAGTAGCTGCGCGCCGGAGCCTGGTAGCCGCGCTGCGCCTGAAAGCCGCCGCTCTGGTAACCACGATACGCGTTGGTGGTCTGGGCGCGATAGGCGCCGGTCTCGCCGCGGTAGCCGTAGCTGCCCGACGTCACCGCACGCGTCTCACCGCGATACGTGTTGCCCGCGAACCCGCCGTAGCGGTTGAACGCCTGCGGGCGGTTGAAGCCCGCCGCCGTGCGGTTGAAGCCGCCCATCGGACGTCCCGCGTAGCGTGCCGGCCAGGGGTGGCCCGACCACGCGTGCGCATCCCAGGCCTGACCGTTCCACGCGCTCACGTGGTAGAACGGGCGGTGGACCCAGCCGCTGCCGAACACGAACGCCAGGCTGAACGAGGGGCCGTAGCCGTAGGCGAAGCCGGGGTACCAGTAGCCCGGTCCGTAGTAGACCGGCGTCGGCAACACGCCGTCGTACGCGTCCTGCGCGTCGGTATCGATCTCGTTGGCTTGGAAGACGTCGCCGTCGGCGAAGCCCTGGATCGAAACCTGCATTCCCGGCTCGAGCGTCAGCCCGGTCGGATTGATGATGGTGCCTTGGTGCAGCTGGACGTCGTCGTCGTAGCCGTTGCTATCGGCGACTTGGATGTCGAAGGGACCGTCGACCGAGGCGATGGTTCCGCTCACGGTCTGATCCTGGTCGACGGGCGCTTGGTCCACGGCGTAGGACGGCACGTCCTGGGCCGACGCCACCGCCGGAACGATCAGCCCGGTCAACGCCGCCGAGACGGCGAGAGCCCGGGCAATCTTGCTGATATCGAACATGAATGCTTGTCCTCGAACGCCCCTCAAACGAAGGGCTCGTCCCCAGGGTACCGGCGCCGGTTTACACCGGCTTTGGAGGACGATGAGGAATTGGAGAGAGCGCTCCCAACCGTGCGCACATCGTTCAGACGAACGCGGGCTCGTAGACGTTGGCGTCCTGATCGGCAAACAGCGGATTCGAGAGGTAGCGCTCGCCGGTATCGCACCCGATGGTGACGATCAACTTGCCGGCGTACTCCGGACGCGCCGCCAATTGCAGCGCGGCGAACACGTTCGCGCCCGACGAGATGCCGACCAGGATGCCCTCTTCGCGTGCCAGCCGCCGCGCGACCGCGACCGACTGATCGTACGAGACCTGGATCACTTCGGAGTAGACGTGCGTGTCGAGGATCGCGGGCGCGAAGCCCGGCGCGAAGCCTTGCAGCTTGTGCGGTCCGGGCGCGCCGCCGGAGAGCACGCACGATGTGTCGGGCTCGACCGTCACGCAGATGACGGACGGCTTGCGCTCTTTGAGCAGATGGCCGGCGCCGGTGATCGTGCCGCCGGTGCCGACGCCCGCGACCAGCACGTCGACGCGGCCGTCGGTGTCGCGCCAGATCTCCTCGCCGGTCGTCCGATAGTGGATCTCCGGATTCGCCGGGTTGTCGAACTGGCCGGGCATGAAGTACTTGCCCGGATCGGAGGCGACGATCTCGTTCGCTTTGGCGATCGCGCCGCGCATGCCGTCGGTGCCCGGCGTGAGCACCAGCTGCGCGCCGTACGCTTTGAGCAGATTGCGGCGCTCGATCGTCATCGTCTCCGGCATGGTGAGGATGCAGCCGTACCCTTTGGCCGCCGCGACGAACGCCAGCGCGATCCCCGTGTTGCCGCTGGTGGGCTCGACGATGATCACGCCCGGTCGCAGCTTGCCCTCGCGTTCGGCCGCTTCGATCATCGCGACGCCGATGCGGTCCTTGACCGAGCCGGCGGGATTGAACGACTCAAGCTTGACCAGCACCTCGGCGCCGAGTCCGGCGTTCAGTCGCGGGATGCGGACGAGCGGCGTGTTGCCGAAGGTGTCGGCGATGTTGTCGTAGACGCGCACGCCGCGCACAACCCGCGTGCGCGGCGAAAGGGTGCGCGTCGGCCGCTATGAGGCCGGCGGATCGATCGTGATGCGCGAGTTGAAGCCGGAGAACTTGATGGCGTCCGTGCGGCCCGACGCGTCGACCGATTCCATCCGGTGGACCAGCCCGTCACCGCCGACGTAGACGGTCGAGGGGTGCTGCGGCTGATCGGGATCCGTGACGCCGTACGCGTGGAGGGTCTCGCCGTCCACCGTCTTCATTCCCAGGTCCGTCACTTCGATCCGCGTCGCGTGCGCGGTGAGCTGCTGCGGCGCACCGGCCGCGGCGAACGCGTCGCCCGCGCGCCCGGCCGCCATCGCCGGAATCGTCATCCAGTGTCCGTTGACGAACACCCACGTCGCGTCGCCGACGCGGATCATCTGCGTCGGGCCCATCGTTATGTGCATCTTGCCGGGCTGCACGATGTCGACTTGCATCGTCTTGCCCCCGGCGCTGATGTCCATGTGATACGAGGTCGCCTGCGAGAGTTTCATGAGGGCGACGCGGACGTCGTCGGTCGGTGAGGCGAACGCCGGCCCCGCCAGGGCCAGCACGAGCACGGGGGCGATCAGGATGCGCATTCGCAGCCTCCAATGAACGTGGGCGGTGGGGGTGGCGCTTTCTTGCGCCCGGCCGCGCGGCCACCCTGCCCGACCGCAGCCGCCGCCGCTCACACCGCGAAGAAGTCGCGCAACGCGGCCAGCGTCGACTCCGGCGCCTCCTCGGCCATGAAGTGCCCGGCGTCGATCGGACCGCCGCGCACGTCGTCCGCCCACTCGCGCCACACGGTCAGGACGTCGTACCACGCGCCGACTTGCCCACGCGCGGCCCACAGCGCCAACAGCGGAGCCGCGATGCGCCGGCCGGCGCTCTTGTCGCCCGCGTCGATCGCGTAGTCGTAGGTGGCGGCCGCGCGATAGTCCTCGCACGCGGCGTGGATCGTCGCGGGGTTGCGGTAGCAGCGCAGGTAATCCGCGAGCGCCTCGTCCGCGAACACGTTCGGGCGATTGGGCCGGCCCAAGAAGAACCGATCGGGATCGGCGCCGATCACGTTCTCGGGAAACGGCGCCGGCTGCGCCAGGAAGAACCAGTGCCAGTAGCCCAGGCCGAAATCCATGTCGGCGCGCGCGAAGTGCTCGTAGGTCGGCAGGATGTCGAGCACCGCCAGCCGCGTCACGCGCCGCGGATGATCGAGCGCGAGCCGGTAGGCGACGCGGCCGCCGCGGTCGTGTCCGGCCAGCGCGAAGCGCTCGAAGCCGTAGTGGCGCATCACGGCGACGGCGTCGCGCGCCATCGCGCGTTTCGAGTACGGCTCGTGGTCGTCGGTCGTCGGCGGCTTCGAGCTCTCGCCGTAGCCGCGCAAGTCCATCGCGACGACGGTGAACTCGCGCGCCAGCTCGGGCGCGACGCGGTGCCACATCACGTGCGTCTGCGGATGCCCGTGCAGCAGCAAGAGCGGCGGCCCCGCGCCGCCGCGGCGCACGCGAATCTGCGCCTCGCCCGTGTCGACGCGCTCGAGGACGAAGCCGTTAAACATATTTCTTATAGGCGGATCGGGCGAAGCCCGAACGCGACGGGTTGCGCGCAGCGCAAGCCACTACTCGGTGCCGACGTCCCAGAGCATGCCGAGGTCGCGCTTGGCGAAGGCGCGGAACGCGATCAGCGTCTCGGTCGCGGTGATCCCGGCGTGCGAGGCGATCCGTTCGGTGACCAGATCGCTCAGCTCGTCGTGCTGGCGCACGCGCACGATCGCGACCAGATCGTACGGACCGGCGACGCTGTAGCACTCGGTCACGCCGTCGATCGCGAGCAGCTCCTCGGCGAGCGAGCGCACGCGACCCGGCTCGACGTTCATCAGGACGACCGCGGTGATCACCTCGCCGCCTACCGTCTCGAACGCGCGCGTCCCTGTCGGCGACCTTGTCGTCCAGCGGAATCGCGTGATAGGGTGGCGTGAGATGCGCGCCGAGCTCGACGAGATCGTCTTACCGGAGCGGAAGCCGGCCCTGGAGTGGATCGGCGGCCGCGCCGTGCAGAAGGTGAGCCCGAAATATACCCACGCGGCGCTGCAGGGACGGCTCACCGCGCTGCTCAGCGCCTGGGCGGACGGCCGCGGGCGCGTCGGCCCCGAGTGGCGCTTTCGCTTGGCGCCGCCCGGCGAGGCCCGGCGCCCGCTCGTTCCCGACGTCGCGTATCTCTCGTTCGCCCGTCTGGCCGCCGACGCATACGATGCGGCCGAAGAGCCGACCATCGCGCCCGATGCGGCGTTCGAGATCCTCTCGCCCGGTAACCGGCGCCGGCTGATGGCCGAGAAGACGCGCGTCTACCTCGCCGCCGGTGCCGGCCTGGTCGCGATTCTCGACCCGTTCGCGCGCACGCTGACGGTCCACGACGGCATGGGCGCGCGCACGTTGCGCGGCCCGGAGAGGCTCGAGCATGCCGCGTTGCCCGGCTTCGCACCGAGCGTCGACGAGCTGCTGGGCGCATCGACGTTGCGGCCGCCGCGCGATTAGGCCCGCTGGGCGACGAGCCGCGCGGCGACCGCGATCAGGAAGGCGCCGCCGGCGCGTTCGGTCCATGTCAGCAGGGCCGGCGAGCCGACCGCGCGGCGCGCCGCGCCGCCCGCCGCGGCGTAGAGCGCGAGCACGACCAGCTCGATCGTCTGCGAGGTCAGCCCGAGCAGCGCGATCTGCGGCGCCGCCGCGCGATGCACGTCGACGAACTGCGGCAAGAGCGCCACGAAGAAGACGATCGCCTTGGGGTTCGCCAGCTGCGTCACCAGGCCGCCGGCGAACCCGCTGGCCGCGCTCGGCACGTCCGCCGGCGCGTCGGCGACGCGCGTCGACAGCGCGCGCACGCCCAGATAGGCGAGGTAGAGCGCGCCGGCGATCTTGACCGTCTCGAACAGCGCCGCCGACGAAGCCAGCACCGCGCTCAGCCCCAGCGCCGAGAGGACGAAGTAGATCGTGTTGCCGGCGACGATCCCGAGCGCGGCCGCGAGCGCCGCGGCCGCCCCGCGTCGCAGCGCCGTCCCGACGGTCAGCAGCACGGCCGGCCCCGGAATGAGACAGAGGGCCGTCTCCAGGAGCGCGAACGTCAGCCAGACCTTGCCGTCGATCATTCGCCCCACTCTGTGATCGCGTTCGCGCGCACCTGCGCCGCCATCGCCGCGACCGCGGGCAAGCTCGAGAAGATCGCGCTGGTCGCCGAGTACCTGCGCGGGCTCGCCGACGCCGACCTCGCGCCGGCCGCGCGCTTCTTCACCGGCAACCCGTTTCCGCAGCGCGACGCGCGCAGCTTGGCCGTCGGCGGCGCGACCATCGTCGAGGCGGCGACCGCGACCTGGGGCGTCGATCCGGCCGCGCTCTCGGCCGCCTACCGGGCCAGCGGCGACCTCGGCGCCGCCCTGGGCCCGTTCGTGCAGCCGGCCGTGGACCTGGGCCTCTTTCGCGACGAGGAGCTGACGCCGGCCCGGCTGGGCGCGCTGCTCGACGAGATCGCGGCCGCCCGCGGGAAGCAGGCGCAAAAGCGGCGGCGCATCCTGTGCGAGCGCATCTTCGGCGCCTGCACCGATCCGCTCGAAGCAACGTACGTGGTGAAGATCCTCACCGGCGAGTTGCGCATCGGGCTGCGCGAAGGGCTCGTCCTCGACGCGATCGCGCTGGCGTTCGCGCGCGATCCGCGCGAGGTCCGGCGTGCGGCCAGCGCGGCGGGCGACGTCGGCGTCGTCGCGCTGGCCGCCAAAGGCGACGCGCTCGAAGAGGTGACGCTGGCGTACCACACGCCGGTCGCGTTCATGCTGGCGACGCCTTTGGCGTACGGCTCCGCCTACGAAGCGCTGGCCGGCGCGGGCTGGCGCGTCGAGGACAAGTACGACGGCGTGCGGGCGCAAGCGCACGTCACGCCCGAACGCGTCTCCCTCTTCTCCCGCACCCTCAACGACGTCGCCGACGCCTATCCCGAGGTCGTCGCGGCGCTGCGCGCGCTGCCCGAGCGCTGCGTGCTCGACGGCGAGCTGGTCGCGGTGCGCGAAGGTCGCGTGCTGCCGTTCCGCGCCCTCCAGCCGCGCCTGCAGCGCAAGACCGTCGAGCCGGAGCTGCTGCGCGAGGTGCCGGTGCGCTTCGTCGCCTTCGACTTGCTCGCGCACGCGGACGACTTCGTGCTCGAGTCGCCGCTGGCCGAGCGGCGGGTGCGGCTCGAGACGCTGCTTCACGGCGCGCCCGACGCGTTGGCGCTCGCCCCGGCCGGCGCGTTGACGTCCTCCGACGCGGCGGTCGTGCACGAGCACTTCGCCCAGGCGCGGGCGCGCGGCAACGAAGGGCTGGTGTTCAAGCGAGAAGACGCGCCGTACACCCCCGGCCGGCGCGGAACCTCGTGGCTCAAGCTCAAGCGCGAGCTGGCGACGCTCGACTGCGTCGTCGTGGCCGTCGAGTGGGGCCACGGCAAGCGCGCGCACGTGCTCTCCGACTACACCTTCGCCGTGCGCAACGGCGACGCGCTGATGGTCATCGGCAAAGCGTACAGCGGGCTGACCGACGTCGAGATCGCCGAGCAGACGGCCTGGTTCGAGACCCATCGTCTTCCGCCCGACGACGCGCGCCGGGCCTACGCGCGGCTGGGATTGCGGCGGCGCGAGATCGTGGTCGAGCCGGAGCTCGTCGTCGAGATCGCGTTCGACGTCGTGCAACAGAGCCGGCTGCACGCCGGCGGCTATGCGCTGCGCTTCCCGCGCATCGTCCGCTTACGCCCCGACAAGACCCCGGCCGACGCCGACACCCTGGCCCGCGTCGCCGAGATCTACGCCGAGATGCTGGCCCGCGAAGCCGGCGAAGAGCGAGCGGGCTCATGAGCTCGGTGCACGCGTTTCTGTCCGGGCCGTTCGTACACGGCTTTCTGTTCGTGGTCCTGGCGCTGTTCCCGGTGGTCAACCCGCTCGGGATGGCGCCGATCTTCTTGCGCTACACGAGCGGCACCGACGATGCGACGCGCGCGAAGTTGGCGCGCCGGGTGGCGTACAACAGCTTCGCGCTCGCGCTGGTCTCGCTGGTCGCGGGCTCGCTGGTGCTGCGCTTCTTCGGGCTCAGTCTGCCGGCGGTGCAGATCGCCGGCGGCATCGTCGTCGCCGCCACCGGTTGGCGCTTGTTGAACCAAGGGCAGGACGATCCGGAGAACCGCGCGCCGGCGGCGTCGGTCGCGGCGGTGATGAGCGGCGCGTTCTATCCGCTCACGCTGCCGCTGACGGTCGGGCCCGGATCGATCGCGGTGATGCTGACGATCGGGAGCAGCGTCAGCGACGTGCTGCGCAGCCGGGCCGCGCTGCTCGAGGAGCTGGGCGGCATCCTCGGCGTCGCCGCGACGGCCATCGTCATCTACCTCTGCTACCGCTACGCCGAGACGATCTTGCGCCGGTTGGGCGACAGCGGCGTCAACGTCCTGCTGCGCCTTTCGGCCTTCATCTTGCTGTGCATCGGCGTGCAGATCGCGGTCGACGGCGCGCGCACGCTGTTCGTCGTGCCCCGTTTCTGAACGCCGCGCGCGGCGCGGCAGCTCGTTTCAGTGGTGTCGGCGGCGTTCGCGCTCGGCGCGGATCTTCGCGATCCGGTCGTAGACGTCGGGGCCGCTCGGCCGGCGCCCGCTCGGCTGATGAGCGCGCAGCCGCGAGACGAGCACGGCGACGATCACCCCGACCGCCGCGGCGACGAAGCCGAGCCGGACGCCTGGCCGTAGAGGCAGGAGAGCAGCCGACGCGAGCAGCACAGCAAAGAGAGCGAGCAGGTTTTGCCAGCGGCGCATCGGCGGCGCGGTCACCGTGCACGCTTCGGCTGCCACAGGTACCGAGCCCTGGCTCGTGGTACATCGCGACCAGCGGTACGAGCGGGCGTTCGCACCCCAAAAGAACGGTTCAACACAGAGGTCGTCATGTTCCGACGCCGGTTTGCTATTCTCGGCATCGTCGCCGTGCTCGCCGCATGTGGCGGTGGAGGCGGGGGTGGAGGCGCGGTTCGGCCGCCCACCGCACCCGGTACGTCGGCGCCCACCAGCGCGCCGACCAGCGCGCCGGCGGGCTATGCGAAGGCGTCGTTCCAGATCACCGTCCCGCTCGCGTCGTCGTCGTCCGCGGCGAAGTGGCGCGCGGCGCGCGCCAACGTGCGGACGCCCAAAACGGTACCGGCCGGGACGCAATCGATCACGTTCACGCTGCTCGAGACCTCGAACGCCAGCGTCACGCCGGGCTCGACGACCCCGGCGTACTCGCTGATGGCGGGCGCGCCGGGCTGCACCGGGGACGGCGAGACGACGCCCATCACCTGCACCTTCCAGATCAGCGCCCCGCTCGGAGAGGACATCTACCTCGCCAACGTCTACGCGTCGACCGACGGCAGCGGCACGCACATCGGCAGCGGCGCGACCTACCTCAACGTGCAGAACAACGCGACCAACACCGCGCAGCTCTCACTGGCCGGCCCGATCACCAGCGTCTACATCGCGACCGACGACACGACGACGACCGGACCGTTCGGGCCGGAGGCCACCGCCGAGATCGGCTGCCTGTCGGCGTTGCCCGATATCCCGCTGGCGGACTGCGCCGGCGAGGGCGACGGATCGATTCCGCAAAGCGCGCGAATCTTCGTCGTGGCGCTCGACAACGCGGGCAACCAGATCATCACGCCGGACACGTTCACGACGCCGGTCACGCTGACGATCGCGTACGGGACCGTCCAGATCACCTCGACGCACCGCAAGGCGGCCGGCGGGCCGGTGCTGCACCCCTATCCGGAAGGCCCGACGCCGACGCCCACGCCGACACCCGCGCCCGAGTCCCTCCTGCAGCTGACGGCGACCTACGCGTTTCCGCAGGGCGGCGTGACCTCGGCTTCGAGCTCGCTGGGGAGCCCGACGGTCAACGTCGAGTCACCGGCGGACGTGGTCGTCGCCGCGCCGATCGGCAACACGGCGAACGAGGCCGATATCCAGGTGACCGCGTCGATCGGCGAGACGCCGCAGACCGGCACCATCGTGTACGTCATCTGGCCGAACGTGACGCCGGCGCCGACGCCGACGCCGACGGCGTCGCCCACCCCGATCCCGATGGTGTGGGACGACTATCAGGACTACGAGGGTTTCCAACCTTCGTACGAGGCGAACGGCGACGCGACGTTCCAGGCCGGCTGGAATCCGCTGCTCCCGTGGACCGAGTACGACTTCCAGGTCGATACGAGCGCGCTCGTCTCCGGCCAGACGATCTCGCTCGACGCGACGAACTGCGCCGCGGACATCGGGCTGGTCGGCATCGTCGGCACCGCGAGCCCCTCGCCGTTGCCGGCCGGGACCGCGCCGCCGACGACGAGTCCGAGCAGTCTCCAGACGACCAGCGCGACCCCGAGCCCGCAGTTCGCGTTCTTCGTGCAGCCCAACGCGCCGCCGACGTCCGGGTGCGCCGTCACGGCAACGGACACCAACGCCGACGTCTCGACACTGATGTTCCAGTTCACCCAGGGCTCGTTGACCGTGGAGAACCACGGCCGCAAGCTGCAGCTCAAGAGGGTCCACCCGTGACCGCCTCCCCTCGGTTGTTCTTCCTCGCACTCGGTCTCGGGTGCGCTCCGCTCCTCGCTGCGTGCAGCGGCGGCGCGGCGGCGCCGTCGGCAACGCCGAAGGCGCCCACCGCGACGCCGACTCCGACGACACAGAACATCGCCAAGGCGACCGGCACGCTGCACATCAAGTTCTCGCACATCAAGGAACACCTGAGCGCGAGCGCGCGAAAAGGCGCCGGCGGTCCACGACGCACGCCGAAGTTCGTCGATCCCGCGGTTGGGAGCTACCTCGAGATCGCGTCCTGGGGCTCGTGCCAACAGTACACGATGGGCATCTTCAACTTCAACACCGTTACGATCGTGCCGGTAGCGCCGAATCAGCCGGATGGATCGCAAGTCGCGTCCGTGCCGATCGTCGCCGACGGCTGTTCGACGAACGTGTACGTCTACGAAGTCAACGAGGGCGATCAATCACCGCCGACCACGTTCCCGACGTACACCAACGTCGAGGCGGATAGCGGCGGCGATCTGCTGGCCTACGGCGAGGGAACCATACCCAGTGCGACGTCGGCGGGTACGACCGTTGGCGTCACGGTGACGATGTCGATCGCGCCGTACCAGCTCGGCATGGCGTTCGCGCCCACCCTGGGGGACGCCGCCGGCACGCCGGACGGAACGGATTCCGACTCCCCGTCGACCTTCTCGCTCGACAACTACACGTACGCCCCGACGTCGGATGGATGGGCTTACGGATACGCGGTCGCGGGAGATCTCGCGCAGTCGATCGACAGCTGCTACTTCGGCACGGATCCCGTCGGTGCCGGCGGGATGCCCACGATCGCGCTCGTCCAACAGACGTCGAGCGGGACGAGCCGGATCGGTCAAGTCGCGAGTGGTGCGTGGGTGCTCTACTACGACGGCTCCAACGCGGTGGAGGCGGAGTTCTCGACCACGGTCGGCCCGTTCCCGACCGACGGCCCCTATGCGCCGGGATACACGGGCTTGCCCTACTACACGCAGGCCACTCCGATCATTTCGACCGCGCAACAAACCACGGGCTGGGTCAACTTCGTGTGCAACAGCTACTGCACCGACGATCCGTAGCGCAACGGTGCGACGAGCGCGCCGCCGCGCGCGCTAGTCGCCTTCGTGCAGGTGCAGGTGGCAGCCGTCCTCGGCGTTGTCGAGCACTTCACGGGCTTCGGAGAGGACGTTGGACGGCAGATCCTCGCCCTCTTCGACCGAGCCTTCCTCGGCGAGGAACTCGATCTCGTCCCAGTCCTCCCACGTCTCGAGCGGCTCGCCCTCGACCTCGGTAGGAAACCGTACGCAGAAGCCTTGCTCGATGTGTAGCCCGGACACCAACACGCGCGTGCCGCGCGGGAAGTACGTCCCGTCTTTCCAGAGCGTGCCGTACGCCGTATCGTAGTGCCGACCGATTTCGATCTTTTCGATCGTTCGTCTCCCCGCAAGGAAAAGGTTCAAACCGGTGGGGTGGCCCTTCCGATTCGGTGCGGCCATGTGCTATACCCGTCACGATGAGTGAGCGGCGGATGAAAACTTGGCGTATCCTCTCGTCGGCCTATCCGATCGAGACGCCGTTCTTGCGACTGCGCGCGGACCGCATCGAGCTGCCCAGCGGAACGGTCGTCGAAGAGTACTTCGTGCGCGAATCGCGCGGGTTTTGCGTCGTCCTCGCCCTGACGCCGGATGACGACGTTCTCCTCGTGCGCCAGTACAAGCACGGCATCGGCGAGTTCGTACTCGAACTGCCGGCCGGCATGCTCGAGCCGGACGAAGCGCCGGCGGCGTGCGCGGCGCGCGAGCTGGCCGAAGAGACCGGCTACACCGGCGCGGAGCCGGAGTTCGTGCGCACGTTCCTCGCCGATCCGACCAACTCGACCGGCCGCTTTCACCTCTTCGTCGTGCGCGACGCGCGCGCGACGGTGGCGCCCGATCCGGACCTGACCGAAGAGATCGAGGTCGTGCTGGCACCGGCCGGCGAGCTGCGCGCGATGGCGCTCGACGGCCGCATCAACGCCGGCTCGCAGGTCGCGGCGGCGCTGGTCGCGTTGGAGTACCTGGGCCGTTAGACGAGGGCGCTGATCGCGGTGCCCAGGCCGAGCGAGGCGAAGAGCTCGTCGACCTGCACGGCCGCCAGCTGCTCGGTATCGCGCAGCACGTCGACCGCGACCGCGGAGGTGCCGCCGGCGGCGATGTCCATCGTGGAACTGGCTGCGGAAACGCCGTCCATGGTACGGTCAGTATGCCATCAGCAGCCGGGTGCCCGCAACCACCCGGCTGAAACTTGGCTTTGGTTCGCAGGGTAGCTGGGGGCGGAGGTCGTGATGCGTTTCTTTCTCCAGGTGACCGGGATCGTCGCGCTCGGCATCGTGCTGCTGGTGCTCCTGGCCTTCGTGCTCAAGATCGTGTTCATCGCCGCCATCATCGCGGCGCTGGTCGTGGCGTTCCTCACGCTGCGCAACCTGCTGACCCGCCGCAAGACCCGCGTCCCGACGATCACCTACCGCCGCTGAGGGCCCCGACAGGACGCGTTCGCATTCTCTCGTAGGACGAGCTATCTCGCGTCGTCCCGTCGGGAGGGTGTGTCACGTCTTACTCACCGGTCCGTGTCGCTTTGGCGACCCTGCTGTTCGCCATGCTGCCGGCCGTCGCGCTGGGGCAAGACGCGCCGGCGTCGCCGACGCCCCATCCGACCCCGACGCCCACCCCGCCCTATAACCGGCTCGCGCTGCGGCTGATCGGGCCGGCCCTGGCCGGTGGACGCGTCTCCGCGGTCGCCGGCGTTGCCGGCGATCCGCGCTTGTACTACCTCGGATCGGGCGGCGGCGGCGTTTGGAAGACGGACAACGGCGGCGCGACCTGGTCGCCGGTCTTCGACGCCACCGGAGTCGCGTCGATCGGCGCGGTCGCGATCGATCCACGCGATCACCAGGTGGTCTGGGTCGGCACCGGTGAGGCCAATCCGCGCAACGACGTCATCGCCGGCGCGGGCGTCTACAAGAGCACCGACGGCGGCAAGACCTGGGCGAACGTCGGGCTGACCGGAACCCGCTCGATCGCCTCGATCGTGATCGATCCCCGCGACCCGAACGTCGTGCTGGTCGGCGCGCTGGGCGACGTCTTCGCCGACTCGCCGGAGCGCGGCGTCTTCCGCACCACCGACGGCGGCAAGACCTGGACCAAGACGCTCTTCGTCGGACCCTCGAGCGGCGTGAGCGAGATGGTCGCCGATCCGAAAAATCCGAACGTCGTGTACGCCGGCATCTGGCAGTTCCGGCGCATGCCCTGGACGTTCACCTCGGGCGGTCCCGAGGACGGCCTCTACAAGTCCACCGACGGCGGCACGACCTGGACGCGGCTGACCGGTCACGGGCTGCCGGAGGGGATCACCGGCCGCATCGGTCTCGCGGTGGCGCCGTCCGATCCGAACCGCGTCTACGCGCTGATCGAGTCGAAGGACGGCATCTTGTGGCGCTCCGACGACGCGGGCGCGAGCTGGAAGCTGATGACCAAGAACACGCTGGTCGATCAGCGGCCGTTCTATTTCTCGCACCTGCGCGTCGACCCGTCGAACCCCGATCACCTCTACGGCGTCTCCGAGCAGCTCTCGGAGTCGAAGGACGGCGGCAAGACGTTCAAAGAGATCGCCGACGAGGTGCACGTCGACTACCACGACTTGTGGATCGCGCCCGACGACCCCAAGCGCCTGATCTCGGGTGAGGACGGCGGCTACGCGATCTCGCTCGACGGCGGCACGCATTGGTCGTTCTCGGAGAACGTCCCGATCGGGCAGATCTACCACCTGGGCTACGACGACCAGACACCGTATCGCGTGTGCGTGGGCCTGCAAGACAACAACGGCTTCTGCGGCCCGACCAACGCGCTCGATCCCGAAGGGATTCCCAACGCGGCCTGGGAGCGCATCGTCGGTGGCGACGGGCAGTGGGCGTGGCCGGATCCGCGCGATCCGAATTTGGTCTGGACCGATCTGCAGACCGGCCGCGTCAGCGTCTACGACCGCACCGCGCAGCGCAGCTTCTTCGTGCAGCCGTACATCGGCACGTCGGCGACCGACTTCCGCATCGCCGACGCCCCCTATCGCTTCAACTGGGACGCGCCGATCGGCTTCGACCCGTTCGACCCGACGGCGACTTGGCTCGGCGCCAACGTCGTCTTCGCCACGCACGATCGCGGCGTGCACTGGCGCGCGATCTCGCCCGACCTGACGGCCGACGTCAAGGCCCACCAGCAGCCCTCGGGCGGCCCGCTGGCGCTCGACGTGTCGAGCGCGGAGAACACCGACACCATCCTCGACGTCGAGGGCTCGGTCAAAACGCGCGGCGAGATCTGGGTCGGCACCGACGACGGGCTCGTGCAGCTCACCCGCGACGGCGGCGCGCACTGGACGAACGTCACGCCGGCCGGGATTCCCCAATACGGCCGCTTCGAGATGGTCGCGCCGTCGCCGCTGGTCGCCGGCACCGCCTACGCGGTGCTCGACCAGCACTATCTGGGCGACCCGCGCCCGTACGCGTTCGTGACCCACGACTGGGGCGCGCATTGGAGCGCGATCGTCGCGGGTCTGCCGGCCGACCAAGAGACGCGCGCGATCCGGCCCGACACGCGCAACCCGCACCTGGTCTATTTGGGCACGGAGCGCGGCCTGTGGCTCTCGTACGACGACGGCCGGCACTGGGAGCGACCCGCGCTCGGCCTGCCGCCGGCGGCGGTCTTCGACCTGCGCGTGCAGCCGCGCTGGAACGATCTGCTGGTCGCGACGCACGGCCGCGACGTCTACGTCCTCGACGACCTCGCGCCGATTCAGCAGCTGCCGGCCGCCGAGGCGGCCGGCGTCGCGCTGTTCCCCATCCGCACGACGTACCTGTTCTCCACGCACGCCGACGACGAAGGGCTGTACACCGGCTTCGCCGGGACCAACCCGCCCAGCGGCGCGATCATCTCGTTCTACCAGAAGACGCCGGGCGCGAGCGCGCCGGAGATCGACATCCTCGACGCCGGCGGTGCGCGCATTCGCCGGCTGGCGGGGACGCATCGCGTCAGCGACCGCGACGTTCCGTGGGTCACCAACTTCGTCGGGATCAACCGGGTGACGTGGGATCTGCGCGAAGACGCGCCGACACCGTGGACGGGCGCGGCGCGCCGCGAGTACCAGGGACCGCAAACCGGTGCGCAGGTGCCGCCGGGCGTGTACGTCGCGCAGATCGTGCTGGCGGGGCAAACGCTGAAACAATCGATCGTGGTCGAAGCGGACCCGCGCGCGCACCTGAGCCGGTCCGACCTGTTGACCGGTCACGCGTTCGCGAAGCGGCACCTGACCGAGCTGGGCGCGGTCGACGCCGCGCTCAACCGGCTCGACGCGATCGCCGCATCGGCGCCGCAGCGCGCCGCCGGCGCGGCGCCGCCGCTGGCGGCGGAGCTGGCCGCCGCGCGGGAGCGCGCGCTCGCGCTGCGCGGCTTGCTGACGGCGGACTACGAGAACGACGAGGACTCGATCCAGCGGCCCGGCCGCGTGCGCGAGGATCTGCAGCGCATGACCTACGTCGGCGGCGGCGTGATCACGCCGGCGGTGGCGGACTACGCCGCGCGCGTCGACCGGGCATACGCGGCCGCCATGGCGCAGGTCGCGGCGTTCGTCGCCGGCGAGGTCGCCAAGGCCGACGCCGACCTGAAGGCGGCGGGAAAGCCGGCCCTCGCCACCAGCGGCGCCAAGCGGGCCGACGTCGTGGGCGGCCCCGCGGCCCCGGACGCCGAGGGCGCCAGTAGCGCCGCTGATGACGGCGACTGAAAACGTCGTGCGGCCCGGCAGGTAGCCGGGCCGCATGGGGGTGTAGCACCCGCCATGCAGGTCGAACGCTTCCGCGACACCCTCAAGGACGTCATCGGGCTGGTCGTCACCCCGATGAACCGCACGAACTACGCCCTCGACGAGGGCGCGCTGCGCGCGCAGATCGACTGGTGCTTCGCCCACGGCGCGACCGGCGTCGTCGCCAGCGGCTCGATCGGCGAGTTCCTCCACCTCGAGGACGACGAGCGCCGCCGGGTGCTGGAGATCGTCGTGGACCAGGCGCGCAAGCACCCGGGCAAGAGCGCCTCGGCGATGACCTCGGGCGCGACGACGCTGCAAGCGATGAAGTGGACGAAGCTCGCCGCCGAGCTCGGCTACGACAGCGCCGTGGTGATCGCGCCGTATTACTGGAAGGTCGGCGAGCGCGAGGCGTACGAGCACTTCCGCGCCGTCGCCGAGGCCGAGCTGATCCCGGTCACGGTGTATCACAACCCGGCGCTCTCGAAGTTCCACATGTCGCCGGCCTTCTTCCAAAAGGTCGCCGAGCTGCACAACGTCGTCGCGGTCAAAGAGGTCGAGACGGAGTTGCAGCACCTCGAAGCGGTCGCCGACGCGCTCAGCGGGCGCGCATTGTACCTGCAGACCTTCCGCGCGTACCTGACGGGCCGGCTGTTGGGCTCGAACGGCGGGCAGATCAACGTCTTCGCGGTACCGGCCTGCGTCGCGATCGACGAGGCCTGGCGCAACGGCGACGTCCGGCTCGCCGAAGAGATCCAGCGCCGGCTCAACCGCGTCTTCCCGCGCGGCGGCGAAGCGGCGCTGGGCGCGCTGGGGATGACCAAGGTGACGGCCAGCGTGGTGACGGGGATCGAGATGGGGCCGGCCCGCCCGCCCTACCTCGCGCCCGACGACGCCGAGGAACGCATCACGAAGCGGCTGCCCGAGCTGCTCGAAGTCGTGCCCGCGATGCGGCCCGAGAAGCGCGTCGCGGTGCACGCGACGTCATGATCGCGAGCGACGTGCCGACGGCGCAGCTCTGGATCGACGGGCGCGCGGTCGACGCCGCCGACGGCGCGACCTACGACGATCGCGATCCGGCCAGCGGCGAGATCGTCGCGCGCATCGCGAGCGGCGGTGCCGCCGACGTCGAGCGCGCCGTCGCCGCGGCGCGCCGCGCGTTCGACGACGGACCGTGGCCGCGCACGACGATCGCGCAGCGCGCCACGGTGCTGCGCCGGCTGGCGGAGCTGCTGATCGAGCAGCGCGAGGAGCTGGCGCGGCTGGAATCGCGCGACGCGGGCAAACCGTTCCGCGAGACCGCCGACCGCGACGTCCCGCGCGCGGCCGACAACTGCGCGTTCTTCGCCGGCGCGATCGAGCACCGCGAACAAGCGGCGTTCTTCGACCGCAAGCCGTTCCTGGGCGCGCAGCGCGAGATCGCCTCGATCGTGCGCGAAGAGCCGGTCGGCGTCTGCGCGCTGCTCACGCCGTGGAACTCGCCGCTGATGCAGGCGACGTGGAAGATCGCGCCGGCGATCGCAGCCGGCAACACCTGCGTGCTCAAGCCCTCGGAGCTCACTCCGCTCTCGACGCTCAAGCTGGCCGAGCTGTGCTCGCGGGCCGGCGTCCCCGACGGCGTCGTCAACGTGGTGACCGGCTTCGGGCCGGGTGCCGGCGCGCCGCTGGTCGCCGATTCGCGCGTCGACGCGGTCGCGTTCACCGGCAGCGAGCCGACCGGCAAGGCGATCAACCTGGCCGCCGCCGCGACGCTCAAGAAAGTGACGTTGGAGCTGGGCGGCAAGTCGGCCAACGTCGTCTGCGACGACGCCGACCTCGAGCTGGCGGTCGAGGGCAGCGTGCTGGCGATGTTCCGCCACAGCGGGCAGGTCTGTTTGGCCGGCACGCGCCTCTACGTGCAGAGCGGGATCTACGACCGCTTCGTCGAGCGCTATCTGGCGGCGGTGCGCGCGCTGCGCGTCGGCGATCCGCAGTCGCGCGAGAGCGACTTGGGGCCGCTGATCACGCCGCAGCACCGCGAACGGGTCGAGGCCTTCTGCGCGCAGGCCGACGCCGAGGGCGTCGAGGCACTGCTGCGCGGCGCGCGGCCGGGCAGCGCCGCGCTCGCGGCCGGCAACTACTACTCGCCGACGATCTACGCGCCGCGCGACGAGACGCAGACGATCGCGCGCGAAGAGGTCTTCGGTCCCGTCCAGTCGATCTTCCGGTTCGCATCGCTCGACGAGGTGGTCGAGCGCGCGAACGCGACGCGCTTCGGCCTCTCCTCCTACATCTGGACGCGCGACGTCGGGAGCGGCCTGCGCTTCGCCGAGCGCGTGCGCGCCGGGATGTGCTGGGTCAACGGCTACTTCTTGCGCGACTTGCGCCAGCCGTTCGGCGGCGTCGGGATGAGCGGCCTGGGCCGCGAGGGCGGCCGCTGGTCGCTGGACTTCTTCACCGAGCCCAAGCTCGTGTGCATCGCCTACTAGTGGCTTCCGCTTCGCGGAAGCCTTCGCGTTCGGGCTTCGCCCGAGCCGCCTGAAGAGGAACGTCATGTCATTCGTGAACTCCGTCAGCGTCATCCCCAAGCACGTCCCCGACGCGGAGCTGCAGACCTTCGGCACGCTCGAGTCGTACGAAGAATACATCGAGCACCAGTACCGCGACACCAAGGCGCTGCTCGAAAAGTATCGCACGCACAAGACGCACGATCCGGAGCTCTCCCGCGAGTACAAGGCGGCGATGAAGCCGATCATGCTGACGACCTGCTGGGGCGAGGCGCAGACGACCAGCCAAGTCGCGCAGATCATCACCAAGACCAACCGGCCGACGATCCAGTACTTCTACGCGACGCACGCGCTCGACGAGGTGCGGCACACCCAGATCGAGTGGCGTCGCGTGCGCGACCTCGATCTGGCCGACTCGCTCGACGTTCCCTACGAGCAGACCGAGCTGTTCCGCTTCGTCAACGGGCTGCCGACCTTCGTCGAGATCGTCTACGGCCAGGTCTGCACGCTCGAGTCGTACTCGGCGCACGTGCTCTTCAACTCGATCATCGACCTGGCCAAACGCTACGGCGACCTGGCGACCGCGGTGACCTACGAGTACGTCATGCACGACGAGGTGCGGCACATCGGGACCGGGCTGAAGATCGTCAAAGAGGCGATCGACGCGTCGCCCGACCCCGAAGAGGCCGCCTTCCGCATCCTCGACCTCGAAGAGAAGCTGCTGCCGATCACGATCCGCAAGCTCGGCCGCGACTCCGCCATCGCCAACTCACTCTACGAGGCCGGCATGATCGCCGACAAGCGGCAGTTCGAGCTCGATGGTTTTCGCCAGTACCTGATCTTCCGCTCGAAGATCCCCAACCTGCCGCCGATGCGCTACGCCGGCCCCGACGGCTGGACGCCGGAGGACAGCCGAGCCGCCATCGTCGCGTGATCGCCGCCGGCCTGTTCTCGACGCACGTCCCGCGCCTGATGATCCTCGACCAGCAGGCGCGGCGCGAGTATATGCGCGACAACATCACGACGTTCTACGACGCGCTCGCGCAGATTCACCGCGAGCGCATCGCGGCGCTCGAGTTCGACACGTTCGTGCTGATCGACACCCACTGGCACACGACGCTCGAGTTCGTCCTCAACGCGCACGAACGGCACGCGGGCATCTACACCTCGGACGAGATCCCGTGGATGATCCACGAGTACGCCTACGACTATCCGGGCGATCCCGAGCTGGCCGCCGCGATCGCGGCGGAGGCGCGCGAGCGCGGCGTGCCGGCCGAGGCGGCCGCGCACCGCGGCCTGCCGGTGCACTACGGGACGCTCAACCCGATGCACTACTACAACCCGGGCCCGGCCAAGCAGCGCGTCCTGCCGATCTCCGTCTGCGACACCGCCGAGGTCGAGCCGAACCTGCGTTTGGGTGAGGCGATCGCGGCCGCCGCCACGCGGACCGGACGGCGCGTGCTGCTGATCGCCTCGGGCGGGATGTCGCACCGGTTCTGGCCGCTGGCCACGATCCGCGAGCGCGCCAGCGCCGATCCGCGCGACATCAGCGACCCGGCGCTGCGCGCATGGGACGAGCGGATCATGGATTGGTGGCGCGCCGGCGATCACGCCGCCGTGCTGGCGCACGCCGACGAGTTCCGCCGGACGTGCTCGCCCGAGGGGCGCTTCGCGCACTATCTCGTGCTGGCCGGAGCGCACGGCGGCCCGGCGTGGAACACGCCGGGCCAGCAGTTCGGCCGCTACGAGGCCGCGATCGGAACCGGTCAGTCGAACTTCTGGTTCCGTTAACCTTCGTCGCCCACGCCGACTTCGCTGACGACCGGCTCGACGACCGTCTCTTCCTTGACGACGGCGATCGTCTTGCCGGTCAGCGGATCGGTCATCGGCGCGGCCGTCACCGGCGGCTTGGTCGCGACGGTCGTGGTCGTCGCGCGCTTCGGGCGCAGCCCGATCAGGCCCAGTAGGCCGAGCAGACCGATCAGGCCCCAGCCGCCGCCTTCGCCGCTCGACGAGGTGTTGTCGGTCGTCTTCGTGTCCTGACCGGCGCTGCCGCCGTTCGCGCTGCCGTTGCCGCCGCCGGTACCGCCGTTGGCGTTGGTCGAGCCCGTGCCGGTGCCGTTGTCGTTCCCGCCACCCGCCGCATTGGTCGTGCCGCCGGTCCCGTTGGCGTTGGTGCCGTTCGCGTTGGTCGTGGTGTCGGTCGACGTGCCGTTGGCGTTCGTCGTGCCGTTGTTGCCGGTCGCGTTGGTCGAGCCGGTCGTGTCGGTCGAGACGCCGTTCGTCCCCGTCGACCCGTTGGTCGTGCTCGTCGTCCCGGTCGTGCCGCCGTTCGTGCCGGCCGCGCTGCCGTTGGCGCCCCCGGTTCCGTTGGCACCGGCGCTCGTGCCGCCGCTCGTGCCTGCACCGCCGCTCGTGCCCCCGCCGGCGCCCGTTCCCTGCGCGATCGCGAGCGCCGGGAGGACCCCCAGCGCCAGCGCCAAGAGGGCGCCGGCTGCCGTCTTCTGCGTACTCGTCCTGCTCATCGTGTCCGGCAACGTCCCCATTCGACGGCGCCGGATAACGATGAAGGCCCTTGCCTGGCACCTGCCGGCACGGGTGGCGGCAGCTCGATCTGTGACCCGCTTCGCAGCGCACAATCGAGCTCTCAAGTCCCTGCGACCGCGCACCGATGCAGTGGTAAGGGACGCTAGCGTCTGGGGAGCGCGCCGCCGTCAGGCGACGCGCTCCCTCTTCGCGCGCTACTCGAAGCGCAGGGCGCGGATCGGGTCGAGGGCGGCCGCCTTGCGCGCCGGCCAGTAGCCGAAGAACACGCCGACCGCCGCCGAGAACGCCAGCGCCATCGCGACCGCCGAGAACGGCACGCTCGCCGGCCAGTGCGCGAACAGCGCGATCGCACCGGCGCCGATGACGCCGAGCACGACGCCGATCCCGCCGCCGCCGGTCGCCAAGACGACCGCTTCGATCAGGAACTGGCGCAGGATCGCCGCGCCGCGGGCGCCGACCGCGACGCGCAAACCGATCTCGCGCGTGCGCTCGGTGACCGAGACGAGCATGATGTTCATGATCCCGATCCCGCCGACCAGCAGCGAGACCGCCGCGACCGACGCCAGCAGGAGCGCGAGGATCGACGCCGTCGCCGACGCGGCCTGCGCGATGTCGGCCAGGTTGCGCACCTGGAAGTCGTCGGGCTGCCCGGCCGCGATCTGGTGACGCTGCTCGAGCAGCGAGGTGATCTGGGCCTGCACCGGATCGAGGTGATCCTGGTCGACCGCGGAGACCATCAGCTCGGCGACCGTCGTCGTCCCCGTGATGCGCTGCTGCGCCGAGGTGTAGGGGATGAGCACCGTGTCGTCCTGATCTTGGCCCGGACCGCTCTGTCCTTTGGCCGTCAGCGTGCCGATGACCGTGAACGGGACGTTGCCGATCTCGACGGTCGTGCCGACCGGGTTCTGACCGCCCGGAAAGAGCTGCGAGACGACGGTTTGGCCGAGCACCGCGACCTTGGCCGAACTGTTGGTCTCGTCTTGGGTGAAGAACCGGCCGCTGGCGGTCGGCCAGCTCCGCACGTAGGTGTAGCTGGGCGCGACGCCGCTGACCGTCGTCTGCCAGTTCTGCCCGCCGGCGATGACCTGCGTGCGCAGGTTGACCACCGGCGAGACCGCCGCGACGCCGGGCAACTGGGCGATGGCCATGCCGTCGGCCGCGGTGAGCGTCGACGCACCGCCCAGGCCCGTGCGCGCGCCCGTCGTCGAGACGCTGCCCGGCAGCACGACCAGCATGTTGCTGCCGAGAGCGTTGATTTGACTCGCGACGGAGCTCTTGGCGCCCGTTCCGATCGCGACGGTGACGATCACCGCCGCAACGCCGATTACGACGCCGAGCATCGTGAGCAGCGAGCGCGACTTGTTGCGTACCAGCGCCTGCAGCGCCATGCGTACGGTTTGAACGAAGCTGATCATGCCAGCACGACCTCCTTCGCGGTCGGCGCATCGGAGACGATGACGCCGTCGCGAAACGTGACCAGCCGGCGCGCGTGCGCGGCGACGTCGGGCTCGTGCGTGACGAGCATGACGGTGATGCCGCGTTCCTCGTTGAGCCGCCGGAAGAGCGCCATCACGTCCTCGGAGGACGCGGTGTCGAGCGCGCCGGTCGGCTCGTCGGCCAGGATCAATTGTGGTTGGTTGACGATCGAGCGCGCGATGGCGACGCGCTGCTGCTGACCGCCGGAGAGCTGATTGGGCTGATGATGCGCGTACTTGGCGAGCCCGACCGCGTCGAGCGCCGCCATCGCCTTCTCGCGGCGTTCGCTCGCCGAGACGCCGGCGTAGATCATCGGCAGCTCGACGTTCTCGACCGCCGTCGTGCGCGGCAGCAGATTGTACGCCTGGAAGACGAACCCCAGCGCCCGCGAGCGCAGGTCGGCGAGCTGGTCCTTGCCCAGCGAGGTCAGCTCGTGACCGGCGAAGGTGTACGAACCGGACGTCGGCTGGTCGAGCAGGCCGACGATGTGCATGAACGTCGACTTGCCCGAGCCCGAGGGCCCCATGACGGCGAGGAACTCGCCGTCATGGATGTCGAGGTCCACCCCGCGCAGGGCGACGACGTCGTCGCCGCCGTCGAGCGGATAGACCTTGCGCAGAGCGCGCACTTGGACGACCGGTGTCATCGCACACCTCCGAGCATCCGGCCACCGCCGCCCTGACCACCGGCCAGCGGATTGCCGGCTGCGGCGTGCGTCGCCCGCGCGCCGCCGGTGTCGGCGGTGACGATCGCGTCACCGGCCGCGAGGGTCCCGCGCAGCGGCGTAACCGTCGCCTGCGTCGCGCTGACGAGTCCGACGTGGACCGGAACCGGCCGCAGCGTCTTGCCGCTCAGGACGAACACGCGTCCGGTCGAGCCCGGCGTCACCGCGCCGCTGCTCACCGTCTGCGTCGCGCCCCACGGAGAGCTGCTCGACGCATGCGCCGTCGACTTGGCGGCACCGGCCGGTGCGCTCGCACCCTGCGGACGACGTGCGTGATGGCTGCCGAACGCGCCGCTCGGCGGCTGGAAGCTGAGTGCGGCCAGCGGGACGATGGTGGCGTTGTCGACGTGCGCGACTTGGATCGTCGCGTTGGCCGTCATGCCCGGGAGCAGCGAGCCGTCCGTGTTGCCGACCAGCACCACGACGGTGTAGGTCACGACGTTGTTGACGGTCGTCGGCGCTTGACGCACCTGCTCGACGGTCCCGGTGAAGGTGCGGTTGGGGAACGCCAGGACGCTGAAGCTGACCGGGTCCCCGGCCGCGACGTGCCCGATATCGGGCTCGCCGACCGCGAGGTCCAGCTCCATCTTCGAGAGGTCCTGCGCGATCGAGAACAGCGTTGGCGTCTGCAGGCTGGCCGCGACGGTCTGCCCGACCGTGACGTCACGCGCGATCACCGTGCCGTCGACCGGCGAGGTGATGATCGTGTTCTTGACGTTCTGCTCGGCGGTCGTCACCTGCGCGCGATCGATCCCGATCGCCGCGATGTCGGCCTGCGCGGTGGCGGCCTGATTCGCCGCCTGCGCGCTGCTCACGCCCGTCTGTGCCGTCTGCGCCTGCTGCGTCGCGCCGGCCTGAACCGCCTGCGCTTGTGCAGCGGCGGTCTGAGCTTGCGCTTGCGTCACGGCGAGCTTGGCCGCGTCGAGCGTCTGCTGGGCGGCGACGAAGTTGGTCTGATCGGTGTCGACCTGGTTCTGCGCGACGTAGCCCTGAGCCAGCAGCTGCCGGTCGCGAGACAACGTCTGCTGCGCGAGGGTGAGCGCGCTCTGGTCCTTGGTCACCGTCGACTGCGCGGTGGCGATGCCGGCCTGGGCCGATTGGGCGGTCGCGAGCGCGGCTTTGCTGGCCGCGGCCGCGGCGGCGGCCTGCGCCGACGCCTCGGCGACGCTCGAGGGGCCGCCGGTGGCGGTGGCCGCGGCGGCCTGCGCGTTCGCTTGCGCCTGCGCCAGCTGTGCTTGCGCCTGCGCCAACGCCGCGTTGAAGGTCGTCGGATCGATCGTGGCCAGGACTTGGCCCTTCTTCACGTGGGAGTTGTAGTCGGCTTGGATCGTGTTGATCGTGCCGGACACCTGCGTGCCGACGTTGATCGTGTTCTGCGGGTTGAGCGTGCCGGTCGCGGTGACGGTCTGCGCGAGAGATCCCGTCTGCGCCGGAACGGTCGTGTAGCTCACCGCCGACGCACGCGAACGCACGACGAACAGTGTAGCGATGATCGCGACGATGCAGAGCACCGCCGCGGCAGCGAGCCAGATCCGCGGGCGACGGCGCGGAGGCTCCAAGATGACGGTATGAATGCGGTCGTTCGTCGCCGGCCGCTCTGCGATATTCATGGCACTCTGTACGACGCTCCCAGACTGCCGAACGTGTTGAACGTAAGATGAGAATGGTTCTCAGCGCACTACCAGACTCCGTCGCTTTCCCTCACGACACGCGCCCGCTTGTCACCCGGCTCTCATTCAGCAGTGCTTTCGCGCAAGGGTGCGGAAGGCGATCGGCGCGATGGAAAGCCAGGATCCGTCACCGCGTTCGCGATACCAACGGCGGCTGGCGCGGCATACCGGCGCGAACTTGACGGTCGCGGAGTTCGAGGCCGTCGTCGAAGAGGCGCTGGCGTCGCTGCCGGAACGGTTCGCCGCCATGCTCGACAACGTCGTGATCGCGGTCGAGGAAGAGCCGAACGCCGACGACGTCGAGTCGGTGGTGGGGCACGACGACGAGGACGGCGGTGAGATCCTCGGCATCTACCGCGGCGTCGCGTTGCCGGACCGCGGCCCGGACGACCCCCTGCTGCCGGACGAGATCGCGGTGTTCCGCGGCCCGATCAACCGCATCGCCCGCTCGCGGCGAGAAGCGCTCCGCGAGGTCCGCGAGACCGTCATGCACGAGCTCGGTCACTACTTCGGCCTCGAGCACGACGACCTACCGTACTGAAGCGGGTTTTCTACGCGGGGTACGGCATTGAGCTTGGCGAAAAATAGTGTGCACCTCCCGCCCCCGCTTCGGAGTGGTCTCGTGAACATTTTCGAGAACGACCCCAATATCCGGACGTTGATCGCCGGCGAGACGCTCTTTCACCGCGGCGACCCCGGCAACACGATGTTTGTAGTGCTCGACGGCGAGGTGGTCCTCACGGTCGGCGACATGGTCGTCGAACGCCTCGGGGCAGGCGCGATGTTCGGTGAGATGGCGCTCATCGAGCAGATGCCGCGCACGGCCACCGCGACCGCGTTCTCCCCGACAAAGATCGTCGAGGTGGATCAGAAGCGGTTCCTCTATCTCGTCCAGAATACACCCTTCTTCGCACTCGACGTGATGCGCACGATGGCGGCGCGCCTGCGCCGCATGGACGATCTGCAGCTCCGCTAGCGCTGAGATGCCCCAGCCCCGAAATCTTCAACACTAGCAGTGGAGCCTGAGGGGCACATATAGCGTGCCCTCGTGAGCGGCTTTCGAAGTTTTTAATTCGAGTGCATCAGGTAGCTCGATCCGTCCCTCGAGAATCAGTACCAAGTCATGCCCGTCCATCAAAATGACGTTTGTGCTCGTACCGCGGTGAAAAACCTCGACGACGTCGGCCCGAAAGCCATTCATTGACAAGAACAATCCGCGGGTGCTCTGAATCTTGCTATCTACCTTCCCCTTAAATGCTACTAACTGCTCAAGTCCGGCTTCGTCTTGTGTCCACTTGACTTCCAGCAGATAGTCAAATTTTTCAAACTTGAAAGCGCCATCGATCTGCTGCGCTGCCGCTCGATAAGATGGTCTATATTCCAATTCATATGCTCGGAAAAGGTCCTCAAGCAATTCTTCGAGGGCGTAGCCGGCCTTTTGCCTATTCGCCTCTCTTAGCAGTTCTCCGTATTTCAGTAGCAACTCGCCGAGCGTCTTTTGGCGGAAGTTTAGTTGCGAAAGCCTTTCGCTTTCGAGTCGCTCCCGGCGTTTTCGTTCGACCTCGTCTTCTGCCTCGGAAATAAGGGTAGCATTCGCAAGCTGCTTAAGCCGCTCAATGGCCTTCTTGGCAGCCGCTGCATCAACGCTCGGATCAGCAATGCGCCTAATTGAGCACATCTCTTGAACAATCCGCACCGCGATTTCGTATCCTGCGGTGCTGCGTTCATCGAGATCAGCAAAAACATTCCTCGCGATGACATATTTCATTTCTTGCTCATAGCGCTCGTACATCGCGGGTGGTACTCCCGCCCGTAAGAACAGCCTTTTCAAGCCGCTCTTATAGTGAAATGCCTGGCCCGCAACTTGGATTGCTGCCTCGACAACATCAAAAGGAAGGTGCGTTTTACCAGCCATGCTACCGACCACCCATACTCCACCCTCGAAAAGGTAGCAACGCCGCCATCTTCGGCTAAATGCGAAAGCGGGCGGCCAGCCTCCGCTAATCCTTTCGCCGACCCGTAGCGATCGACCCCACCCTCAGACACTTGCGAAGGCGCTCAAAGCCACTCGGGTCGCGTATGATTCCCTCTCCACCAGAAGACCGCGACGCCGGCGGCAATGCTGACCAACCCGTAGCCGATCGCGGCGCCGCCGGCGCTGGCGAAGGCGTAGAGCCAGCCGGCCAGCGCGACCAGCGCGGGCAGCGGATAGAGCGGCATGCTGTACGGCGCGCGCTCGCCGCGCGCGCGCAGCACGGCCAGCGCGACGATCTGCGCGATCGCTTGGACCAGCACGATCGCGGTCGTCAGCGCCGCGATGACCTGATCGAGCGGAAACAAGCACGCCGGCAGCGCCAGCACGCCGATCGTGACCAGCGAGACGTCGGGGAAGCGGTGGCGCCGCTGCACGTGGGCGAAGACGCGCGGGAACAGGCCGTCGCGCGCCGCCGCGAACGGGATGCGCGAGAAGCCCAGCAGGTTGCCGTAGACGGAGGCGAAGGTCGTCACCAGGATCAGCACCGTCACCACGATCGCCGCGCCGACGCCGGCCGCGTGCTCGACGATCGTCGAGCCGACGTGCTGGCCCAGCCCGCTCGGGTCGGCGACGACGGCCGCCCACGGCAGCGCGCGCAAGACGCCGATCTGCAGCGCGACGTACAGCACCGCGACCAGCAGCACCGCCAACACGGTCGCGCGCGGCAGCGTGCGGCGCGGTTCGACCAGCTCGTCGCCGATGCACGCCGCCTGGCCGTAGCCGAGGTAGTCGTACATCGTGAGGATCAGCGCGGCGCCCAAGCCGGTGCGCAGGCCGCCCCAGAGCGAGTCGCCCGCGCCCAGCGCGAACGGCTGGGCGACGGTGGGGTGAGCGTACGCCGCCACGATCACGCACAGCAGCGTGACGACGACCCCGGCGCCGAGCACGATGCCCGTCCGCGCGATCGCGCCGATCCCACGCGCCAGCGCCAGCAGCGTGACGACGCCGATCGCGACGGCCAGCAACTTCGTCGGCCACGGACCCAGACCGCCGGGAACCAGATACGCCGCGTAGTCGGCGAAGCCGATGTAGCCCGACGCCAACAGCAGCGGCGCGGCGAAGATCGTCTGCCAGGCGAATAGGAACGCCGGCAGCGCGCGCACGCCCTGCGCGCCGAACGTCGCGCGCAGGAACCCGTACGTGCCGCCCGAGCCCGGGAAGAGCGAGCCCAGCTCCGCCCACACCAGTCCGTCGCACAGCGCGATCAGCGCGCCGGCGATCCAGGCGACCAGCGAGAGCGGACCGTGCAGCGCGGCCAGCACGAGCGGGATCGTGATGAGCGGTCCGATGCCGACCATCGTGATGACGTTGATCGCGGTGGCGCCGCGGAGCCCGACCCCGCGGACCAGCGTCGTCACGTCAGCCGAATTGCGCGAAGAACCGCTCCGAGACGTCGTGCGGGACGCCGTCCGCCGCGACCGCGTCGCGCAGCGCCTCGAGATCGGGCTGCGGGCGCACGACCAGCGCGCTCGCCGTCGTGCGGCCGTCGGGAACGAGCAGCGCCTCGGCGCTCGCGGCCGGGATCAGCACGCTTTGCCACGGCGCGAGCCGCACGCTGGTGTTGTCGACCTGCACGCGCAACGGTTCGGCGCACGCGGTCAGCGTGACGGGCCGGCCCTCGAGCGCCAGGCCGGTCGCCGCGCCGAGCCGCACGCGCTCGACCACGAAGCGCGAGTCGGCGATCAGCAGCGTCCGATCGAGCCCGTCGGTGGTGAACGTCAGCTGTTCGACCGCGCCGGGGAAGGTCGCGCGGAAATCGAGCACGTCGCCCGCCTTCGAGACGTGCAGCTGGCGGGGCTTGCCGTCGGTGCCGAGGCGGTTCCAATCGAAGATGCGGTAGGTCAAATCGCTGGCCTGCTGCGTCTCGAACAGCTGGATGCCGGCACCGATCGCGTGCAGCGTGCCGGCCGGCAGATAGTACGCCTCGCCCGGCGCGACCGGCACGCGGCGCAAGATGTCGCCGAGCGTCCCGTCCGCGACGCGCCGTTCGTACTCAGCGCGCGTCGTGTCGCGGGTCCACCCGAGCACCAGTTCCGCACCCGGCTCGCAGGCCAAGATGTACCAGCACTCCGTCTTACCGTTGGCCTGGTGCTCGACGCGCCGCGCGTAGGCGTCGTCGGGGTGCACCTGCACCGAAAGCGCCTCGTGCGCGTCGATGATCTTGGTCAGCACCGGAAAGATGCCGTGCGCGTCGATCGGGCCGCACAGCGTCGCGCCCAGCTCGGCCCGCAGGTCGGCGACCGTGTGCTGCGCGAGCGGGCCGTTCGCGATCCGGTTGGCGTCCCAGCACTCCCACGACTCGCCGAGCAGGACGCCCGGATCGGGCGGCTTGCCGTAGACGCGCACGAGCGCGTCGCCGCCCCAAATCGCGGGTGCTTCTTTGGGCTCGAGCACGTAGGGGTAGACGCGGTCGCTCACCGCTTCCACTCTACGCCCTACGCGCTCGCCGTTCCGCCGCTATTCGCGTCGAATCTCGGTGGTGGTGGTCGAGGAACGTCCCCCGGCCATCGCGACCAGACCGACGATCACGACCAGCACGACCGCGCCGACGACGACCCACGTCCAGTTCAGCGTCGTCGTGGTGTTGGTTCCGCTCGGCGACGTCGTCGTGGTCGAGCTCGTGGCCGGCTGTCCGCCGACCGTCGTCGTGGTCGTCGACGAGGTGCTGCCGCTCGTGGTGCCGCCGGCTCCCGTGGTCTGCGCCCAGCCGGTGGCCGGCGCAACCACGAGAAACAGCGCGAGTACGCCCGTTGCAACGCGGGCCAAGGTTCGCGTCATTCGTTGTCCTCCTTCGCGTACGCGCGCTCCGTGTCCATCGGCTCCGGATCGCCGCCCGGCTCGGTCGGGTCGACCGGGATCTCGGGGATGTTGGGCGGCGAGTCCGGCATGGCGGGCACTTCTGGGATGGGGCCGGGAACCTGGTATTCGGCGTACATCGCGCCTCCGAACGTTCCCGGCAGGTCACCAAGCGAAACGACCAAGGTGGTAGCTCGGTGTACGCTCGGTGTGGTTGAGTCGGCGTTGATGCCCTCGCTACCCGCTCGCCTCGCCGTTCTCACGGCGGCGGTCGCGCTGCTGGCCGAGGCGCCCGCCCCGCTCGACACGGCGGAGGCGGCGCGCCTGTTCGCGCTCAGCGGCCAGCGCACCGCCGCGGTCCAATCGTACACCTCGAAGCTGCACGTCGACGTGGCGCTGCGCTCGTTCCCGTACCTCAAGCTGCACCTCGAAGGCGAGATCCGCTACCAGAAGCCCAACTTGTTCTCGGTCCACTTCGAGCACGTGCCGTGGTTCGGGAAGGGCTTCGAGAACATGAAGATGGACCCGCTGGTCCCCGCGACGTGGCCGGCGCACTACGAGGTGACGCAACTGGCTCGCGCGGGCGATCGCACCCTGGTCGACATGCACGACAAGATCGCCGGCAACATCCGCGACGTGCACGCCGAGCTCGACCCCGACGGCTTGCGCCGCATCGTGTGGCACTACACCAACGGCGGCCGCATCGAGGTCCGGGTCAATCCGACCGCGGTCCAGGGCGTTCCGGTGCCGGCCAGCGAAGACGCCGAGATCGTGCTGCCCGCCTATCACGTCGTCGCCCACGCGACGTTCAGCGACTATGCGATCGTGACGGACGCCGGCACGACCGGCGGTGGCGTCGGCCAATAGCGGCGCCGCGCGCCGCGTGATCGTCACCGCCGACGACTTCGGTCTGTCGGTGCCCGTGAACGAGGCCGTCGAGCGCGCGCACCGCGAGGGCGTGCTGACCGCGACCAGCTTGATGGTCGCCGAACCGGCCGCCGCCGACGCGATCCGCCGCGCGCGCGCGCTGCCCGCGCTGGGCGTCGGCCTGCACGTCGTCGTCGTCGCCGGCCGCCCGCTGCTGCCGCCCGAACGGATTCCCGACCTGGTCGGTCGCGACGGGACGTTCAGCGCGGACCTGGCGCGCGCCGGCGTACGCTACTTCTTCCACCCGCGCGCGCGGCGGCAGCTCGAAGCCGAGATGCGCGCGCAGTTCGCCGCGTTCGCGGCCAGCGGGCTGCCGTTCGACCACGTCAACGCACAGTCGCACTTCCATCTGCACCCGACCGTCTTCGGACTGATGCTGACGATCGCGCGCGAGTACGGCAGCCCCCCGATCCGGATTCCGTACGAGCCGTTCGGGCCGTCGTGGCGTGCGAACGGCGACCTGCGCGGGCTGCGCTTCGCCAACGCGTACCTGCTCGCGCCGTGGCTTGCGCTGATGCGGGCGCGCTTGCGCGCGCGCGGCGTCCCGCACAACGACCGTGTGTTCGGGCTCTCCGACGTCGGCCGCATGACGCCCGCGCGGGTCGTCGCGCTGCTGGATCAACTCGAGCCCGGCGTGACCGAGATCTTCTTCCACTGCGCGACGGAACGCTGGCCGGGCATCGATCCGGCGCTGGCCGGCTATCACCTCGAAGACGAGCTGACGGCGCTCACCAGCCCCGACGTCGCCGCGCTGCTCGACGCCCCGGGCGTCGAGCGCATCCCGTTCGCCGCGCTGCGCCGTGCGAGCTGACCTGCGCGGCATCGCGGCCGCGGCGGCGCTCGGCGCGACGCTGGCCGGCGTCGGCTACACGCTCTTCGCGCTCGGCCGCGTGCGCGCGTTCGCGCGCCGGCCCCGCCGTCCCGCCGCGCGCGCGCCGCGGGTCAGCGTGCTCAAACCGCTGCACGGCGAGGAGACGCTGCTCCTGCAGAACCTGCGCTCGTTCTGCGATCAGGACTATCCCGACCTCGAGGTGATCCTCGGCGCGCGCGATCCGCGCGACCCGGCGCTGGCGGTCGCGCGCGCGCTGGCCGCCGAGTTTCCCGACCGGGTGCGCGTCGTCGACGGCGCGGGCGTCGAGGCGCGGCACCGCAATCCGAAGGCGAACACGCTGGCGGCGATGGTCCCGCACGCGCACGGCGAGCTGTTGGTGATCGCCGACAGCGACATGCGCGTCGGTCCCGACTGGCTGCTGGCGATCGTCGCGCCGTTCGAGGACGCGCAGGTCGGCGCGGTGACGTGCCTGTACCGCGGCGAACCGCTGCCGGGCTTCGCGTCGGCGCTCGGCGCGATGGCCAACCACGAGCACTTCGCGCCCTCGGTGCTGGTCGCGCAGGCGCTGGGCCCGCTGCGCTACACGTTCGGTTCGACGATGGCCGTGCGCCGTGCGCTCTTCGAGCAGATCGGCGGCCTCGACGCGATCGGGACGCATTTGGCCGACGACGCGAAGCTGGGCGAGCTGGTCGCCGACGCCGGGCTGCGGGTCGAGCTCTCGACCTACGTCGTCGGCAACGTCGTCGACGAGCCGAGCCTGCGCGACCTGTGGCACCACGAGCTGCGCTGGGCACGCACCCACCGCTTCCTGCGTCCCGGCGGCTACGCGGGGTTGTTCGTCACCTATCCGGTCCCGCTCGCGCTAGCGTATCTCGCGCTCAGCCGGCATCGCGGGCGCGCGCTGGCGCTGACGGCGACCGCACTGGCGGCGCGTTTCGCGCTGGCGCGCGCGGCGCGTTCGGCGTTCGAGCCGCCCGCGCCGGCGGCGCCGTGGCTCGTCCCGCTGCGCGACGCGTTCGGGCTGGCGGTGTGGGCCGCCGCCTACGCCGGGCGCGACGTGCGCTGGCGCGGCGAACAGCACACCACGTGACGCCGCCGACGCTGCTCGTTCCGCGCGGCGCCGAAGCCGCCGCGGTGCGGCGCGCAGCCTCGCGCGCCGAGCTGGTCGAGATCGCACCCGGCTCCCGCGGCGGTGAGCTGCCGTCCCTCTCCGCCGACGCGCCGATCGTCGTGCTCGGCCTGTGCGGCGCGCTCGGCGCGCTGCGGGTCGGCGACGTCGTCGTCTATCGCAGCGTCACCGGCGAACGAGGCACGTTCGCGTGCGAGACGGCCCTCGCGAGCGCGCTCGGCGCGCGGCTCGTCGCCGGCTGCACGACCGATCACGTCGTGACGACGCGGCGCGAACGCGCCGCGCTGGCCGAGCGGTATCGCGCCGACGTCGTGGACATGGAAGGGACGCACCTGGCCGCCGCGCTCGCCGCGCGCGGCCGGACGGCTGCCATGGTGCGCGTCGTCAGCGACGATGCGACCCGCGATTTGCCGGCGCTCGAGCGCGCGATCGTCGACGGTCGCGTCGACGGGCTGCGCATCGCGCTGGCGTTCGCGCGCGCACCGCGGGCCGCGTACTCCTTCGTGCGCGACGTGCGCCGGGCGCTGGCGGCGCTCGAATCCGTCGCGCGCGCCGTCGCCCAAGGGTAAGCGAGCGCCACCCCTGAAGGGCCGCGTACGGTGCCAACAACCAACGCGGCCGGGATCGCGCTGATCAAAGAGTTCGAAGGGTGTCGCCTCCAGGCGTATCCGGATCCCGCCACCGGCGGCGATCCCTGGACCATCGGGTACGGGCACACCGCCGGCGTCGAGCCCGGGCAAACGGTCACCCAAGCACAAGCCGACGCGTTCCTCATCTCCGACCTGCGAATGTTCGAGCAGCAAGTGGCCGCGCTCGTGCAGGTCGTGCTGACGCCGAACCAGTTCTCGGCGTTGGTGTCGTTTCAGTACAACACCGGCGCCCTGGACGGCTCGACGCTGCTGGCGCTGCTGAACCAGCAGCAGTTCGCGGCGGCGGCCGATCAGTTCGGCAGGTGGGTGTACGCCAACGGTCAGGTCATGCCGGGGCTGGTCCGGCGCCGCGCCGCCGAAAAAGCGCTGTTCTTGCGAGCGTGACGCGGCGCGTCAGCTCCGCGCGGGCGTGAAGTCGCGGCCTTTCCAGCTGCCGCCGCGGCCGGCGTGGTGCCGGCGCGCGGAGTCGACCGTCATCGCGGTGTAGAGCGCCGCGGCGGCCGGCAGCGCGAGCGCGGCGAGCGCGGGAACGCGATACAACCGCAGGGTGGGAACGTACGCGCCCGCCAGCAAGGCCCAGCCGAACGCGCCGGGAAGGGCGATGTCGGCGCGGCGCGTGACCGCTCCGGCGACGGTCGCGGCGACTGGTATACCATAGAGCAACGCCATCCCGGCCAGCGTGCCCGCGAGCCGCAGGGGCGAGTAGCCGAGTTGCGTGTACGCGGTGCGCGCGACCATCTTCCAGATCGTCTCGAGGCCGGCGTAGGGGCGCACGCTGCGCGAGCGCGTCGTCAGCTCGAGGTGCAGCCCGAAACCGGCGTCCTTCACCGCACGCGCCAGCGAACAGTCGTCGATCAGCTCGCCGCGAATGCGTTCGACGCCGCCGATCGCGCGCAGCGCTTCGTCGGCGAGCAACACGCAGCCGCCGGCGGCACCCGCGGTCGCGCGCCGGTCGTCGGCGACCCACGCGAACGGGTAGAGCATGCGAAACCAGAACACGAAAGCGGGGATCAGCAGGCGCTCCCAGCCGGAGCGGCAGTGCAGCGCGACCATCTGGGATACCAGCGCGCGCTGCTCGGCGCGCGCGGTCGCGACCAGTCGCCCGAGCGTCCGCGGATCGTGCTCGACGTCGGCGTCCGAGAACCACCAGTAGGCCGGCGGCGTACCGTCCGCGCGCGCGGCGGCGACGCCTTCGCTCAGCGCCCACACCTTGCCGGTCCAGCCTTCCGGCCGCGGCCGTCCCGTCACCACGGCGGCGCGCCCCGCTGCGCCCGCCGACGCGATCGTCTCGCGCGCGATCGCCGCGGTCCCATCGCTCGAACGATCGTCGACGAGCGTGACGTGCAGCCGTCCGGGATAGTCTTGGGTCAAGAGCGAGGAGAGCGTGCGCGCGACGACGTCCGCCTCGTCGCGGGCCGGAACGACCGCGTGCACGTCCGGCGCGGGCTCGCCCGGCGCGGGGTCACGAAGGCCGTCGGCACTCGCGTCCCAAAACCGGCCCCGTCCGGCGATCAGTCCGACCCACACCGCAGCAGCAACCCAAGCACAGATTCGTACACCGTTGAGCAGCATTCACACCGCCCTTTCGCAGCCGCGCGAGGACGAACCCGCCCCTCCACTCGACGACGCGATCGCACGCGCGGTTGGCGCGTTGTTCCGTTTGCAACACGCCGACGGCTACTGGTGGGCCGAGCTGCAGTCCAACGTCACCATCACGGCGGAAGTGCTGCTGCTGCACCACGTCTGGGGCACCTTCGATCGGGTGCCGCGCGCGCGCGCCGAAGCGTATTTCCGCGGCGAGCAGCGCGAGCACGGCGGCTGGGAGCTGGCCTACGGTGACGGCGGCGAGCTGAGCGTCACCGTCGAGGCGTATCTCGCGCTGCGCATGCTGGACGTGCCGGTCGACGATCCGGCGCTCGTGCGCGCGCGGGCGTACATCCTCGCGCGCGGCGGCGTCACCCAGACACGCATCTTCACCAAGATGCACCTCGCCCTCATCGGCGCGTACGACTGGGCCGGCCTGCCGGCGCTGCCCCCGTGGCTGATGATGCTGCCCGAGCGCGGCCCGTTCTCGATCTACGATCTCTCGAGCTGGGCGCGCGGCAGCACGGTGCCGCTGATCCTGCTGTTCGACCGCAAACCCGTCTACGGCCCGGTGCTGCGCGTGGACGAGCTCTACGCCGAAGGCTACGAGAACGCGCGCTTCGCGCTGCCGCCGCCGAAGGACGACTGGGAGCGCTTCTTCAACCGGATCGACGCGCTCTTCAAGCAGTGCGAGCGGCTCGACGCGATTCCGTTTCGCGCGGAAGGGCTGCGCCGCGCCGAGCGCTGGACGGTCGAACGCCAAGAGCACACCGGCGACTGGGGCGGGATCATTCCCGCCATGCTCAACGCGATGCTCGGACTGCGCGCCATCGGGTACGACCTGCACGACCCCGTCGTGCAGCGCGGCTGGGCCGCGATCGACGGCTTCACCGTCACCGAGAACGGCGCGTACCGCGTGCAGCCGTGCATCTCGCCGGTATGGGACACGGGCCTGGCGGTGCGCGCGCTCGTCGACGCCGGCGTGCGGCGCGACGATCCGCGCTTGGTGCGCGCCGTCGAATGGCTGCTCGAGAAGCAGATCGTCGCGCGCTACGGCGATTGGGCGGTCAAGAACCGCGACGGGAAGCCGGGCGGCTGGGCGTTCGAGTTCGAGAACGCCTGGTATCCCGACGTCGACGACACCGCCGTCGTCGTGATGGCGCTGGCCGCCGCCGAACACCCCGACGCGGCGCGCGTGCGCGGCGCGATGGAGAAGGCGACCGCATGGATCGCCGGGATGCAGTGCCGCGGCGGCGGCTGGGGCGCGTTCGACGTCGACAACGACAAGGCGTGGCTCAACCGCGTCGCCTACAGCGACCTCAAAGCATCGATCGATCCGCCGACGGCCGACGTGACGGCGCGCGTGCTCGAGATGCTCTGGCGCGGCGACCTGCGGTTGCGCGACGATCGCGCGCCGCGCGCGCTCGCGTATCTGTTGGCCGAGCAGGAACGCGACGGCGCGTGGTTCGGCCGCTGGGGCGTCAACTACGTCTACGGCACCAGCAACGCGTTGGCCGCGCTCGAGCGCACCAACGTCGGCGATCCCCGCGTCGACGCGGCGGTCGTGCGCGGTGCGGTCTGGCTCAAGAGCGTGCAGAACGCCGACGGCGGATGGGGCGAGACGACCGATTCCTATAAGCAGCCCGCGCTGCGCGGGATCGGGCCGAGCACGGCCAGCCAGACCGGCTGGGCACTGATCGCGCTGCTGGCCTGCGTCGAACGCTTGCCCACCATCGCCGACGCGTTCATGCCGGCCGTCGAGCGCGGCGTCGCGTATCTGCTAGCGACGCAGCGCGCCGACGGAAATTGGGACGAGCCCGAGTTCACCGGCACCGGTTTCCCGGTTCACTTCTACCTCAACTACCACTACTACCGGCTGCACTTCCCGCTCACGGCGCTGGGCCGCTACGCCGCGTTGCGCGCGCGCAGCGCGAGCGCGGGGTGATCGACGCTCACGGCTGCGTCGCTGCGCGGCGGCAACAACCGGATCGCCGTCAGCGCGGCCGTGGCCAGCACGGGCACCAGCCGCGGGCGCAGCAGGTGCGGATCGAACTTGCTCATGTGGCGGCGGTTCTCGGCCAACGCCGCTTCGAGGAACGTCACCGGCGTCACGCCGTCGAGCATGTCGCCGGCGGCGCTCAGGTCGAGCTCGCCGGTCGGCTGTTCGGACGCGCTCTTGACGGTCCCGGCGAGCGCGGCGGCGTGGTGACCCAGCGCGGCGAGCGTCCGGGGAATCCAACCGCCGCGGCCGGCGCGCGCTTCTTCGTAGCCCCACCAGTTCACGAAGAACATGATGTGGCGCGCCTCTTCCCACAGCACTTGATCGAAGATCGCCAGCAACGGGGTGGGGAAGAGCTGGCGCTCGCGCGCGATCGCGAGCGCGCCGAAGCCAATGAACGAATCCCGACATTCGCCGAAACCGAACTCACAGAAGTCGTCCCGCGTCGCCGGGGCGTCGGGGATCGCCAATACCGGCGCGTCGATGCCGTAGCGCTCGCAGACGTGGTCCATCAACCGGCCGTGCCGTGTCTCCTCGACGCCCTGCAAGGCGACTGCGTCGGCGATGACGGGGTCGTCGAGCGTTTGCGCGAAAGCGCTGACCATTCGGCCGGCGCGCTGTTCGATCGAACGCGCGATGTTCCAGAACGGGAACGATCGGACGCGCGCGAGCAGCGTGGGATCGAGGACCGGCCAGGGCAATTCGGCGGGTTCGAAGGCGACGTGCGTCTCGACGAACGTGCGGCAGAAGAGATCGCGGTGGGCAAGCGTTCCGGGTCGCATGCCATATTTTCCGCCACGGGGACGAGGTGGTTCCTGCCTTTTCGAAGGACGCGGCTCCCGGCGATGGAACCCGGAGCGGGTATCCATCGGACATACGATGCCGTGTGGACCCATACGGCATGAGCTGGGGAGGTGTTGGCACGCCCATGGTGGCGCAGGAGACGTCGGTCGACGAGGCTGTTCGGGAATCGCGCCTGCTGCTGCCGCGGGTCTCGCGGACCTTCGCGCTGGGCATCAAGCTGCTGCCGGCCCGGCTCGAGGCACCGGTGCGTTTGGGCTATTTGCTGTGCCGGATCGCCGATACGATCGAGGACGACCTGGCCCTGAGCGCGACCCGCAAGGCGGAGCTGCTCGCCACCTTCCTGACGTGCTTCGACGAGGTCGAGGCCGCCGATTCGTTCGGCAACGTCGTCCCCGAGCTGACCTCGAACGCCGAGTACCTCGACCTGGTCGCCGCCACCGGACGCGTCTTCATGCTCTACCGCGCGCTCGACCCGCCGACCCGCGCGATCCTGCACCGCTGGGTCGGCGAGATGGTGCGCGGGATGCGCTCGTTCGTGATCGCGCAGCCGAACGGCATCCGCATCCGCACGACGGCCGAGTTCCAGGAGTACTGCTACTACGTGGCGGGCACGGTCGGGCATCTGCTCACCGAGCTGTGGCACGAGCACTCGATCCTGATCGGCGAACGGACCTACGCGCGGCTGCTCGACGATTGCGAAGCGTTCGGCGAGGCGCTCCAGACGGTCAACATCCTCAAAGACATCGCGTGGGACGCCGAGCACGAGAACGCGATCTACGTCCCGGCTGACGCGCTGGCCGCCGCCGGCAGCGCCCACGACCGGCTGCTGGAACCCGCGCTGCGCGCGGCCAACCGAACCGCGCTGGCGCCGCTGATGACCCTGGCGCAAGACGACATCGAACGCGCGCTGCGCTACATCGAGGCGATCCCGGCGGCCGCGATGCGGATTCGCCTGTTCTGCGTGCTGCCGATCCTGTTCGCGATCGCGACGATGCGGGAGCTCGAGCGGACCGATGAGATGCTGGTCCCCGGCGGCGCGGTGAAGATCGGGCGCGCCGAAGTGCGCGCGGTCGTGCTGGCCGCGACGACCTCGACGTTGACGAACCCGACGCTGCGCTGGCTCGCCGACCGCGTTCGCAAACGTCCCTTCACCTTCGGCGCCTGAGCGCGTGCCGACGGCCTTCGTCACCGGCGGCTCCGGCTTCGTCGGGGCGAACCTGGTGCGCGCGCTGCTCGACGACGGCTGGCAGGTCCGGGCGCTCGTGCGCGGGGCCGCACCCTCGCTCGACGGCTTGGAGGTCGCGCGCGTTCCCGGCGACCTGTTCGCGCCCGACCTCGTCGCGGCGATGCGCGGCAGCGACGCGGTCTTCCACGTCGCCGCGCTGTACAGCCTGTGGCGCCGCGACCGCGCGGCGCTGCTGCGGGCCAACGTCGAGGGGACGCGCAACGTCCTGGCCGCGGCCCGCGCCGCCGGCGTCCCGCGGGTCGTCCACACCAGCTCGGTCGCGGCACTGGGCGTGCGAGCGGACGGGCGGCCGGCCGACGAGACCTACCGCAGCCCGACCGCCGCGCTGATCGGCGCCTACAAGAAGTCCAAGCGGCTGGCCGAAGAGGAGGTCGATCGGGCGGTTGCCGGCGGCCAGGACGTCGTCTTGGTCAACCCGACGACGCCGATCGGTCCCTGGGACGCCAAGCCGACCCCGACCGGCGAGATCGTCGTGCGCTTCCTGCGCGGCCAGATGCCGGCCTACGTCGACACCGGACTGAACGTCGTCGACGTGCGCGCCGTCGCCGCCGGCCACATCGCCGCCTATCGGCAGGGCCGGACCGGCGAGCGCTACATCCTGGGCGGCGAGAACCTGACCTTACGCGCGCTGCTCGAGCGCCTGGCGCCGCTGGCGGGCCGGCCGGCCCCGCGGGTGCGGCTGCCGCGCTGGATTCCGCTGGCCTACGCGGCGGTCGGCGAGACCCTGCTGGCGCCGCTGGGCGTGCGGCCGGACGTTTCGGTCGAGAGCGTACGGATGGCCAAGCAGCGGATGTGGTACGTCGCCGCGAAAGCAGAGCGTGAGCTCGGGTTTCGGCCCGGCAGCGTAACCGAAGCGCTCGCGGCTGCGGTCACGTGGTTCCGTACCTACGGCTACGCCGATCCCGGCAGCCGCCCTGTGGAGAATTGATGGCGATCTCGGTCAAGCAAGCGGTGTCGGTCGGCACGTACGTGCTGCGCCAGCGGCTCGCGGGGCGCAAACGCTACCCGCTGGTCCTGATGCTCGAACCGCTCTTCCGGTGCAACCTGGCGTGCAGCGGCTGCGGCAAGATTCAGCACCCGGTCGAGGTCCTGCGCCGGCACCTCTCCCCCGAAGACTGCTTCGCGGCGGTCGACGAGTGCGGCGCGCCGGTCGTCTCGATCCCCGGCGGCGAGCCGCTGCTGCACCCGCAGATCGACGTCATCGTCAAGGGGCTGATCGAGCGCAAGAAGTTCGTCTATCTCTGCACCAACGCGATTCGCCTCGAGCAGAGCCTGGACAAGTTCACGCCCTCGCCCTACTTCTCGTTCAGCGTCCATCTCGACGGTCCCAAGGACGTGCACGACCACGCCGTCGCGCGCGAAGGGATCTACGAGGTCGCCGTCAAGGCGATCCGCGCGGCGAAAGCGCGCGGCTTCCGCGTCACGACCAACACGACGATCTTCGACGGCGCCGATCCGAAGACGTTCCAGGATTTCTTCGACTTCCTCACCGACGACCTCAAGGTCGACGGCATGATGATCTCGCCCGGCTATCGCTACGAGAAGGCGCCCGACCAGGATCACTTCCTGGCCAAAGAGCAGACGCGCTCGCTGTTCCGCGAGATCTTCGCGCCGATGAAGCGCGGCGAGAAGAAATGGCAATTCAACGCCAGCCCGTTCTTCCTCGACTTCCTGACCGGCGAGAAAGACTACGACTGCACGCCGTGGGGCATGCCCTCGTACAGTCTCTTCGGCTGGCAGAAGCCGTGCTATCTGCTCGGCGAGGGCTACGCCAAGTCGTACAAGGAGCTGCTCGAGGAGACCGAGTGGGACAAGTACGGCCACGGCAGCGGCAACCCGAAGTGCGAGGACTGCATGGTCCATTCCGGCTTCGAGGCGACCGCCGCCGCCGATCACATGCGTCCGGCGAGCATCATCGCGTCGGTCAAGAGCTTCGTCGCGCGGTAGTGCTGGCCGAAGCTCCTTTCGACGCCTTCGAGGGCTACCTCGAAGGCGCACTGGACCGTCTGGACGCCAGCTCGCCGAACCGGGCCCTGATCCGCGAGCACTTCGCCCTCGATGACCCGAGCGCCAAGCGCGGCAAGCGGTTGCGCCCGCGCATCCTGGTCGCCGTCGCGCAGACGGAGGGCGCGCCGGCGGAGGACGCGTTCGGCGCGGCCGCGGCGCTGGAGCTGCTGCACAACTTCTCGCTGGTCCACGACGACATCGAGGACCGCGACGAGCTGCGGCACGGACGGCCGACACTGTGGTCGCGGTACGGGATTCCGGCCGCGCTCGAAGCCGGCAACGCGCTCTGCGCGCTCAGCTACCTGACGCTGATCGACGGTTCGGCGCGACTGCCGGCGGAGAGCGTCGTCGCGATGGCGCGCTGCTTGTACCGCGCGCACTTTCGCATGTGCCAGGGACAGGCGTACGACATCAGCTTCGAGCGCGCCGCGACGGTCTCGTTCGACGAGTACCAGCGCATGATCGAAGGCAAGACCGCGGCGCTGTTCGGCGCGTCGTGCGAGCTGGGCGCCTTGGCGGCCCGCTGCGACGCGGAACGGGCGGCGGCCTACGGTAACGTCGGCCGCGCCTACGGCCTGGCGTTCCAGATCCGCGACGACATCCTGGGCACCTGGGGCGCGACGGCGGAGACCGGGAAGCCCAGCGGGGCCGACATCCGCCGCCGCAAATGGTCGTTCCCGGTCGCCTGGGCGCTCGACGGTTCGGCGTCGCCCGACCGCGCGACCGTCGCCGATGCGTACGCGTCGAACGCGCCGCTCGACGACGCGACCGCCGAACGCGTCATCGCCGCGCTCGAACGACTGGGCGCGCAGCGCGCGGCCGACGAGGCGTGCGCGAAAGCGATCGACGAGGCGAACGCGCTCGCCGCGCGTCACGACCTCGACCGCGACGGCAAGCTCGCCGCGATCTTCGACGCCACCGCCCGCCGCAGCGTCTGATCGCGACACGTGGAGCTGCGCACCCTGCGCGCGTTCCTCGCGGTCGCCAAGCATCGCAGCTTCACCCTGGCGGCCGACGAGCTGTTCCTCACGCAATCGGCAGTCAGCCAACAGATCCGGTCGCTCGAGACGCTGCTCGGCACGGCGCTGTTCGTGCGCGAGCGCGGCGCGGTCGAGCTGACCGAAGCCGGCACGACGCTGCTGCCGCGCGCTCGCGAGGTCGTCTCGCTGGTCGACGGCGTGCGCGACCTGCTCGACGCGCCGCGCACGCTGGCGGGCCGGCTGCGCATCGTGGCCGAGACCGTCGCCTCCTCGTTCCTGTACGTCGGCTTGTACGAACGCTTCGCCCGCAGCTATCCCGACGTCGAGCTGGCGATGCGCTCGGGGATCGGGCGCGCCGCCGCGCTCGCCGCCGTGCGCGATGACGCCGCCGACGCCGCGTTCGTCACGCTGCCGGCCGACGCCGACGATCTCGACGTCGACCAGCTCGGCCACACCGAGCTGATCGCGGTGGCGCTGCCCGGCGCGCGCGGCGATCGCGTTCTCGTCTGGGACGGCTCGCCCGAGCTGCAGCGCGCGCTCGCGCAGGCCGCCGTCCCGATCGCGGTGACCAGCAACGACGTCGCGCTGCTCAAGCGCCTGGTGGCCGACGGCGCCGGCACCGCGTTCCTTCCCCGCTGGGCCGTCAAGCCCGAGCTCGACGCCGGCTCACTCGAGGCCGTCCCGTTCGACGTGCCGGCCGTGCGCCAGCGCTTCGGCCTGGTCTCACGCCGCGCCGCGAAGAGCCCGGCCCTGGTCGCCTTCCTCGCCAGCGCGCACGCCTACAAGCCCGTCATCGCCGACCTCTGCGGCTGAGCTAGGCGCTGCCCGGCGTGCGCTGCACGACCACGCCGTACCAGCCCAAGCCGCGATACGTCTCGTACCCCTGCGTGCGCGCGAAGCCGATCTGATCGCCGCCGCTGGTCGTGTAGTAGCCGCGCTCCTCGCCGCCGGTTTCGAGCGCGACGCGCTCGCTCAGCAGGCCGACGTCGTCCGACGCGGCGATGACGCGATGCGACGCGTCGACGAGCAGGCAGCGCGTACGTCGCCGGTCGTCGTCCTCGAAGCGCACGCCGCGCACGATCGCGGCCGCCTGCGGCTGCCAGTCGAAGAAGATCCCGAGCGCCCCGATCGCGGCGCCGTGCGTGGCGCCGCCCGCGCGCACGGCGGTCGCGTAGGTGGCGACCTGCGCGTTCCCGAGCTGCGGCTTCACCGCGACGTCGTGTGCCGCGAACTGCGTCCCGTCGACGGTTGCCATCGCGTCCTGGAACCAGCGCTCGCGCGAGACGTCGGTGCCGCGCACGTTCGGGTAGCGGTCCGGCCGCCCGTTGGCGACGACGCGCCCGTTCGCGTCGGCGACCCACAGATCCAGGTAGACGGTGTAACTCGCCAGGATCACCCCCAGCCGGTGCGCCGCGTGACGCACGCTCTCATCGGACGCGTGTTCGAGCACGTCGACGACGGCCGCGTCCGTTGCCCACCAGCGGACGTCGCACGAGCGCTCGTAGAGGTTACGGTCGATCAGATCGATCATGGTGCCGGCCAGATCGGCCAGCCGTTCGCCGCGCATCTCGCGCACGATCACTTCGCCCAAATCGGTCAGCTCCGCGATCGCGCCGGCCAGCTCGCTGTTGAGGTCGCGCGAAATGTCGGTGATTCGGTCGGACAGCGTGCGGACCGCGCGGGCGACGACGCTGAAGCCACGGCCCGCGGCCCCCGCGCGCGCCGCCTCGATCGAGGCGTTGAGCGCGAGCACGTTGGTCTCGGCGGTGATGTTGGCGATTTGCGCGATCTTGCGGCCCGCCAGCGACGAGACGGACTTCGAGAGCGTGACGATGCGTTCGGGGTCAGCCATGCGAAAGTGGCCCGTCCTTTGGAGCGGGGCGTGTTCGAGCCGCCCTTCGCGGCCGCCACCGGGGTCCCGTTGGCCTGATGGCGAGACGGGGTCCGCCGGGTCTCGCCGCGTAGACCCTGCCGATGATCTTTCAGCCGGAGTACGAGACGCTGGAGCGGCATGCGCTCGAGGCGCTGCAGGCCGAACGACTGCGCGACCTGGTCGGCCGGCTGCGCGACGCGAACGACGTCTACCGGCCGCGGTTGCGTGGCGTTCCCGACCCGGCCGGGCTGGGCGACCTGCCGTCACTGCCGTTCAGCACCAAGGCCGACATGCGCGACGCCTATCCGCTGGGGCTGCTCGCCGTCCCCGAGCGCGAGCTGACGCGCATCCACGCCTCCAGCGGAACGACCGGGAATCCGACCGTGGGCGCCTACACGCGTGAGGACGAGCGCATCTTCCGCGAGGTCGTCGCGCGCAGTTTGGCCGCCGGCGGGATCGAGCCGGGCGACATGTTCCAGGTCATGTGGGGTTACGGGCTCTTCACCGGCGGTCTGGGCGCGCACGGCGGGTGCGAGACGCTCGGCGCGTGCGTCATCCCGGCTTCGAGCGGCAACACCGCGCGCCAGCTGCAACTGCTGTGCGATCTGCCGGTGGTCGGATTCGGCGCGACGCCGTCGTACGCGATGGTGATCGGCGAACGGCTGCGCGCCGACGGCAAACGTCCGCGCTCGCTGCGCTACGCGATCTGCGGCGCCGAGACGTGGACGCGCGAGATGCGCGCGGAGCTCGAAGAGCTGCTCGGCGTCACCTGCACCAACATCTACGGCCTGACCGAGATCATCGGGCCCGGCGTCGCGCAGGAGTGCACCGCCAAGAACGGCATGCACGTCCAAGAGGATCACTTCCTCGCCGAGATCGTCGATCCGGAAACCGGCCGGCCGCTGCCGGACGGCGAGCGCGGCGAGCTGGTGCTGACGACGCTGACGCGCCAAGCGATGCCGGTGCTGCGGTACCGGACGCGCGACCTGACGTCGATGGTGCGCGAACGCTGCAGCTGCGGGCGCACGACGGCACGCATCGACTGGTTCACCGGACGGGTGGACGACATGCTGATCATCCGCGGTGTCAACGTCTTTCCCTCGGCGATCGAAGAAGTGCTGCTGCGCTTCCCGGAGCTGTCGGCCAACTATCGTATCCTCGTCGACCGGCCGGCCGGCGGACTCGACCAGCTGACCATCGAGGTCGAGCATCAGCCCGACGCGGGCGTCGACGTCGCCGCGCTCGCGCGCGCGGTGAACGATCGGCTCGCGGAGACGCTGCTGGTCTCGCTGCAGACGTCCGTCCTCGTTCCGGGAACGATCGAGCGGATCGAGGCCGGCAAAGCAAAACGCGTGTACGACCGGAGGAGCTTGTGAGCGAGAACCTGATCGTCGAGCGACCGCAAGCGGGCGTCGCCCTCGTGCGCTTGGCGCGTCCGCGCGTGCTCAACGCGCTCTCGAACGCGCTGCTCGCGGAGCTGGCCGAGGTGTTCGAGGCCTGCGACGCCGACGGCACGACGCGCGCGATCGTGCTGACCGGCGACGAGCGCGCGTTCGCCGCCGGCGGCGACGTCGCCGAGTTCCTCACCGCGGGCCCCGAGCTCGAAACGTGGGACCGGCTGTGGGCGACGCAGCTCCCGATCGTCGGCGCCGTGCGCGGCGTCGCGTTCGGCGGCGGGCTCGAGCTGGCGATGTCGTGCGATCTGCTCGTCGTCGCGGAGGACGCGCGCCTCGGGCAGCCGGAGATTCTGCTCGGCGTCATGCCGGGCGCGGGGGGAACGCAGCGGCTGACGCGCGCGGTCGGCAAGGCGCTGGCCACCGAGATGGTGCTGCTCGGCCGCGAGATCGACGGGCGCACCGCCGAGCTGCACGGTCTGGCGAACCGCTGCGTGCCGACCGAACGGGTGCTGCCGGTCGCGCTCGAGCTGGCCGGTGCGCTCGCGCGCCAAGCGCCGCACGCGGTGCGGGTCGCCAAGCGCGCCGTCTCGCGCGCGTTCGAAGACCCGCTCCACACCGCGCTGCTCGACGAGCGGCGTGCCTTTTACGAGCTCTTGAAATCCGAGGACGCGCACGAAGGGATCGACGCGTTCCTCAACAAGCGGAGGCCGACATGGCAGGGACGATGAGCGAGGCGGTCGAGCATACGGTCACCATCGACGACGGCGTCGCGACGGTCACGTTCGCGCGCCCGCAAGCGTACAACGCGCTGACCGGCGCGCTGGTGCGCTCGCTGCACGGCACACTGCGCGGCCTCGACCGCGACCCAGCCGTGCGCGCGCTGGTGCTGACCGGCGCGGGCAAGGCGTTCTGCGCGGGCCAGGCGCTCGACGATCCGGCGCTCGCCGGCCCCGACGGCACCATGGACGTCGCGACGGCCGTGCGCGAGCGCTACAATCCGCTCATCCTGGGCCTGCTGGGGATCGAGAAGCCGGTCGTCGCCGCCGTCAACGGGGTCGCCGCCGGCGCCGGATTCGGCATCGCGCTGGCCTGCGACTTCCGTATCGTCGCCGAGACGGCGTCGTTCACGACCGCCTTCGTGAAGATCGGCCTGGTCCCCGACAGCAGCGTCTCGTACCTCTTGCCGCGCATGATCGGCTACGGCAAAGCGGTCGAGCTGTGCTTGCTCTCCGAGAAGATCGACGCCGCGCAGGCCGATGCGCTCGGCCTGTGCACGAAGGTCGTCCCGGCCGAGCGTTGCGTCGCGGAAGCGCACGCGCTGGCCGTCGCGCTCGCGCGCGGACCGCGCGGGCTCGGTCTGGCCAAGCGCGAGCTGGTGCGCAACGGACTCGGCGAGGTCGCCGCGGCGCTCGCGTACGAGGCCGAGATGCAGGCCGTCGCCGGCGCATCGCAGGACGCCGTCGAAGGCGTCGCGGCGTTCCGCGAAAAGCGCGCGCCGGTCTACACCGGCAGGTGACGTCCACGATCCGTCGCGCGACGCCGTCCGACGCGGCGCTGCTCGCGCGCCATCGCGCGCGGGTGTGGGTCGAGGTCGGCGAGTTCGACACCGAGGACCATCCGCACGTCGGGGTCTGGCGGCGTTGGCTCGTCGGAGCCCTGACCGACGGGCGACTCGTGGCGTGGATCGCCGAAGAGGACACCGCACCGGTCGCCAGCGCGTGGCTGCTGATCGCGCCGGCCGTGCCGGGCCCCGACTCGGCCGCCGAGCACGACGGGCGCGTGCACAGCGTGTGGGTCGAGCCGAGCTGGCGCCGCCGCGGCATCGCCCGCGCGCTGATGGACGTCATGGTGGAGCACGCGCGCGCCTACCCGCTGCGCCGGCTCACGCTGCACTCGTCCGACGACGCGAAGCCGCTCTACGTGTCGATGGGTTTCACGCCGCTCGACGAGATGAAGCTCTACTTCGAGGAGTAGGGCCGCGCGCATCGGTATCATCGGCGCGGGCGCGCTCGGCCTCACGTTCGCCGCAGCCCTCGCGCCGGTACACGACGTCATCGTCCTCGCTCGCCGGTCGGACGTCGCGGACGCCGTCAATCGCGACGGCGTCATCGTCGAGACCGACGCGGGCGGACACGCCGTCCCCGTGCGCGCCACCGTCGATCCGTGCGAGCTCGGCGACCGCGCGGCGTGGATCGTCGCCGTCAAAGCGTACGCGACCCGCGACGCGTTGACGACCTTGCGCGCGGCGCTGACGCCTGATCTGCTGGTCGCCTCGGTGCAGAACGGCATCGATTTCATGGCCGACGCGACCGTAGCGCTCGGCGGGCGGGCGCGTCTTGCGGCCGGCTCGACGACGCAAGGCGCGATCGGCCGCGGCGCCAACCGCGTGCGCCCGGTCGGACGCGGCGAAACGCTGTTCGGCCGCGTCGATCCGCCGGGGACCTCGGCGGGCGCGCTGGTCGACGCGTTCACCGGCGCCGGGCTGGCGGCGCGAGTCGTCGACGACGTGCAGGCCGTCCTCTGGAAGAAGCTCGTCGTCAACGCGGCGATCAATCCGCTCGGCGCGCTGACCGGCCGCCCGAACGGCGCGATCGCCGACGACCCGGACCTGCGCGCGCTCGGCACGGCCCTCGCCGACGAGGCCGCGAGCGTCGCGGCAGCCGAAGGCTCTGCCGTCCGCGACGCGTGGCCGCTGGTCGAGGCCACGGCGCGCGCCACCGCCGCCAACCGCAACTCGATGCTCCAAGACCTCGACGCCGGCCGCCGCACCGAGATCGACGCGATCAGCGGCGCGATCGTCCGACGCGCCGCCACCCACGGCATCCCGGTGCCGGCCACGCGAACGGTCCTGCGGCTGGTCCGGGCGCGCTCCGGTCGCTGACCTCGGGCGGGGCCCAGCCGGCGATGGCGAAGCGCTCATCCATGACCCGGCTCGGTGCCAGCCAAATCGCCGCCCGCAAGGGCGCCTCGTTCCCGATGGTCACCGCCTACGACACGCCGTTCGCTCGCTGCGCCGAGGCGGCCGGCATCGACGTCCTCCTCTGCGGTGACTCCCTCGGCCAAGTCGTCCTCGGCTACACCTCGACGATCCCCGTCGAGCTGAACGACATGGTCCGCCACGGCGCCGCCGTCGTTCGCGGCACCGAGAAGGCGCACGTCATCGTCGACCTGCCGTTCGGGACGTATGCCGCCTCGGACGACCTCGCCGTCACCAGCGCCTCGGACCTGATCAAACGCTCCGGCGCCTCGTCGGTGAAGCTCGAGGGCGGCGCCGCCGCCGCGCCGCGCATTCGCGCGATCGTCGAAGCCGGCATCCCCGTCTGCGCGCACATCGGCGTGCTCCCGCAGACCGCCGCGCTCGGCAGCGGCTTCAAGCGCAAGCGCGAACGCGATCAGCTGCTGCGCGACGCGGAAGCGATCGCCGAGGCGGGCGCGTTCGCCGTCGTGCTCGAGATGATCGACGAGAGCATCGCCGAGGCGATCACCGCCGCGGTTCCGATCCCGACCATCGGCATCGGCGCCGGCCCGCACTGCGACGGCCAAGTGCTCGTCCTGCACGACGTGCTCGGCCTCTATCCCGAATCGCCGCCGTTCGCCAAGCAGTACGCCCACCTCGCCGAGGCGGCCACGAGCGCCCTGCGCGCCTACGCGAACGAAGTCCGTGAACAGGTCTATCCCCCCGCCAAGCTCGCCGCCGTGCGGGAAACCAACGGCTACCGGGTCTGAAGCACCGCTTCCGCCAGCCGGTCGGCCGACGGCGGCGCGAGCTCGAAGTACAGGCTGGGTTCGATCAGCTCCAGCTCCATGAGCACGAGGCCGTGCGCGGTCGGGAGCACGTCGACGCGTGCGTAGGCGAGCGGCGGCCCGTCGAGGGCGGCGAGCACGCCGTGGACGAACGTCAGCTCGGCGTCATCGGGCTGGTGCAGCGTTTCCGCCGTGGTCTCGGTCGCGTCGTTGAAGGGAACCTTGCGCACCGCGTGCGACCACGCGCCGCCGACGAAGACATGGGCGCGCTCGCCGGCCGTCTCGACCTCGGGGACGTACGCTTGGACCAGCACCGTGCCCCGAAGCCGCAGCATGCGCAGATGCGCCGCGCCGGTCGATGCGAGCTCCTTGCCGCGAAAGCGCCGCGCGCCGAATGAGCTGCCGCCGACGCTCGGCTTGAGCACGACGTCGTCCCAGCCGCGCGCGCGGCAGAGGGCTGCTAGCTCGACCGCCTCGTCCACGCCGACGAAGGCCGTCGGCGCGATCGCGATCCCGCGCGACGCCAGCTCCGCGAGGTAACGCTTGTGCACGTTCCAGCGCACGGTCGCGGCGTCGTTGACCAGCCGAGTCGCGTGCTCGACCTGGTCGAGCCAGGCCTGGAACGCCGCGAAACGCTGCGGGTAGTCCCAGGTCGCGCGGATGACGGTCAGTGGGGAGGCGGACCAGTCGACGGTCGGATCCGTCCAGACCGCGGCGCGCACGCGCACGCCGCGCGCGTCGAGCGCGCGGCGGAACAGCTGATCGTCGGGCGGCAGGTCCGGGTATTTCCGGTAGGTGACGACGGTGACGTCGGCGCCTCGCGACACTTAGGGGTTCGCCGACGCTTTCGCGGCGGCCGTCATCGCGCGGTCGATCTTCACCGTCAGGCCGCCGTTCGGCCCTTGGTAGAGATCGAAGTGCGTGCGGTGCGGGACGAACGTCGTCTGCGCGTCGCTGCCGGGCAGTTTCGCGAGCGCGTCGTGCAGCCGGTGGACACCGGCTTCCAGATGAAACGTGTCCCAGGTGCCGACGTACACGTGCAGCTTGCCGCGCAGCTCGGGCCCCAGCGTCGCCCAGTGCGTCACGAGGTTGTGGACGATGTCGTAGTGCGCTTCCCACGCACGCGCGACGGCGGCGTCGATCTGTCCGCTGGTGCGATCGAACAACGGTTGCGGCCGGCCGTCGGCCCCGCGTGGGCCGAAGACCGCGTCGAACGAGCCGAACTGGCCGCCGTACTCGCCCAGCGCGCGCTCTTGCAGGATGTAGTCCTTCAGCGGCACGGCGTCCTTGCCGGCGATGCGCACGAGCATGTACGGCTTGCCGTGCGCGTCGACGTACATGTTTCCGTTCGGACGATCGACGAGATTCGGCCCGGTGAAGTCGTGGAAGTCGAGCGGATCGGGCGAGGTCGACCACGTGCCGCCGAACACCTCGGGATACGTGGTCTGCAGCCACATCGTCGTCCAGCCGCCCGACGAGTGACCGGTCAGAAAGCGCGCGCCGGACTGCGCCCGCAGCGGCCAGCGTGACTCGAGGTACGGGATCAGCTCGGTCGTCAGCGCGCGGCCCCACGGGCCGTTGTTGACCGAGTCCGCGAACACGCTGTGCCCGAGCGGGACGTGCGGATCGAGGTAGACGTAGAACAGCTGCGTGCCGCCGTGTTTGGCGAGCAGCCGCGCGCGCGCCGCGGCGGCGAAGGGCAGCACGCGATCCGACGTGCCGTAGCCGCCGATCACGTACGCGGTCGCGTAGCGTTTCGACGCGGTGACGTCGTAGCCGGGCGGCGGCACGACGTAGGCGCGCATGACGATTGGGCGGCCGAAGAACGCGCTCAGCGCGGGCGAGACGAAGGTCTCCATGCGCGCACCTTGGGGCTCGGGCGCGCGGAAGCGCGGCGGGACCGGCTCCGGGCCCCGCCGCGCGCGCACGTTGACGGTGACGTCGGCGCCGGGCGCCAGCGTGACCGTGAGGTTGCCGCTGTCGGGATCGCCGGGCTGACCGCCGTCGTAGGTGTACCGGTGGCGTACGTCCAGCTCCGCCCGCACCACGTAGCGGCCGGGCGCGAGCGCGCGCCACGGCGTCGGGTACGCGTCACCGTCGACGGGCAGCTCGATCGACGAACCGGCCGGTGCGCCGTGGACCTCGACGCCGAGGATCTCGACCGCACGCGGGTGCAGGTAGGACGGCTCGAGCTCGCCCCGCGGCGGCGCGGTGCGCGCCGCGAACAGCAACAGACGCCCGTGCAGCTCGCCGAGCCCGGGGGCGAAGCGCACGGTGACGTGCGCCGGTCGCTCCGGCGCGGCCGCCGCGGGCACGGCACACGAGAAAACCGACACCGCGAGAAGCGGCGCGACGAACGATCGCATGCGGCGGTTACACGCGCTCGAAGATGGTGGCGATGCCTTGGCCCATGCCGATGCACATGGTAGCCAAGCCGTAGCGGCCGCCGCGGCGACGCAGCTCGTGCAGCAGCGTCGTCGTGATGCGCGCGCCGCTGCACCCCAGCGGGTGGCCGAGCGCGATCGCGCCGCCGTTGACGTTGACTTTCTCCGGATCGAGCTTCAGCTCGCGCACGCAGGCGACGCTCTGCGCCGCGAACGCCTCGTTCAGCTCGGCCAGGTCGAGATCGTCTGCGGTGAGCTTCGCCCGCGCGAGCGCCTTCTTCGTCGCGCCGATCGGGCCGATCCCCATGATGCTCGGGTCGACGCCGAACGTCGCCGAGGTCACGAAGCGCGCCATCGGCGTCCAACCGTACTTCTGCAGCGCTTCCACGCTGCACACCAGCAGCGCCGACGCGCCGTCGTTGAGCGGCGAGGAATTGCCGGCCGTCACCGTCCCACCCTCGCGGAACGCGGGCCGCAGCTTGGCCAGTCCTTCGAGCGTCGTGTCGGCGCGCGGCGGTTCGTCGGCGCTGACCTCGTAGCTCTTCTTCCCTTGCTCGACGGTGACCGGGACCATCTCGTCGGCGAACTTGCCGGCGGCGTTGGCGGCCTGATAGCGCATCTGGCTGGCGTAGGCGAAACGGTCCTGATCGTCGCGCGACACGTTGAACTGCACCGCGACGTTCTCGGCCGTCTCGCCCAGCGCGATCGGCGGGTACATCGCCGCCAGCCGCGGGTTGATCATGCGGTTGCCGAGCGTCGAGTCGTGGATCTCGGGCGCACGGTCGTACGCCTTCTCGGCCTTGAGGATGACGAAGGGCGCGCGCGACATCGACTCGGCGCCGCCGGCGATGGCGACGTCGACGACGCCGGCGGCGATCGCATGGTAGGCGCTGTTGAGCGCTTGTAATCCGCTCCCGCACAAGCGGTTGAGGGTCGTTCCGGGGACGGTCGTCGGCAGCCCCGCCAGCAGCGTCGCCATGCGGCCGACGTTGCGGCAATCCTCACCGGCTTGGTTCGCGGCGCCCCAGAAGACGTCGTCGATCACCGACGGGTCGACGCCGGTGCGCTCGACGAGCGCGCGGATCGCCCGCGCGCTCAGATCGTCGGGACGGACAGAGGCGAGCGCGCCCGCGTACCGCCCCATGGGCGTGCGCAGCGCGTCGACGACGAAAGCTTCACTCACCCGCTTTCGTTACGTCGCGCGCCGCGCACCGGCCTACGTTAGACCCAGTGGCCGGGGACCCACTGGCGGCCGTACTGGCTGTAGCGCCAGTGGCCCGGGACCCAGTGCGCGCCCGGGCGGGCGACGATATAGTTGCCGCCGATCCACACCCACGCGCCGCCGCGCCAGGCGTAGTGGCCGCCTTCCCAGACGTAACCGTGACGGTATGGATGTGCTTCGTACCGCGGCGGTGGCGGGTTGCCGTGCCACCACTGCGCCGACGCAGCGCCGGCACTCGCCGCCACCGCCGTCGCGGAGAGCAGGAGCGCGGCAAGCATGCGCCGGCCATGTGCAATCATCATCGTGATATCGATACCTCCGAAGTGGTAAAGAGAGCAGACAGGAGAACGATATCCCGAAAACGGCTCCGCTATGCGTCGTCGTCGCGCGAGCGCGCCCGTTTTCACGGGCCGTTCATCTCGCGGATCAGGCGACCTCGAAGCGCTCCAGCCTGGCGATTCCCAGCCGGTCGGCCATCGCGTCGATGCCTTCCCACACCTTGGGATCGATCGGTACGCCCTCGCGGCGGTAGCGCTCGGTGAACACGCGTTCCGGCTCGCCGGCCGTCTGCACCCGTTCGACGCCGGCGACCGGCGTGCTGTTCTCGAACGTCGCCAGCTCGCGCTCCATGTCGCGCGCGAACGCGAGCGGGTCGCGCACCGCGTCGATGCGGAACGCGCCGAAGAAGTGGCCGGTGTGACCGCCGTGCAGCCCGTCTTCCGGCGTGTTGAGCGCGTTGCCGAACACGCCGCCCGAGAGCACGCCGCACAGGATCTCGACCAGCGCGCCCAGCCCATAGCCTTTATGGCCGCCGTGATCGACGCCGAAGCCGCCCAGCGGCAGGATCGCGCCGCGCGTCTTCGCCAGCGTCGGATCGAGCGTCTCGGTGCCGTCGGGACCGACCGCCCAGCCGGGCTTGAGCTGCTTGCCCTTGCGCTCGCTGACCTCGAGCCGGCCGTACGTGATGCCGGTGGTCGCCATGTCGAGCACGTACGGCGGATGGTTGCCGGCCGGGATCGCGACCGCGATCGGATTGGTGCCGGTCGTCTTGTCGCGGCCGTAGGTCGGCACCGCGAGGTGCGTCGAGTTCGTCATCGAGAGGCCGATCAGGCCCTCTTCCTCGAGCGCCATCATCGCGTAGTACGCCGCGATGCCGTAGTGGTTGGAGTGGCTGACGGTCGCGAACGCGATGCCGTTCTCCTTGGCCTTGCGCAGCGCGGCGCGCATCGCGTGCTTGCCGGCCGGATGCCCGAGACCGTTGCCGGCGTCCATCGCGAACTGCGCCGGCCGGTCGCACAGCACCGTGTACTCCGGCCGCGCCCGGACGACGCCCGCCTCGATGCGCTTGACGTAGAACAAATCGAGCCGCGCGATGCCGTGCGATTCGACGCCGCGCACGTCGGCGGCGACCAGCACGTCGGCGACGTCGCGCGCGTCGCTCTCCGAGACGCCGACGGCGGCGAGCGACGCGCGGATGAACGCGTGCTCGGCCGCCTCGTGCGTGCGGATCTTGGAAGGTTCCTCGCCGATCATCCCGGCGTTACTTGACGAGCGTGAACTTCTGGCCCTTCACCTGCGTGAGCACCAGCGAGTCCTCCGCCAGCCCGTTGTGATCGGTGGGCGTGATGCGGTAGAGCCCCGAGACGCCGTCGTAGGTGGTGTGCTCGATCGCGTCGCGCAGCTTGGCCGGGTCGCTCGTATGAGCGCGCTCGAGCGCCGACTTGAGGATCTCGACCGCGTCGTACCCGAAGCCGCCGAAGATGCTGATCGGCAGATCCTTCGGATACGCTTTCGAGAACGCGGCGATGTAGTGATCGAGGATCTTCTTTTGCGGATCGCTCGCCGGCAGCAGCTCGGCGACGTTGACCTTGGTGCTGGCGATGAACGCGCCGTCGATCCCCGGTCCCGCTTGCTGCAAGAACGCACCGTTCGCGGCGCCGTCGGAGAAGTAGATCGGCGGCGTCAGCCCCAGCTCGCGGTAGCCCTTCATGATCACGGTCACCGAGGGCAGCGTGCTCCACACGACGGTGGCTTGCGGGTTCGCGGCCTTGACGTGGGTGAGCTGCGTGGTCGCGTCGCTGGCTCTGGCGTCGATCGCCTGCGGATCGAGGACCGTCATCGACGAGCCGGCCGCGTCCTCGAAGTGCTGCAGCCCGGTCTTGCCGTAGTCGTCGTTGCGGTAGACGAAGCCGACCTTCGTCTCGTTGTGGCGCTTCATGTAGCTCTGCATCATCTTGGCGACGATCGTGTCGGTGATCGGCATCTTGAAGACCCACTTGTGGTCGGCGACCGGCTCGATGATCTGCGCGCTCGACGCCAGCGAGATCATCGGAATCCCGGCGTCCTGCACGTCCTTGACCATCGCCATCGAGGTCTGCGTCAGCGACGAGCCGATGATCGCGATCACGTGCTGCCCGAGCAGCTGGCGCACCTCGTTGACGGCCGTGGTCGGATCCGACTGGTCGTCGAGGATGGTGACCTTGAGCGGATGGCCGTCGACGCCGCCGGCGGCGTTGATCTCGTCGACCGCCATTTGGATGCTGTCGGCCTCGGGCCGCCCGAGCGACGCGCCCGGACCGCTCTCTGAGACCGCCGCGCCGATCAGGTACGGCGTTCCGGCCGCGGCCACCACGCGGGGCGGCGCCGCCGCCGTGAACAGCAGGCCCACACCCAGCGTTAGCGCGCCAAGACGCGCGTCGGTCATACGCATCGCAAAAAGACCTCCGGGACGGATGATGTGGCGGCGTTCTTCTGCAAGCGGCGCCGGAGGCCTCGGAAGAAATCTACGCGCCGGTCAACTCCGCGACGACGCGGCCCAGGAGCCGGTCGGCTTCGTACTCGTCCAGCTTCGCCCGGTCGTAGCACAGGGCCAACCAACACGATCCCTCGACGATTGCGCCGGGCGCCAGGATCAGCGGCTCGCCGGGCGCGACCAGCGGAAACGCCAGCAGCGTCCCGGTCGCGCCGACGTTGGTCACGCTGGCCGCCGCGCCGCCGACGTCGAGCGCCGTCAGCGTTCCGCTGCGCGCGCGCTGGCCCAGATCGGCGATGCGCACGCCCAGATCGTGCAGCGAGGCGTCCCGCGCATCGGGAACCACCGGCACGACCAGACCGTCCGGGATCTCGATCGCGACCCCGATGCGGTCGGCGTCCAGCGCGCGCGCCAGGGCGCGCACGAAGAACGCCGTCCAGGTGACGCCGTGCCGGTCGATGCCGCGCAGGTCGACCAGTCGCGCGCACGAGCCCTGCGCGATCGTCGCGCGCGCTTCGGTCATCCGCTCGGCGATGCGGCGGCGGATCGGCGAGAGCCCGTTCGCGCTCGCGACCGGCGGCGCCGAGGGGGGCGTCGCGGGCGTCATCGGCGCGCTCGTTGCCCCGCTCGCGGCCGACTCGCCCGGCGCGGTGACGCGCGCCAGCACCTGACCGACCTCGGCATGTTCGCCTTCGGCGACCAGGATCTCGGCCAGCACGCCGGTATACGGCGACTCGACGTCGGTGTTGACCTTGTCCGTCTCGACCGCGAACAACGGCTCGCCCTTGCGCACGTTCTCGCCCGGCCGCTTGTACCACGCGGAGACGACGCCCTCGACGAGCGTGTCGGCGAGACGCGGGAACTCAACCTGCACGAACGGCCTCCGGAGATCGACGGCGCTCGAGCGCCGCCTTGAACGCAGCGAGGAATCGGCCGACGAGCGCGCCGTCGACCGCGCGGTGATCGACCGCGCACGTCACGAAAGCCCGTCCGCCGCGCACCGCGCCGATCCGAACCGCGGCGGTTTGGCCGGGGCGAACGAACGGCACCGCGAGATCGGCCCCGGACGCTCCGTAGTCGATCAGCGTGATCGTGCCGCCGCCGCGCGCCGGCGCCGTCGGCCCCAGATCGAGGTCGACGATCACCTCGTCGTGCTCGACGATCCCGGTCCACGAGAACGTCGCGTTGAGGCGCGGGAACGCGCGGCAGGCGTCGACCAACGCGTCGACGGCGCGGCGCAGATGCTCCTCGGGGAGCGCGACTTCGATCGTGCTGGACGCTTGCGGAATGCCGGGATCGTAGGCGGCGCGCGCGCTCGCGCGCGACGGCCGCGCGTCCATCAGCCGCACCACCGCCGCGTGGACCGTCTGCCGGTTGGGCAGCACCGCGTCCTCGAGGACGTCGTCGACCGGGATGCCGGGGATGTCGGGCATCGCGACCCGCACCGGCGGGACGTCGAGCACGTCGGCCTCGGCCGCGATCGCGCACAGCTCCGCGCCCAACCCCATCGTGAGCGTGTCCTCGTGGACGACGCACAGCCGCCGCGTCTTGCGCAGCGAGGTGAGAATCGTCTCGCGGTCGAGCGGAAGCAGCGTGCGCAAGTCGACGACCTCGACGTCGATCCCTTCGGCGGCCAGCGTCTCCGCCGCGGCCAGCGATTCGTGCAGCATCATCCCGTAGGCCAAGATCGTCGCGTCGCGCCCTTCGCGCGCGACGTGCGCGACGCCGATCGGCACGACGTAATCGCCGTCGGGCACCGGGCCGCGGATGGCGCGGTACGTGCGCTTGTGCTCGAGCACCAGCACCGGGTCGGGATCGCGGATCGCCGCCAGCAGCAGTCCCTTGGCGTCGGCCGGCGTCGCGGGCGCGACGACCTTGAGCCCCGGCGCGTGCGCGTAGTACGCCTCCACGCTCTGCGAGTGGTACGGCCCGCCGCGGAAGCCGCCGCCGTAGGCGGTGCGCATCACCATCGGCACCGACCAGTCGCCGCCGGTACGCCACCGGATCTTCGCCGCTTCGCCGACCAGATGGTCCATGCACGCGTGGATGAAGTCGGCGAATTGGATCTCGGCGACCGGACGCAGCCCGCGCATCGCCATGCCGACCGCGATGCCCGCGATGGCGGTCTCCGACATCGGCATGTCGATGACGCGCTCGGCACCGAAACGCTCGTACAGCCCGTCGGTGGCGCGGAAGACGCCGCCCAGCTTGCCCACGTCCTCGCCGAACACGACCACGCGCTCGTCGCGCGCCATCTCCTCGCCGAGCGCTTCGCGCACGGCCTCGATGATCGTCAGCTCACGCATAGGCGTGCTCCGCGACGGTGGCCGGATCGCCGAGCGGCTGGGCCTCCGCCCACTCGGCGGCGTCGTCGGCCGCCGCCGCGGCCTCGGCGTCGGCACGGTCGGCGAACGCGGGGTCGACCAGCGCGCGTGCGCGCACGAGCGGGTCGAGCGTGGCGCGCGCGGCGCTGACCTCGGCCGGATCGCGGTAGCGCGTGTCGTCGTCGTTCGAGGTGTTGGGAAGAAAACGCACGCAGGCGGCGTCGATCAGCGAGGGGCCTTCGCCGGCGCGGGCGCGCGCGACGGCGGTGCCGGCCGCGGCGAACATCGCCTCGAGGTCCATGCCGTCCACCGCGTGCCCCGGCATCCCGTAGCCGGCGGCGCGCTCGACCAGCGTCTCGGTCGCGTACTCGTCGGCGCGCTTGACCGACTGCGTCCAGCCGTTGCGATGGATCACGAACACGACCGGCAAGCGGTGGACGACGGCCAGGTTCATCGACTCGTGGACCTCGCCTTTCTGCGCCCCGCCGTCACCGAACGCCACCACCGAAACGCTGCCGTCGCCCAGCAGCTTTGAGGCCCAGGCGCAGCCGACGCCGTGCGTGCAGTGGTTGGGCTGCGGTCCTTGCTGCGAGAGCACGTGCAGCCGCCGCGAGCCGAAGTGCGCGTACGGCTGGCGCCCGCGCGCGTTCGGATCGGACGGGCGCGAGAAAAAGCACAGCATCACCTCGCGCGGCTGCATGCCGAGCACGAGCAGCGCGGCCAGGTCGCGGTAGTGCGGCGAGAGCCAATCCAGCCCCGGCTGCAGCGCCAGCGCGTAGCCGATGCCGATCGCTTCGTGGCCGCTGCACGGCACGGCGAAGTGGGCACGGCCCGCGCGCGCGAGCCGCCACATCCGTTCGTCGAGTGCCCGCGCGAGGGAGAACGCGCGGTACGCACGCTCCCGCTCGGCTTGGGTCATACCGTACCTCCGGCGGCTCGGGCGAAGCCCGAACGCGACGGGTTCGCCGAAAGGCGAACCCACTAATGAACGATGGTGAACTTGCCGTGCTGGATCTGCGAGACGAGCACGTCGCTCTCGGAGAGTCCGTAGTGCTGGCTGGGCGAGAAGCGGAACGTCCCCGAGACGCCGACGAAGGTCGTGTGCTCGAACTGGTCGCGCAGCGTCGCCGCCGTGACGTTCTTGCCGTTCAGCTTCTCGAGCGCGGCCTTGAGGAAGCCGACGCCGTCGTAGCCCCAGGTGCCGAAGATGCTGACCGGCGCGTCCTTCGGATACCCGGCGTCGAACGCGGCGATGTAGTGGTCGAGCGGCCTCTTCGTGGGGTCGCCCTCGGGCAGCTGGTCGGCGACGTTGACCTTCATCGTCGCGATGTACGTCCCGTCGATCGCCGGCCCCGCCTGCTTGGGGAACACGCCCGTCGCGGCGCCGTCGGAGTAGTAGAGCGGCATCGTCAAGCCCAGCTCGCGGAAGCCGCGCAGGATGACGTTGGCCGACGGCAGCGTCGTCCAGCAGATCAGCGCCTGCGGGTTGGCGGCCTTGACGTGCGTGAGCTGCGTCGTCGCGTCGCCGGCGGTCGCGTCGATCGCGTCGCTCGAGACCTCGGTGAAGCCCTCGGCCTTCCCGGCCTCCAGGAAGTGCGCGCGCCCGGTCTTGCCGTAGTCGTCGTTGCGGTAGATGAACGAGACCTTGGTCTGGCCGTGCTTCTTCATGTAGGCCTGCATCGCTTTGGCGACTTCGGTGTCGTTGATCGGGATCTTGAAGATCCACTTGTGCTGGTCGACCGGCGTGACGACGCTCGCGCTCGATGCGAACGACACCAGCGGGATCTGCGCCTTTTGCGCCTCGTCGACGAGCGCGAGCGACGTGGGCGTGAGCGGCGTACCGAAGATCGCGATCGGGTGATCGTCCTCGAGCTTGCGGAAGTCGTTGACCGCCGTCGTCGCGTCGGACTGATCGTCGAGGATCGTCAGCTTGATCTGGCGGCCCGCGATCCCGCCCGCCTTGTTGATGTCGTCGACGGCCAGCTGCATGCTGTCCGCCTCGGGGCGCCCGAGCGTCGCACCCGGCCCGCTCTCGGAGAGGATGGCGCCGATGACGTACGGTTCACCGGCCGCGGCGACGGGCCGGCTCGGTGCGACCGAGCAGATCAGCGCGAGACCGAGTGCGCCCGCGGCGAGACGAAGGGACGAACGCATGCTATTTCCTCCTACAACTCCAGGTAGACGCGCCGGGCCGAGCGCGCCAGCTCGTCCGACGATTCGGTGCCGACGACGCGGCCACGCTGCATCATGTACGCGCGCGAACAGATCTTGGCGGCCAGTCGCAAATTCTGCTCGACGAGCAGGATCGTGACGCCGCGCTCGGCGAGTCGCGCGAGCGCGCCGAAGTTCTCCGCGCGCACTTTGGGCGCGAGACCGAGGCTCGGCTCGTCGAGCAGCAGCAGCTCCGGCTTCGCCATCAGCGCGCGGCCGATCGCGACCATCTGCTGCTCGCCGCCCGAGAGCGAACCGGCCAGCGCGTCGATGTAGCGCCGCAGCGCGGGAAACAGCTCGAGCACGTCGGCCACGTCGGCCGCCAGCTCCGCCCGCGACGCGCGCCGCGAATACGCGCCTAGCATCAGGTTCTCGCGCACCGTCAGCGGCGCGAAGATTCCGCGCCGCTCCGGCACCAGGGCGACGCGCCGTTTCGCCATCGCCCGCGGCGCGTTGCCCGTGACGTCCTCGCCGCGCACGCGCACGCTGCCGGCGAACGGCGGGATCAAGCCGGTGATCGAGCCGACCAGCGTCGTCTTGCCGGCGCCGTTGGGACCGACCAGCGCGACCGTCTCGCCGCGGCCGACCTGCAGGCTGACGTCCCACAGCACCTGCACGCGCCCGCGCGTCGTCGAGACGTTCTCGACCTGCAGGACCGGCGCGTCGTCGTTCATTCGAGCTCGTCTCCGAGGTAGGCGTCGATCACCACCGGATCGGCCGCGATCGCCTTGGGGTCGCCCTGCGCGATCGTGCGCCCGTGGTCGAGCACGACGACGCGGTCGGCCACGCCGAGCAGCTCGCCCACCGCGTGCTCGACCAGCAGCACCGCGATGCCGTCGGCCCGCGCGGCACGCACGGCGCGGATGACGTCGGCGATCTCGTCGGGGTTGAGCCCGGAGAGCGGCTCGTCGAGCAGCAGCACGCGCGGGCCCATCGCCAGCGCGCGCGTCATCTCCAGCAGCCGCTCTTCGCCGAACGCCAGCGACTCGGTGACGCGATCGCCCATGTGTGCGATCCCGGCCGCGGCCAGCAGCGCATCGGCCTGTTCGCGCAACGCTTCGTCGCGCGCGCGCCGTCCGGGCAAACCCAGCCCGCTGGGCACCAGCCCGTGCACCGGCGGCGGCGGATAGACGCGGCCCGTCTCGCGCGCGGCCAGCGCGACGGCGACGCTCTCGCGCACCGTCAGCCCCCAGAACATCACCGGCGTTTGGAACGTACGCGTCACGCCGTGGCCGGCGACGCGGTCGACGCTCATCCCCGTCAGCACCGTGCCGTCGAGCTCCACGCTGCCGGCGGTCGGGCGCTGCACGCCGCTGATGACGTTGAAGAGCGTCGTCTTGCCGGCGCCGTTGGGCCCCATGACGCCCAGCACTTCGCCGCCGCGCGCGGTAAAGGCGACGTCGTCGACCGCGACGACGCCGCCGAAGCGCATCGTCACGCCGCGCACCGCGAGCGTCGCGGTCGACGCGGGCGCGCCGGCCGTCACGCGCGGCGCGCCGCTCGTCCGAGCAGCCCCTGCGGTCGCAGCACGAGCACGATCACCAGGATCAGAAAGCCGATGCCTTCTTCCCATCCGGTCGAGAGCAAACCGCCGGCGACGTTCTCGACGATGCCGAGCACGAAACCGCCCAGCAACGCGCCCGGCAGGCTGTCCAGTCCGCCCAGCACCGCGGCGACGAAGCCGGCCAAGCCCAGGTTGAGTCCCATGTCGAAGGTCGGGCTCTGGATCGGCGCGATGACCACGCCGCCCAGTCCGCCGATCGCCGCCGCGACGACGAAGCTCCAGAACGCGAACGCGCGCAGCGGGATGCCGAAGGTCGAAGCGATCGGCGGGTTCGCGACCGCCGCGCGCACCGCCGTCCCCGCGTAGGTGTGCCGGAAGAACAGGTACAGCCCCGCGAACACGACGAGGTCGGTCGCGAGCACCCACGGCGCTTGCGGCGGCAACACGCCGCCGAAGATGGTGATCGCCGTCCCGCTGCTGAACGCGTTCAAGCTGAGCGGGTTGGTGCCCCAGACGAACAGGCCGGCACCGCGTATCGCGACGTCGAGACCGAGCGTGATGAAGATCAGCGTCACCCCGGTCGCCTTCGCCGCCGGTCGAATCGCCAGCAGATAGCAGAGCGCGCCGACCACGGCGGCGGCCAGCACGGCCAGCAGCGCGGCCAGCGGCAACGGCATCCCGGCCGCGGCCAGCGAGGCCGCCGTCATCGCGCCGATCATGGTGAACTCGCCCTGCGCGAAATTGATGATCCCGGTCACCTGATAGATCAGCACGAAGCCGGCCGCGACCAGCGCGTAGATCGCGCCGACGACGACGCCGGCCAGCACGTATTGCCAGATCGAGGACAGCAGCACTCAGGCCCGGCCTTCCGCGAGGCGGCCGGCGATACCGCGCGGCAAAAGGATCAGCATCGCGACCAAGATGATTCCGAGGAAGAACTGCTGGAAGTCGCCGCGCGCGCTGGGCAGCACCAGCGGGACGACGGCCTGCAGCACTTGGCCGAGCGCGACGACGACGGCGGCGCCGATCACCGCGCCCCACAGCGAGCGGATCCCGCCGATCACCGACATCAGCACGAACTGTACCGAGAGCAGAAAGCCGAACTGCGTCGGATCGATGTACGACTGGTACGAGGCGTAGATGCCGCCGGCGACGCCGGCGTAGACGGCGGAGAGCACGAACGTCTGGCGGCGCAGCCGTTCCGCGTCCACGCCCAGCGCTTGCGCGCCCAGCTCGCCCGCGGAGACCGCGATCAGCGCGCGCCCGAAGCTCGAACGCACGAGATTGCCGGCGAACCAGACGCCGATCGCGAGCACCGCGAACGCCAGCACCGCATAGTCGCGCAGTCCGAAGAGGTGCGGGCCGAGCGCGAAGCCGGGGATGCCTTTGATCCCCGAGGTGCCCCCGAGATAGTCCCACTGACTGAAGACGACGCCGATGACGATCCCCAGCGCGAGCGTCGCGAGCGCCAGCAAGTTTTCGCGCAGGCGCAACGCGACGAAGCTGAGCGCGTAGGCGACGACCGCCGCGAGGATCGCCCCGACGATGGTGCCGATCCACGGCGAGACGCCGTAGCGCGTGGCCAGCACCGCCGAGCCGTACGCGCCGATGCCGAAGAACGCGGCCTGTCCGAGCGAGACCTGTCCGGCGTAGCCCATGAACAGGTTGAGCCCGATCGTCACCAGGCTGTAGAGCCCGACCAGCGCGATCAGCCCCGTGTAGTACGGCGGCAACAGCCACGCCGCCACGGCGACGACGAGCAGCAGGAGCACACCGATGCGACCGTAAGCGGTCGAGCGCAACAACATTCCTGCGCCTCGATTCTCAGCGGGCAGGCACGCAACTCCTTGTCACGCGCGCCGCGTGCGTGGCCGAATGGTCCGAAGGCCGCGAATCGGCCCTGCCGAAAGGCAACGCAATGTCAACCGCCTCGCTGACCCGCCGCTGGGACCTGCGCGGCGTCTCGTTGATGGCGTTCGCCCACGGCGCGAGCGACCTGTACTCGGGCGTGTTGCCGTTCGTGCTCTTCTACGACGTCGCGCGCGCCGGCTTACCGGCGTGGTGTCAGGGCGCGCTCGCCTTCGCCTGGTATCTGACCAGCTCCGTCGCCCAGCCGCTGGTCGGCGCGTACAGCGACCGTCGCGGGCGGTGGTGGTTCTTGCCGGCGTCGGTCGCGCTGACGGCGGTCGCCGTCTCGGCCGCCGCGGCGACGGCGTCGATGGCGGTGCTGGTGGCGTGCGTCGTGCTGGGCGGCCTCGGCTCGGCCGTCATGCACCCCGAGGCGGGCCGCTATTCGGCGCTGCTGGGCGGGACGCGGCGGGCCTCGGCGATCTCGATCTACCAGATCGGCGGCCAGGTCGGCTACGGGATCGGCCCGATCGTCGCGGCCGTGCTGCTGGCGCACGCCGGCGGCGGCGCGGCGGTCGCGATGGCGGTGCCGGGCGTGCTCGCCGCGCTCGGCGTGGCGGCGCTGATGCCGGCCTTCGCCCGCGACGCCGACGCGGTCGCGCCGCGCCACACCGCCCGCTTCTCGTTCGGGCAGGTCGACCACGTCGCCATCGGCTTCCTGGTCGCCAGCACGGCGCTGCGCTACCTGACGGCCGCCGCGTTCGCGTTCTACTTGCCGAACTTGCTCAGCGCGCGCGGCCTGCCGCTGACGGCCAGCGGCGCGATCGTCACCGCCTTCCTGATCGCGGCGGCGCTCGGGCTCTACGCCGGCGGCGCCGGCGCCGACCGCTTCGGCGCGCGCCGCGTGGCGGTGCTCGGGCTGCTCCTCTCGGTGCCCCCGTTGCTGGCCGGCCTGGCCCTCCACGGTGCGCCGGCGGTGGTGGCCCTGCTGATCGGCTCGGCGCTGCTGGCCGTCCAGAACGCGCCCGGGGTCACCCTGGCCCAGGAGCTGCTGCCCCGGCACCTGGGGACGGCGCTCGGTCTGATGAACGGGGTGGCCTTCGGGATCGGCTCGCTGGGGGTCGCCCTGATCGGGGTCGTGGTCACCCGCGCCGGCGCCGACGCGGCGCTCACCCTGGCCGCCCTGGCGCCGCTGCCCGCGGCGCTGGCCTATCTGGTCCTGCGGCCACGCTCCCCGCAGGAGGAACCTCGCCGGGACGCGTAGCCCCGCGGACCTTTTGTGAGTGCAGGAGGGCAGCCGATGGATGACATCGCGCGCCTCAGGAACATCGCCATCGTCGGACCGCACCATGCGGGCAAGACGACGCTGGTCGAAGCGCTGCTCGCACATTGCGGGGCGATTCCCCGCAGGGGATCCGTCCGCGACGGGACGACGATCACCGACTGCGAGCCCGAAGCGATCGACCACCTCCAATCCGTGTGCTGCGGCTTCGCGCACGCCGCATGCGGACCCGTCGACCTGACGCTGGTCGACACGCCCGGCTTCGTCGACTTCTTCGGGGAGACGAAGACCGTGCTGGCCGCGGTCGACGCGGCGGTGGTCGTGCTCGATGCCGACCCCGACCGCGTGGCGCAGACCGCCGCGATCGTAGACTACTTGGAGATGCGGAAGATGCCGCATCTCTTTTTCGTCAACAAGGCCGATCGGCCGGGCGCCGACTTCGCGGGCACGCTGGCGGCGCTGCGCGCCGCGTACGGACCGCACGTCGTCGCGACCCACCTGCCGCTGGGCGGCGGCGAGAAGTTCGGCGGCTACGTCGATCTCGCCACCCGCAAAGCCTATCTCGACGGCGACGCGCGCGTCTCGGAGATCGACGTCCCGGCGCAAATGCACGACCTGGTCGAAGCGCAGCGCACGACGCTGCTCGAAGCGCTGGCCGATTTCGACGACGCGCTGATGGAAGAGCTGCTCGACGGGAAAGAACCGCCGCAGGACGAGATCGATCGCGACCTGTGCGAGGACTGCTCGCACGATCAGATCGTTCCGGTGCTGGTCGGCAGCGCGCAGGAGAACGTCGGCGTCGCACCGCTGGTCGACGCCGTCGCGCGCCTGTTTCCCTCGCCGCAGACCGAGCCGCGCCACGACGTCGACGGCCGCGTGGTCGAGCCGCGCGCCGACGCGCCCGTCGTCGCGCAGGTGTGCAAGACCATCAACCACCCGCAGCAGGGAAAGCTCTCCGTCGTGCGCGTGTTCAGCGGCACGATCACCGCGCAGAGCGCGCTGGTCGACGCCTCGCGCGGCAACGCGACGGTCCGCTTGAGCGGGATCGTGCGGCTGTTCGGCAAGCGGCAAGAGCCGGTCACCGCGGCCGGCCCGGGCTCGATCGTCGCGTTGGCGCGGCTGGAGAACGTCGGCACCGGCGACACGCTGAGCTCGCCCAACGCCGGCGTGCTGATGCCGACCGTCCCCCTCGCCGAGCCGTCGTTCGCGGTCGCGATCGCGCCGGCGCAGCGGCTCGACGAAGCGAAGCTCTCGCAAGCGCTGGCGCGGCTCATCGACGAGGACCCGGCGCTGCGCGTGGGGCGCGCCGAGTTCACCAACGAGCTGCAACTGCTGGGCAACGGGGAAGTGCACGTCGCGACCGCGACGGAGCGGCTGGCGCGCAAGTACAACGTCGACGTCAAGACCAACCCGCCGGCGGTCGCCTATCGCGAGACGATTCGCGGCGGCACCGAGGTGCACGCGCGCTACAAGCACCAAACCGGCGGCCACGGCCAGTTCGCCGACGTCAAGCTGCGCTTCGAGCCGCGCGCGCGCGGCAGCGGCGTGACCTTCGAGGAGAAGATCGTCGGCGGCGTGGTGCCGCGGCAGTTCTTCCCCGCGGTCGAGAAAGGCGTGCGCGAAGCGCTCGCGAGCGGCGGCCCGCACGGGTATCCCGTCACCGACCTGCACGTCACGCTGTTCGACGGCTCCTTCCACAGCGTCGATTCGAGCGAAGCCTCGTTCAAGATCGCGGCGGGGATGGCCGTGCGCGATGCGCTCGAGAAGCTCGGCACGCAGGTGCTCGAACCGCTCGCCCGCGTCGAAACGCAGGTTCCCTCCGCGTCGCTGTCCGGTGCGGTCGCGCAGCTGACGGCCAAGCGCGGCCAGATCCTCGGCTTCGAGCCGGGCGAGAAACCGGGCTGGGACCGCGTGCTGGCGCTGGTCCCGCAAGCGGAGCTCGGGCGGTATGCCACCGAGCTGCGGACGGCGACCGTCGGCTTGGGGACCTTCACCGCGAAGCACGAGCGCTTCGAGTTCGTCCCCGAGCGCAACCCGACCGGCGTGTAGTGGCCGCGGCCGGAGGGACGGCGAGCGTTCCGTCTCTCCGGCCTGCGGAACCGAAAGGGGCTCCGGTGACGTAGCGGGTACGGACGCTACCACCACTTTTCCCGGAGAACGCCCGCTTGCGTATCAGCTCAGTTTTCACGCGCAGTGCCGTCCTGGTCGGTGCCGCGCTGGCCCTGGCCGGCTGCGGCGGCGCGGGCCTCGACTACGGGACGCAGTCGATCAGCACCACCGCATGCCAAGGCTTCACGCCGGCGCTCGTCTCGCCGGCGAGCGGCGACCAGACCGTCTCGACCACGATCAGCTCGGTCGAGATGTCGGTCTCGCCGAGCACCAGCGGACCCGCCGAGACGCCGTCGGGATACCAGTTGATCATCGAGAACGCCAGCACCGGGGCCGAGGTCGCGGCCGTCACGCTCGCGGCGACCTCGCCGCCTTCCGGAGCGCCGGCGAACACGACGTACCTGATGGGAACGCTCTCCGTGACGCTCACCGCGAACACCGAGTACGACGTCTCGCTCTACAACACGGCGTCGACGTGCGAGAACAAGTCGTTCGCGAGCTTCAAGACCGGCTCGTCATAGCTCAGCCGCGGACGCGCTGCGCGAACGCCGCCAGCGCGTCCCCCGTCGGTGCCGGCGCCTCCATCATCGGGACGTGCCCGACGCCGTCGAGCTCGACGTAGTCGGCACCCATCGCGTCGGCCAGGCCCCGCAGCGTGGCCGTGGTCAGGTAGTAGTCCTGCGCGCCCGCGATGACCAGCGCGGGAACGTCGACGTCGGCGAGCAGATCCTCGCCGCTCACCCGCGCCTGCATACCGCGCACGAGCTGCGCGCAGCCGGCCGGGTTCTGGCGCGCCATCAGGGCGCGTAGCCGTTCGACCAGCTCCGGCTGCCGCTCGTAGCGCGGCGGCGCGAGATAGCGCGGCAGATAGCTCGCGATCGCGGGCTCCATCGTGCCGCCCGTCTCGAGCTCGCGCGCGAGCGCATCGCGTCCGCTCGCGAGCGTGCGCTGCTCGGCGCTCGACGTGGCGGCCGCGCTGCCGGCGGCGTCGGCGGCGACGTGGCTGGCGACCAGCGAGAGCCCCGCCACGCGTTCGGCGTACATGCGGAAGAACGCCATCATGACGTAGCCGCCGATCGAGTGGCCGACCAGCGCCGCGCGCTCGACGTCGAGCCGGTCGAGCAGCGCGGCGACGTCGCCCGCCAGTTGTTCCATCAGCGCCGGACCCTCGCTGGGCTCCGATTCGCCGCAGCCGCGCACGTCGATCCGCACGACGCGCGTGCCGGCCAGCGCGCCGGCGACGTCGTCCCAGACGGTGCGATCGAGCGGGAAGCCGTGCAGCAGCACCAGCGGCGTGCCGCGACCGCCGGAATCGTCGTAGCCGATCCGGCGGCCGTCCACGGTGGCCTGCATCAGAAGTTCTGCGGGGTCAGCTTGGCGTCGGGATTGACGTCGGTGAAGGCCTCGTCGATGCAGACCGCCTCGCCGCAGTAGGTCAGCCGGCGCACCGGCAGGTGCGTCGTCTGCGAGAGGAAGATCGTGCGCTTCGTCGCGCCGTTCGCATCGGTGTACGGGAACGTCACCGTGTCGACGGTCGCACCTTGGTAGCTCGCCGTGCCGAGCGTGAGCGAGCTGGCCGCGGTGACGTCGTCGGCCATGTTCTGAAACGAGCCGTCGGTGATCGTGCCGCCGCGCAGATCGACCGCGCGGCCGTCGTGGATGCCGACCGTCAAGTGGATGCCGCTGAGAAAACCGCCCTGATGCCCGCTGACCGTGTCGCCGCCGGTCCAGACGGCGCCGCCGCCGCGGCCCGGACCGCCGGTGATGTCGATGCGCGCGTAGTGCGGCTTGAGATACGCGTAGTGATAGGTGCGGTCCTGAGTGTCCGTGCCCTTCGTCTCGTGGACCTTGAAGTTGCACGTGTAGCTCTGGATCTTGCCCCACGCGTCGAGGAACGCCGCCGCCGGCCCGCTGGTCGGCGCCGCGCCCAAGAGCGCGACGCCGGCGGCGCAAGCAGCAGCGATCAGCTGCGTACGTGCTATCGTCATTTCACCGTCTTTCGGAGGTGCGCGGAACCCGACACGCCGTTGCCCGGCGCGTACGGGTCGGTGGCGTAGATGGTCGAGACGTTGACCTCGGGGATCGACATCCCGTACGCCGAGTCGATCTTGTCGATGAACAGGTTCGCCAGCACGGCGTAGCCCGTGTTCGACGGATGCAAGCCGTCCAGACTGAAGAATCCGCCGCCGTAGATCAGCGAGCAGCAGGCCGGCGGATTGACCGGCAGGCCGCCGGCCTGCTCGATCTGGACGAACGCGGTGTGCATGTCGACCAGTGCGGCGTCCGTCGCCGAGGCGGCGGCGGCGATCGACGCGTTGTAGGCCGTGTTGAGGGTCTCCACCTCGGTCGCCACCGCGTCGGGAACGACGTCGCCGGCGGGAATCGTCGGCGCGACCGGCGTCGCCTGGGTTTGGATCTGGGTCAGCGCCGTCTGCAGCGTCGCGAACAACGCGTTGATGGTGAAGTAGCCCGCGTTGCCCAAGCCGGTCTGCGCGATCTCTTGCTGCGCGTACGCGGTCGCGTACTGGTTCGCGATCCCTTGCGCGACGGAGGCCGGGATGGTCGGGTTCTCTTCTTCGATCCCGCGCAGGATGAACAGCGCGAGCTCGTTCTGATAGCTCAGCTGCGAGGGATTGCTGGGCGTCACCGGGATGAACGTCGCCGCGCCCATCACGTCGACCAGGTTGGCGACGGCGACCTTCGAGCCCGCGGCTTGGAGCTGCTTGATGATCGCGGTGATGTCGGCCTGGATCGACGCCGGCGCGGTGACCGGGGCCGCGCCGTCCGAGAGCGCGAACTTGAGCAGGTCGTTGCTGCCCAGCCACACGGTGGCCAGCTGCGCGTGCAGCGAGGCCGCCGCCTCGACCTGGGTGACGCCCTGGCCGAAGCCGGCGAGGATCGGCCAGAAGATCTGGCTCTCACCGTTGACCAGCGCGTTGAGGTCGACGAACGACGCCGGCGAGTTCGACGCGTTGACGCTGCAGTTTCCGGTCGGGCCGACCATGTAGAGCGCTTCGTGCGTCGTCTGGCCCGGGATCCCGACGTCCCACGGGTTGAGCGCGGGGTTCTCGCGCAGCGAGAGCGCGGTGCTGAACGTGTTGGCCGCGATCTGGTGCGCGTCGCACGGCGTGGTGATGCCGCTGTAGGGGAATCCCGCCGCCGTCGGCGCGAGGATCGAGCCCAGTCCCGGCGGCGTGAGCAGCGGCAACGGCGAGGTCGCCGGGTTGCTCATCGTCGTGATGTCGACGCCGTTGGCCTGTTCCCAGAGCAGCGCGAAGAAGCCGTGCTCCTGCGTGCGCTGCACCGGACCGATCTGGCCGAGCGGCGAGGTCGCCTCGATGATCGGGAGATCGGCGCCCATCGTACCGTCCGACTGTTCGCCGGCGGTCAAACTGTCGCCGACGCCGGCGATGGTCACGGTGCCGCTGGCCGTCGAGCCGACGTGGGCCGGCGGCAGCAGCGCGTTGGTGGTGCTCTTGCCGCCGCCGCCGCCGGAACAGGCGGCGAGGACGGCCACGGCCGCGAGCACGGCGGCGACACGGAGATGATGCATCACAGCGGAATTACCGTGGGAGAGCCGATGCCCAGCTGGAGCTGGATCTCGGCGGCGTGGAGGCCGGCGATCGTCGGCGCGACGAGGCTCGGCGTACAGGGCAACCGTTGGCAGGTCAGGCTGGTGATGCCCCACTGCCCGGTGTTCGACGCGCCGCCTTCGAGCCACGTCCACTGCGTGTAGAGCCACGGCGTGAACCGGTGCGAGAGGCCGAACACGAAGGTCGGCGTGTACTGCGGATACGGATCGACGGGGTCGTACTGCACCAGCCGCGAGGGCTGGAAGAAGATCGTCGTCTTGGGGCTGGCGCGGTACTCGAGATAGAGCAATCCGAAGAATTGCGGATGGTTCGTCTGGTTCACGCCCGCCGGGTGGACCAGCCACTGCGCCGCGCCGGTGATCGTCCCGAACATGCGCGGCGTGGAGAGGAACGGGATGGTGAGCGGCAACAGCCACTCTTGCTCGGTGCGCAGGTGCAGCGTGGTCGGGTAGCCGTCGTATTCGACGGTCTCGACGTCGCTCTGACCGAGCCCGCCGATCGACGCCCAGTGCGCCAGGTACGTGGGCGAGATCACAATCGGGAGCGGTCCGGCCATGATCAAGTTCTGATCGACGGCGGTGAATATCTTGTCTTTCGTCGTGACGTCGACCAGTCCGGTGTTGGCGTTGCCGAGCGACGCGCCGGGCAGATTGGTGCCCGGGCCGGTGTAGCCTTGGAGGTACAGCGGCACGTTGACGTTGCTGAAGCCGACCGGGACTTGCTGGATCTCGTAGTAGCCCAGCTGCAGGCGATTGGTCCGCGAGAACGCGTAGCCGATGCCCGCGTCCATCCCGCCCGGGTCGCCGGCGTTGTAGCCGAGCCGGCCTTCCGGGAACGCCGCTGAAACGTCGACGTTATAGGTAAGGCCTTGCGGCAGAGACGGCTTGCGCAGTGGTTGCTGCGGGCTGCCGACGGGGTTCGCTTGCGCGACCGTCGGGTGCTCGTCGAGCATCGCGCGTTCCAGCGCGGCGTTGGCGGATTCGAGTAATCCGGCGTTGAGGGCGGCGGCCTCCGTCGTGTCGGCGCGCGCCGAAAGCGGCGCTAGAGCGACGGCGACGCACGCGAGGGCGCACCCGAGCGCCGACATACGTCTTTTCATGAACCCGGCCGTTGCGACATCCGCAGCAAGGTTCCTGTACCCCGCGCGACGGCGTCCGGCGACGTTGCGCGGCACACGGCCGCAACGACGTCACCGGGCGGAGCTCCTGCTAAAAGTTGCACGAATCGCCGATGAATGGTATAAGGTAGGCAACTCCCGCCGGCGGCGTATCCGCCGGTCTCCGCGCGCCCGTCGGGTGACCGCGGGCGCAAGAAAGGACACGGTCACGATCAATGGCCGATACCACGGCTGCGCCGAAGAAGAAAACGCGCAAGAAATCAACGCGCAAAGCTGCGCCGCGCAAGAAGGCTGCCCGCAAGGCGGCTCCGCGTAAGGCGACCGCGCGCAAGAAGACCACCCGGAAGAAGGCGGCCCGCAAGACCTCGGCTCGCAAGAGCACGAGCCGCAAGAAGACCACCCGCAAGAAGTCCACGCGTAAGGCGGCTCCTCGCAAGAAGTCGTCGACCCGCAAGAGCACGAGCAAGAAGAGCGCGTCCCGCAAGGGCGCCAAGAAGGTCGTGCGCAAGGCCACGCGCCGGAAGGCCACGCGCCGCAAGACGACGCGCCGCAAAAAGGCCGCCTGAGTCCCTGATCATCACGGAGACGGAGCGCGTCGCGAGGAAGCTCGCGGCGCGCTCCGTCGTTTCCGAGGTTGCGATGTACCTGGATCAGCTGCCCGATCTCTCCCGCGCCAAGCTCGTGCGCGCCCACGCGCGCGGCGTCGCGATCCGCGACGGTGCCCGCGCCGTTGCCGTCGCCTTCGTCGCCGACGGCTCGCTGCTGCCGGCCGACACCCTGGTGCGCTTCGACGTCACCCAGGGCGAGGATCCGCCACGGCGGCTCGCCGACGCGCTGGCCGCGACCGCCGCGCGCACCGTCTGGTTCTACGGCGGCGACGAGGTGACGCGCCGTGCGGTGAGCGCGATGGACCTGGTGCTCCGCCCGGTCGGGGCGACGTTCGTGCGCCGCATGGACGCCGCGCGCGTCGCACAGGTCGGGTTCCGGCCGCCCTCGCAACGCGATCGCTTGACGCTGCCCGACCTGCAGCGCGACCACGCGCCGGCCTTCCGCGCGCCGCTGATCGAGGTCGCCGAGATCGGCGGCGAGAGCGTCGCGCTGGTCCTGAGCGAGGCGCTCGACGCGCACTGGACCGAGCTGCGCCTGGTCGTCTATCCGCCGCACCGCGGCCACGGCTATGCGTCGGTGGTGTTGGCCGCCGCGGCCGACCGCGCCGAGGCGACCGGCAAGCGCGTCTGCGCCGCGATCGAGACCGTCGCCGGCCGCGAGCGAGCGGCGCTCGAGAGCGCGGGCTTCCGGCTGGCCGACTACTACTTCACCGCGAGCCGCGCGCCGAAGCCCTAGCCCGCGCCGTCAGCGGATCGCGTAGGTCACCGTCTCGGTGACGTTGACCGCGGCCGTGAGCGTGGTTAGGTTGAAGTTCGTCTGGCCGGCGCTCATCACGCTCCCGGGGTCGATGGTCGGACAGCCGCCGCTCTCGTCGACGGCGACGATGGCGCCGAGGCTGACCTGGCTCGCGGCGGCGAGTGCCTCGGCTTTGCGGCGCGCGTCCGCCATCGCGTTCTCGCGAGCGGGCTGTTCGAAGTTCGTCGCACACCCGACCAGCGGCGGGGTGAAGCGGATGTTGTCGATGGTCGTCCCCGGGTGCGTGCGCACGAAGTCGGCCGCGGCCGCCCGCACCTGATCGAGCCGCAGCGGCGAGACGTCGTGGATCATCCCGCGCACCGCCGTCGGCGCGTTCGGAAAGACGGCCGAACCTTCGCTGCCGATCGAGACGTTATCGATGCCGGCGGCCTCGAGCGCGGCGCGAATCGACTGCTCGTCGGCGGTCCCGCGCACCAACGCGACGAACCAGAGCTGCTGCACCCTCACGGTCACCGTGCCGTGACCGGTGACGGTGATCCCGGCCGGCGGATGCTGCGAGATCGGCAGCCGAGCCTGCGCAACGGCCGCGGCCGGAACGACCGCGGCCAACGCCGCGAATACCAACGCCTTCACCATACGCGCTCGCTTCGTGGGTCCGTGCGAGCACTCCGGTTCGACTAGCGGTTTCGCTACTTGAAGGGACGCACCGGCGGTGCGACCGCCTCGCGCGGGATCGTGCGCAGCAGCTTGGGCTCGAAGCCGGTCCCGGCCGGCTCGAGCTTGGCCACGAACATCGGCTGGAGCAGCGCGTGGTCGGCGGCGCGCACCACCTCCTCGCCCTTGGGCGCCGCGAACCGCCAGCCTTCCAGCGCCGCCACCGTCTTGGACGGATCGTCGCCGTTGGCTTTCTCGACCGCGTGCACGATCATCTGCGCCGCCACGAACCCGTCGGGGCTGAACAAGTCCGCCACCTTGCCGGCCTTCTTCA